>Ga0335074_10016182_pt1 | contig 10499 bp, 7 predicted proteins | sample Lox_Sample_23_FD_206715 | JGI IMG/M metagenome (GOLD analysis project Ga0335074, IMG submission 206715) | Soil microbial communities from Loxahatchee National Wildlife Refuge, Florida, United States - Lox_Sample_2.3 | ecosystem: Environmental > Terrestrial > Soil > Wetlands | place: USA: Florida...
TGAAGGTGGTCACCACCGCGCCGGTGTCGATCTCGGCCGACAAATTCTGCATCGATGCGCCGATCAAGCCGCTGGGCGGCGTCAGTGACAGCGCGCTGCACGGCGCTCTTGGCCGCATGTTCGTCGCCAGCAGCGCCGGCGTGCAACAGGTCGACGCCAGCGCCCTCGACCGCATCTACGGATTGCTGCAGCAGACCGGGCAATAGCGTTGCCGAGCTGCCGCCGCGCGTGACCTCCGCCGGCCGGCGGTCTATACCGGGGCGTGCCCTCTTCCCCGCTGACGCCCCATCCCGTTTCGACCGTTGCGCTGCCGCCGGCGCCGGCGCTGGTTGCCGGCGTCAAGCAAGCGGCCTGGCTGTCGCCGGAGGGCGAGATCGAGTTCCTCGGCTTCGCCGAAGCGGCGCGGCGCGCGCGGACAGCGCCGCCCTTGCTCTGCCATGCCCGCGCCACGGCGCGGCGCATGGGGGTTCTGCCCTTTCCGGCGCTTGACCTGCTCGAGCTTTATGCCTTCGTCAGGCCCGCGCGCTTCTGCCTGCCGACGCCGCGCGGCCTTGCCGCGGCGCTGGGGCTGCCGCTGCCGCGCCACGGCGCCGGCGATGAGGCGCTGTCGCTGCTGCGCTCGGCCGCGGCATTGCTGAGCGAGCTGGCTTCCGGCGCCGCCGATGCCGAGGCTCGCGCCGTGGCGCTGGCCATGGAGAGCGGTGGCTGGTCCTGGGGCGGTGCGGTCCTGGCGGCGCTTGGCGACTCGGCGGGCGGGGCGACGCCGGCCGGGCTTGCGGTCTGGCGCAAGCTGCCGGAATGGGCGGAGCAGGCGCCGCCGCCGCCGCCCGGCAACGTCCCGGTGGAAGAGAGCGAGGCACGCCAGCGGCTCGCCGCGGTGCTGGGCGCGGGCGCCGAGGCGCGGCCGCAACAGGCCGATTACGCCGCCGCGGTGAGCGCCGCCTTCCGCCCGCGCGCGGTCGCCGACGAGCCGCAGCTGGTGCTCGCCGAAGCCGGCACCGGTGTCGGCAAGACCCTGGGCTACGTCGCGCCGGCGAGCCTTTGGGCGGAGAAGAATCAGGGCGCGGTATGGCTGTCGACCTATACCCGCAACCTCCAGCACCAGATCACCGGCGAGCTCGATCGCCTCTATCCCGACACCGCGGAGAAGAATCGCCGCGTCGTCCTGCGCAAGGGGCGTGAGAACTATCTCTGCCTGCTCAATTTCGAGGAGAGCGTCGCGGCGTTGCCGATGCGGCCCTATGACGCCGCGGCGCTTGGGCTGATGGCGCGCTGGATCGCGGCGACGCGCGACGGCGATATGGTCGGCGGCGATTTCCCGGGCTGGCTGCCCGATGTCATCGGCCGCGCGCGCAGCCTCGGCCTTGCCGATCGCCGCGGCGAATGCATCCACAGCGCCTGCCTGCATTGCCATCGCTGCTTCATCGAGAAGAGCGTCCGCCGCGCCCGGCGCGCGCGGATCGTCGTCGCCAACCACGCCTTGGTCATGGTGCAGGCGGCGCTGGGCGGGCTCGACGACGGCGCCTTGCCGACGCGCTACGTCTTCGACGAGGGGCATCACGTCTTCGACGCCGCCGACAGCACTTTCTCGCTGGCGCTCACCGGCCAGGAAGCGGCTGAGCTGAGGCGCTGGATCCTCGGTGTCGAGGAAGGCGCGCGCGGCCGGGCGCGCGGGTTGCGCCGCCGGCTCGAGGATCTCGTCGCCGGCGATGACGCCGCCGAGCGCGCGCTGGCCGCGGTTCTCGTCGGCGCGCGCTCTCTCCCCGGCGAAGGCTGGGCGCAGCGCCTCGCCGAAGCACGGCCGCACCAGGCAAGCGAAGCCTTTCTCGCTCTGGTGCGCCAGCAGGTGCATGCGCGCGCGCCGCAGCGCGATCAGGGCTACAGCATCGAGACCGAGTTGCGGCCGGCGATCGACGGGCTCGCTGCGGCGGGCGAGGCGCTGGCACTGGCCTTGGAGAAGATCTCGATACCGATGCGCCTCCTCGCCGAGCGCCTCAACGGCCGGCTCGAGGAAGAGGCGGCCGAGCTCGACCAGGGCACGCGCTTTCGTATCGAAGCGGCGGTGCTCGGCCTCGAGCGGCGCGCCATCGTCGAGCTCGGCGGCTGGCAGCGGGCGCTGCGCGAGATCGCCGCCGAGCAGCCGGAGGACTTCGTTGACTGGCTCTCGATCGAGCGCGGCGACGGGCATGAGCTCGATGTCGGGCTGCATCGCCACTGGATCGATCCGACGCGGCCCTTCGTCGAGTTCGTCGGCAAGCCGGCGCACGGGCTGCTCGTCACCTCGGCGACGCTCACCGATGGCAGCGGCGATGCGCTGCGCGATTGGGAGGCCGCCGAGGCGCGCACCGGCGCCCGGCATCTGGCGAACCCGGCGCTGCGCGTGCGCGTGCCGTCGCCTTTCGACTATGCCGCGCAGACGCGGGTCTTCGTCGTCACCGATGTGCGCCGCGACGAGCCGGCGCAGGTCGCGGCGGCCTATCGCGAGCTGTTCCTGGCATCGGGTGGCGGCGCGCTCGGGCTCTTCACCGCCATCGCGCGGCTGCGCGCGGTGCATCAGCGCATCGCCGCGCCGCTCGAGGAGGCCGGCATCCCCTTGCTGGCGCAGCATGTCGACGGCATGGACACCTCGACGCTCGTCGACATCTTCCGCGCCGAGGAGGACGCCTCGCTCCTCGGCACCGATGCCGTCCGCGACGGCGTCGACGTGCCGGGGCGCTCGCTGCGCCTCATCGTCTTCGACCGCGTGCCCTGGCCGCGGCCGGACATCCTGCACAAGGCGCGCCGCGCCCATTTCGGCGGCGCGCGCTATGACGACATGATCACCCGGCTCCGCCTCAAGCAGGCCTTCGGCCGCCTCGTGCGCCGCGCCGATGATTGCGGCGTCTTCGTGCTGCTCGATGCGCAGATGCCGTCGCGGCTCGCCGGCGCCTTCCCCGAAGGCGTCGCGGTCGAGCGGCTCGGCCTCAAGGAGGCGATTGCCCGGACCGCGGAGTTCCTCGCGCGGCGCGCGCCTGCCGCGACGGCACATTGACCCGCCGCGCGGCGCCCTGCATGGTGGCCGCCGCACATCTCAGAGGTCGCCATGATGGATCCCCATTCCGCGCTCATCTACACCATGATGCTGGTCTCCGCCGCGGACACCGAAATGACCGACGCCGAGCTGCAGATCATCGGCGATATCGTCAATCACCTGCCGGCGTTCCGCGACTATGAGCGCAAGCGTTTCACCCAGGACCTCAAGGAATGCGCCCAGCTCCTCGCCAAGGATGACGGGCTCGAACAGGCGCTGAAGGGCATCAAGAGCGCCTTGCCGCAAAAGCTGCGCGAGACCGCCTATGCCGTCGCCTGCGATGTCGCCGCCGCCGATGGCGAGGCCAGCCAGGAGGAGCTGCGCGTGCTCGAACTGCTGCGCCATCGCCTCGGCATCGACCGGCTGATCGCCGCCGCGATCGAGCGCGCCGCGCGCGCCCGCTTTGCCGTCGCCTGACCTTCGCCGCGGCTTGGCAGCACTCCCCCTGCCATGCTGCTAACTATTTGACGCAATTAATTTTTTCTTGAGCGGTGCGGCCCTAGGATGGACATTTGTTGACGGTGTGATTGCCACTTTCGTGGGAGACACTGGCGATGAGTGACCTCCGACTGCGGCTGCAGGGCTACCGCCTGACGACGGCGGAGATCTTGTATCACATGCCCGACCATCCGCATGTGCTGCAGAGCTTCGTCTGGCAGCATCTGGATGTGGCGCCGGAGTACCCGGTGCTGCGCCGGTTCCTCGACTTCTGGACGCACAACATCGAGGGCAGGCTGCATTCGGTAAAAGTGGCGCGCGCTTCGATCATCGCCCCCGGCGAGCTGCGTTACGCCGGCGTCTCGCTGCAGCTGCATTGAGCGCGGCACCCCGCCTCTTGCCAAGGGGCGGGTCGATGCGCAGGTTCTAGCCGGTTTCAACCCGGCGGACAGATCAGCCTTTGTCGACTCTTGCTCTCAGTGACGCCGCACCGCGCACCGCGCGCGGCGAGCGCGAGATTGGCCTCTGGCTTCTCGCCTGCTGCGCCATGATCTTCCTCATGGTGCTGATCGGCGGCGTGACGCGTCTCACCGAATCCGGCCTCTCGATCACCGAATGGCAGCCGGTGACGGGCGTGGTGCCGCCGCTCGACACGGCGCAATGGCAGGACGAGTTCGATCGCTACAAGGCCATCCCGCAATACCGCGCCATTCATGCGGATATGACGCTGGCGCAGTTCAAGCAGATCTTTTTCTGGGAATATCTGCACCGCCTGTGGGGCCGGCTCATCGGCGTCGTCTTCGCCGTGCCGTTCGTTTATTTCCTGCTGCGCGGCCGTATTCCGCGCCGGCTCGCGCCGCGCCTCGCCGGGCTGTTCGTGCTCGGCGGGCTGCAAGGCGCGCTCGGCTGGTACATGGTCGAAAGCGGCCTCAGCCAGCGCATCGAGGTGAGCCAATACCGGCTTGCCGCGCATCTCCTCGCCGCCATCGTCATCTACATCGCCATGCTGTGGGTGGCGCTCGACCTGCTCGCGCCCGGCGCGCGAGCGCCGGCGGGTCGGCGCGCGGCGCGGCTGCGCCGCGGCCTTAGCGCGCTGATTCTCCTTCTCCTCGTGACCTTGGCCGCGGGCGCTTTCGTCGCCGGGCTGCGCGCCGGCTACATCTACAACACCTTCCCGCTGATGGCGGGCGGCGTCGCGCCGCCGGAGTATTGGAGCCTCGCGCCCTGGTGGCGCAACTGGTTCGAGAATGCGGCGGCGGTGCAGTTCGACCATCGCCTCCTCGCCGAAACCACGTGGTTCGTCATCGCCGGCCTGTGGCTCTACGGCCTCAGCCTGGAGCTGCCGCCGCGCACGCGCCTCGCGCTGCATGCGCTCTTCGCCGCCGCCTGCCTGCAACTCGTCCTCGGCATCACCACGTTGCTCCTGGTCGTGCCGCTGCCGGTCGCGGTGGCGCATCAGGCGGGGGCGCTGCTGCTGGTGACCGCGGCGGTAACGGCGCGGCACGCGCTGCGGCGGCGTCCGCCGCCGCGGTTGGACGGCCCGGCGGCGGCGGCGTTATAGTCGGCGCGGAGGCGCGCGATGGCGGAATTCCCTGAGAAAACCTTGGCCGAGTGGCGGGCGCTGGCCGAAAAGGAGCTCGGCGGCGGGCTCGATCGGCTCACCTGGCAGACGCCCGAGGGCATCGCGGTGAAGCCGCTCTACACCGCCGAGGACCTGGAAAAGCTCGAGACGCTCGGCAGTTTGCCGGGGTTCCCGCCCTATCTGCGCGGGCCGCGCGCGACGATGTATGCGAACCGCCCCTGGACCATCCGGCAATATGCCGGCTTCTCCACCGCCGAGGAATCGAACAAATTCTACCGCGAGAATTTGAAGGCGGGGCAGATGGGCCTCTCCGTCGCCTTCGATCTCGCCACCCATCGCGGCTATGACAGCGACCATCCCCGCGTCGTCGGCGATGTCGGCAAGGCCGGTGTCGCCATCGACAGCGTCGAGGACATGAAGATTCTGTTCGACGGTATTCCGCTCGACCGGATGAGCGTGTCGATGACCATGAACGGCGCGGTGCTGCCGGTGCTCGCCGGCTACATCGTCGCCGCCGAGGAGCAGGGCGTGCCGGCCGAGAAGCTCAGCGGCACGATCCAGAACGACATCCTCAAAGAGTTCATGGTCCGCAACACCTACATCTATCCGCCGGCGCCGTCGATGCGCATCGTCGCCGACATCATCGAGTACACGGCGCAGCACATGCCGAAATTCAACTCGATCTCGATCTCCGGCTATCACATGCAGGAGGCGGGGGCGACCGCGGTGCAGGAGCTCGCTTTCACCCTCGCCGACGGGCTCGACTATGTGCGCGCGGCGTTGTCCAAGGGATTGAAGATCGACGATTTCGCGCCGCGGCTCTCCTTCTTCTTTTGCATCGGCATGAACTTCTTCATGGAGATCGCGAAGCTGCGCGCCGCGCGGCTGCTGTGGGCGCGCCTCATGCAGCGCTTCGATCCCGAGAATCCCGCGAGCCTCGCGCTGCGCACGCATTGCCAGACCTCGGGGGTGAGCCTCACCGAGCAGGACCCCTACAACAACATCATGCGCACGACGATCGAGGCGCTGGCGGCGGTGCTCGGCGGCACACAGTCGCTGCACACCAATTCCTTCGACGAGGCGCTGGCGCTGCCGACGCCGTTTTCGGCCAAGATCGCGCGCAACACGCAGCTCGTCATCGCCGAGGAGAGCGGCGTTAACCATGTCGTCGATCCCCTGGGCGGCAGTTATTACGTCGAGAGCCTAACCCAGGCGGTGGCCGAAGCCGCCTGGACGCTCATCGAGGAAGTCGAGGCGTTGGGCGGCATGACCAAAGCCGTCGAAAGCGGCATGCCCAAGCTGCGCATCGAAGAATCGGCGGCGCGGCGCCAGGCGCGCATCGACCGCGGTGAAGAGGTCATCGTCGGCGTCAACAAATACCGCGCCGAAACCCCCGACAAGGTGGAGCTGCTCGACATCGACAACACCAAGGTGCGCGAGCAGCAAGTGGCGCGCCTGCAGCGCATCCGCGCGAGCCGCGATGCAAAACGCGTCGAGGCGGCGCTCGGAGCGCTCGGCGAGGCGGCGCGGAGCGGCAAAGGCAATCTGCTGGCGCTTGCCGTCGAAGCGACGCGGGCGCGTGCCACGGTGGGCGAGATCTCGGCTGCGCTCGAACAGGTGTTCACGCGCCATCGCGCGACGATCCGCTCGGTCTCCGGCGTTTATGGCGCGCTCTATGAGGGCGATGAGGGCTATCGCCGTATTCAGCGCGAGGTCGAAGCCTTCGCCCGCGCCGAAGGCCGCCGGCCGCGCATGCTGGTGGTGAAGCTCGGCCAGGATGGGCATGACCGCGGCGCGAAGGTGATTGCCACCGCTTTCGCCGATATCGGCTTCGACGTCGATGTCGGACCGCTCTTCCAGACGCCGGAGGAAGCGGCGCGGCAGGCGATCGAGAACGATGTCCATGTCGTCGGCGTCTCGAGCCAGGCGGCCGGCCACCGCACCCTGGTGCCGCAGCTCGTGGCGGCGCTGCGGCAACAGGGCGCCGACGAGATCCTGGTCGTCTGCGGCGGCGTCATCCCGCCGCAGGATTACGATTTCCTCAAAGCGGCCGGCGTCGCCGCGATCTACGGCCCCGGCACCAACATCCCGCTCGCAGCGAGCGAGATCCTGCGGCTCATCGAGAAGAAGCGGATCGCGGCTTAAGATCCGCCGTCGCCAAGCTGCAAATCCGCCCTGCGTCCTTCGACCGGCTCAGGATGAGGACGTTTCTTTGTGGCCCCTTGGAAGATGCCATTCTCATACCTTCCTCATCCTGAGCCTGTCGAAGGACGCACCACCATCTTGCAGCCGACGCCCAAACAAAAAGAGCCGCCCCCGCGGGCGGCTCTTCGCTTCTAAGCGTCGCCGGCTTTCAGCCGCCCGAATTCGTCGTGGAAGGCGGGGTGCTTGTCGCCGTGGTGCTGTCGGAACTCGAAGCCTGATGGTCGGCGCCGCATTCGGCGAAAGCGGGCATCGCCAAGCCGAACAGCAGAATCGTCAGGATCAAGAGGCGCATCGATCTCTCCCCTGGGCCACGTTCACTCTGATTATCCTGATCCCCACCGGCTTGGGCGTCAACAGGCGTTGCGGTCGATCGTGCCGCCCCTCTGTTCGCGCGCATCGAAGCTCGCTATCTATTGGGCGCGATGGGTATCCTTTTTCTGATCGTCTTCATCGACCTTGTCGGCTTTGGCGTCGTCATTCCGCTGTTGCCGTTTTATGGCATCCACTTCGGCGCGAGCGCAGCCGAGATCACTTGGATGATGGCGTGCTACTCGCTGGCGCAGTTCTTCTGCTCGCCGCTGCTCGGCCGGCTGAGCGACCGGCTCGGCCGGCGTCCGGTGCTGTTGCTGAGCCTTTGCGCCTCGATCGCTTCCTATCTCTGGCTCGGCTTTGCCGATACGCTCTGGATGCTGTTCGCGGCGCGGCTGCTGGCCGGCGCCGGCGCCGGCAACATCGCCGCGGCGCAAGCTTATATCAGCGACGTCACCACGCCGGAGACGCGCGCCAAGGGTATGGGCATGATCGGCGCCGCCTTCGGCCTCGGCTTCACCATCGGCCCGGCGCTGGGCGGGCTCGTCGCCGGCAGCAACCCCTCGGCGGCGGCGCTGGCGCGTCCCGCTTTCCTCGCCGCGGGCCTTTCGACGCTCGCTCTCGTCATCGCGCTGATCCGGCTCAAAGAGAGCCTGCCGCAAAGCGCGCGCAATGCCGCGGCGCGGCCGAGCCGCTGGCAGGTGGCGCGCGATGTGCTGACGCGTCCGCTGCTCGGCCGTCTCATCCTGCTGCTCTTCATCACCGTCACCGCCTTTGCCGGCATGGAGACGACCTTCGCGCTGTGGGCGAACCACGCGCTCGACTGGGGCCCGCGCGCCGTCGGCTACAATTTCCTTTATGTCGGCCTCGTGCTGGTGGCGGTGCAGGGCGGCTTGATCGGCCGGCTGTCGCGGCGCTTCGGCGAGGCGCGGCTCATTCTCGGCGGCGCCGGGCTCATTGCGCTCGGCCTGTTGGGGCTGCCTTTCGCGCTGCACCTCTGGCGGCTCCTCGTCGTCGATACTTTCCTCGCCCTTGGCATGGGGCTGCTCAGCCCGTCCATCAACAGCCTGGTCTCGCAGCAGGCCGGCATCGATGAGCGCGGCGGTATCCTCGGCGTCTCTCAATCCGCCAGCAGCCTGTCGCGCATTCTCGGCCCGGCGGTGGCCGGCCCGTTGTTCCAGGGCTTCGGCCGCGACGCGCCCTATTACACCGGCGCCGCGGTGATGGCGCTGGTGGTGGCGCTCGCCTCCCGTTTGCCCTTCGCCCGGCTCGCGGCCGCGCCCGGCGTCTCGCGGCTGTCATGAGAGGCGAGCGCGTTGCCGCGCCGAAGCTCGGCAAGGGCAGCGAGGTCGGGCTGCGCCAGGAGCTGAAGGCGGTGCGCCGCCTCGCGCCCTATCTGTGGCCGCGGGATTGGGGGTTGCGCGGGCGCGTCCTGCTGTCGCTCGTCTTCCTCATCGGCGCCAAGGTCATCAATGTCTATGTGCCGCTGCTCTACAAGGGCGCGGTCGACGCGTTGTCGCCACGACACGCGGCCATCATCGCGGTGCCGGTGGCGCTCGTCATCGGCTATGGCATCGCCCGCGTCGGCGCGCAGATCTTCGCCGAGCTGCGCGACGCCGTCTTTGCCAAGGTCGGGCAGCGCGCGGTGCGGCGCCTGGCGCTGGCGACCTTCCGGCATCTCCACGCGCTGTCGCTGCGCTTCCATCTCGAGCGTCAGACCGGCGGTCTCTCGCGCGCCATCGAGCGCGGCATCCGCGGCACCGAGTTCCTGCTCTCCTACATGCTGTTCAGCGTGGTGCCGACCCTGTTCGAGATCCTGCTGGTCTGCGCCATCCTGTGGGGCTTCTACCGCGCCAGCTTCGCGCTCGCCACGCTGGCGACGATCATCGCCTATATCGTCTTCACCTTTTCCGTCACCGATTGGCGCATCAAGTTCCGCCGCGAGATGAACGAGCGCGACAGCGAGGCGAACACCCGAGCGATCGACAGCCTGCTGAATTTCGAAACGGTGAAGTATTTCGCCAATGAAGAGCACGAGGCTCGCCGCTTCGACCAGGCGCTGCGCGCCTATGAGCACGCCGCGGTGCGCAGTCAGACGACGCTCTCGGCGCTCAATATCGGGCAAGGCATCATCATCGCCAGCGGCCTCGTGACCGTGATGCTGCTCGCCGGCTTCGGCGTTGCGGCGGGGCGCATGACGGTCGGCGATTTCGTGCTCGTCAACTCCTACCTCGTGCAGCTCTATTCGCCGCTCAACGTGCTCGGCATGGTCTATCGCAACATCAAGCAGTCGCTGACCGATCTCGAATCGATGTTCCGCCTGCTGTCGGTGAAGGCCGAGATCGAGGACCGGCCGGGCGCGCCGGCGCTGGCGGTGCCGCAGGGCGAGGTCGTCTTCGATCGCGTCTCGTTCCATTACGACCCGCGCCGGCCGATCCTCGAAGAGGTTTCCTTCCGCGTGCCGCCGGGCGGGACGGTCGCCATTGTCGGCCCGAGCGGCGCCGGCAAATCGACCATCGCGCGCCTGCTCTTCCGCTTCTACGACGTCAACGCGGGCGCCATCCGCATCGACGGGCAGGATCTGCGCGAGGTCACGCAGGACAGCCTCCGCCGCGCGATCGGCGTCGTGCCGCAGGACACGGTGCTGTTCAACGACAGCGTGCGCTACAACATCGCCTATGGCCGGCCGGGCGCCGGCGACGCCGACATCGAAGAGGCGGCGCGGCATGCGCGCATCCACGATTTCATCGCCTCGCTGCCCGACGGCTATCAGAGCCAGGTCGGCGAGCGCGGCTTGAAGCTCTCCGGCGGCGAGAAGCAGCGCGTCGCCATCGCCCGCGTCATCCTCAAATCGCCGCGCATCCTCATCTTCGATGAAGCGACCTCGGCGCTCGA
>Ga0335074_10016183_pt1 | contig 10499 bp, 9 predicted proteins | sample Lox_Sample_23_FD_206715 | JGI IMG/M metagenome (GOLD analysis project Ga0335074, IMG submission 206715) | Soil microbial communities from Loxahatchee National Wildlife Refuge, Florida, United States - Lox_Sample_2.3 | ecosystem: Environmental > Terrestrial > Soil > Wetlands | place: USA: Florida...
GGCTCAACCTCGATCTTCATCTTCGTCGTCTTACCCCAGTCGAGGATGAACGCGAGGCGGGTGAGCGCCTGCGGGAGTCGCGGCATGAAGACCACCGTCCTGCTGTGGTCCCGTAAGCCTCCGAACCTGGCTTGTGGCCTGAAATGAAAAAGTCGCCGTTTGCGGCGACTTTCTGAGCGGGAGCGACGGGACTCGAACCCGCGACCTCCGGCGTGACAGGCCGGCGCTCTAACCAACTGAGCTACGCCCCCGGAGGGGGATTCACAGTATCGCAGGAGCCACCGGGTTCAGCGGACCCGCCGGTGGGGACCGCCGCAACTTTCGGCTCGCCCACGAGTTTCAGCCTCCGAATCGATCTCCGGAGGACGTGCCCAACCCGGCCGTGGGCGCGTTGTTGGGATCAGCGACGGGGACCCTTCGGGGTCCCCGTCGTCCTTAACGGCTCAACCGGCCTGAACAGTGCGGCTGCAGGCGATGTTGGTCGGGTTGATGTCGAGCGTGTGGCTGATCGGGGCCGGCGTCGGCGCGGACCGGACCCTGCCAAGAGTCGCACAACGTAACAGGCATGACAGGGTCGCTAGCTGTGGGCTAGCAGGGCGAGGAAATCCTGTGCGTAGCGCTCGTAGCGCTCGGGCGGATACCGCTCGGGGTCGGTCAGGACCATCCGTCCCGCCTGCTCGCAGAAGTCGCGAATGGCGCGCGCGGTCAGCTCAACATCCAGCCGGCTCGACGCGTCATCGCGCTCGAACGCCCGGCGTACGTGACCCTCGATCCGGTCCAGCACACGTGCTCGATTGACCTCGACGTGCTGGCGGACGATCGGGGGCGTGCCCTCGAGCGGCAGCAGGATGAGCCGCCAGGTGGCGGGACGGCTGGTGACGGCCTCGAGGAACCGGGCCACCCCGCCGGCCAGGAGCTCACCCGGCGTGGCGTCATCCCGGTCCTCGGGGACGACGTGGGCGAGCTGCTCGAGAGATATCCGCTCTTCGCGCTCGATCACCGCGCGCAGCAGCCGGTCGAGGTCCGAGAAGTGGTCGTAGACGACGGGCCGCGTGATGCCCGCGGCCCGGGCGATCGCCTCGATCGAGACCCGTGCGTAGCCCCGCTCGATGATCACCTCGAGCGCGGCATCGATCAGGTGCTCCCGCCGCTGCTCGGGCGACATCCGCGGCGCGTACGGGCGCCGACGCCTGGGTGGACCGGACACGGGACGGGCAGACATCGCAGGCCAGGCTAGCGGGGGAAGATCAGCCGCGCCGCAGTCGCCTGCGGCCCCTGCCCTCGAGCAGCTGGCGCAGCACGTCCTCGTTCCAGTCGTGGGTCCGGAGCAGGCGATAGCGCTCGGCCGCCACGTTCATGTAGGTCTCGGTGTCGGTGCGGCGCTCCACCAGGCCGGCCTCGCGCAGCATCGCGACGACCGGTCGGTACTCGCTCTCGAGCCAGAGCTCGGCCGTGTGCTTGCGATCGAGCGGCTCGCCCTGGCTCTGCATTGCCCGAAAGCCCCACGCCTCCACGGCCTCGGCCAGCTCGTCGTAGTCGTCCGGGTCCGTCAGCTGAATCTCTGCGCGCGACGCGACGGGGACCGGCACCCGCTCGAAGAACAACCGCTCGTGGCTCTTGAGCGGCAGGTCTGACAGCTTCATCGCCCGATCGGCGTCGACCCGCGTCTTGACCTCGGTCACGTAGGCATCGACGTCGGTCCGGCCGAGCGCACGCGCGACCGACACGCGATGATGGCCGTCGCGGACGAAGTACAGCTGCCCCACCTTGACCAGGTCGACCGGCGGAAACGACTCACCACGGCGGGCAGCTGCGGCGATCTGCTCCCAGCGCCCGCGTGAGCGCCCGGAGGTAGGGCGGAATCGCCGATCGAAGTCTCGCGCCCGGCCGACCGAGCCCACGATCTGATCCAGCGGGACCACCTTCAGACCCAGCGAGTTCTCGCTGACGAACCCGAGCGCCTCGATCACCTCCTCGTAGGGGAGCACGACCGCCACGTCGTCTGGCTCGCCGCGCAGGCGAGCGATCAGCTTGGCGGCGGTGGCCTGCCGCCGCGCGCGGATGAAGTCGTGCTGCGCGTCGAGACCCGACAGCCCGGTGGAGCGAGGCTCGGGCATTGTGGCCTGAGGTTAGCCCCCTGCAGCGCCGGTTCAGACCATGAATTTGGTCATGTGACGGTTTGCGGGCCGGCCGCGACTGGAGGTTCCGGCGCGCCATTGCGGCGGGCGAGCAGGCTGGACCCGGACTCGAGGTCAAAGAGCTGGAGGTGGGTCGAGTCGAACCAGAGCTCGGCCTCGGTGCCCTGCTTGACCTTGCTCTCGGCGCTGAGCCGCGCGGTTACCTGGACGCCGCCCTCCGTGCTCGGTAGGTCCGCGGCACCCGCGTCTTGCGCGATTTCTTCGAGTTCCCGCGAGGAGACGCCCTCGGACTCAACGACGAAGTAGGCATAGAACTCGGAGCCCATCGACTCGAGCACGTCGATCTTCGTCCGGAAGGTGACTCCACGCGAACGGTCGGCCACCAGGCTCACGTCCTCGAAATGCTCGGGGCGCAGACCGGCAACGACCCCACGGCGCCCGCCGCCCGGTCCGGACTCGAGCCGGCGACGGAGCTCGTCCGGGATGCGAACGTCGCCGATCGGCAGGTGCACGTTGTCGCCGCTGATCTCACCGGCGAGGAAGTTCATCGACGGCGAACCGATAAACCCGGCGACGAACAGGTTGTTGGGGTGGCCGTACAGCTCGGACGGTGGCCCGACCTGCTGGAGGACGCCGGCGCGCATCACGGTGATGCGGTCACCCAACGTCATCGCCTCGGTCTGGTCGTGCGTGACGTAGATCGTGGTCGTCTGCAGCCGCTGCTGGATACGGGAGATCTCCGTCCGCATCTGCACGCGCAGCTTGGCGTCAAGGTTTGAGAGCGGCTCGTCCATCAGGAACACCGACGGGCTGCGGACGATCGCCCGCCCCATCGCCACCCGCTGGCGCTGGCCGCCCGAAAGGTTGGCCGGCTTGCGCTCGAGGTGCTGCTCGAGGTCGAGGATCCGCGCCGCTTCGTCGACCTTGCGGTTGATCTCTTCCTGGGGGACCTTCGCCAGCTTGAGCGCGAAGCCCATGTTCTCGCGCACGGTCATGTGCGGGTACAGCGCGTAGTTCTGGAACACCATCGCGATGTCGCGATCCTTAGGCGCGCGGTCATTGACGACCTGGCCGCCGATCTTGAGCTCGCCGCCTGATATGTCCTCGAGCCCGGCGACCATGCGCAGCGCGGTCGACTTGCCGCATCCGGACGGGCCGACCAGGATCATGAGCTCTCCGTCGGGGACGTCGAGGTTCATGTGCTTGACGGCCTCGAAGCCGTCGGCGTAACGCTTAGTGACGTCGTCGAATTCGATTTCGGCCATGTCTGTGACTCCTTGTTCTTAACCCTTGACTGCGCCCGCCGTCAGACCGGACACGATGCGGCGCTGGAACAGCAGCACGAGAACCATCACTGGCACTGTGACGACAACCGCGGCAGCCGCGATGTCCCCGATCGGCACGGTGAATTGCGAGACGCCCGGGAACTGGGCGATCGCCGCTGGGACGGTCTGCGCGGCATTTGTCGAGGTGAGCGAGATCGCGAAGATAAAGTCGTTCCAGCAGATGATGAACACGAGGATGAACGTGGTGACGATCCCCGGGATCGCGAGCGGGGCAATCACCTTGGTAAAGGCCTGGAACGGAGTTGCACCGTCAACTTGCGCGGCCTGCTCGAGCTCCCAGGGAATCTCTCTGAAGAACGAGGACAGCACCCAAATCGACAGAGGAAGCGCGAAGGTCATGTACGGGATGATCAGTCCCGGCCACGTGTCATACAACCCGATCTGGCGCCACAGGTTGTAGAGCGGTCCCACCAGGGAGATCTGCGGGAACATGGCCACCGCCAGCGCGATGGCGAGAATGACCGGCTTTCCGGGGAACTCGAGACGGGCGATGGCATAGGCGGCCGCGCAGGCGAGGATCACGGCGAACGCAGTCGAGATCAGCCCGATCCCGATCGAGTTTCGCAGCGCATCGGTGAAGATGCCGGTGCTGAAGATCTGCGAGTAGTTCGACAGGGTCCAGTGGTGGGGGATGAACGCCCCGTCGGTGGCCGAGGCCGGCGTCTTCAGCGAGAGCGCCACGATCCACCAGACGGGAACCAGCGAACACACCACCACCACGAAGAGCACGAGCGACCATCCGCTCACGCTCCGCGTGTGCTTACTGATCGTGAAGCCGGATGTCCGGGTCGCTGGGCGGCTCGGCCCGGTGGCGGTCTCGACGGCCATGGCTACAAGTTCCCTGGCGTCGCGGCGGCGCCGAAGCCCTTGATGAAGATGAACGCGATCAGCGCCACGAGCAGGAAGAGCAGCACCGAGACGGCCGAGCCGAGGCCGAGGTTCAGTTGATCAAGCAGCGTCGAGTAGTTGAGCATTGATATTGACCTCGTGCCCTGGGCTCCCTGGTTGAAGATGTAGATGACGTCGAAGATCCGGAACTCGTCGAGGGTGCGGAAGAGGAGCGCGACCAGAATCGCCGGCTTCATCAGCGGCACAGTTATCCGCCAGAAGCGCTGCCAGGCCGTCGCGCCGTCGACCTTGGCCGCCTCCTGCAAGTCGTCCGGGACGAGGGCCAACCCGGCGAGCAGGAGGAGAGCCATGAACGGCGTGTTCTTCCAGATCTCGGTGATGATGATCGCCACGTAGTTGCCGAACTCGCTGTTCAGCGGATCGCTGGAGAGGCCAAGCAAATGGGGAATCCAGCCGCCGTTGGCGAGCGACCATGCGTAGTTCCATGAATACGCCGCCACGACCGCCACGATCGCGTACGGGACCAAGGCGACCGAGCGCAGCAGGCCGCGCGCGACGAGGGTTCGGTGCATCGCCAGCGCGAGCAGCATCCCGAGCACGAATTGGAAGCTGACCGCGATCACGGTGATGATCACAGTGTGGTACACGGACGACCACCAGGCCGGTGCGGTGAGCACGGCCTTGTAGTTGTCGAGTCCGACCCACTTGTTCGCGCCCGGGAAGCGCAGATCGGCGCGCTGCAGCGAAAGCACGATCGTGGTGACGATCGGATACGCCGTGACCGCGACCATCACGATCGCCGCCGGTGCGATCAGCCACGCGGCGAGCCGGCGCTCCGCGCGGGCACGCTCGGTCAGCCGCTTGTGCCGCGGTGGCGCGGCTGCGCCCGGAGCGGAGATGGCGGTTGTGCTCATAGCAGTGCCTCCGATGAGAGCGACTTCTTGATCTCACTTCGTAGGGTGCTGACCACGGTCTTGGGATTGATGCTCGAGGTCGGCGAGAGCGCCTCCTGGATGGCCAGCGTGACGTCGGCGTAGGCGGGCGTTTGCGGCCGGATGCCGTAGGTCTGGAGCTGCTTCTCGATCAGGGCGTGGAAGGGATAGAGCTTCTCGAACGACGGGATCGTGTAGACGGCGCCTCGCACCGGGGCGAGACCGCCCTTGACGGCATAGGTGATCTCGTAGTTCTCCTGGGTCAAGCACTTGACCGCATCGAATGCGAGCTGCGGGTGCTTGGAATGAGAGGAGACGCCGAGGTTGTAGCCGCCGATCGAGACGTGCGGAGAGAGCCCGGAGACGACCTCGGGGAACGGTGCGTAGCCCATCTCCTTGTGGACGGCGGGGTTGATCGTCTCGGAAGAGGCCCAGACGAAGGGGTAGTTGATCTCGAACGCGGCCAGCCCGTGATCGAACTGGGTGTCCGACTGACCTTCCTCGATCACGTTGAGCGACGGGTCAGCGGCCGGAGAGGTCGCGAGCTCGTGCATGATCGAGGCGGCGACCCTGGCGGTCGGCCCAACGATCACCTTATTGGTACCGGTCAGGATTCCGCCGCCGGCAGAGTCCACGAGCGAGTTGAACCACACCGTCAGCCCTTCGTACTGCTCGCCCTGCTCCTCGATGTAGTGGGGCTTCCCAAGCTTGGCCAGCATGTCGGCGTCGGCGAACATCTGCTGCCAGGTCGTGGGCACCGGCTGGTGGATGTCGGCGAGCAGATCCTTGCGGTACCAGAGCAGCTCGGTGTTCGAGTTGATCGGGACGGCCCAGATACGGCCGTTCCAAGTGGCGGTCTTTACGGGGCCAGGAAGATCGACGCTCCGGATCTGTTGTGCCAAGGCAGCGGGCACCGGGCGGATCCACTTGGCGGTGGCGAACTCGGCCGTCCAGTCGACATCCATGGCCAGGATGTCGATGGAGGGGTCGTCGGCGGCCAGCCGGCGAACGAGCGAGACGCGTTGCTGGTCGGACGACGTCGACAGGAAGTTGATGTTGATGTTGTAGGCGCCGTCGGAGTCCTTGCTGCAGGCCTTGGCGGCGGCGGCAAACGAACCCGACGGCTCGGGGAAGACGTACCAGTTGAGGGCCACCGGCCCCTTGCCGGACGATCCACACCCGGTGATGGCGAGCGCGGCCAGGGCCACGGCGAGAGCCGCATGCATCGGGCGTCGCCGTCGCGGGCCCGTACACGACGCGACGCGCCGACCTGGTGCCGGCACCTGCGGCATGCCACCGGCACGCCGAGAACCTCTCCTCCGCAACCTCTCTCCGTCCCTCCGGTGGTCTGAAACCATAGGAGAGGTACCCCGCATCGGGAGCCGTATAAACGCGAACTTAATCGGGGCCGGGTACGGGTTCTGCGATTCGCGTCGGGATCGGTAGGAATGGCCCTACCACTTGAGCGCAGAGCGCGCATTTGGACCAGTCGAACGGTTGCGAGATGCCTCTCAAGTGCCTGTCGTTCTGGTGCCACTCGCGGTTGAGATGCCGCCCAATTACGATCGCCGCGACGGTCTCGGCGCCGGCTGCCTTCAGTGCGGCCGCGGCGCTGTGCGCGCTGGCCCCCGTGGTCCAGGTGTCATCGATCAGGAGCACGGCGGTGTTCTCGAGACGTTCGGTCGCCTCGAACTTGTCTCGGTTGAACGTCCGCGGGGCGATCTCGGCATCGGTGCGGCGGAGCAGGCGCCGGTGGCGGTCGCGGGTCGGGCCCACCAGCTCCCCGACGATCCAGCGCAAGGGATGTCGGTCGTCCCGGTCGCGGTTTCCCGAGGGCACCGTGGTGACGAGCTCGAATCGACCGGTGCCGGCGGCCCGGGCCACGCACCGTTCATGCTCGGCGAGGAACCGCCACAGGATCGCGGCCAAGGTGGCGCCGAGGCGGCGGGCCACCTCGCCGTCCACGCGCTTGTAGCTGGCGAGCGCGTGGTGGAGTTGCTCCCGTCCCACGCTGTAGGAGATCGGGGTCATCGCATCGAGCACGGCCGCGCCGTGCTCGCAGGCGTAGCAGCGCTCATAGCCGGCGGTGAAGTTGAAGCACAACGCGCACACGTCCGGACCGCGGCGGGGGGTGAGCATCACGTTCTCGTACGGCGCGCTCAGCTCGCGGACTGTAACCACCGCAGCGCCTAGGCCAGAAGCGTGTCCGACGCGGTCAGGCGGTGAAGGATCGTCGTGATCTCGTTGGGCTCGTTGACGACGTGGGTCCCGGAGCGATTGGCATATTCGCGGGCCCACGCCTGGCGCTCTGCCAGCGAGGCGAGCAGGAACACCGGCCTGCCTTGTGCGAGCGCGAGACGGGCCTGCATCCTCGCGCCGCTCGTCTCCGAAGCCTCGACCACCACGGTGGCAAGGGCCACTCCCGACATCACCGCGTTTCGCATCGGAAAGCTCCGGCGGCTGGGCGGGGAGTCGGGCCAGAACTGCGAGATCACCGCGTATTGCCGTGCGATGCGACGCTGGAGTACGTCGTTCTCGGGCGGATAGGCTCGTGCCAGGCCAGTCCCGATCACAGCGACGGTGCGGCCGCCCACGGCCAGCGCGCCGGTGTGGGCAGCGGTGTCGATCCCCGCCGCCAGGCCCGAAATGACGGTGTATCCCTTGGATACGAGGTGCCCGGCGATGGCGGTCGAGGTGTCGAGGCCGGCATCGGTTGCCCGGCGGGCCCCCACGACCGCGACCCCCCGGGCGTCCGCTGGCGTGAGGGCGCCGGCCAGGAACACCATCGGCGGTCGGTCGTGCACGGCGCGCAGGTTGGGCGGATAGTCGCGGTCAAGCAGCGTCACGAGCCTCATGCCTTCGGCGTCCCAGCGCTCGAGGTCGGCCCGCGCCTGGTCCAAGAGCTCCCGGAGCTCGTGCTCGGGGGTGGCGGCACGCTCGTCTGGGGCCGGGGCGATTTCCGCAAGCAGGCTGATCTGGCCCGATTCGCTCCCTTGGCTTTCGAGCTCGTCGCGCAGGACGGCAAGCGCGCTGCCCCGCTCGTCGAGGAGCTCCGCGTACTCAAGCCACGGGCGACGACCGGTCCTGAGCAGGGCCACGGTCGCAGCGCGCTCGTCCCCAGCAATCACCGCGCGAGCGTATCTCGCGCGAGAGACGACCCCAGCCGAGGCGCTCAGGCCACTGGCTGCGCGGGCTGGGTGGGCTCGCTGGTGGCTTCTCCGCCTGCCTCGGAGGCCGCAGGTTCTGCAGCTTCCGTTGCCGACGGTGTGAATTCTGGCGCGGCTGGCATAACCGCCGGCTCGGCCGCCGGGGGCGCCGGGGCCGCTGCCGGCGGGGCCGCCGGCGCCGGGGCCGTCGGGGCCGCGGTCACAGCCTGCGTGTTCGCGCCATGATTGTGCTCCTCGCCGCTTATTGCCATTCTGAAGTCGCGGATCCCATTGCCCAGCGCCCGCCCGGCCTCGGGAAGACGCTTGGGGCCGAGCACGAGCAGGGCCACGACCAGCACGAACAGCAAGTGGGTCGGCTGGAGAATGTCGCCGATCATGCGCCAAGCTTAGCTGGTCGCAGAAGCCGGTTGGCGGCCTGTCATCCACGCAGGCCACAACGGGTACCGATCGAGCTCCGTCTGGCCGCTCGGAAGGTCCGTTCGGTGGTCGTCCAGCCCGGGTTTTAGTCCGCTCTGACGGCGACTTCGGGTCCGGGGGAAACACGCTGGATGGAGTCCGAGAGCGGGTCGAGCCAGCCGTCGCAGTTGCTTGGATCACCTGGACCATCTCTCGGAGATGCGCAGCTGATCAGTCAGGCCGGCCACCGACGATGACCGGGACGCGCTGGCTCGCCGCAGGGGCGTACGGGTAATTGCCCATCGGCAGCGACGCGATCTGGAACCAGTAGGCGCGCTGGATACTCGGGTCGCCGGGTCCGAAGGTCGCGACGGTCGAGAATTGGCCGTCGCCGGTGACGTGCTCCTGGACGCCGTAGGTCTCATACGTCGACCCGTAGCCGATGCGCAGGCGGACGAGCGCGCCACCGGGCGGGAGATAGCCACCGAGGAGCTGCCCGACAAGGTGGACGGTGCCGCCCCATGCCACGTGGCGAGGCCAGACTCGGAGCAGCCGCACGTGTGCCGGCACGATCGTCGTCACCTGCCCGCTGGAGGGCAGGATCGTCGCCGTTCCGTCGGTGACGGCGCGGATGATCTCCGACGGCCCGGGTGCCAGCTTGGCCGTCCACGACCCGTTCCCTCCCGTCGTCACGGTCTCGATCTGGCTGAACGATCCCGTGTTGTTGTTCGGCGCCGCGAAGATGTGAACCGCCTGCCCCGCCAGCGGGGCGCCCTGGGCGCTGGTGTAGAGCCCACTGATCGTGACCGCCTGTCCGTAGGGCACGCGTAGGGTGGTCGTCACGCTCGCTTGCGATGGGGTGCAGATTCTTTCGCGTCGCCAGCGGTGGGGGGCAACCCGGACCCGCTTGGTCGAGCATCGCTCCACGTACTTGACGACCTTGACGGTCTTGAAGTGTCCGCCGCGCTTCACGCGCACGAGCTTGCCGTCCCGTCGAACGGTGGCCCAGTGCCAGCCAACCCGGACGTGCTCGAGCACGACGTGCCGCTGCGGCGGGTTGACGATCTTGGTCAGGCTGATCTGGGAGTCGGATGAGAGGCGGACAGGGAGCGACAGCTGCTCGGTGGCCGACGCACAGTTGCCGACGTTGTCGCACGACGTCGCCCGGACGTCGTAGGGCCCGTGCAGCCCCGCGTCGTCGAAGTGAGCGAGCAGGTGGGCCCCGTCGAAACTCGTCGTGAGGCTCGTCCAGTCGTTCGTGCCGACGGGAGCCATTTCGATCGAGCCGCCGGCTACACCCGACTCTCCATCGCGGGTGCTAACGACGACTCCGGTGGGATCGCTTGGGTTAGTCGGGTCAAACGCAATAGACGGCGGCGCCTCGTCGATGTGGACCGTCATCGAGCTAGTCCCGGTGTTCGGCTGGCCCTGCGGGTCGACGGCGTTGTTCCAGGCGGTGCAGCTAACCGTGTGTACGCCATCGCCGTTGACGGTCAATCCGCCCGCCGCATAGGGCTTGGCGGTGGCGCCATCGACACTGCAGTTCATGCCGCCGACGCCGGACGGGCCGGCGGCGGCGGTAGCGTCGACCGTGACGGCGTGGTTGACCCATACAGTCGGGTTAGGGTCGTTCGGGGTGGCGAACGTGACGGACACGGGGTCGTTGTCGAC
>Ga0335074_10016185_pt1 | contig 10499 bp, 13 predicted proteins | sample Lox_Sample_23_FD_206715 | JGI IMG/M metagenome (GOLD analysis project Ga0335074, IMG submission 206715) | Soil microbial communities from Loxahatchee National Wildlife Refuge, Florida, United States - Lox_Sample_2.3 | ecosystem: Environmental > Terrestrial > Soil > Wetlands | place: USA...
GGCCGCTGGTGGGAAGCGCCTTTTCGACTTCCTCGTGGGGCCTGGGAATCACGTGGACGCTGACCAGTTCGCCGACCCTCCGGGCCGCGGCCGCACCCGCGTCCGTGGCGGCCTTGACCGCGCCCACATCGCCGCGCACCATGACGCAAACCAACCCCGCGCCGACAAATTCCTTCCCGGTCAGCACCACGTTGGCGGTCTTGACCATCGCGTCGGCGGCTTCAATGGCGCCCACCAAACCCTTCGTCTCAATCAGGCCAAGGGCCTCGCCCATTTCTCCTCCAGTTTCAGCGAAATCATTACCGTAGCACACTTGAGGGGTCGTGGTACGGGCTGATGCCCGCAGCCGCGCCGTCGCCGGCCTGACCGCAGGACGAATCGCGCCCGGCGCCCGTGAAGGACCGTCACGCCGCGGCCCATCCACGGAACCCGCGCTGGCGCAGCAGGCTGGGCTGGCCGACGGTCGGGCACGCAACCGGCGGTCCCGCCGCATTTTGAAAGGACAACCCGCTCTCGACCAGCGCTATTACCCGATCGGCATCCCAAGGGGGAAGGCCGCGCATGCACGACGCATTCCGGAGCCGGCAGATGGCCCGCCGTCGGCCCGCGGTCGCAAGGCCGCCGAGAAGTAATCGGTTTGCGTTCTCCACCAGAAACCGATAACAGCCGAGTCCTTGCGCCGGGAGGAAGGACCTGCCGGTTTAGAATGCGGCTGCGCCCGCTTCAGCCACGGCGTGGTCCTGCTCGCCGCTTCCGCCGCTGACACCGATGGCACCCACAACTTTTCCATCCCGCTTCAGAGGGATGCCGCCGGCGAAGATCATGATTTTGCCGTCATTGGAGGCATGGATGCCGAAGAACTGTCCGCCGGACTGCGAATGCACGGCGAGGTCCTTGGTGGAGATATCGAATGCGCGCGACGTGTAAGCCTTCTTTTGTGAGATATCGATACTGCCGATCCAGGCTCCGTCCATGCGGACGTGGGCGACGATGTTTCCGCCCCCGTCTGCTACCGCGATGTTCATCGGTTGTCCGATCTCAGCGGCTTTCTGTTCCGCCGCCGCAATCACTCTTCGTGCGTCTGCCAAAGTAACCATCTTGTCTCCTTTGAAGGATATCGAAAGAAAGTGAGCCTGCAAGCCAAAGCAATTATATCCTGCCGTTTGCGGTGTTACGCTCTCGGTCCGCGGCCGCTTCAGGCCTAAACGGTTACGGTTCGCACCCCTTGGGGATCGAAGCTTGCAACGCACGCCCGGCCGGGTCGGCCCAGCGATAGACGAGGAACTTGCAGTTCGCGGTGAAGCCGCCGCGCTATGTGACCAAGGCGGTGGCGGAGTTCGTGAACTCGAAATTCGCCTGCCCCTCCGGCGCGGTTTGAATCCGCCGGAAACCGTCGGCGGCGCCGCGCAGGCAGCTATCGGCGCGATCGACCTGTCGCAGGATCATACGAATCTGTTCCCTCACCGGCTCAGGCGCATCGCGCATCATTAAATTGAGACAATAGGCACTGTTTTCGATGGTACTCAGCGGCTGGCGCACATCGTGCACCAGAGTAGCGAAAAGCTTTTGGTATTCGCAGTGAACTGTCATGGCTCCGGGGCTCGGGGGGACTCGATCAGTATAACCCCCCGACGTGAACCGGCAACAGAAAATTCTCAAGAAAATTTGCGGATCACATCGTGAGATTGGCCGTGGTAGCGCGAGACAGGCGCAGGCCGCGGATCGGAGAAAAAACCATCCAGAGAACGGAAAGCGAAAAGCCGGAGGCGCTCAGGAACATGGTGGCGCGGATGCCGATCACGCCGGCCAGCGCGCCCCCCACCAGCGCTCCCACCGGAAACACCCCGCGGAAGGTCAGGTGAGCCGCGGAGTTGGCCCGCGCCAGCAGATGGGACGGCGTAACCGTCTGACGGATGCCGAGCTGATTGGTGTGGTACACCGGCCAGGTGGCATCGCCCGCCTGCGCCGCGGCCAGGTACAGCGCGCCCGTCCACACCGGGCCATGCGCCATGGGGATGAGGAACGCGGCGGCGCCGGCCAGGACCGTAGCGCCGATCAGGGAATTTCCGTAGCCCCAGCGCTCCACCAGGCGCGGCGCGGCCAATGCGCCGGCCGTCGAAGATGCGCCGCCGACGGCGATCAGCACGCCCAGAATCGCCGGCGCAAGATGCAGCGTGCCCATGGCGAAGATGATGTACACGGCCATCTGGAATCCCATGAAGAACGCGCCCGTGGTGCTGCTGAGGACCATGGCGCGAAGATACGGGTTGCGCCACGAAAAGCGCAGCCCTTCGAGAATTTCGCGCAGCATGTGCTGCGGCGGCGCTTCGTGCGATGGGCGCACCGGCGGTTCGGGCCGGCGGATCCAGGCCAGCGATGCCGCCGAAATCAGGAACGAGAAGGCGTCGAAAGCGATGGCGATGGGGGCGGTGAGGGTCTGGACCAGCACGCCCGCCAGAGGAGGGCCGGCCACCTCCGCCATCGATTCGGTAAGCGCCAGGTGGCTGTTGGCTTTGAGCAGAGATTGGGAATCCACGAGCGAGGGCACATAGGCCTGGTAGGACACATCGAACAGCACGCTGAGAATGCCGCAGGCCGCGGCCACCAAGACCAGGTGAGCGAGGGCCAGACGGCCGGCCAGCGCGGCCAGTGGCACGGTGAACAGCAGCGCGGCCCGGCCCAGGTCGGCGGCGATCATAATGGGCCGCCGCCGAACCCGGTCGGCGAAGGCGCCCGCGAACAGCCCCAGCATCAGCACGGCGGCCGCTGAAGACCCGCTCAGAATCCCCATTTGCCAAGGCGTGGCGCCCAGAATGAGGTAGGCGGTGAGCGGCAAACCTTCGCGGGTGATGCGCGAGCCGACCTGCGAAATCGCCTGCCCGGCGAACAGCTTGCGAAATTCCGGGTCGCGGCCGAGCCAGGACATCCAACGATTGTCTTATGCCCGCCGCGGCCGGCGCAAAGTTACTTCACCTGGATCTTTTCCAGGTAGCTCAGCAGGGCATGCACCCGCAACTGGGCCATTTCGATGCTGGGACTCATGTTGTTGAACACCGTGCCCCAAACCGGCATAGCCCCGGAGCCGTGCGCGGTCACACTATCCTCGCCCTGGAGGATACGCAACATACGCTCTTCGGGGAAGCTGCCGTTATTGGCGCGGGCGATATGGGTCAGATCGGTGGGCGCCTTTTTCAGCGCCACAGCGGCGGGACCGGCGCCTTTTCCATCGGCGCCATGGCAGGCGGCGCAATATTCGCGATAGAGGACTTTTCCGTCGATGGCGGTGGTAGGGTGCGCGGGAACGGGCTTCACCGTAGTCTGGGCCCAGCCAACGCTGCTTAGCCCAAAGATCAAAGCGAGAATCAGAGATTGCGACATGGAACTCCTTTTCATAGCTCGATAGTACACCACTTCACTGTGGGGCGACAGTGGAAAAATGAGGCCACTCCGGCCTCCGTGCCTGCTCCGCCGCTCACCGGCTTGCGGAGCAGATCTCCGGCAGTAACTCGGCATCCGGAGTTTCGGGCGCTTCCGGTGCAAGCCCATCCCAGATCTCCACGCGGTTGCGTCCGAGGCGCTTGGCCTGGTAGAGCGCCAGATCGGCCTCGCGTACCAATTCGTCGGTATGTTCGGTTCCGGGATGGTCGCGGGAAGCGATCCCAATGCTGCACGTGACCGGCAGCGGTGCCGTGGCATTGGAATACGGCGTTGCGGCGATCGCATCGCGGATGCGTTCCGCTTGGGTGGCGGCGGCGCCGGCCGCACTACCCGGCAGCACGAACAGGAACTCCTCGCCACCATAACGGCCCAGAGAGTCGTAGCGGCGGATGGCGGCCTTCATCCGCCGGGCCGATTCGGCGAGCACCGAATCGCCCACCAAGTGGCCATACCTGTCATTGACCCGCTTGAAGTAATCCAGATCCGCCAGCATTACCGAGATGGGCTGATGGGCGCGATTGGCGCGCTCCAATTCCGACTGCAATGCCTCCATCACGGCGGTGCGGTTGAGCAATCCCGTCAGCCCGTCGTGGGTGGCCTGCACACGCAGCGCCTCCCGGGTGGCCAGCAACTCTTCCTGCAGGTCCAGAATGCGTATGCCCGCCCGCAGGCGCACACGCAGTTCGGGAGCGGCAAAAGGCTTGGTGAGATAATCGTCGGCGCCCGCCTCCATCCCTTGCACCAGGTCGGCGGATTGCGTGCGGGCAGTTAGCAGCACGATATAGACGTAGGGTTCCCGGGCGGCCGCGCGGACACGGCGGCACACCTCCACTCCGTCCATTCCGGGCATCATCCAATCCAGGATGGCCAGCCGCGGTGCGTCCTCGGAGCGCAGGACCCCCCAGGCTTCCATGCCGTCGCGGGCAATCACTGCCTCATAGCCCCAGTGTTTGAGCATGTTGCGCAGCATGGTTTGCAAAACAGGGTTGTCTTCGGCGGCTAAAACGCGGCGCCGGTTCCCCGGAACGGCTACCGGGGATATCAGGTCGGGCTTGGACGGAACCTCCAACTGTACCTTTCCTCCACTTGCTCTATCGGATGGAGGCGCGGCTTTCTTTAGAGAACTAAAGTACTTTTGTGAACAGCCAGTACCTGGGCCGGGATTCCTTAGAACCGGCTGAGAACCGGTTGGGAAGGTTATGGCTCCGGCAGGCGGCCCGTCCAGTCGCACCATCCCCAGGCGCAGGCGGTGAGGGTGCCGAATGCCCCGGCCACCAGCCCGATGGTCCGCGGTGTAGCGTAATTCGACGCGATCCCCGCCGCTGCCATGGAAAAAATCATCACCGGCCAGCGGATCGTCTCCATGGTGGCGAAGACCCTGCCGCGAAACTCGTCAGGCGTGTGACGCAAAAGCTGCGAACTGTTCAGCACCGTGGTCACCGCCATGCCCACCCGCGAGAACATCAGGAAAACCAGCGCGGCGGGGTAGGATTCCACCTGGCTGAACACCATATAAGTGGCGCCGTGAAACAGATACGCGACGGTGACGGCCCGCTTGTAGCCCTGGAAGGACGCCCGCCGGCCGACCACGTGTCCCAAACCGCCGCCGATCAGCAGGCCGATCCCGGCGAACCCCGAGAGCGCGCCAATGCCTGAAGGACCGCGATGGAACACCTGGTCGCCGAAGAGGGCGAAGAGCACCTGCGCCGCGCCGCCGCCCAAAGCCCAGCCCACTGAGATCATGCCGATCCCCAGCAGCAGCGGAACCGATCGCAAATAGGCCAACCCCTCCATATACTCCGCCAGGCCGCCGGAGGGCCCCGCGGAATCTTTCCGGACCGCCACGGCGCGTTTGGACCGGAAACCCTCCGCCGCCGAGATCTTCCAGATACAGCATGCCGAAAATACGAAGGAGAGCGCATTGATTATGAAGGCGGTGGCGTAGCCGAAGCGGGCGGCGCTGAGGCCCCCGAGCAGGCTGCCCGCACTCAGGGTGGCCCATCCGGTGGTCTGGGTGAGCGAGTTGGCGGTGTGCAGGTCCTCGGCTTCGGCGATGGCCGGCAGAATCGCTGACCGGCCGCTGGTGAAGAACGGCGAGGCGAACATGAGAGCCGCGCTGAGCCCGTAGAGCAGCCAGGGCGACTGCTGCCGGATGGTCAGGACAAAGCCGGCCGCCAGCACGGCGCGGATCAGGTCGCTGGCAATCATCACGCGGCGGCGGTCCAGGCGGTCCAGCACCACTCCGGCAACTGGCCCGGCCACCACGGCGGGAATCGCCCGCGCCAGCCAGAAGCCGCTGACCACCAGCCCCGAGCCGGACTTCTGCATGATCAACGCCAGCACCGCCACGTTATTGAAGTAATCGCCGATTTCGCTGACCACCTGGCCCACCCAGGTATACCGGTAGTTGCTGTTGCGCGACAGAAGGGCCGCCAGGCTGCTCATGGCGTTTTCAGGATAGCGAGAAAGCACGGCTCGTCGTAACAGGCTTCCGATGTACAATACTGGGGACTCGGGATCCCGACAGGGATGCCGGGTTAGTTTAGCGGAGGATCCCTCTATGGCCGAAAGTCAGAAGGAAGCTCTGAAGAAGATCGCGGAAAAGCTGAAAGCCGCCGCCGAGAAGGCCCAGAAACTGAAGTCCGACGCAGCCGCTGCGGACGATTCCATGGACCAGGTGGGGAAGGCGATCAAGTGACCCATGAAGACCAAGCTGCTTAAAGAAATCGCGGAGCAGTCCGAAACCCTGAAGAGTCTCTGTTTCGATCTGTCCCAGAAACTCGCGGAGGCAGATCACCTGGACAATAGCCATTGGAACGCCTTGAGTCATATCATCAGTGCGAGGAACAGCCTGGAGCAGAATGTCAGGCTATTGGAAGGGTCTATCCGAAGCTTTGAAGAATTGAAGAAAAAAACGGATCTGGTCCGGTCGGACACGCAGGCCCTTCATGAATTGGTGAACAAGATTGTCGAGATGATGAAAGAAGTCTCGAAGCACGACCCGGCCCACCAATGACGCTACCCATGGACCCGTACCAGGGCGCCGCGGACTACGCCGTCCGCATCGAACAGGAATTGCGCGGCATGGGCGTCTGGCAGGCGGAGCCGCCGCCGGCCGTGGCGTTCTAATCCCGGCGGGCGTTTCCGGCGACACATGAGTTTTATCAAGTGGCTGCAATTCGTGCTGCCGGCGAGCGTGCGGGGATTATCGACAGCCACGGCGCCTTTCCGGCCCAGAGCGCGGTGGGCACCTATACGGTGCGCGAACTGGATGGAGTGGATGAAGCCGCGAGCCTCATGCACACACTCTGCGAATTCGAACGCTTCATCGAGCGGTTGCCCTACGAGGCGTGAACGGACTCTGGTCCGCGCCTCATGATACCGGCTGCCGGGCGGTGATGGAACGAATCTCGGCCACCGTGCGGTCCACCTCTTCATCGGTGGTATAGAAGTGCGGCGCGACCCGGAGGCCGGCGCCCGGGCGATAATCCACCATCACCTCGCGGCGGGCCAGTTCGGCGGTCACCTCGCGGCCGTTGGGCACATCCAGAATGACCACGCCGCCCCGCCGGGCCGGGTCGCGCGGGGTGTTTACACGGATGCCGGCTTCGTCGGCCAGCTCCATCAGGCGGGCGGTCTGGCGCAGCGACTTCCGGCGAATCGCCTCCACGCCGATCTCCGCGACAATCTCGTAGCCCGAGCGCGCCGCGTACAGCCCCGGAATGTTGGGAGTGCCGTTCAAAAAACGGAAGGCATTGTGGGCGAAGCGGATCGGCCCGCCCTCGAAGGCGAAGGGCTGCTCGTGCGCCATCCAGCCGGTGGCCGCGGGCGCAAGGGTATCCCACAGGTCGCGCCGCACATACAGGTAGCCGGCGCCCGGCCCGCCGCACAGCCATTTCACGGAGCCGCCGGTGGCGAAATCCACGTTCCACTCGCGCACATTCACCGGGACGGCGCCCGCGGCCTGGTAGAGATCGGCCACCACCAGGGCGCCCACGGCATGCGCCCGCTCCACGATTGCCTTGGTGTCCTGCAAGTAGGAGCTGCGAAAGGCCACGTGGGAGACCGAGACCAGTTGAGTGCGGTCGTCGATGGCTTCGAGCACGCGCTCCACTGGCAGCGTCATGCCGTCGGGCGAGGCGGCCGCCACTACCTGCGCGCCCTGCCGCGCCAAGCCATGATAGTTGTAATCGTTCGAGGGAAAGTTCAATCCATCGGTGACCAGCCGGTTGCGGCGCCCCGACCAATCGAAACACGAGACCACGATCTGCTGGCAGATGGAGACGTTCTGCTGCATGACCACTTCGCCTTGGCCCGCGCCGATGATGGCCCCCACCAGGTTGCCAACGGTGATGGGCATCTCCCACCAGCCCTCTTCCCACGCCCGGATGCCGCGGCCGGCCCACGTATCGGCATACTCGGCCATGCGGGCGGCAGCGCGCCGCGGCATGGCGCCGAGCGAGTGGCTGATCATGTAAGTGGTATGGCCGAGGATGGGAAACTCAGCGCGCCAGTCGAGTAGTGGGTCCATGGCTAATATAGTAGCGGAGCCTTCCGAAGCCGGTAGGCTGATTGGCATGGACCTCAGCGATTTCCAGTTTCAACCCGACCTGGCGCGCGCCTCGACCATCCCCGCGCGCTGGTATACCGATCCGGCGATGCTGGATGCCGAACGCAGCCGCGTCTTCGGGCGGACGTGGCAGTCCGTCGGCCTCGCCGAAAAGGTGGCCGTGCCGGGCAGTTACCTGGCCTGTGAGATTGCGGGCGAGCCGGTGGTGGTGACGCGGGCAAAAGACGGCGCTTTGCACGCGCTTTCGAACGTCTGCCGCCACCGCGGGGCGGTCGTGGCCGAAGGATGCGGGCAGGCCGCGGTGCTGCGCTGCCCCTACCACGCCTGGAGCTACGCTCTGGATGGCCGCCTGCTGGCGCAGCCCGAATTCGAAGGCGTGGAGGAATGGGACCGCGCCGCCGTGCGCCTGCCGCAATTTCAAGTGGAGACCTGGGGGCCGTTCCTGTTCGTCAATCAGAACCCGCAGGCTCCGCCGCTGGCGGACGTGCTGGGCGCCATCCCCCGCGAAGCCGCCGAATCCGGCTGCCCCATCGAGCACTTACACCTTTCGTGCCGCCGCGATTACGAGATCGAGTGTAACTGGAAGGTCTACATCGATAATTACCTGGAAGGGTATCACTTACCCGCCGCGCATCCGAGCTTATTCCGCGAATTGGACTACCAGCGCTACCGCGTGGACACGTTTCGCTATTACTCCTCGCAGATCGCACCCATTCGCACGCGCTCCGAGGAAGCCCGCCGCTACCAGTTCGCGGATGCCGACCGCAGCGCCCTCTATTACTGGATCTTCCCCAATTTCATGCTCAATATCTACCCCGATAACTTGAGCAGTAACCTAATTCTGCCGCTCGGCCGGATCGCACCCTTACTATCTTCGAATGGTTCGCGTACGAGGGAGAAGTGGCACAGGCTACCATCGATTTCAGCGATGAGATCCAGCAGGAGGATATCCGCATTTGCGAATCGGTCCAGCGCGGGCTGCGGTCGCGGCACTATGACCGGGGGCGGTTTTCGGTGAAACGGGAGAACGGGGTGCACCATTTTCACGGGCTGCTGTGCGAGTTTCTGCAGCGCGAGGGTGGGGGATAAGCAGCCCGCCCGATATGCCTACAGCCCCGGCCACCGGCGTGCGCCCGTTACCATTGTTCCTCGAATCTCCGGTACGTCTGGTCGAATTCCGCCCTGAGAACGGGGTTCGGCGCCGACAGTCCATCTACCACCTGCTTTGCCCACAGGAAATATTCCTTGCGCCTGTCAAAACTCCAGTTTGCCGGCGGGCTATTCAGAATGGCGCGGAGATTTGAGATTTTGTCGGCCAGCTTGATGACCTGCGCCCGGACGGATTTGTGAGGTGCATTCACGATTTGCAACCGCTTCCGTTCGGCCTTGGGAAGGGATTTGTCATCGGTCACTTCGGCCACGAGATCGGCTACATCGGCCCCAAATCTTTCGATCAATTCCGCCTTAGTTACACCTGTGTCTTCAATCACGTCATGCAGCAAGGCGGCGCTGATGAGATTGGCATCTGGTTCGGTCAGGGCTGTGGAAACCAGGTAAGCGACTTCCAGTAGATGATTCACATATGGTTCTGCGGCGGCTCCCTTGCGTCTTTGGGAGGCGTGTTTTTCGGCGGCAAATGAGGCGGCTCTGAGAACAGCCTGTAGCGAATTCAATTCAGGGGCCAACGCGGCGATGACGGTTTCAGGCATGGCGTAACAGGATAACATCTCTTTGGCTGGCGGCGCTGCCAAGGCGACCGCCTCATACCGCCTCATAGCGGCCGCGCGGCGTGTCCCTGCGCCACAAAGATCAGGCCGTTGTATTGTTTGCTCAACACGCCCGGTTCCAGGTTGGCATCGGGATCGTCGGGGAACCAGCTCGATCCGACGCTGTGAAAGAGGTGCGGCTCGGCCAGCCAGCGGCCCAGGGCGCCCGCAGCGGGCACGCTGGACAGGTCCAGGAAGAAGAGCGGCAGCCGCGCCCCGCTCAGTACGGCGTCACCCGATCCTTCGGGCGAAGGCGGCGCGTCGAATACCTTCACATCGGCGGCCGTGCCACCCTCGGGGCCTTTCGCGCGCAAGCCGCCGCGGCGAAATGCGTAGCCCACCACGTAGAGCTGCCGGCCGAACCGCTCGCGCAGGAACGTGCCCATGCTCTTCGGATCGCCCTGGGTGCGCACGTGCGCATTGTGCGCCCAGAGCACGATCTTCTCCCGCGGGAACGCTTCGCCGGCGATCCACTCCGCGTTGCCGGCCATGGCCTCGTCGCGATAGCCTGGGCCGCGGCCGGCGATCCGCAGGGTGCAGGCTTCCTGCACTACCGCTGCCGCCTGCCGCGCGTCGCGCCACTTCTCTTCGCCCGAGGCTTCGGTCAGCTCGCGGTGCCGCGTGTCGAATTCGTGCGCCACGCTGGCCAGTTGCGCGGCCACCCCCTCCGCGCGCGCGTCGTAGAGGGCGCCGCGGTGGGCCTCAATGTCGTACGCCTCGCCGTA
>Ga0335074_10016186_pt1 | contig 10498 bp, 8 predicted proteins | sample Lox_Sample_23_FD_206715 | JGI IMG/M metagenome (GOLD analysis project Ga0335074, IMG submission 206715) | Soil microbial communities from Loxahatchee National Wildlife Refuge, Florida, United States - Lox_Sample_2.3 | ecosystem: Environmental > Terrestrial > Soil > Wetlands | place: USA: Florida...
TAGAGTTACGTTAAGCGAAAGACTTGCAATGAATCGCAGCCAAATGCACAAAAGTTGGAAACGAACAGCCATCAAAACAGCCACCAACCAAAAAATCGGATTTTGGGCTGGAAAGTCGTCGATTTCTGATCTTTTTGACGTCGCCTAATGGCTGTTTGGTGGCTGTTTGCCATCTCATATCGCAGAAAATAGGTAGTTTATAGATTGCACCACTTTTGTGACATTGGGGCTAGCTCCTGCTGCGACAGCCAAAAGTCGATGAAATATAACAAATGCTGTTATAGTTTACTCGGAACGAGGATTCCGTGACCGGAGAAGCGCTGAAGACGGGACGAGAGCAGGCCCGCCTAACGCAGCAAGAAGCTGCATTGCGGTTGGGCCTGACACAGGCTTACCTGTCGATGCTCGAACGAGGGCATCGCCCGGTGACTGCGGAACTCGCTGCCCAGGCAACGAGGGTGTTCCATCTCCCGCCCACAGCCTTGCCGCTTGAGGTTGATCCACCTTCGACTTTGGACGAGAGCGAGTTCAAGTCGGAACTGGGTGCGCTGGGATACCCAGGGTTCTCCTACCTGCACGGAAAATCCCACTACAACCCGGCTCGACTGCTGTTCCTGGCGCTCGATCAGGACGAACTTGATCGAAGAGTCGTTGAGGCGCTTCCCTGGCTCGCCTATACGTATCCGGAAATAGATTGGGAGTGGCTCAATCGCAACACCAAGCTCAACGACCGCCAGAACCGGCTTGGATTCGTTGTGGCTCTTGCAGAGGAGTTCGCAGAGAAGACGGGCGACCAGTCGCGAAGAGCGAGCCTCTCGCGGCAGGTAGCCGTTTTAGAGCGATCTCGACTCGCAAGGGAGGACACGCTCTCCAACGAATCCATGACGCAAGTCGAACGCAAATGGCTTCGCCAGAATCGCCCGCCAAAGGCGCGACACTGGAACCTGCTCACGGATCTCGGCGTGAAACACTTGGCTTATGTCCCCTCGTGAAGCGATACCGGAACCGTGGCGGTCATTCCTCAACGAACTGGATCGGATTGCGACCTCGACAGTGCGCCTCGACTGTATTGGCGGTTTCGTTGTCACGATGCTTTATGGGCTGAGCCGGCCTACTGCCGATGTGGATGTGCTGGAGATCGCTCCGCGCTCTGCCGCCGATGCTTTCTCGGAGGTCGCTATGCTCGGCGGTCCGCTATTCAAAAAATACGGTGTTTATTTGGATCGCGTCACAGTCGTGCAGCCACCCTATGAATACGAGAGTCGCCTTCGGGAGATGTTTCCGGGAGCATTTCAGAATTTGCGGCTGATGGCCCTCGATCCTTACGACCTCGCGCTCACCAAACTCGAACGCAACATCGAGCGAGACAGAAGCGATGTGCGATACCTGGCTCGTGCCATTCCTTTCGATCTGGAGCTGCTTCGCGACCTTTACGAACAAGAGCTTCGACCGTACCTGGTCAATCCGAAGCGCGAAGACCTGACGCTGCAATTGTGGATTGAAGCCATAGAGGAAGACAGGGCCGTCTGATCGAACCGCTTCTCGCGAATTCTGTGAAATCTGTCCAATGCGTGAGGTGACGTCTCGAAGGTGTTCGGCTGATCGCGTCTCGGTTTAATTTCAGATACCCACGGTCTCCATAATCGAATTCCGCATTGCCGCGAGGCGACATTCTCGTACACGCTGGTGATTTCATGAATGCAGGTCACGACCTGCACAAAGTTGTCTTATTCAATCACTGGCTTGGAGAGCAGCCGAGCAGCCTTTCGCGCATCGCGTTGTTTGTGGGGGGAATCCTGATCCGCTGTTTGAGAATTCTCCGGGGACCATCATGCGGCTGCGGAAGTATGGCCGACCTTAAGCCTAGGATCCTGTCAATGAGTGCGTTGCCCTGTTAGCTTCAATCGAAGATCGCGCGGGCCAGGTCGGTGAACATTTGCCTGTCGGTCCTAATGCCTGCTTGGCATTAACAGCGCGAAAAGGGGTTCGCGGGCGATCAATCCCTCAATCCTCTTCGCGGCTGTGTCGCGATCGATTTCGCCGATGATTCCTGACTGGACGATAAAGCCTAAAAAACGAGAGAATCGCCTTGCCGAAGTTGCAGGTTTGTCCCGCGCAGGAGTGCGGCCACGTTTGTCCATTTGATCGCGACCGCGGCCGGGGGGCTTGGCGATACTTTACCTGACCACCGCCGACGAACGAACCAACAGTCGATGGCCGCATGCTGCACGGCAATCGACGGTGCTGGGCAGCCAAAGATGAGCCGTTAGAGGGGGTCTCGTGTCGCCTTCAGAGATTGCATCCATTGCCAGTGCTGTCAGCGGGACGGCCGCGACGATATCGCTGATCTATGTAGGAATTCAGATTCGGCTGAGCATACGCCATACACGGGCTTCGATCCAGCAGGGAACGACTGCTCGAACCACAAATATCCTGTTGGGACGGATGAGCGCCGAAGCGGTCGCGATCTGGATTGAGGGCAATGGCGGAACACCGACGCCTGAGCTCATTCGACAGCATCAGTTCCACAACCAGTGCGCCATCGCAATGATTGCGATGGAGGACTACTTCAGCCAGCATGAACTGGGGCTTCTCAGCGCCGAACATTTTTCCCGCGGCAGCGAGACTTTTCGCCACCGACTCAGGGAGCCGGGACTGCGGGATTATTGGATGACACAGAGAGACGTGTTGGCCAAAGCTGCGCCTCGTTACTGCGCCTATATCGACAGCCTCTGCACCGGGGAGACGATTCCGTTTCAAAACTGAACTCAACGACTCGAGGGTTGTTGAGTGTCAGCGACGCGATGTGAGTTTCCCGGATATGAGGCCCTCGATGCCCCTGGCTGCCGTGTCCGGATCGATTCCGCCGATCATGGCTGACTGGACGATGAAGCCCAGGAAGAACGCAAGCATCGCTTTTGCGACTTCTGCCGGTTTGGCGTGTGCTGGAATGTCGCCACGTTCCTGCCACTTGTGCACGATGGCGGTCAGCGCCTCACGATAGAGCATCTGACCACCGCCGACCAGTTCCTTCACCCTGGGGTTGAATTGAGCTTCGCCCCACCCCATCAGGAAGGCTACCCCGAAATTTAGCTTGTCACGGTTCGCGTGCAGGATGATAATTCTGGTGATTTTACGGACAAGAACAGGAAGCGGATAAGCCTCCTCTCTTGTCAGTATGGGGACGAGAAGCGCTCGCATTTCCTGGAATGCAGCGGAGAATGCGGCAAGAATAAGCTCGTCTTTGCTTTCGTAGTAGAGGTAAACCGCCCCGAAAGACAGGTTTGCCTCACGAACGATGTCTTCCATCGACGTGGCATGAAGTCCTCGCCGGGAGAAACACCTCCAACTGGCGGCCAGGATCTGGTCGCGACGGGCCTGTCGTTTTTCCTCAGAGATTTTTGGCATCTTTTCTTGCCTTGGTAAATCTTATCAAAAAGAGCGAGTATTCGCTTTTGGTTATTTGTTGAAAGCGAGTACGCCATGTTCTTAGGGCCCACTCGAAATCGACCAGCATCCCGAAACAGAAAAGGAGTGAATCTCATGTCAAACGAATCTCTGCTCCATGCCGATGCCCGGGTGGCGCCTCCGCTGCCGGTCGCTGCACCATCCTCGGTGGGTTTCTCCGCTGAGCGTCTCAATCGCATTGGCCCCGCCATGGAGGCCGAGATCGATGCCGGCCATTATGCCGGAATCAGCGTGATGGTCGCCCGCCACGGCAAGCTCGTAAAGTCCGGCTTCTATGGCTACCAAACCCTCGAAGGACGTGAACCGCTGCGCGAAGACGCCATCTACCGCATCGCTTCCATGACGAAACCGACCGTCGCCGTCGCCATGCTGCAGCTTTTTGAAGAGGGCAAGTGGCAACTCGACGATCCGGTTACGAAGTTCATCCCGGAATTCGCAGACCTCAAGGTCTCAAAGGATGGCGCGCTCGTGCCCCTTGATCGGCCCATGACCATGCGACACCTCATGGCGTCCTCCGCGGGCTTCGCCTTCGGTCCAGGACTAGGCACCACAAATCCGGCGGTCGATGACATGTACTCCAAAGCGGGCCTTTGGAGCGGCACGAACGACGACATCATTCCCAAACTGGCCAGGCTGCCGCTGGAGTCGCAGCCCGGTACCGAGTTCCGCTACGGTCTTCAGCAGGAAGTGCAGAGCGCCATTCTCCGGCGCATCTCCGGCGAGCAGCTCGACACCCTGCTCGAACGGCGCATCTTTGCCCCGCTGGGCATGAAAGATACCGGCTTTGACGTTGCACCGGATCAACGTGAACGCATCGCACCGCGCTATGCCCTGGACCAGAACCTCAAGCTCATCCTCGCATCAGACCAATCGGCATTTCCAGCCGTGGCCGGAACTCCGCCAGGGGTGAAGCCGAAATATTTGCTGGCGATCGCCGGGCTTTACTCCACGACGCAGGACTACATGCGTTTTGCGCAGATGCTCGCGAATCGCGGTGTGCTCGACGGTGTTCGAATCCTGTCGCCAAACTCCGTCAAGTTGATGTCGAGCAACCTTCTCCCCGCGGGCGTGCCCATGCATTTCCTTCAGCCATTCGAGGGGATTGGCTATGGCATGAACGTCGGCATCGTGCTCGACCCATCGCACGCAAGTTTCAACGGCGGCGCGAACGGCGTAGGAACTTTCTATTGGGGCGGCGTGCACGGAACCTGGTTCTGGGTCGATCCCACTTATGACATCGTCGTGGTTGGAATGCTCCAGCAGCAGGACGGGGGAAATCCGATGACCGGGCGTCCATACCCGGTGCCGGATGTTGCCGGAATATCGCGCGCCGTTACCTACGGCGCGCTTGTCGATCCCGCGCTTTAGTCGAGAGCCCATTCTTCACTTCAGGAAATTCAACGAGAGGAAAACAGTCCAATGACCACCACTTTAACCGCAGCGTCAGCGGGGAGCACAGACCCAGCAACTGCCCCCACGCCAGAGAAATATCCCTTCTTCCCTGACAACGTGGAGTACTGGTTCGAGGCCAAGCGTGCTTTCGGCGCCGCCAGCTATGGCGCCAGCGAATTCGGCGAAGTCATGGCCAGCCTCAATCGCATCACATCCGGCGACGACGACGGCTGGTATAACGAGTGGAATGCCACAGCCGAACGGATTTCCGCTGAAGCTGACGCGCAACTGGCTGCCGGGCATCGCGTAAGCGCTCGCGACGGCTACCTGCGCGCAGCCACTTACTTCCGTACCTCCGAATTCTTCCTGCACGGCAACCACGAAGATCCGCGCATTTATAGCGCCTACCAGAAGTCGATCCGCGCATATAAAGTCAGCGCCAGCCTCTTTGACCCGCCGATTCTTCCGGTCGAAATTCCCTATGAGAACACGACTCTACCGGGCTACTTTCATCGTGTGGACGAATCGGACACCAAGCGTCCGCTGCTTATTCTCCACACGGGCTTCGATGGGTCAGCGGAAGAGATGCACGGGGAAGGCGCACGGGCTGGCGTCGAGCGGGGTTGGAACGTCCTGGTCTTCGACGGTCCGGGCCAGTACGGGCCGATTCATCGCGAGCGCCTGCCATTTCGTCCGGATTGGGAGAAGGTTGTCACCCCGGTGGTTGACTTTGCACTCACACTCCCGGGCGTTGATCCTGAAAAGATTGCCCTTATGGGTGTCAGCTTTGGAGGCTATCTCGCACCACGCGCCGCCGCATTTGAAAAGCGAATCTCGGCCCTTGTCTCCAACGACGGAGTGTACGATTTCGGCGTTACTCAAACGTCGGCCCTTCCCCCCGATCAACGGGAAAGTTACATCGCTGCTGTCCAACAGAAAGACGCTCCCGAACTCGACCGCATGATTCTGGAGGGCAGCAGGAAGTCTCCTGCCGCAAAATGGGCTGTAGACCAGGCGGGGTTCGTGATGGGCGAGCCCACGCCTCACGCCACCGTTGCGAAGATTCTCAAGTTCACGCTTGCCGGCGGAGTCGCAGAACAGATCTCCTGTCCGACGCTGGTCCTCGATGCCGAAGAGGATATGTATCTGAAGGGCCAGCCGGACGTGCTCTTTGAGCACCTCACCTGCCCAAAGACCATGATCCGCTTCACCACGGCTGAGGGCGCTGGCGCGCACTGCCAGTGCGGCGCCGATCGTCTTGCGAACGCCCGCATTTTTGACTGGCTTGATGACACGTTTGGTCTCGCGGCCAAACCTTAGAACCGGAACGAAGAGGTCTGTACGTGGGATAGGTCTGCTGCGAAGGGCGGACCCGTCCGCCACGAAACAAGCGGATCTCTGCACAGCAGGTCACCTGCCTTCACGCTTCATCAGAAAGGAATCGATATGCCGATCCAATCAACGGTGAACGCGCCGCCGCTTTCCGGAGAGAGCGCCGCAAAGACAATCGAACCGGCGAAAGCCCCCACGCCTTCGAAGACCCAAACTGATCCCCGTCTTGATCCGCGGATCAAAAAGGTGTTCGCCGCCATGCCGGCGCCAGTAGAAAAGCCGAACGTTTCGAGCCGCGAAGAATTGCTCGCACAGGAAAACTCACCAGTGGTGCTGGCAGCACTGGAACGCCAAACGGCCCTGTTCGACTCGATGGACAGCGAGGAGATCGCTCCGTCCGCCGGGTTGAGCGTCCGCGTCGAGAGCCTCACCTCCTCGCCCGATGGAAACACCATCAAGATCCGGTATGTCCGGCCGGATAACAGTGAGATTCTGCCATGTGTGTACTACATTCACGGCGGCCGCATGGAGATGAGTTCCTGCTTTGAGGGCAACTACAGGACCTGGGCCCGCATGATCGCCGCCAGAGGCGTCGCAGTGGCCATGGTTGAATTCCGCAACTCGGTGCACCCTTCCGAAGTGCCGGAAATCGCTCCATTTCCCGCCGGCCTGAACGATTGCATCTCGGGCCTCAAGTGGATACACGCCAACGCAGCCACCCTCGCCATTGATCCCAAGCGCATCATCGTATCCGGAGAAAGCGGTGGTGGCAACCTGACTCTCGCCGTAGGCATGAAGCTGAAGCGGGATGGGGAACTCGGCCTGATTCAGGGCCTCTACTCCCTGGTCCCCTACATCGCTGGTGAGTGGCCCCAGGCGCAGTTCCCATCTTCCATCGAGAATGAGGGGATCGTACTTAACTTCGGGGACAACCGCGCCACCATGGCATACGGCATTGAGGCCTTTAACGCCCGCAACCCGCTCGCATGGCCCAGCTTCGCGACACGCGAGGATGTCGAGGGTCTGCCACCGACGGTCATCAGCGTCAACGAGTGCGATCCGTTGCGCGATGAGGGCATCGCTTTCTATCGGCTTCTCATGAATAGCGGTGTTTCGGCGCGGTGTCGCCAGATGATGGGCGCCTGTCACGGAGTCGAGCTTTTGCCGGCTATCTGTCCCGATATCGCTCGCTCGACCGCCATCGACATCGCAGACTTCGCTATCGGGCGGTAAGCAAAGCCCGACAAGAATCTTCCGGAGATGCCAGGAACGCGCCGGAATTCGCTAAAGCGATAGGTATTGATGGATAAAGGCGATGGCCATACTGCCTTCGCCCACGCCACTGGATACTCGTTTGATGGAGTTATGGCGTACGTCTCCGGCGCAGAACACGCCCGGCAGGCTGGTCTCCAGCGGAAATGGGTGGCGATCGAGTTTCCAGGTGGTGAGGTCGCGCCCGGTGCAAACATAGCCGCGTGGATCCCGCTCCAACTCGCATGGCAGCCACGACGTGCAGGCATCGGCGCCGATCATCACAAACAAGGCATCGGCCTCATGGAAGCTGATGTTCTCCATTTCAGCCGGTGCGCGGACACATACCTCAATTCGTTCCAGGTAATTTTCGCCTTCCACAGAAATAACCTGGGCATGAGGAAGCACCTTGATGTTGGACTTCGATGCAATCTGGTCAATCAGGTATTGCGACATGCTGAGTTTGAGCCCGTCGCCCCGAACCAGCATCTTTACCTGAGCCGCATAGCTCGATAGGAACATGGCAGCTTGCCCCGCTGAATTGCCGCCTCCTACGATGAAGACCTTCTTGCCGATCACATTGGCCGCCTCCTGGCGGGCCGCTCCATAAAATATGCCGTGTCCCAGCAGGCGATCTTCACCCTTCGCCTGCAGCCGGCGCCAGTCCACACCTGTAGCCAGCACCACGGCTCGCGTTGATACCGTCTGGCCTCCGTCCAACTCGCACACATAGCCTTCACCCGCGGGAGTAAGCTTCTCCATCGAACGCGTCAGGGCAACTTCCGCGCCAAATTGGATCGCCTGCTTGAATCCGCGCCCGGTCAGGTCTTCCCCTGAAATCCCCTCAGGAAATCCCAGGTAATTTTCGATGCGGGACGATGTACCTGCTTGGCCGCCTGCTGCACAGCGCTCGACAACCAGCACGCTCAACCCTTCAGAGCTCCCATAAACTCCGGCGGCCATACCGGCTGGTCCTGCCCCCACAACCACCACATCATAACTATCGCGATCGGGCTTGGTCTGCAGTTGCAAGGCATCCGCGACCTGCCTCGTTGTCGGTGGTTCAACGAAGAGTTGTCCGTCAACCGTTACGGCCGGGCAATCAGGGTCGTCGGAGACCCCGGCAGGCACTCGTTCCGGATAGCGATCCCGGTCAATCCATTCGTGAGGAATACGATTCGCTGAAAGAAATGCGCGGATGTTATGGCAGTCCTCATCCCGGTTACGGCCGAAGATGTGCACCCGGGCTGTCGGTAAAGAAAGGGAACGTTGCTGGATCAGCAAGAGCCGTTCACCCAGTGTCTTCAAAATGAGGCTGCGGGCCTCTTCTGAATCCTGAATCAAGTGATGAAACTGCTGTTTATCCAGGCGCGCGATGCGGCACGAGGTTTGGGCTCGCAGCGAGCCGAAGGTCGGAGTGCCGATCAGAAGAGGGACTTCACCGAAGAAATCGCCCTGTTTGAACTCCTGCTCCGGAAACTCGGTCTGCTTTCCGTGAACATCGAGAACAATTCGCAGACGGCCTTCGAGGAGCACATAGAATGTGGCGGGCGCGCCCTCCCGAAAGAGCCATTCTCCCGGATCGAGCCGCACATCTGCAATCGTATGCGCCAGGCGAGCGCATTCGGCTCCGTCAAGACAGGCAAAGATTGTGGCTTGCCGCAGCTCCTCTGGAGTAAACATGAGACGCGCCTCAGGACCGGCATCGATAATCGTGAAACGTTTGTACTACAGAATGGTACTAACGACATTCACGCCGAGGAGCGCAGACGCCCTACGCTCCACGAACTCGGTCGGTATGTCGACCGTATACAGCCTATGCGAAGCGATCGTCGAGCCCACCTTCGGTGAGTTGCAGAAAGTGGGACATGGCTCGTATCGGCTAGGATTGACCCAAGACACCCCGAGGATCACTTCCGGCAAAGCGACGGAATCTTCATGGATTCACGCATAATCGCCAAACCACTCACCGAACGGAAAACGGGGAGTGAAAAGTCGGCCAGGTGTTCCGGAATTCTGAATCGGCCGGCGAATCACAAGCGCATCGCGCGATGCGCGTTTATGGGGTCCCATTATGATTCGGGAAGCCTTGTCAGCGCCATTCGAAACGCCCAGCCCTTGATTATTTCCGAGAAGCCGGCCACCGGGGCGTTCGAGAACTTTCCGGCCCTCCCCTGCGTACTTTCCTTCACCAACATCCCTCTCGCACCGAGGCGCCCATGGAAAACCTGGCTCAGGACATTCGCTACACCATTCGAACTCTGCTCCGGGCCCCTGGCTTTTCCCTGGTCGTGATCCTCTCCATCGCCCTGGCGTTTGCGGCCAATGCCACCGTCTTCAGCGTCGCCAATGGGCTGCTGTGGGGAGTCCTGCCGGTCCGGGATCCAGGGCGCATGGTGATGTTCTCGGAAGGCGATTCGTTTTCCTATCCCGACTACATCGACTATCGCGATCAGACCACCGCGATCTTCGAGGGGGGTATCGCCGCGCACTTTCCGCTCATACCCGCCAGCATCGGCGGAAAGGGAGCCCCCGAGCGCGTCTGGGGCCAGTCCGTCAGCAGCAACTTCTTCGGCGTGCTGGAGGTGCCGATGGCGCTGGGCCGTCCCCTTCTTCCCGATGACGACACCGCCGCTCGCGATCACGTGGTCGTGCTCAGCAACGGCCTGTGGCGGCGCCGCTTTGGCGGCGACCCCAACATCCTCAACCACGACGTCGCGCTCAACGGACGGCAGTACACCGTCGTTGGCGTCGCGCCGGTAGGATTTTATGGTGTCGATCGCGGCATCGCATCCGAGTTTTGGGTGCCCCTCGCTGCCTCCGGAGAAATCATGCCGGACCTGAGCTCGAGCGGCGGCAGCCTCACAACCGCGCGCGATAACCAATGGCTCATGCTCAACGCGAGGCTCAAACCCGGAGTCACGCGCACCAGAGCTGAAATCCTCCTCAACGTCGTCAAAAAGCGCCTCGACGACGCCTGGCACAAGGAGGACAAGACCCACGAAAAGATCACGCTCCAAACCGCCGGCGCCCTCATTGCCGGCTCCGAAACCCC
>Ga0335074_10016187_pt1 | contig 10498 bp, 8 predicted proteins | sample Lox_Sample_23_FD_206715 | JGI IMG/M metagenome (GOLD analysis project Ga0335074, IMG submission 206715) | Soil microbial communities from Loxahatchee National Wildlife Refuge, Florida, United States - Lox_Sample_2.3 | ecosystem: Environmental > Terrestrial > Soil > Wetlands | place: USA: Florida...
CCGTCCCCGGGGGCGGAGAGGGTCGGGGTGAGGTGGGGGATTCCAGAGCGCGCGGAGAAACCCACCTCACCCCCCGCCCTCTCCGCCCTGAAGGGCGGCGAGGGAGCTAAGCCGCGCGGCATCATTCCGTCATGCTGGCATAGAGGCCGTCACAGCCGCAATAGCGCGCGAGCGCGGCCCGGACTGCTGCAGCGTCCGCGGCTAAATATTGTGCCGGCCCGACTTGCGCCGTGCGCTCACCGCCACTGATCGACGGAGACGGTCTTCTCGTGGCGGCCGGAGATCATCTTCCAGGCGCCTTGCGTCTCGCCGCCTGTGACGACGATGTTGATGTCTTTGGCCTGGAATTTCGCGACCAGTTCGTCGGGCTTTGCCTTGAGGTAGCTCGCGAAGGGTTCGACGCCGGCGACCGCGAGCGGGTGGGTGAGCGTCTGAACCCACTGATCGTCCCAGAATTCGCGCGCGGGGAGCTTCGAATTCTCGGCGCACCAGGCCGCGAGCTTTTCCTTCGTATCGAAGCCGCGCTCGACAAAGAGGCGCGCGACGATCGGGTCCATCACGATGAGCGGAGGCGTGTGCTCGGTCGCGACCAGGCTGCGGTGAAACGTTTCCTGCCACGTCTCGCGCGGACCGAAGCCCGATTGGGTGTAGCGGCCGCCGAAGAACAGGCTGACCGTGCTGTCGGTCGGCTTGAAGCCCTTTTGCACGTGGAGCGGCTGCCACGGGCTGCGTTCCTCGTTCTCGGGGAAGCAGGCGCTATAGCCGTACCAGTTGCCGAGCGTTCCCATATAGGACTCGTCCGGCACCGACCCGCCCTGAAGATTCTGCGACAAGAGGGAATAGGCGCGCCCGATCGTCGCGTTGGCGTGGTTATAAGGACCCATCGCGCCGATCCCGGCGTTCATGCCAATCTCGGTGCGGACCGGGCCGTTGACCACGGCGATCGTCGCCATCGAGGTCGTGCTGCTGGATTTCGCCGTGATGCCGCTCGCGGCAAGCGCCAGGATCACCGGGAAATATTCGGGCCGCGCGCCCGCCATCACCGCGTTGACCGCGACCTTCTCGACATTGAATTCCCAATATTCGCGGAAATTGGTGGGTCTCAGACGCCCCACGATCTCGTCGGGCTTGTGGCTCGTGCCTGCGAGCATCGCCGCGACGCGTTCCTCGGTCGGGAGCGTGATCGGCAGGAAATCGGTCCAGTTGTTCTCGGCGAAGAGACGCTGCAGATTGTCTTCGCTGTCGGGCGGAAGAAGACGCGGGATCGAGCGGTCGAACGACAGGCCCTTCAGATCCTCGTCGGTCAGCGGGCCCGACACCGCGTCGATGATCTCCTGCATGAAGGGACGTTTCGAGATCGGATCGACGCCCTCGATATAGGCGCGCAATTCGGCCGGCGAGATATCGACGACGGGCTGCGGCACATAGGCCTGCCGCGTGCGCGGCATCCCGTTGGCGAGCGCCGTCGCCCGCGCCAGACGCGCGAACACATGGGTGTGGACCGCGACACTCGGTACGCCGGCTTCTTCGAGAGACATCGCCAACCCGACGACCGTCGGGCTACAGGTGCTTCATAAACCGACGCCGAGAATGGCAGCGTCGCCGTCCGCTTCGATCTTCTTGCGCATTGCCGGATCGTCGACCCAGCTTTGGCGCGGCTTGATGATCGAGGTCTTCACGGCCGGCAGATGCTCGCCGAACCACCGCTGCAGCTGTTCCATGAAGGCTTCGGAATTGTCGAAGAGACAATCGACCAGATAGACAAGCTTGCCATCGAGGCTTTCGGGACGCGGGGCGAGCCGCTTGCCTTTCACCTGCGGCGGGAATCCGCGGGGATCGTGAACCGTCAAGCCACTAGCCATGCGTCACTCCCACATACCGATGGGCGGATATTGCCGCCGCCGCTCCGTCGCCTGCCGATGCGACAGCACGACCGAGCCAGCCGGACCGCGCCGACCCCGCCGCGTATAGACCCGCCGATCGGGTCCCGAGCGACGGGTCGGTCTTTATTCTACCCTCGTCGTCCAACGCAACGGCCCCTGCAAGGAACATCGTGTTGGGCACCATTCCAATATAGGCAAACACGCCGGCGAGGTCCACGATCTCGGTCTTGCCGCGCCCGGCAACGCGCACGCCCGTGACATGATCGTCGCCGAGGATTTCCTCCACCACCGTGTCGCAGCGCAGCTCGATCTTTTTCTGCGCCGAAACGGCATCGCGATAGGCGGCCTGCGCCGACAGCGCGTCGCCGCGATGGAAGATGATCACGCGCTCGGCGAACTCGGCCAAGGTCAATGCCTCCTGCGCCGCCGAATCACCGCCGCCCACGACAGCGACGACCTTGCCCTTCATGATGGGCGCATCGCAGCTCGCGCAATGGCTCACGCCTTTGCCGAAGAGCCGCTCCTCGCCCGGCACGCCAAGCTTCTTGAGCGCGGTTCCGGTCGCGATGATGATCGCCGCAGCGTCGTGCTCGTCGCCGGCCGCCGTCGCGACGCGCCACCCGCCGTTGCGGGCGCTCAATCCCATGAGCTCGGTCATCGCAAATTCCGCGCCGGCCGACGCGGCCTGCTCCTGCGCGATCGGGCAAAGGTCATAGCCCGCAATGCCGTCGGGAAATCCGGGATAGCCGTCGATCCGGTTGATGCTCAGAAGCTGCCCACCGAGCACGTCGCCGGTCAGCACGAGTGTCTTGCGGCCCAGCCTGGCGCTGGTGAGACCCGCGGTCAGCCCGGCAATGCCGCCGCCCGCGATGACGATATCGAATGCGCTGCTCACATCCGGAAGGATGGGACGGATCGCCCTTGCCGGCAAGCCCGATCCGTGTCAAAGCGCGGATCGGGGAAGGGAACGCCGGGGACATGGCGGGCTACGATTACATCATTGTGGGCGCCGGCTCGGCCGGGTGCGTGCTCGCCAACCGGCTGAGCGCGGATGGCGCGGCCAAGGTGCTGCTGCTCGAGGCCGGCGGACGCGACTGGAACCCCTATATCCACATGCCGCTCGGCATGCGCAAGCTCAGCCCGCACGCGCAGCTCAATTGGCGCTTCGCGACCGAGCCCGAGCCCAATTGCCACAACCGCGAGATCTTCATCCCGCGCGGCAGGGTGCTGGGCGGGACCTCGTCGATCAATGCCATGATCTATGCCCGCGGCCACCCGCTCGACTACGACCAGTGGCGCCAGCAAGGCCTTGCCGGATGGGGCTATGACGACGTGCTGCCGTTCTTCAAGCGATCGGAGAATAGCTGGCGCGGCGAGACGCCGCATCACGGCAGCGGCGGCCCGCTCGCGGTGTCGCAGGCGGGGCGGCGCAGCGCCCTCTTCGAGATGTTCTCGCATGCGGCAAGCGAAGCGGGTTTCCCGGTCAGCGACGATTACAATGGCGCGATGCCCGAAGGCGTCGCCGTGCCCGATTTCACGATCGGCCGCGGGCGGCGCCAGTCGACCGCGCGGGCCTTTCTGCGCCCGGCAATGAAGCGCCGCAATCTCACGGTCGAGACCAACGCGCTTGCCCATCGCGTCGTCGTGCGGGCCGGCCGCGCGGTTGCCGTCGAGTATGCGCGGAATGGCGAGAGCCGCACCGCCGAGGCCGAGCGCGACATCATCCTGTCGGGCGGCACCTACAATTCGCCGCAGCTTCTGCTGCTGTCGGGGATCGGACCGGCCGACGAGCTGAAGGCGCTTGGCATCGCGCCCGTGCTCGACCGGCCCGGCGTCGGGCGCAACCTTCAGGAGCATGCGAACGCGGTCATCACATTCGAGCTGAACCAGCCCTTGTCGATCGTCGGCGAGCTGCGCTGGGACCGGCTTTCGCTTGCGGTGCTGCGCTGGCTTGTGTCGGGCGCCGGCGTGGTCGGGACCATGCCGACGCAAGCGGCCTGCTTCCTGAAGATCAGGGCCGAGAGCGATCGTCCCGACATCGAGCTTCTGGTCAGTCCTGTGCTTCCGGAGGCGGTGCCGTGGTTTCCCGGCATCAAGCCGCCGGCGCCCCATTGCTTCTCGAGCCGGATCGCCCTCCTCCATCCGAGAAGCCGGGGCAAGGTGACGCTGCGTTCGGCCGACCCGGCCGACGCGCCGCGCATCTTTTGGAACCTGTTCGACGATCCGCTCGATCTCGAGACCTTGCGCGGCGGGCTCAAGACGGTGCGCGCGATCTTCGCCAAGGAGCCGCTCCGATCCGTCGTCGCCAAGGAGCGAAGCCCGGGCCCTCGCTATTCAAGCGATGCCGAGATCGACGACTGGATCCGCGGCAACGGACAGACGGCGCACCATCCCGCGGGCACATGCCGCATGGGTGCCGACGACGAAGCGGTCGTCGATGCGGAGCTCCGCGTGCGCGGGATCGAACGGCTGCGCGTCGCGGACTGTTCGGTCATGCCGCAGGTCGTGGGCTCCAACACCAATGCGCCCACCATCATGATCGCGGAGAAAGCGGCCGACTATATCCGCCACTGACGGCGCGGCCGGGTGGGGCTATCCTCTCCGCCGCGATCGCGAGCCTTGGAGACATCATGGTCGAGTTCGGTATTGGCGCGCCGGTACGGCGTAAAGAGGATCTTCGCTTTCTCACGGGCCGCGGACGCTATCTGCCCGACATCACGCTTCCCCGGATGGCGTTCGCCGCGCTGGTACGCTCGCCGCACGGTCACGCGCGGATCAAGTCGATCGACACGCGCGCCGCCCGCGCGATGCCGGACGTGATGGCGATCCTCACCGGCGCCGATCTCATCGCCGACGGGCTGAAACCCATTCCTCCCCAGGCCGCCATCGCGGGACCGCCCGACGTCGAGCTCCGCGTGCCTGCCGGGTCGAAGGTGTTCATCGCGGGCATCCCGACGATGGCGACCGACAAGGCGCGCTTTGTCGGCGAGCCGGTCGCCATCGTGATCGCCGATTCGCACGACGCCGCGAGAGACGCCGCCGAGCTGATCGAGGTCGAGTACGAGCCGTTATCCGCGGTGGTTCATGCGGCCAAGGCGATGGAGCCGGGCGCGCCGCTCGTGTGGGACCAGTGCGCCGCCAACACCAGCGCCGACGGCGATGTCGGCGACAAGGCGGCCACCGACGCGGCCTTCGCGCGCGCCGCTCATGTCGTCCGCCTTGACACCTGGATCCAGCGCGTCACCGGAGCGCCGATGGAGCCGCGCACGGCGATCGGCGATTGGGATCCCGCGTCCGGACGCTACACGATCTATGCCGGCACCGGCGGCGGCGTGGTGCGCGAGCGGCAAATCCTCGCCAGCGTGCTGAATGTCCCCGAGGAATCCTGTCATGCGCTGTGCGGTGACATGGGCGGCAATTTCGGCACCCGCAACACGTTCTTCCCAGAATACGGGCTGCTGCCATGGGCGGCGCGCAAGATCGGGCGTCCGGTGAAATTCTATGGCGACCGCACCGAATGTTTCGTCAGCGATTATCAGGGCCGCGACCTTACCGTCACGGCGGAGCTGGCGCTCGACGCGGAAGGCAATTTCCTTGGCATTCGCGGCACCAATCTCAGCAATGTCGGCGCCTACACCGCGCATTTCACGCCGCTGCGCAAAGGGCTCGGCATCATGTCCGGGGTCTATAACATTCCGGCGGTGCATTTCCGCGGCTGCGCCGTCCTCACCAACACGATCCCGACGACGCCCTATCGCAGCGCGGGGCGGCCCGAGGCGATCTATGTCATCGAGCGCATCATCGACCTCGCCGCCGAGCAATGCGGCTTCGACCGGATCGAGCTGCGCCGGCGCAACCTGATCCCGGTCGACGCGTTTCCCTACACCAACGGCGTCGGCATCATCTATGACAACGGCGAGTACGAGCGCGGCATGGACACCGCGCTGTCGTTGTCGGACTGGCGCGGCTTTGCCGCCCGCAAAGAGGCGGCGAAGAAGCGGGGCATGCTTTTGGGCATCGGGCTCGCCAATTACATCGAGGGCGCGGGCGGCTTCCCGCGCGAGCGCGCCGAGGTCACGATCGAACCCGAAGGACGGGTCGAGCTCGTGCTCGGCACCATGAACAGCGGCCAAGGCCACGAGACGAGTTTCGCGCAGCTCCTGACCCAATGGCTGGGCGTGCCGTTCGAGAGCGTCGATTTCGTGGCGCACGACACCGACCGGGTGAGCGCCGGCGGCGGCTCGCATTCGGGCCGCTCCATGCGGATCGCGAGCCTCGCGGTCGGCACCGCCTCCGACAAGATCATCGAGAAGGGCAAGCAGATCGCCGCCCACCTGCTGGAGGTGAGCACGATCGACATCGAGTTTGCCGCCGGCGTGTTCGCGGTCAAAGGCACCGACCGCAGGGTCGGCATTTTCGACGTGGCGAAGGCCGCGGCGACCCGCAACGACCTGCCGGAAGAGTTGCGCGGCAAGCTCGACGGCATTGGCGACGAGACCGTGTCGGTGGGCGCGTTCCCGTCGGGGACCCACGTGTGCGAGGTGGAGATCGATCCCGAGACCGGCGTCGTGCGGCTGATACGCTGGTGCGGCGTCGACGATGTCGGGCTCGCGGTCAATCCGATGATCCTGCACGGCCAGACCCATGGCGCCGCGGCGCAAGGGATCGGCCAGGCGCTGATCGAGCAATGCTACTACGAGCCCGGCAGCGGGCAGATGCTGACCGCGTCCTTCATGGACTATGCCATGCCGCGCGCCGATTTCCTGCCCTCGTTCGACTGCAAGCTGATCGAGGTGCCGGCCACGAGCCACCGCTACGGCATCCGCCCCGGCGGCGAAGGCGGCACGACGCCGGCCTTGGGCGCGGTGATCAATGCCGTGGTCGACGCGCTCAAGGAATTGGGCGTGAAGCATATCGAGATGCCCGCGACGCCCGAGCGCATCTGGCAAGCGATCCGCGCGGCACGCACCGGACAAGGCGCATGAGCCGGACGGTCGATCTCGGCGAGTTGCTGGAAACGCGCCCGCTCGGGCGGTTTCACGCGGTCGTCGCGGTGCTGGGCTTCCTGGCGCTGATGATCGACGGGCTCGACAACAATGCCGGCACGGTGAGCGCACCGTCGATCCTGCGCGCGCTGGGCGGGGACCACGCCGCCATGGGGCATGTGTTCGGCGCCGGCAGCGCCGGCGCGCTCCTGGGCAGCTTCCTCTTTGGCTATGTCGCCGATCGGTGGGGCCGGCGGATCGGCATCATCGCGTCGGTGCTGTGCTACAGCGTGCCGACCTTGTTTTCGGCGTGGGCGAGCTCGCTCGACCAGCTCATGGTGTTGCGCTTTCTTTGCGGGATGGGCGTGGCGGGCGTCGTGCCCAACACGATCGCGCTCCTCACCGAGACGGCGCCGCGGCGATATCGCGCGAGTTTCGTGATGCTGACCCTGATCGGCATCGCCGCCGGCAATTCGACCGCCGGTCAGGTCGCGGCATGGCTTATTCCGTCCTATGGCTGGTCCATCGTGTTCGAGGTGGCGGGCGTGGCCGGCGTGGCCTTGAGCGCGCTGCTTTATGTCACGTTGCCGGAATCGATCCGGCACCTCGCCGTGGCGGAGCCCGACGGGCCCAAGCTGCGGCGGCTCGTCACGCGGCTCGCGCCCGATCTCGAAATCACCGCCGACACGCACTTCTTTCTGCAACAGCCCAAGCGCGAGGGCGTGGCGCTGCGCCAGCTTTTCGCGGGCGAACAGAGGATCGCGACGCCGCTTCTATGGATCGGATATTTCACCGAGGCGCTGACCTTCATGACCCTCTTGAGCTGGATGTCCGTGTTCCTGGTGACGGCCGGCCTGACGCAAACGCAGGCGGCCTTCACCTTCTCTTATGCGGCGATGGGCGGGATCTGCGCGATCCTTGTGATGTCGCGCCTGCTGGACCGGTTCGGCCCGATGGCGCTGATGGCGAGCGCGATCCTCGCCATCATCTCGGTCTCGCTCATGGGAACCAACGGTCTGGCGCACGAATTTCTGGTTGCGACGGCCATTCTCGCCATTGCGTTCTGCACCTGCACCCACAACGCGCTCAATGGCACGGTCGGGCTTTTCTACCCGACCGCGATCCGCGGCAAGGGCGTTGGCTATGCGACCGGGATGGGGCGGCTGGGCCTCATCGTGGGGCCGGTCGTCGCGGGCATGCTGCTGTCGGCGAAGCTGCCCTTGCAGGAGATCATGTATATCGTGGCGGCGCCTTATGTGGTCGTGGGTCTGTCATGCTGGGCGCTCGGCCGTCTTTATCAGCGCCGATTCGTCGCCGGCGCCGGCATCGAGACGGCCGAGGCCGAGCCGAGCAAGATCGCCGCCCACCCCATCGCCACGCGTTAGGCCGGGAGCGTCGCGCGGCGCCGATCATTCCTTGGGCGCCGACGGCGTCGGCAGCGGCGTCACATAACGGCGGTCGATCAGCGTCGCGGTGTCGACGTCGCCTTTCAGCAGGTTCTGGGATTTGAACCAAGCGACCTGGTGCGTGACGTCCGCAGTGTCGAGCCGCGCGTCGGCATCAATATAGGAGACGGCGGCCGCGAGCTGATCCGGCGGCACGCTCACATACTTCTCGAGGATGGCGAGGATCGCGGGCGCGGTCGGACCATTCCGGCGCGCGCCGTCCGGCGCCGCAAACGCGTCGTGGTAATCGCGCGCCCCCTCGCGATAGGCGCGCAGGAACCGTTGAACGAGATCGGACCGGTTGTTGGCGGTCGCGGTCGACGTGAAGACGACGCCGAACTGATAGGATTTCTCGTCGCCGAGATAAGCGAGGATGCGCGCGCCGCCGCTTTTCACGGCGCCAAGCTCGGCGGTCGCCGAATTGAGCGTGATGTCGGCCCGCCCGCCCGCGACGGCATTGACCGCGTTGCCGATCGACTGCATCGGCAGGATGCGCACCGAGCCGATCGGAAACCCGTATTTGTCGGCGATCAGGCCCAGCGCATATTGGGCGCTCGACCCGATCTGGCTCAGCGCGTAGCTATGGCCGGGAAAATCCTTGAGCGCGGTGAAGCCCGCCTTGTAGGCGGCGGTCGACACGAGAAAAGCCTGCGATTCGAAATGCGGAACATCCTCGGCGGCGGCCGCGATGATCCGCAGCTCGCCCTGTCCCGCGAGGCTGTAGAAACCGGCCGAGATCGCGGTGGCGCCGAAATCGATGGCGCCCGATGTCGCCGCGACCGCAATCGGCTGCCCCGAATCGAAGAACACGAGATCGGCCGGCACGCCTTCCGCGGCGAAATAGCCTTTTTCCTGGGCGATATAGATCGCGCCGGAGGCAGGAACTTTGACCGTGCCGATCTTGATGGGCTGGGCGTTGCAAGGCGCGGCGGCGAGCGCCAGAAGCATCGCCGCGCCCGAGAGCGTTGCAATTTTCATGGGCCCCGATTGTCGTTCATGCGCCTTGCCCCATCAACCCGAACTGCTATCGTTTGACCCCGGTGATCTGGAGGGTCCAATGCTGCCGTCCGCACGCAAAATCGATGCCACCGAAGTGCCGGTCGTCGATTTGGCGCCCGTTTTTTCGTCCGATCCCTTCGCGAGACGCGCCGTCGCGGCGGAAATCGCGGCGGCCTGCTGCGAGATCGGCTTTTTCTATATCCGCAATCACAGGATCGCCCGCGAGGATGTCGAGCACATCTTTCAGACCGCAGTCGATTTCCACACGCTGCCGTTCGACGCGAAAATGGAAGTGTCGGTCACCAAGAACAACCACTTCCAAGGTTACCTCCATGGCATGACGAAGGGCGACGACAAGACCATCACCGAAAATCTGCAGGAGGCGTACCAGATCCGCCGTCCGCTCGCCGACGACGATCCCGATCTTGTGAGCGGCAAGAATTATCACGGCGTGATTCCCTGGCCGAGCGCGATGCCCGATTTGAAACCGCGCATGATGGTCTATTTCGACAAGTTGAGCGCGCTTGGATACGAGCTCCTGGCGCTTTTCGAGGAGAGCCTCGAACTGGCGCCCGGCCGGTTGAAACAGTTCTTCGCCAAGGACATGAACTCGCTGCGGCTGTTGCACTATCCGCCGCAGGCGCCGGATGCGCCGGCGGAATATCTCGGCGCGCGCGCCCATTCCGACACCAACGCCTTCACGATCCTGGCGCAGGATTCGAATGGCGGGCTCGAAGTCCGCAACCGCAAGGGCGACTGGCTCGCGGTGCCGCCCATCCCCGATACGTTCGTCGTCAATGTGGGCGAGGTGCTGAAGGTCTGGACCGACGGCATCTTCTGCTCCGCCGCCCATCGCGTCATCAATCGCTCGGGTCGTGAGCGCTATTCGATCCCGTATTTCATGTATCCGAGCTACGACGCGCTGATCACGCCGGTGCTGCGCAATCCCGATCCCGCGAGCGTCGCGCCCGAGGATCTTCAGACTTCGATGCCGCGCGACCGGCCCTTCATCTATGGCGAGTTCAAGTCGCGCAACTCGGCCCGCATCAATCCCACCCGGGCGAAATAGCTCAATCGAGCGGCGGCTTGGTTCCCGTCGCCCGCTGGTGAAGGTCGAGCCAGCGCCCTTCCACGTCACGGCTCAGCATGTAGACCCGGCGGTTTTCCGGGTCACCATAACGCGCGC
>Ga0335074_10016189_pt1 | contig 10496 bp, 11 predicted proteins | sample Lox_Sample_23_FD_206715 | JGI IMG/M metagenome (GOLD analysis project Ga0335074, IMG submission 206715) | Soil microbial communities from Loxahatchee National Wildlife Refuge, Florida, United States - Lox_Sample_2.3 | ecosystem: Environmental > Terrestrial > Soil > Wetlands | place: USA...
TTCCAACGCTGTGCGATCGGCAATGTCGGCCCGCACGACGGTCTCGTTCGGTGTCGGATCGAGGATCTCGCGGACATCGGTCAGCACCAGATGCTGCCAGCGGTCACGAAGACCAACGCGCAATACAGTACCGACGGCGCCGGCTGCACCGGTGATCAACACCCGATCGTTCGTTGGATCGATCACGGTTTGCCCTCCAGGATCGACGACAGAACCTCGCCGGCTCGGCGGCATTGAGCGGCGCTGACATCGAGATGGGTGGTGGCCCGCACGGTTCGCGATGCGAAGGCGCCGACCAACACGCCCTGTTGTTGCGCGCGTTGAACCACGGTCGCGGCGTCCGGCAGATCGTTTGGTAGCCGGAAGATGACGATGTTGGTCTGCACTGTGGCCATGTCGATCTCAGCCTTGGTTTGGGCAATGTGGTCCGCAATGATGCGGGCGTTGGCGTGGTCTTCGGCCAGGCGCTTGAAGCCTTGGTCGAGCGCATAGAGTCCCGCCGCGGCCACAATGCCGGATTGGCGCATCGCGCCGCCGAACATCCGGCGGGCCCGAACAGCCCGACGCATTGCCTCCGCCGTGCCGGCCACCAGGCTTCCGACCGGGCATCCCAGGCCTTTGGACAGGGCTACCGAGACCACATCGAAGGGCGCGGCCAATTCGGCAAGCGAGCAGCCGCTGGCCACCGCCGCATTGAACAGCCGCGCGCCGTCGAGGTACGTGCCGGCGCCGAGCGTGCGAGCAGCCGCGCAGATGGCGACGACGTCGGGCTGCGGGAACACCAATCCGCCGCCGCGGTTATGCGTGTTTTCAATTGCAACCAGCGTGGTCGGCGGAAACACTACGTGGCCGGCGGGCTTGAAGGCGCTTCGGAAGTCATTCGCGTCGAAAGTGCCGCCTCGCCCGACGACGGTGAACTGCACGCCGGAGTTGGCGGCAGCCGCGCCGGACTCGTGCCACACCACATGTGCTTCGGCGCCGACGACCACGTCGTCGCCTGGGTGGGTCAGCAGCTTCAGGCCGATCTGATTGGCCATGGTGCCGCTGGGCACGAACAGAGCGGCCTGCTTGCCGAGCAAGTCGGCGATCCGCTCCTGCAACAGGTTGACTGACGGGTCCTCGCCGTACTGGTCGTCCCCGACGGGGGCGCGCGCCATCGCTGCACGCATCGGTTCCGATGGAAGGGTGACAGTGTCCGATCGTAGATCGATCCAGTCCATGTCGTGAGTCCTATTGGGCAAGGTAGCCGCCATCGACCGGCAGCACCGCGCCGGTGATGAACGATGCTTCGTCAGAGGCCAGGAACAGGATTGCGCTGGCGACCTCCTCCGGGCGGCCCATGCGGCCGAGCGGATGCAGCTTCACCACTTTGTCAATGCCTTCCTTTGACATTCTCGCGACGGCTGGCGTGGCGATCGTGCCGGGCGCCACCGCGTTGATGCGGATGCCCTTCGAGGCGAGGTCGATCGCGAGGTGCTTGGTCAGGCCGGAGGCGACAAACTTCGACGGTCCGTACACGGCCTGTCCAGGCTGCCCGGCAAAGGCGGAAATCGACGAGAGGCAAACGATGGCGCCCTTGCCACGTGGCACCATGGCATCGGCGGCATATTTGCAGCACAGGAACATGCCGCGCGCATTCGTCGCCATGGTGCGTTCCCATAGCTCGACCGTGGCGCCGGCGAGGTCCGCCTCGGGGATGACGCCGGCATTGGCGACCAGAATATCGATGCCGCCATAGCCCTGGACGGCGGTGTCCATGATGCGACGGACATCGGCTTCCTGCGACACGTCGCCCGGGGCGCCGCGCGCGGTTGCTCCTTTTCCAGCCAGCTCCGCAACAAAGCTTTCCAGCGCTGCGGCTTCACGATCGTTCAGCAGTAGCGATGCGCCTTCGGCGGCGAAGCGCTCCGCCGTAGCTCGGCCGATGCCGTTGGCGGCGCCGGTGATGACGGCGGTCTTGCCAACCAGGCGGGCAGTCGGTGCCGGTGCCATGTTTTCCTTCCTCACTCATCTAATTCGGGTGTGGCAGATTACCATCTGCCCCGGTTATCTCTAGCCGCGGCGGGACGAATTGTCGAAGGACAGGAGGACGTGATGCCGAACAGCTACGACTATTCGCAGTACGGCGGGCTGCCGGTCGAAAGGATACAGAGGTCGGCGAGAAACATCTCGGCGACCTTTGTCCGCCGGCTCTCTCCCCTAGGGCATGAAGAATCTTAAGGTAAAAGTGTGGCTCTGGCTCGCCGTCAGTTTCGCTCTCATTGCGCTTGCGCTATTTCTTTCGGCGGGGACGATACGATACTGGCAAGCGTGGGTCTATCTCGGGATAGGAGCTGTATCGAGCATTCCTCTTACCCTTTATATGATCGATGACCCAATACTCCTCGAGAACAGGACCAAAGCCGGGCCGACCGCGGAGCAACGACCCATTCAGAAAGTCGTCGTGCTGTGTTCGGGGCTGCCGGCGATTGCCGCGTTTATTGTCCCAGCACTTGGCCACCGCTTCGGCTGGTCGAACGCGCCGCCATGGCTCTGCATAACAGGTAACGTCTTAATCATGGTTGCAATGTGGATGGTGTTCCGGGTTTTCAAGGAGAACTCCTTCGGCTCCGCAACCGTCGAGATCGCCAAGGACCAAACGGTAATTTCCACCGGCCCTTACGCAATCGTGCGACATCCAATGTATTCGAGTGCAGCGGTGTATTTCGTCGGAGTGCCATTGGCGCTCGGCTCCTACTGGGGGCTCATTCCTGCTCTACTTACGATTGTCGGTCTTGTTTTACGTCTCTTGGATGAGGAGAGATTCCTGGCCAAGAATCTGCCTGGATACACAGAGTATTGTGCCAAGGTCCACTGGCACCTGATACCGGGGGTTTTCTAATCCGCATGGCTGGCCAGTTCCGCCGGAACATGCTCCAGCCGACGGTCGTGGCCGAGCAGGAAGACCAGAATGGCGGACATCAACGTGCCGCAGGCCAGGACCACCATGCCCACGCTGAAACTGCCGGTGGCATTGCGGATCAGCCCCATCACGTAGGGGCCAAAGAAGCCGCCAAGATTGCCGAGCGAGTTGATCAGCCCGATCGCCCCAGCCGCGGCGCTCCCAGATAGCATCGCCGTGGGCAGTGGCCAGAAATTATTTCCGATCGAGGACTGGCCCATCGACGCGAAAATGATCAGCAGCATCAGCACCAGCGGATCACCTGTGATCGCGCACAACGCGAAGCCGCTGAACGAGATCAGGCAGGCAGTGCAGACCGTCAGCACCCGATTGCCGCTGCGATCGGCGTAGCGGGCGGATAGCAGCATGGCAGTGAGGCCGAACACCGACGGGATTGCGGTCACCCAGCCGATCAGTTTTAGCCCGACGCCAAGACGCGTGATGATCTGCGGCATGAACAGACCTAGCCCGTAGCCGGTGAAAGTCTGACCGAAATAAATCAGCGTGAACAGCCACATGCGCGGATTGCGCAGCGCCTCGCCCAGCTCGAACCGGCGGATCGAATCCTGCTGCCGGCGTTCCGCCTCAAGTCGCCGGATCAGCCAGGTTTGTTCATCTGCACTAAGCCAGTGCGCATCCGCCGGTGTGTTGGTAAGCGCGAAATAGACGACAAAGCCAAGGGTGATTGCCGGCAGCGACTCGATCAGGAATAGCCATTGGTAGCCATGCAGTCCAAACAGCCCGTCAAGCTGCAACAGAGAGCCGGAGATGATCGACCCCAGAATTGCGGATCCCGCAATTGCCGTCATGAACAGCCCGATCGCGCGTGCGCGATAGCGCTTTGGGAACCACCAGGTGAGATAGAGGATAATGCCGGGATAGAAGCCCGACTCTGCGATACCCAGCAGAAAGCGCATCGAGTAGAAGGATGTAGAACTCCAGACGAAAGCGGTCAACCCGGAGATGATCCCCCAGGTAATCAGGATGCGGGCGATCCACAGCCGTGCCCCCACTCGTGCCAGAATGAGGTTGCTCGGAATCTCGAACAGGCAGTAGCCCCAGAAGAAGATACCGGCGCCCAGGCCGTACACGGCACTGGAGAAACCGAGCGTCTTGTTCATTGTCAGCGAGGCAAAGCTGACATTCGTGCGATCCACAAAGGCGGCAAAGTAACACACAATCAGGATCGGGATGAGCCGCCACATGACTTTTTTCATAGCCTGGCGCTCGAGCTCGGTGATCACTTCGTGTGCTGACAGATCGATACTTGCAGATGATGGCATTGTGACTGTTGCCTCCCGAATAGCCGCCATTATGGATTGTTGACGGCAAGGCCAACATGGCTAAAGCCAGGTTGTCAATCTGCACGGCCCTGCATACAGTGCAGACGAGGCAGGCGCCATATTGTAACAGCAAATCGCGCAAGTGTGTGGCTCCGCCTGAGTTTTCCAGGAAGTCATCTCTCGGTATAGATCACGAACAAAGCGCAAGGGGATCACGGCATGCCGCAAACAGTTCCGCTGCGTGTGGACGGCGCGTCCCACACCCTGCAGGTGGACGACCCCGACACCCCGCTGCTCTATGTGCTCAGAGACGAGCTCGGGCTGAACAATCCGCGCTTCGGCTGCGGCCTGGGGCAGTGTGGCGCCTGCACCGTGCTGCTCGACGGCCGTCCAGTTCGCTCGTGCGTCATGCCGCTTTCTGCCGTGCACGGCGAGGTGACGACGCTGGCCGGGCTGGGCACACCTGAACATCCGCATCCCTTGCAGACCGCCTTCGCGGATGAGCAGGCAACGCTGTGCGGCTACTGCCTGAACGGCTGGATCATGACCGCAGCCGCTCTGGTCCGCGAGCAACCGCATGCGACCGAGGCGCAGATCCGCGATGGGCTTGCCGACGTGAAATGCCGCTGCGGCGCGCACCTTTCGATCATCCGCGCCATCGCTCGTGTAACCGCCGCGTAAGGGGAGAACGATGATGAATGCAACCGTTCTGCCTCGCCGCGCTTTGCTTGCCGCTTCGGGGGCACTGCTGATCGGCTTCTCGACTGAGCATCCGTGGATCGGCACGGCGCAGGCCGCCGAATCGCCGGATCTGCCGCCACCGCCGCCGGATGAGCTCGACAGCTTCATCGCCGTGCAGAAGGACGGTGCGGTAGTTGCTTTCTTCGGCAAGGTCGATCCGGGTCAGGGCGTAGATGTCCCAATCGGCCAGATCGTCGCCGACGAGTTGGATGTGCCGTACGAACATGTCCAGGTGGTCATGGGTGATACGTTCCGTACCGTCAATCAAGGCGGCGCATCCGGCAGCACCGGCATCGAGCGGGGTGGCATCTCGTTGCGCTACGCTGCGGCCGAGGCACGGCGCGTGCTGATCGACCGCGCCTCCACTCGTCTAAGCGTGCCGGCCGGCGAGCTTGGCACGGCAGACGGTGCGGTATTCGTTTTCGCCGATCCGTCACGCCGCATTTTCTACGGTGATCTGACCGCGGGTGCGCCATTCGACACCAAGCTGCAATGGAACGGTAAAATCGGCAACGAGCTTGTCTCGCGCGGCCAGGCTCAGCCGAAAAGCCCATCCGAATACAAGATTGTCGGGCAGTCCATTCCGCGGAGCGACATCCGCGCCAATGCCTTTGCGCAACAGCACTATGTGACCGACATTCGGCTGCCCGACATGCTGCACGCCCGAGTGCTGCGGCCGCCCGTCGCCAGGGCGGTGCCGTTATCGGTGGACGACAGCGGCCTTGCCGCGATCCCGGAAGCTCGGCTGGTGCGGCTCGAGTGGCTGGGCGGCGGCACGATCGTCGCCGTGGTGGCCCCGCGCGAATGGAACGCCGTCCGCGCCATGGGTGCCGTGAAAATAAGCTGGTCGCAGCCGGTGTCGGCATTTCCGACTCAGGCGCAACTCTATGACCACATCCACACGGCGCCCGTGGTGACGCGCCAGGAGCCGGTCAAGCGCGGCGACGTCACCGCGGCTTTCGGGACCGCCGCACGCATCATCTCGGCGGAGTATGAATGGCCGTTTCAGTCCCACGCCAGCATGGCCGGCGGCTGCGCGGTCGCGGATGTGCGGCCCGGCTCGGCGACCGTGTATAGCGGCACGCAAAAGCCGCACTTCCAGCGCGACGGGCTGGCGCGACTGCTCGATCTGCCGCCGGAGGACGTGCGGGTCATCTGGACCCGAGGCCCCGGCTGTTACGGCCGCAACGATGCCGGCGACGTAGCGATGGAGGCCGCACTGCTGTCTCGCACCACCGGCCGGCCGGTACGCCTGCAATATATGCGGGACCAGGGCATTGCCTGGGACCCGAAAGGGCCGGCTTCCATCCACCGCTGTCGCGGCGGGCTGAACGCAGAGGGCAAGGTGATTGCCTATAGTTTCGAGAGCAAGGGCTTCTCCCGGCTCAATGTCAACAGCGCCGAGAGCGACCCCCGCGACACGCTACCCGGACAGCTTCTGGGGATGGGCCAGCGCCCAGCGCAGGCCTTCGGCTATCCGGGCGAAACATACGCCTTCCCGGCAATGCTGCTGGCTTGGGAAACCATACCGCCGCTACTGCAGAACGCCTCCCCGCTGCGCACGACGCATCTGCGTGACCCCGTCGGACCGCAGATCAACTTCGCCAGCGAGAGCTTCATTGACGAGCTCGCCGCCGCCGCCGGCAAGGACCCGATCGAGTTCCGTCTGCGCCACGTGCAGAACCCGCGAGGCGTCGGCGTGATCAAGGCGGCCGCCGAGAAATACGGATGGCAGTCGCGACCCGCCGCGACGGCCCGCGGCACGGGCGATGTGCTCACCGGCCGCGGCGTCGCCTATGCCGAGCGGGCCCGCACCTTCGTCGCGGCCGTCGTGGAGATCGAGATCGACCGCCGCACCGGCATGGTACATCCGAAACGGTGGGTCGTTGCGCATGATTGCGGGCTGATCGTCAATCCCGCCGGCCTGCAACGCACGATCGAGGGCAACATCCTGCACGCCTCCAGCCGTGCGCTGCTGGAGGAGGTCGCCTTCGACCCGCAGCAAGTGACCAGCGTCGATTGGGTGACATATCCGATTCTGGAGATCGGGCAGGCGCCGGAGCGGATCGACGTCGTCGCAATCAATCGACCCGATCAGCCGCCGGCGGGCGCGGGCGAGGCAAGCTCGCGGCCGGTCGCAGCGGCCATCGCCAATGCGATCTTCGATGCGACCGGTGTGCGTCTGCGCCATGCACCATTTACGTCCGCACGGGTCCGCGGCGCGCTCGCCTGAAGCACTACAGCCCGGGATAGGGCTGTCCCCATCGGTCCTGATACACGATGTCGGCGAGCGCGCCGCGGCCGACCGGACCAAACCGGCCTATCGGCCAGCCGATCGGCAGGATGGCGTAGGAATGCACGCCGGGCGGCAGGCCCAGCGCCGCCTCCGCCTCCTTCTCGTGCAGCAGGTGGCGCGTGGTCAGCGTCGAGCCGAGGCCCAGCGCGCGTGCCGCCAGCAGCATGTTCTGCACCGCCGGATAGATCGATGCGCCTGACCAGCGCGTCGGCGGACCGGCGTCTTCTATGCAGGCGACGATCCAGACCGGCGCCTCGTGGAAATGCTCGGTCAGGTACTCCACCGCGCCGTGCTGACGCTGGTAGCGCTCGGGACTGACGCCAGGGGGCGGCGTGCTGCTGCGATAGCGGGGGCCCACCACCTCCTGGAACGCACGCTTGTAGTAGGCGGCTACCGCCTTCTTGATGGCCGGATCCTTGACCACCAGGAAGCGCCAGCGTTGCGTGTTGCCGCCGTTCGCGGCACAGGCGCCGGCCTGCAGGATCTTGCGGATCAACTCGTCTGGCACAGGGTCGGGCCGCAACCGCCGCATCGACCGCGTGGTGTGCATGATCTCGAACACGTCGGCGCCGCCGTTGGTTGTTTCGGCCATTCCATCCTCCTGTGATGGCTATTGTGGCGATGACACCACACCCATGGCTCCAGTGCTATAGTCCGGTCGCGCCGGCTGGGCCGATCGGATAGGATCGATCCGCCGACGCGGCTATCTTCCGGCCGAGGGACATTCAACGGAGAACAAGGCCATGCGCATTTCGCTGCTATCGCTTGCCACGCTTGCCGGGCTGTCTTCGCTGGCTGCCGCGCCAGCGGCCCTGGCAGCGACCCAGACGACCCTGGTCCGGCCCGACAGTCCGGTGACCGAGGTGTATTATTACTACCATGGGCGCCGGTATCCCTATTATTGGAACCACCACTACTACAACCATCGCCGGTACCAGCACGGTCGGTGGTATTATTACTGACGTCTCAGCTCTCCCGCTTGCGGGAGAGGTCGGTTCGCATAGCAACCGGGTGAGGGCGCGGCGGTTCAGCCGGCATCTCCCGCCGCTTCTGTTTGTCGCCGGCTTGCTCATTGCAAGCGCAACCAGTAGCGGCCGGGCGCAGGAGAACCAGCGCCGCGTCGCCCTGGTAATCGGCAACGCGGCGTACGTGCATGTGGAGCGGCTCGCCAATTCCGGCAATGACGCGACGCTGATCGCGGACACCTTGCGACATCTCGGCTTTACGGTGGTCGGCGGCGACGCCCAACGCGATCTGGATAAAGCCCATTTCGAGCAACTCGTGCAGGACTTTGGCCGCCAGATCCAGGGTGCCGAGGTGGCGCTGTTCTACTACGCCGGGCATGGCGTGCAGGTGCAGGGAAAGAACTGGCTGCTGCCGGTGGATGCCAATCCCACGCGCCCGCAAGATGTGGATTTTCAGATGATCGATGCCGACCTCGTGCTGAAGCAGATGGACGGCGCCGGCACGCGGCTCAACATCGTGATCCTCGATGCCTGCCGGAACAATCCGTTCGCCACGCTCGGCACCCGGGGCGTCGCCGGCGGGCTGGCGGAGATGCGCGCGCCGGAGGGCACGCTGATCTCGTTCGCCACTCAGCCGGGCAACGTCGCCGCCGATGGCAGCGGCCCCGACGGCCCCTTTGCGATGGCACTGGCGGATGCAATGCGCCAGCCGGGACTGGACATCTTCCGGCTATTCAACAATGTGGGGTTGAAGGTGAAGCGCGACACCCAGGGCGCGCAGCAGCCGTGGGTGTCGAGCTCACCGATCGACGGGGATTTCTTCTTCACGCCCACCGAGACGGCATCCGATGTGCCGGCCACGGCCACACTCGAGACTCCGTCGTTGCAGGATCAGGCTGGCAGCGCCACTTCGGGGGCAACACTGCCGTCACTGCGATCTCTGGCCGACCAGGGACAGCCGAAAGCGCAGACGGACCTTGGTCTGCTGCTGGCCAGAGGCACCAGTGTCCCGAAGGACTATGGCGCCGCGGCGCCCTTGTTCGAGCATGCCGCTGCGCAGGGCTACGCCCGCGCCCAGTACTTCACCGGTGTGATGTACGAACGTGGCTACGGCGTGACGCGCGACTATAACGCGGCGCTCGGCTGGTTCCGCCGCGCAGCCGAGCAGAACTACGCGCCGGCCCAGATCGCCGTCGCCCGGTTCTATGGCATCGGCATCACCGTCCCGCGCGATCCGGCGGAACGCAACAAGTGGCTGCTGCGTGCCGCCGCCCTGGGCAGCCCGCTCGCGCAGAACATTCTGGGCAATATCTATCGCCGCGGGGATGGCGTGCCGGTGGACATGGCGGCGGCGGCACAATGGTATCAGCGGGCGGCGAAGCATGACTTCCCGATGGCACAGGTGCAGCTCGCGTTCATGTATCAGCATGGCGCCGGCGTGCCGCAGAACCTTGCGACGGCGCTCGGTTTGCTGCGGCAGGCTGCGGCGAGGCACAATGCATTCGCACAGAATGCGATTGGCACGTTCTACGAGCACGGATGGGCCGTGCCGCAGGACTTCGTCCAGGCGCGCATCTGGTATCAGTTGGCGGCCGCACAGGGCAACGCCGCGGCCGAATTCTATCTCGGCAGGCTCTATGCCATGGGGCACGGCGTGCCGCGCGACCCCGCCAAGGCACGCAAATGGTTCGAACAGGCCGCCGCCAAGGGCAACCCGCTGGCCATCGCCCGACTGGCGAGGCCAGCGCTGGGGAATGCAGCTCCATGATCGGGTGCTATCTCTCTTGGACCTCGGACGGACCGCGCAAGAACTCCCGCACTGTCAGGCGACCGACAATCAACTCTTCGATCACCAAGGCTTGCATCTCCACCCGTGTTGCACGACCGCGACGCAGAAGCAGATCGCCGATCGCCGAGCGGCCGATCGACAGCCGTCCGATTGTAAGTGCCCCCACCGCCAACGCGCCTAACGCGAGGGCTCCGGTTGCCGCAGCCCCTATAGCCAGCGCCGCTCGATAGGCGGCAAGCTGATCCGGCCGCCCGGCTCTGACCGGCAGTTGGGTGCCGCGCACTACCGGCAATGACCGTGCGGCGTCCTGCTTCGCCATCTGGAACCTCCCGACGCTCGGACTCCGAACGACGGCGCGGCGCATGCGCCAACGCGGTCGCGGTTGAACTTATTGCTTATCCATATTCCATATATCGGTATCGAGCATCCAGCCGGTCGGCTCGTGCCTCCAGATCACGACATATTTGCCCTCGACATGGGT
>Ga0335074_10016190_pt1 | contig 10496 bp, 6 predicted proteins | sample Lox_Sample_23_FD_206715 | JGI IMG/M metagenome (GOLD analysis project Ga0335074, IMG submission 206715) | Soil microbial communities from Loxahatchee National Wildlife Refuge, Florida, United States - Lox_Sample_2.3 | ecosystem: Environmental > Terrestrial > Soil > Wetlands | place: USA: Florida...
GGCCGGGGGGGGTGTGGGCGCGGAGGGCGCCCACACCCGCCCAGTGAGATCCTGAGGGCCTAGCGAACCACGAGTGGCTTAGTGCGCGGCAGCCCGGCGATCACGTCATCGTCGAGGTTGAGGTGCGCCTTGACGAGCTCCGGCGGCAGGACGCCCATCCACTGGGCCAGCGAGATGTCGGCGTAGTGGTCGGAGCGGAACAGCCCTAGGAACGTGAGCGTCTCATCACCAGTGTTCTCGACGTAGTGGCCCATATCGCGGGGCGCGTAGCCGACGTCGCCGGCTTGGTAGTCGAACGTGCGGGACTTGCCGCCGGAGGCGAACACCGTCATCCGGCCCTGGCCCTTCAGCCAGTACTGCCACTCGTCGGCGTTCGGGTGCCAGTGCAGCTCACGCATCGCGCCCGGCTCGACCTCGATCAGCGCCGCGGCGATCGTCTTAGAGATGGTGAAGTTACGCGAGTCGGTAATCCGTAGCTGCCCGCCGGGGGCTCTGATCGGCTCCTGCTGGTGCATTCGCCATGTGTAGGAGCGCGGCGGCTGTGTGGCCGGGGACGGCGGCGCGTCGTCGACCATGCTTGCCGGGGGCACCTGGCCGGCGAACATGTATCGGGTGTGGCCGATGTCGGTCGGCAACGTGTCAAAGGTCGACTCGGGCACCCCGAAGTTCTTCGCCAGCACCTCGCGCGGGGTGTGGTTGAACCAGTCGGTGATCAGGAACGTCTCGTTCTCGGAGAAGTCGCCGCTGTCGAAGGCAAGCAGGAACTCGGCGCCGTCCTCCAGCGCCTGGATCGAGTGCGGCAGCCCGGACGGGAAATACCACAGGCCGCCCGTGTCGACGTCATCGACGAACAGGCGGCCCTCCTCGTCGATGATGCTGATGCGGCAGCTGCCTGCGATCATGTAGGCCCACTCGGCCTCCTTGTGCCAATGCAGCTCACGGATCGCGCCGGGCTTGAGGCGCATGTCCACCCCCGCGATCTCCGTGCTAACCGGCAGCTCGCGGACCGTGGTCTCGCGGGCATAACCGCCGCTCAGGACCCGGTTGCGCGACAGCGCGAACGGCCACTTGAGATTCGGGATCGTGCCGGCGTCGGTCACCGGCGAGATCAGGACGTCCGGGTTCTGTCGCTCGACGGGCACATTGCGCGGCCCCAAGATCGTCGCGCCGCGATCGCCGCTGATTGGCTGCGGGTCGCCGTTTGAGCTCCCGGTGTGCTGCAGGCTGTCTACCATGGGGTTCCCTCCTCGGGGTTGGTTGGTCCGGTGACGGTGCGTTGACGGAAGTGTTTGTTCATTGCGATCACACTGTGCACTCTCAGGCATACCCTGAGTTGGCACCGATTCCATGAGGTGACGGTGTTTGTCCGCGTGCCGGTGCGAGCAAGCCGAGAGCGCGGGCTCGGGTGACCGCTTCACTGCGGCCGTGCACGTCGAGCTTGGTGAAGAGATGGTGGATGTGCGTCTTGACGGTATGGACTGACACGCAAAGCTCGTCCGCGATCTCTCGCTTTGACAGATTGGTGGGCAGGTAACGCAGCACCCGGCTCTCGCATTCGCTGAGCGGTTCGGGCAGCGGGTTGCGCTCCGCCGCCCTCGCCGCTGGCTGGCTGCCGGCCAGCAGCGTCAGGGCGCCCGAGATCAGAGAGGCGTGGGTGGTGCGGTAGCGGGAGTGACGCTCGAGGAGCTCCTTCGCGGCCGGGTGGAGGAGGAACGGTAGGAGCAGGCCCTCCGGCTCGGCCAAATCAAGTGCCCGCTCCAGCGCTCGCTCGGCCCCGCCCGCGTCGCCGCGCGCCTTGCGAGCAAGCGCCTCGAGCAGGAAGGCTGGGACGGCCCAGAGTGGGGACCACGCCACGGACGCGAAACCATCGAGGAGGGGCGCGAGCGCGGCGATCGCAGCGTCGGGATCGTCCTGGGCGAGCCTCAGCGCAGCCAGCGCGATACGCGCTTCTGGCGCGCGCGGCTCGGGCTCGTCGAGTCCGGCGAGGGCTTGCTCGGCACTGCTCAGATCCCCCATCGCCACCAGCGTCTGCAGCAGGAAGCCGTCGGTGCGCGAAGCGAGGAGTGTGACGCGGCTTGCGTCCTGGAGCTTGGCGGTCCCGAACGCGTCCACCGCGTCCTGGTGGCGGCCGCGGGCAAGTTCGAGCAGCCCGCGGGCATATTGGACCATGCCGGCCGCCGGCCCCACCGATCGCACCTTCCAATCGGCACGTTCAAGCACGGACCGCGCCTCCTCGAGCCGCCCCTGCCATACCATCGCGGCGGCCAACGTGGCGTAGGCCGGGGCGACGATCGGTTCCTCGCTCCAGCCGAGCTGTCGCGCCAGCTCGATGGCCAGGGTGGCGCGCTCGACGGCGAGCGTCGTCGACCGCAGGCTCGCCAGCTGCGCCGACCAGCCCAGACCGAAGATCTCCAGATACGGCCGGTCTATCCGCTGCGCCAGGAGGATGCCCTCCTCCAGGTGCCGCTCGGCGTCCCGCACTTCACCGGCCCGTAGCTCAGCGCTGCCGAGGGTGATCAGCGTGAGCGCGCGCCGCTCGGGATCCAGGCTGGGCGCATCACCGGCGGGCTCGGCGATTCCCAGCAGTTTCCGCGCCTCCGCGATCGCCGCCGACAATTCATCGTTGGTTCGCGCCACCAGCAGGCGCAGGCGCACGAGGAGGGGCTTCAAGCGCCAGCAGCGCTCCGTCGGCACCGATGCGAGCGCGTGGCACGCGAGTGAGCAGTAGCGCTCGGCCTCCTGAAAGGCTCCGCGCCTCAGCTGGTCGGCGGCCGTGACCGCGGCGAGCTCCGCATCGCTGGCGACCGCGGCGGGCGGGAAGCCGGCGAGGACCTCCTCCGCGGGGGAGGCCTGACCACCGAGTTCGAGGCCGAACCAATGGTCTGAGACGATGCGAGCCGCGAAGCTCCAATCGCCTGCCGCCCGGGCGTGCCGGGCGCCATCAACCGGATCGCCATGCTCGGCAAGCCACCGCGCGGCGGCCCGGTGCAGGTTGGTCGGCGCATCGGGTTCGGTGCGCCGCAGCTCTAACTGCAGGAGCTCGGCGAACAGGCGGTGGTAACGAAACCAGGACCGGCGTGCGTCCAGCGCAACCACGAATGCGCCCGACTCCTCGAGCTCGTGCAGCATCCGCTCCGCGCCGGGCTGCCCGGTTAGCCGATCGGCGAGCGAGCCGTTGACTTGGTCGAGCACCGAGGTTCGGAGCAGCAATCGCCGGACCTCCGGGGGCTGGCGGTCCAGTACCTCGGCCAAGAGGTAGTCGGCCACCGTTCGCTCGCTACCGGAAAATTCGACCGCGAACCGCTCCGGATCGGGATGCCCGGCGAGCGACAGCGCCGCGAGTCTGAGCCCGGCCGCCCATCCCTCGGTGCGCTCGAGCAGCGCTCCCAGTGCCGATTCCGACAGCTCGACCCCGGACGATGCGAGCAGCTCACTCGCCTCATCCCGGCTGAAGCACAGATCGGCGGACCGGATCTCGGTGAGCGCGCCCTCGAGACGCAGCCGATGCAGGCCCAGCCGCAGCTCATGTCGACTGGACAGGACAACCCGCAGACGGGCGGGGGCGCACAGCAAGAACAACTCCAGCTGGCGCAGGGCGTCGCCTGAGCGCAGCTCGTGCAGGCCGTCGATCACCAGCCACACGGGGTTCTCGAGCGAGGCCAGGTTCTCCGCCAGCGCGCAGAGGTCAAGGTCAGGCACCGCGCACATCTCGCGTACGACCGAGGCACCGGCCTCGGTGTCACGCAGCGCGTCGAGCACCGAGAGCCAGAACCGCTGAGCATCGCGCTCCTCGCGCTCCACCGACACCCAGGCGGTGTTCTCCGCCAGGCCCGTCTCGCCGATCCAGGAACGCAACAGGTGTGTCTTCCCACTCCCCGCTGGAGCCGACAGCTTGGTCACGCGGGCCGCGCGCGACAGCCGCTCGAACAGCGCAGGACGACTCACGACCAACCGGTCGCGTTCCAGGCGGTGCAGGGCGAGTACCGCCACATCCCCCGAGTGCAGAGGCGGCTCGAGCCCCGGTCCTTCGGCCGTGACGTTGATCGGTTGCCCCCCGAGTTTGGGAGCGGTCGGCACGCTGAAGCGGCTGGCTAGCTGGTGACGCTTGGGTTGAGCTTGGTGACGCCTGGGTCGAGCTGATTCACGTATTGGGCTCATGCGACAACCGGATCGAGGAGGACAAGCGGAACAATCACATCCAGCGCCGGCAGCGGGTATACCCACACGCCCCCATTTCGACCTCGGGGGCGCCGGGTGAAGCAGGTAGGGAATTCCATACCGTCGGTCCCCGGGCACGAACCGGCGAGCGACGTTGGGTTTCAGGCGCTGCGGGTCCGGGTCATTCGGCGGGTCGTGGTGCGCGCGTGGGCGAGGATGGCGGTGCCGGTGATTGCAGCCGCGCCGCAGGCTGCGGCGCCGACGAGAAGCGCAAGCCGGGGGCTGCCGGCTCCGATCGCGCCGATGATCGTTGCGCCGATCGGCGTGCTGCCGACGAAGGCCGTCGACCACAGCGCTGTGACTCGCCCTCGGTACGCCGGGGCGGCAGCGATCTGGATGGTGCTGTTGCCGGTGGTGAGGAAGATGATGCTCCCAAACCCGACCACGACCAACAGGATCACCGCCGCCGCCAGGCCGTCGGCGCACGCGGTCGCGAGCATCGCCGCCATGTACAGGCCGGCGGCGCGGATCATCCGTGGCACCCCTGTCTGCGGGCGGCGGGTGCAGTAGATTCCTCCGAGGACGGAGCCGAGGCCGAACGCACCCATCAACCAGCTGTAGGTGGTGGCGCCGCCCGCGAGCGGGCCGCGGGCGAACAGGGGGAGGCTGACCTCGAACTCGTAGGTGAACGTCCCGATCAGCGCCATCATGCACAGCGGAGCCAGAATCTCGGGTATGCCTCGCGCGTAGCTCAGGCCGTCGCGCAGCTGATGGTTGCGGTGGGCCACGCGGACGCTCGGTAACAGCCGAGAGACGTTCAGAGTCAGCAGAGCAGCGAGCACGGCGGCGAAGCTGACGCCGTTGGCGATGAAGCACCAGCCCAGGCCAACGCTCGCCACCAGCACCGCCGCGACCACCGGACCGAGGGCGCGCCCGACGTTGACCAGCGTGCTGTTGAGGGTGACGGCGTTGCGGATCAGTGCTTGTCCGACCACCTCCGGTATGAACGCCATGCGCGCAGGGTTGTCGAGCGCGGTGAGCACGCCGAAGCCGAGGGCGACCGCGAACACCATCCACAGCTGGATCGCCCCCAGCAGCACGACCGCACCGAGGGCCAGCGACAGTGCCGCCAGCGACGCCTGCGTGAAGAGCAGAATCTTTCGCTTGTTCGCGCGGTCGACGATCAACCCCGCGTAGGGCGTGAGCAGCAGCACCGGGAGGTAGCGCGCCGCCGTGGCCAGCCCCAGCCACACCCCGGAGCCGGTGAGCTTGAGCACGAGCAGCGCCTGGGCCACCGTCTCCGTCCAACTGCCTACCAGGCTGATCGACTGCCCGATTACAAACCGCCGGTAGTTGGGCACCGAGAACGCGGCCAGTGGGCGAATCGGCGCGGGGTGCGGCTCAGAGTCCATGCGGCGCCTTTGCGTGGTCGCCGGCCGAAACGTCCGCAGTCACCTCGGGGCCGCTTGCTCGCCCAGCGCGCTGAAGACGATCGCCCGGAATCCGAGGACGACAAAGCAGACCAGGAAGACGATGCCGACCGCGTGGGCCCATTGGGCGTTGGCGATGTTGAGCAGCCCGAAGCCCGCGATGAGGAGGGCAACGGCCAGGCGGGCGACCAGGCCGGGTCTGCTGGCGCGAAGCGGCTGGGCGATCTCATCCGGCACGTTGCGCTCGGCCGCGTGAAAGCGGCCGGCGAGCGCGAGCCGGAAGAGGAAGGCGAGCGACGGAAACAGGATTACGCCGCCCCCCAGCACGCAGAGGACTGCCCACACGAGCGTGTCGTGCCCGGCGGCGGCCTGGGCGACCGTGAGGCCGGGGAGGATCGTGGGCCAGCGGGCGAGCGCCCAGCCGGCGACGATCGCAGCGACGGCGATGGCGCCGCAGTACCGCGCGGGCTCGTAGCGGCGGGTGTAGACGAGCATCAGGGTGACCAGGCCGGCGACGAAGGACACGATCACGGCTGCGAGAGCGCGTCCGCTGAGCAGCGAATGAAACAGCGTGTGGTAGTCGGCGTTGATGACGAAGATCCCGGCGATGGCGATCGCGCCGGCGAGAACCCCAGCTCCGAGTGCGCGCAGACGGAAGTCGCGCTCGAGCGCCTGGTGGCCTTCACGGGCGGCGTCGGCTGCGAGGTAGATGGCGGCCAGGTAGGCGCAGCTGGCAACGGCCAGCACGCCGATGAAGATCGAGGTCGGGTTGAGCCAGCTGGAGAACAGATGGCCCGCGGCGTTGCCGACCGGGACCCGGTTGGTCGCGATCCCACCAACGGCGGCGCCGAGGGCAAACGGAGTCAGGATCGATGACAACGAGAAGATCGTGTCGATCCGCCCCAGTTCGCGATCGGTCGAGGCGCCCGCGCGAAATGCGTATGTGGCGCCACGGAAGATGATCCCCAGCAGCGCGATGAACAGGACGACAGCGAGCGTCGAGGCGATCGACCCAAACGCCTTCGGATAGCAAGTCCAGAACACCGTCAGGACGAAGATCAGCCACACATGGTTGGCCTCCCACACCGGTCCCATCGAGTGGTGAGCGAACTCCCGCACCTGCTCGCCGCGCTCGTTGCGAGGAGCGAACAGCTGCCAGAACCCGGCGCCGAAGTCGGCGCCGCCGAGTACGGTGTAAAGCGCGACACCGGCGAGCACGAACACAAGTGGCAGTGATCGCAGGAACACGGTCTAGGCCACCTGTAGCTGGGCAGGAGGTTCGACTTGCTCCTCGAGCGGGGCTTGCGCGAGACGGCGCAGAACCCATGCCAGGCCGCAGGCGACGACGACGTAAGCGGCGGCGAGCGCCGCGTAGCCGACCACGATCCCGTGTGCGCCGGTGACCGCCTGGTCGGTGCGCATCACGCCGTAGACAACCCAGGGTTGGCGCCCGACCTCGGTCACGACCCAGCCGGAGATCAGCGCCACCACCGCCAGCGGCCCGGCCGCTATGAGCGCCCGGTAGAACCAAGTCGACTCGGGAAGGCGCCTGCGCCAGACCCAGATCGCGAGGTAGACGACTGCCACGAGCGCCAGCAGCGTCCCGATCCCGACCATGATGTCGAACGCCCAGTGCACCACGTTGACCGGCGGTCGGTCACTGGGCGGCACACTGGCGAGACCCTGAACCGTCCCGTTCCAGCTGTGGTCGGCCAGGATCGAGAGCACGTGGGGGATTGCGATCGCGAACTTGAGGTGGTTGCCGGTGTACCAGCCGAGTAGGTGCTCGGGGGCGCCCTTCGTGGTCTTGTATAGCCCCTCCATCGCCGCGAGCTTGATCGGCTGCGTGCTCGCCACGTCGCGCGCGGCCCAATCGCCGATCGGCCCCTGGGCGATCGTGGCGAGTGTCGCGACCGTGAGCGGGATGGTCAGCGCTATGCGCTCGTAGCGACCCCACCGTCCCCGAAGCCGCGCGTAGGCGTAGCAGCCGGCAAGGATGAAGCCGCTTACCACGTAGCCGGCCACGTACATGTGCATCAACTCATGCCACAGATACGTATTCCCGAACAGCGCCTTGAACGGGTCGACGTGCGTCACGTGGCCGCCCCGCAGCCGGAAGCCGCCGGGATGGTTCATCCAGGCGTTGACCGCGATAACCATCAGCGAGCCGGTGAAGCCCGTGAGCACGATCGGGATCCCGCTCAGCATGTGCACCCGGGCCGAGAGCCTTCCCCACCCGTATACGTAGATCCCGATGAAGATCGCCTCCATGAAGAATGAGAAGCCCTCGATCGCGAACCCCAACCCGAACACGGAACCGAACGTGCCCGTGAAGTTCGGCCACAAGAGCCCCATCTCGAAGCTCAGCACCGTTCCGGTGATCACGCCGACCGCGAACAGCGCAGCCATGATCTTGCTCCACCGTCGCGCGAGCGTCAGGTACAGCCGGTCGCCCGTTCGGTGTCCGAGCCACTCGACGAACAGCACCATCACCGGGAACGAGATCCCGAAGCACACCAGCACGATGTGCACGGAGAACGACAGCGCCTGCATCTGGCGCGCCTCCAGCAGATAGTGCTGGTCGACGGGCGCAAACGCGGCAGCGAAGGACAGACCCCCCATTGCCCTAGAGGGAGACCGTCGGCCTCGGGATGTTGCGCACGTTGGCGCGTGCCAGCTCGATCATCTTTCCCACCCCACCATCGAGGACGATCTTGCCGCCGGCCAGCGCGAAGCCCTTGACCTGCGCGCCGGTGATGTGCGGCGGGATCGATAGCGCGTTGGGGTCGGTGACCAGGTCGATCAGCGCCGGGCCGGGGTGGCCCAGCGCCTCGCTCAGGCCGTCGCGGACCCCATCTGGCTTTTCGATGCGGACCGAATGGATTCCGGCTGCCCGAGCAATCGCGGCATAGTCGAAGTTGCCGTTGTCGATCTGGTAGTCAGGCAGCCCATCGACCATCATCTCGAGCTTGATCATCCCCAGAGCACCGTTATTGAACACAACGATCTTGACCGGCAGCTGGTACATCGAGACGGTAAGGAGCTCACCCAGGAGCATCCCCAGGCCGCCGTCACCGGACATCGAGATTACCTGCCGCCCGGGGTAGGCGAGCTGTGCGCCAAGCGCGTGCGGGAGCGCGTTGGCCATCGACCCATGTAGAAACGAGCCGATCACCCGTCGACGACCGTTCGGCGTGACGTACCGCGCCGCCCACACGTTGTTCATGCCGGTGTCGACGGTGAACACAGCGTCCTCGGAGGCCACCTCGTCGAGGATCCCCACCGCGTACTCGGGGTGGATCGGGAGGTGGTGCTCGACGTCGTGCGTATACGCCGACACGGCGTGATCAAGGGCCTCGGCGTGCTTGTGGAGCATGCGATCAAGAAACGAGCGATCGTTCTTCTGTTCAACCAGCGGCAGCACGGCGCGCAGCGTCGCACCGACATCGCCGTGCACGGCGAGCTCGAGCGGGGTGCGGCGCCCCAGCCGCGTCGGGTCGCGGTCGATCTGGACGGTCCGGGCGCCCGGCAGGAAGTCCTGATACGGGAAATCGGTCCCCAACAGCACCAGCAGGTCGGCCTCATGGCTGGCCTCGTAGCAGGCGCCGTAACCGAGCAGCCCGCTCATTCCCACTTCGTAGGGGTTGTCGTACTGGATCCACTCCTTGCCGCGCAACGTGTGCCCAACTGGGCTGTGCAGCTTCGCGGCGAGCGCCATAACCTCGGCGTGTGCGTCCTTGACGCCCGCGCCGCAGAACAGAGTCACTGTGTCCGCTTCGTTCAGCCGCTCGGCGAGGGCCTGTACGCGGTCGGCGGTCGGGGTCGCGGTCGCTACCGGGGTGAGAGCATCGGTCTTGCCGGTCGGGGTCGCTGGCGATCGATGCAGCACGTCGCCGGAGATCGCCAGCACCGCCACGCCCCCACGCCCCAGCGCGTGCTGCACAGCGCTGCGCGCCACACGGGGCATCTGTCCGGCTTGGCTGATGAGCTCGCAGTAGTCGCTGCAGTCGACGAACAGGCGGTTCGGGTGCGTCTCCTGAAAGAAGCTCATGCCGACCTGCACGCTTGGAATGTGCGAGGCGATCGCCAACACGGGCGCGCCGGTGCGGTGAGCGTCGTACAGGCCCTGGACCAGATGCGTATTTCCAGGCCCGCAGCTCCCCGCGCACACAGCCAGCCTCCCGGTCAGCTGCGCCTCGGCCGCCGCGGCGAACGCCCCCGCCTCCTCGTTGCGGACGTGGACCCACTCGATCCCATCTGTCCGCCGGATGGCGTCCACGACCGGATTCAGGCTGTCCCCGACCACGCCGTAGATTCGCTGCACCCTGGCTTCCAACAGGACTTCTACCAGCTGATCTGCGAGCGTTCCCGTACTCATTTCGATCTCCTCAATGTCATCACGAATATTGGCCGCAAACCTACGTCCGGCTAGGGTGAATCGGCATCAACCCATCAGGTTGATTTGCCGAATCGACCCACGGGTCGCTGCGGGGCCCCTTGCCCGGCCTGGTCAGGAACGAGGCGCCTGAACGTCGCCCAGGCGCAGAGCGATCGAGGAGGCGGCCACGCCGACGGCAATCCCGACAAGCGTGTCGACACCGCGCAGGATCGGCTGCTGCCACGCGTCGTGTGGGCTCACGGCTGCGACGACCATCACGACCGCCGTCGTGATACCGGCCGTGACCACCAGCTCATCGCGTCCCACGGCCATCAGAAGGAACGTCCCGACGCCGATCAGCACGGCGAGCCCGAGGGGATGGAAGGAGAAGATCAGGAGGTAGATGAGGCAGAGCACCAAGCTCAGCAGCGTGGCCGCTACCCGCGTCAGCGCAGCGTTGACACTCTCTCGGTGGCTTTCGCGGTAGACGAACAAGGTCGCGATGACGGCCCACATACCACCAAGCAGGT
>Ga0335074_10016191_pt1 | contig 10495 bp, 12 predicted proteins | sample Lox_Sample_23_FD_206715 | JGI IMG/M metagenome (GOLD analysis project Ga0335074, IMG submission 206715) | Soil microbial communities from Loxahatchee National Wildlife Refuge, Florida, United States - Lox_Sample_2.3 | ecosystem: Environmental > Terrestrial > Soil > Wetlands | place: USA...
GCTTCACCGCCGATATCGCCGCGATCCGGGACCGGGCCCGCCAGAAGATAGAGGAAGGGCCGGTAACCGGCTCATACGGCAAGGACCCCAAGGAGGTCATCGCCGTTCTCAACGAGGTTGTGGCCACCGAGATCGTGTGCTGGATGCGCTATACACGGCACGCCATCTCCGCGACGGGCATCAACCGCGCCCAGGTCGCGAGCGAGTTCAGTGAGCATGCCGAGAGCGAACGCGACCACGCGATGCGGGCAGCCGGGCGGATCAGCCAGCTCGGTGGCGAGCCCGACCTCGACCCGGCCACTGTCGCCGGGCGGGCGCACACCACGTACCAGACTTACGCCGACGAGGATCTGGAAGCCATGCTCCGCGACAACCTGACCGCCGAGCGCATCGTCATCAGCACCTATCAGGAGATCATCCGCTGGCTGGGCAACGATGACCCGACGACACGCAGACTGATGGAGGACATCCTCTCCGACGAAGAAGACCACGCCGACGACATCGTCGACCTGCTCGGAACATGAGATCGACGGCGTCACCGCCAGTTGCCAGAGCCTGCTAGAGCCGCACCCAGTCAGACTCCGTGCTCGGCCAGGATCTGGCCCTTGGCGACGGGACCGGCGAGTGCCTGCCGGTCTTTCTCGGCATCTACCGCGGGGGCGGGGTCGGTGGTTCGGTCAGGATCGGCACGAGCTCATCCAGCCCGGCCAGCGCCATAACGCGCGGCACGCTGTCCGAGGGGACAACCCGCCGCCAGCCGGTGGGCCAGGGCCAGCTCCCTAATGCCGCTGGAATCACAGAACGTCGTGGCCGTGAAATCAGCGATCACTATCGCGGCACCGGCCAGCAGCGCCAGACTCAGCTTCTTGCCAACCTGCGGCGCGTTTTTTACGTCAATCTCCGCAGGCATGGCGACCACAACTGGCTCGGCCGAGCTGGCTGGGCGTACGCCGTCGTCCATCGGCAGCTCACCATCCCGAGTTCGGGAGCCGCGGTCCAGATGAGCAGGGTAACCAGAGCCAGCCCAAAGCGCCGGACCGGCTGGCTCATCAACCGTGCGAGCAGTGATTTTACCAGCGCGCACGGGTCAGCGCATCTGATGATCACTGGCGGTCATGCACTAATCAGCCATGCACAGGTGCGGCTCTGAGCCTGCCGCGGACCGAGACCGCCGCGGGTGTCGCGGCATGAACTCGGGCCCGCCGGTGCTGCGGCGCAGCGAGACAAAAGGCGCAACCGACCCCACGCCGCCAATCTCGCCGTACCTGTGCCGGAACACGACGTGACTGCCGCCTCGCCCGCCGCTGCGCGTCAGCAGCGGGTCACTGCCGGCAGGCAGCACGACATCTGCCGGTGGCCTGCTTCTGGTCATGACACCGGTGGCCGCGCAGCACCCTGCGCGTGGGGCTTCAGGTCCGGAGGATCGGGCAGTGCCGGCAGGTCCCCGTCGTGAGCGGCCGCAGCCTCGCGCAGCCTGTCCAGGATGACCGACACCGGGTCGGAAGGCGGTTCACCCTGGGGTGCGCCCGGCGAGCCGGCCGGATCGGGCTGTGGATGCTGGCTGGTCATGTACTGCCCTCCCCGGAGATCATCAGGACCGGCTTCCCCCGCGACAGCGGGTTATGCGTGCCGGTTAGGCAGCGCCAGCGACTGGAAGCACGCCCGCTCCGCGTAAAGCTGACCTGTTAGCCCAGCTTGCAGGCGGCCGCCAGGCCCGGGAACGCATATGCCGTCCGCCGCTGGGTAGGCGGCCAGCCATGCCGCGCAACGCAAGGTGGCCCTGTAGCCGTGCCGGTACCACGAACGAGGAACAGGATGCCGGAAGGAAGGAGTTCCTCATGATCACGGTCGCCGTGCTCGGCGCCGGAAGCAGCATGGGATCTGGGATCGCCCACAACATCGCGCGCGCCGGCATCGGCGTGCGGGCCTGGAATCGCACTCGCGAGAAGGCCGCGCCGCTGGCCGATGACGGCGCCCGGGTTCTCGGCTCGCCAGCCGAAGCAGCCGAAGGCGCGGACGTCATCCTCACCATGCTGGCGGATGCCGAAGCGGTACTCGGGACGATGGAAGCCGCACTTCCCGGGGTCGGCGACAACGCGGTCTGGCTGCAGATGAGCACGATCGGAGAGGAAGGCACCAAGCGGTGCATGCATCTCGCGCAGCGCCGCGGGCTGGCGTTCGCCGATGCCCCGGTGCTCGGGACCAGACAGCCAGCTCAGGAGGGCAAGCTCGTCGTCCTGGCTTCGGGTCCGGAGGAGCTACGGGATCGGGTGCAGCCTGTTTTGGACGCTGTGGGCCAGCGGACGATGTGGGTCGGCCCGGCAGGGAGTGGATCCCAGCTCAAGCTGGCCACCAACATGTGGGTGCTGACAGTCACGGAAGGGTGCGCCGAGGCGATCGCCCTCACCGAGGGTATGGGCCTGAACGCCGAACTGCTGGTTGAGGCGATCAGCGGCGGGCCGCTCGACTCACCTTATTTCCAGATGAAAAGCAAGGCCATCAATGAGCGCCAGTTTGAGCCGCAGTTCCAGCTGAAGCTCGCGGCCAAGGACGTGGCGGCGTACACGATCCGGGGAATGCACGCCCAGCAGCAGGCGGCCAGGCACATCGGGCATGGCTCGCTGCTGGAGTAAAGCACACCGTCTTCGAGAAGGTGACTGCGCCGGGTAGTGCACGCCGCGCGCAGCGCCATTGTCTCCGCGTGAGCAGTGGGGTCGTTCAGTTCCACCACCTGGTTAACGCCCTGCCCAGCCATTGTGCCGGCAACGACGACGATCGCCCCGAACGGCCATCGGCGCTGGTCATCGCGATAGCTGCGAGACAGCTCCATAGCCATCTCAAGGTAGTGGCGATCAGCGTCGCCAAGCGTTTCCGGCACGCGTTGCTTTACCTGGTCGTACATTGGCTTCACCTTCCGCGTTTGGCGCCTGGCTGGTCTCGCTACCCGTCAGAACGTGAATATTCGACTCACCGAGACCAGACGACAGAACGGTGCTCGTCCGCGTCAGCAGCCGCCGGCCTCCGGGTGCGGGCATCGCCTCCGCGTGTTAGGACACTGCGTAACGGGTAGCACGCGATCCGTCATCTCGACTGAGATACGAGCAGTGAGGAGACCTCAGTGGCATCGACGAAGCAGACGCAGGCAGCCCGCGGCAACGTCAAGAAGGCTCAGCAGGCAGCCCGCAGTCAGCGGTCCATCGCGCACATGCCTTCCAAGACCAGGACCGCACTTGGCAAGCAGGGCGCGGCCGTCGCCCAGCGGAAGCGGACGGGGTCAGGCACACCGCGCACCCGTGCCGAACTCTATGAGATTGCCAAACAGCGGGATCTGCCAGGCCGCTCCAAGATGGGCAGGGACGAGCTCTCTCGCAAGCTCGGCCTCAAGTAAGCGGAGAAATCCGAGGTCAGCGCAGGCCGCGACTGGCCGACGGCCGCACGGCGCGAGCATATTACGTGGGGCCCAACTGGCGGTTGTCACCGCGATGGGCGGGTAGCGGCGTCCCTCATACGAACGAAGGACGACAGGCGCGCGGCAGGAGCTTGTGACCGTTAGGGGAATCGATGTGAGCAAGATAGTCGCAACCGGGCCACTTGAGGACATCGATACGGAAACGTCGGCCGTACATACCTGGCGGGTGAGTCGGCTGACCGACCTCGGCCTGGCCTGGGTGGTGGCCGAGGCGGTCGCGGACCGCGTCGACTGGCATGAGGTCGCACGGCTCGTGCAGCGCGGGTGTCCGGCTGCGCTCGCCGTGGCGATCGTCGGGTGAGCAGTCCGGCCGCGGGGCGACCCAGCCGTCGGGCCCCGCACGACCTAGGACGCCTGCCATACCGTGAGCCTGCGGAGCATGAAGCCGCTACAGGCCAGTTGATCTAGGCTCTGGTGGACTGGAGCAGGTCGCTCGTGATGTCGGCGGTCTGGCTGGCGGGCGGCGGGCTGACCTGGACCGGAGCACCGAAGTTGGTGAAGGTCATCGTGGCCGTCACCTTCCCGCCACTCGCGCCGGAAGCGTTAGCAGCCGGGATAGGGGCCTGGAAGCTGATCTGCCGGACCAGGTGGTGCGAACCGATCCATACGTCAACAGGCAAAGTGGCGCCGAGGGCCTTGATCTCCTGGCGGATCGCCTGAGCCCGGTACTGAGTGGTGGGCACGCCCGCCACGGTGGCAGTGCCGACGCTGGACACGCGGTTGGAGACGGCTGACAGTTGCGACAGCACCTGCGTGGGGTCGTCATTGCCGACCGACGACAATTGCGAGAACGACGCACCCAGCCTGGCCTGACTGACCTCGTTCAGGTTCACGCTCACCCATGGCTTTTGGCCGGGAACCTGGCTCTGCTCCGCCGGCGGCACCTGGATGTACTCAATCCCGTCTGCCTGCACCATCCTGATAGTGCCACCGGCCAGGCTGTTCACGCTGGCAGTGAAGGCCCTGGTGGCCAGGTCAACCTGCCCTTGGCCGGTTATCGTGATGTCCTGCGGCCAGGGCCACTATCCCGGCCACGGCCACTGCCTGAGTTCCGGATCGCATGGGTATGCCTCCTCCGAAATCGGATTTTTCCAACCGTGGCCGCCTACCCCTGATCCGGAGCGCTATCCAAGTCGGCGCTCACGGCCAGGGCGACGAAGCTGATTGGGTTACGACGGGCTACCGCGTCGGCGAGGCGGGAGGTTCACGCGATGTCTCGGTACCAGGAACTCTGCGCTGGGGACGGCGGGCTGCCGGATTGGCGTGCGTACGCACTAGCCAGGTTTGGGTACACGTCCAAGACGTGGTCGGCGCCGATCAGTTTCAGCAGCCGGCACACCGCTGAGCTGGTTATGACCACCCGCAACTGCCCCCCATCGGCAGCCGCCTTGCGGTGAGCGCTTGTTAGTGCGCTGATGCCCGCGCAATCGCAGAAACCTGTCCGGGTGCCGTCAGCGACTATTACCGGCGGTCTGCTGACCAGTGCGCTCACGAGAGCTGCCTCGATCTGAACACTGTTGCTGATATCGATCTCGGCGGGAAGCGGAACCACGACTGTCTGCGGTTCGGGCACCGCCATGCCGTGACTGGAGTCTGAGCCGCCCGACATGTTGACACCTGCCTCATCGGTCGCGCTGCCAGGAGCATCAGGAGGTAGCCAGCCCTGTGTCGTCAAGGCGGCCCAGTAGCACTACCAGGATGTCAGTTGCAGGGATCCTGTCAATAGATACGCGAGAAAAATCTCGCGCATTTTCTCTCACGTCCTTCGTCTCGTGATGTTAAGATCACAGAGATGACTTCGCCCGAGAATAACGACGGTAGCTGGACACTGCTCACCGGGCATGGGCACGTGCTGGTGGAGATCGCCCGCAACCCGCTGGCACGGATGCGCGACATCAGCGCCATCGTCGGCCTCACCGAACGCACAGTCCAGGCCATCGTCACCGACCTGGAATCCGCGGGTTACCTGACCCGGGGCCGCATCGGCCGACGCAACCAGTACACCGTCAACCCAGACAGCCTGTTCCGCCACAGTGCGCAAGAAGGACTCCGGGTTGGCCCGTTCCTTGAGCTGCTCACTGCCCTGGGTGATACAGGCGCCACAGACCAGGGGCCAGCCTCCGACGGTAGCCAGTCCGCCGAGACCCCGCCCGCGCAACACCGACAGGCGGCTGACACCCCGGGCTGACGAACGATCTTCTGACGGTCGAGGTGGCGCCGCATTACGCAGTACGGGCGGTCGCCAGCCCCAGACGGTCGCGCTCGCTTTCCACGACCCGGCGGGCCAGCGCCGCTTCGGGCACGGCACGTGCTTGCGGCACGGCGTCAGCGGTATCGCTGCGCCGGGCATAGGCATCGAAGAGCGCGGTCTTACCCTCGAGCAACTCCAGCATCCGTTCGTCCACGCTGTCGGCCACCAGCAGCCTGTGCACCTGCACCTTCTGCACCTGGCCGAGCCGGTGCGCGCGAGCGATCGCCTGCGTCTCCAGGGTCGGCTTGACCTGTGGCTCGCACAGGATGACTACCGACGCGGCCTGCATGTTGATCCCGACGCCGCCGGCCTGGATCTGGCTGACGAGTACCCCGTGCCCATGCGCCTTGGCGAACTGATCCACCAGTTCCTGCCGCCGTGGCGACGGCATCGACCCGTTCAGCGGCCCGAGCGCCCGCTCGCCCAGCGCCGCGCATACGATGTCGAGCACCTCGCGGAAGTGGGAGAAGATCACGACCTTGCGTCCGGACTCGCGCGCCTCGTCGGCGATCTCGATCAGCCGTCGCAGCTTGGCCGAACCGCGCACGGTGCCCGCGGCGTAGGCAGCGCGGCGCATCGCCATGAAGTTGCCTGCCTCGACCGCCTCCCGGTACGCAGCGAAGTCCTGCGGCCCGAACTCCTCCCACTCGTCGACGCGCGTGAGCTCGGGCAGTTCGGCCAGCACGTCCTCCTGGTTGCGGCGCAGGTACGCCGGAGCGACAGCGCGGCGGAAGGCCTTGGACCCGGCGATCGCGTCGGTCCCGTCCACCGAGTCCACAAGGCCCGGTTGCAGATAGCCGACGAGATTGCGGAACTCCTCAACCCGGTTCTCCATCGGAGTGCCGGTCATGAACAGCACCCGGTCGACCCGGTTAGTCCACTCCCGCAGCGCCTTCGATCGCTGGGCGTCCGGGTTCTTGATGTAGTGCGCTTCGTCGACCACGAGCATCGCGACCCGTGGCCGGCCCGGCAGCGGCAGGCTGCGCACAGTCTCGAACGTGGTGATGCCCACACCGCCACTCTTCGCCCAGGCCAGCAGGTTCTCGTCGCGCTCGCCGCCGTGCAGCCGGTAGGGCCGCAGGCTGCTGTGCCCGCGCACCTCCCGCATCCAGTTGATCAAGACGCTGGCGGGGCACACGACGAGGAAGTGCCGCTCGCCCTCGGCGCGCAGATGCGTTAATGCGGCTATCGCCTCCACCGTCTTGCCGCAGCCCATCTCGTCGCCGAGCACCACTCGCCGGCCTGCCAGGGCGAAGCGCGCCCCGAACTCCTGGTAGCCGCGCAGCGAGACGCGCAGGTGCGTGGTGTCGAGGGGCTGCTTTCCAATGCTGCCGATCAGATCGTCGGGCAGGAAACCGCGCGCGGCCTCGGCCTCGTCGTGAATGCCGAGGATGCGCTCGAGCGCAGCGAAGTAGTCGGCGGAGCGCTTCTCGAAGTCGCGCCGTACCGTGGCCGGGCGCGCGGGAGCGGCACGCAAGCGCTCGTTAGCGGTGTTGATGCGCTTGAGGTCCCGGACTGTGGCGGGCGCGGCAAGTGCCTCTTCGAGCTGAACGACGGCGGTGCCGGCCGCCTCCCGGCGCCGCCGCCCGACCAGTGCCCGGCGTATACGGCCGCTTAGCGGGCTGGCCGCGGACATCAGCCTGCCGAACTGGTCGCTGATCCGGCGCGCTGGCTCGCGGGCACGCTCGACCGCGCTCTGCGCGGAGCGCACCCGGTGCAGGGCGGCGAGCAAGGCGGCGCCTCTCTCGTCGCCCGCGTCCACGTCGGCAGTGATCCGTACGTCCTGGCCAACGGCCTCGGCCATTCGCTGGGCGGCGGCTATCGCCTGCGCAGCGCTGCGCCGCCCGACGCCGTGGATCTCCTCGAGCCGCGCCTTCCCGGCGTCAAGCACCGCACCGACGTCGGTGAACCCAGCCTTCTCCAGCCTGGCGGCCGGCAGGCGCGGCACGATCTCTTTGAGCCGCTCGACCGGCACCTCGCCGAGCCGCTCGCGCAGGACCTCGTCATGCAACGCGCCGTAGGCGTCACGCACTGCCTGCCGCGCCCGCTCGTCACCCTCCAGCATGGCGCGCGCCGCGCCGACGGCCTCGCCTGCGCGACGTATCAGGGACCTGACTGCAGACGGGCCCGGCAAGGGCCGTCGCTCGGGCACATTCTCCGGTCCCTCGGTCACTCACAGAGGGTATCGGCTCTTCGAATCCGCCCGCCGAGGCCGCCGTGCCCACCGCGCATGTGCGAGCCCATTCGCGTGATCGGTCAGGCCGCGCCGCGCAGCCGGGACAGTTCGACTGCCAGGGCCGCAGCGCATGTGACGAGCGAGGTTTCAAAGACCTCAACCCGGCGCCGCGAGTCCATCATGTTGCCGCCGATCGCGGCGAGGTCCATCGGTCCCGGGGTGAGCACGATGACCTCGCTACCGTTGTCGCGAAGCTGAGCTACTTCCCGGTGGAGGGCATTGGTCATCTTGCGCCTGATGAATCGGTCCAAGCGCTCACCTCGCCCACGCGGAGGACTGGAAACGAGGCTGGCCATTGGGGCTAGGACGTAGACGCGGTCCAGGCCCGCATGGGTGAGCAGGTCGGCGTTCGTACCGGAACGCACGCCGCCGTCGATGTAGCGACGGCCCCCGATCTCGGTCGGTCGGTACCACCCCGGAACCGAGCACGAGGCCACTACGGCGTCAGCCAGACTGGCGGCCGGGTCGCCCGCCCGGCCAAAAACCACGCGGCGGCCCGAGCCGTAATCCACAGCCGTCAGCCACGTCTGGCCCGCTGACTGGTGCGTGCGAGGCAGGCCGTCGACCATAGACCGGAGTTCCCTGTGATCGGCCCGGCCCCGCGGCAGGCAGGCGGCGGCTATCACCCAGGGATGGACCGTACGCGGGGCCAGCAGAGCCTTCCAGAGAAGCCTCGGAGATCCCACAGGCGACAACGGCCAGGGCGGGCCGGAAGCACAGCCGAGATCAGGCGCGCACAGCGCACTGAGCACGCTGTCATTGCTTCCGCGCTGATGTGCCACCAGATCGTCAGTGCAAAACCCGCTCCGCAGCACGGCAGCGACAATGCTCCCCACACTGGTGCCGACCAGCACCTCGGCGTCGCCCACCGGGCGCGTGAGCTGCACCTGTACGGCGGACAGCGCACCCGCCATCCAGGCCGCACCCAGCACCCCGCCGCCGCCCAGAACTATCCCAGTCCGTCCGCGGTGACCAGACCGCCGCAAGGAGACAGGCCTGCGGCTCCGACGGTTACCTCGCATGCTCTCCTCCTGGCTGCCTGAGGCAGTCGAGACTTCCCCCCGGACGCCTGCTAAAACTCATGGCACAGTGGCGCCTAGGGTCTACGTGCAATCGTGGGCGACGACGTTATGGGACTGCCCCCCAGGCTGAGGAGGAAAGCCGGGTGCGGTGGAAGACGTGGTTCAGGTACGACTGGTAGACCGGCTGGCCCGGGCGGGCCACGCTGTCTGTATGCCGGTCATCGTGACCGCTCTGCTCGCCCTGCTCTACCCGATTCACGCCACGCTTCCCGGCGCCCTGGCGTTGGCGGCGTGGTGGGCGTGCTGGGCGGTCAGGGAGCGCGACGTGGTGTGGGGTAGCTGTGCCGTCGGTCTCGCCGCCGTGCTGCCAACTCGCCGCGCAGGCCGTCTTCGGCACCGTTGACGAAATCGTCGCCTCCCCTCGGCTGCTGCCGGTGCTCCTGCTGGAACCGCTCTGGTTGTCAGGACACGATCCGGTGCGGCACGCCGCCTGGCGGAACCGTTCTGCGCAGGCGATCGCCAGCGGCAACCCCGCGCTGGACTACATCGGCATCGGCGGACCCACGCCGCTGCGCACATCGGCCTAACCATCGCCAACCCGTACGGCGATCTACGCGATCACCCGTGGCCGGGAGTGGATCAGGGTGCCCGCGCTGGTCTGGTGCGGCAGCATGACCGCCATCGTTCTGATCATCTTGTCCGAGGAGTACGCGGGCGTGCACAGGACGCCGCACTTCGGGTTCGTGCTCGCGCTGAACCTGCCATGGCTGCTGCTGCCGCTGGCCACGCTGGCCCGGATGGCCCGCGAGCACCCGTTCACCGAGCCAGCGCCTGCGGCCGGCCCCGGGCCGCTGACCCAGACGGCAACATGAGCAGGAGCAGTGCGCGGGATCAGGCGACGTCAGTTGTGAAGCCCTCGCGCTGCCCGGTGCGAGCGCGAATCCGCTCCAGCTCTGCTCGGGGGTAAGGCGTCTGCTTGCTGCGTTCCATCAGGCTCTGATGGAAGTCGTCGAGGACGACGGCGGTGTCGGCGTATCTGGTCAGGATCGCGGCCGCGCTGGCAGGGACGTCGCGGGACCGGTCACCGGCGGCCCAGGCACGCACGAACCGGCGGCGGTTCCGCTCGCCGCGCACGCGCTCGGCCACGTGATAGTTGACCATGTGCGCCGCGGTGTAGTCCCGGTCGTAGCAGCGGTGCTCGCGCAGGAAGGCCATCTCCTGGTCTGAGAGGTCGAACCGGTCGCTAAGCGCCAGGCCGAAGTCGGAGAAGTACAGCCCGTGGCCGTCGGTGAGGATGTTAAGGAAGTGCGCGTCGAAGTGCACCAGCTCGTGCTCGCGCATGAACGCGGTAGTCTCTGCCAGCTGCCTGTCGACCTGGGCGAACACGGAGGCATCCTGGTCAGCTATCCAGGCGGACAGGGTCTGCGGGAAGTGCTCAAGGAACAGCACCAGCCGCGCGGGCGAGTCGCGCAGGGCCTGCAGGCGGTCGCGCACGGCAGCCGAGCCCCCCCAGTGCG
>Ga0335074_10016192_pt1 | contig 10495 bp, 10 predicted proteins | sample Lox_Sample_23_FD_206715 | JGI IMG/M metagenome (GOLD analysis project Ga0335074, IMG submission 206715) | Soil microbial communities from Loxahatchee National Wildlife Refuge, Florida, United States - Lox_Sample_2.3 | ecosystem: Environmental > Terrestrial > Soil > Wetlands | place: USA...
GCCATGCACGTAGATCAACGCAGTGAGAGCAAGAAAGGAGGTGACAATCGGCGGAACGTCCCACCGGGTGAACAGATCGCTGAGGGTGTACGTCATGCAGTGCGTTCGCTTATGGACTCGACCCGCCCGAGGCGGCCGCTGCCTGCGTTTGCGAGGCGTCCTGCGCGGCGGGCTCACCCACAGGATGCAGGGTTTCGAGGAAACTGACAAGCGCCGTCACCTCGGGGGGAGAGAGATTTTTGCCGTAGGCCGGCATGTTGCCTCCGCCCTGCAGCACCTGGCGGATCAACTGATCTTCGGTGAGACGAGTGGCAACCGAGTCGAGCGTGGGGCCGCGCTGGCCGCCATAGCCGTCGATCGAGTGGCAATTGCGGCACTGCTTGGCCTGAAATACGACGGCTCCCTGGCGGACGAGCGGGCTGGCGGTGTGCGTATAGCGGAGCGGGACGGGCGGGCCGCCGCTCCAGGCGTCCATGACGGGACTCCAGGGAGTGTGCGTGCCGAGCCGCGTGAGCACCGCCCACGACGCCACGAGGGTCAGAAGAATCAAGATTGCCGCGGGGCGCCGGTGCCAGCTCTTCTCTCCTTCGCCGGAGACAAATGGCAGCGAGAGCAGGCCCAGAATTCCGATGACGGGCGCGATGAGCACGAACGGTGTCTCGAGGCTCGGGGGCAGGTACGAGAGAACCGCGTAGAGCCACAGGAAAAAGAAGTCGGGCTTCGGAGCGGTCTGAATGATCGTGGGATCGGGCTGCCCGCCGGGCCCATACGGGCCGAACACGATGGCGCAAACAGCGACGGCAGCCACGACTCCGCCGGAAAAGAAAATATCCTTCCACGCAGCGACCGGGAGGAATGGGACTCCTTCTTTCGAAGTCATCTCGTGGTATTCGGCAACGTACGTCGAGCGACGCACGACGCGCCCGGGCATCGGCCACTCGTTTATGCCAAGCTTCAAAACCATCCAGACGTGGAGGCCGGCGAAGGCCAGAAGCGCTCCCGGGATGATGAAGACGTGAATCGCGAAAAATCGCGAGAGTGTGGAACCGGCGATGATCGGACCGCCGAGAAGCAAATGGACGAGAGGAGCCCCGATCACGGGAACGCGGCTGGAGATCGAGGCGCCGATGCCGAGTCCCCAGTACGCATCCTGATCGAAGCGCAGAACCTGTCCGGTGAAAGCCATGCCCAGCGTCATGAGAAGGAGGAAAACGCCGAGGGTCCAGGTGAGCTCGCGGGGATATTTATAGGCGCCGAACAGGAAGACCTGCATCATGTGCACGAGCACGACGGCGATCATGAAATTCGAGCCCCAGCCGTGCATCGCCCGCAGGAACCAGCCGAGCTCGATTTGATGATTCAGAACGTTGAGGCTGTTCCAAGCTTCGCCCGCCGAAGGGACGTAGACGAGCGCGAGCAGGGTGCCGGTGACTACTTGCAGGATCAGGAGCGTGAAAGCGGCGCTGCCGAAGACGTAGAACCAGCTTGCCGTCTTCCGAGGAATCGGGTGCGCCGCCGCTTCGGCGACGGGCGCGGCTAGCTGCACGCGCTGGTCAAACCATCCGAAGAGGGCTTTTAGCCGGCGCACGGACGCCCTCCCTGCGTGCCCTGAATCTTCACGAGCTTCGCGGAGGTCGAAAGCGTGGGCAATTGTCCCGCGTGGATCTGGAGTTCCTGGCCGGCGATGCGCGAGTCATAGGTGAAGAGGCCGCGCTCGGGCGGGCCGGAAGCGCGCGAGCCGTCCGCGTAGTACACGCCGCCGTGACACGGGCACATGAAAAGCTGCGATTGGGGAAACCAGCGGACGGGGCATCCCAGGTGCGCGCAGTTGATGGCGAAGACGGTGAATTGGTCGGTGGCGGTGCGGCGGACCCAGCAGGCGACACCGTCGGTCATGCCGTCCCACGGACGGCGGTTGGGATTGGTGAAGGTGGCGAGCCTTGTCTCGCCGACGGGAAATTTGTCCAGCGCGCCAAGCGAAACCCAGGAGTTGTCGCTCTGGCCCTGCGCGATTGGTGAGAGCAGGTACTTCACGACGGGAACCGCCAGCGCGAGGCCGATCAGCGCGTTGAACGCGACTCCGATCTTCACCAGCACCCAGCGCCGGGAAACGTCGAGCCGGCTTCGGTCGGCGCCGGTCGACTGATTTTCCGCTTCGTGAAATTTACTTTCGCTCACGTCCGGCTCCTCGAATCTCTATCTGGGTGCGTTCGGGTACGGCTGTCCCGGGGTTGGGCTTCGCAGCGACGCCAGATAGGCCACAACGTTGGTCACATCTTCGTTCGTTAAAGGGCGGTTGGGACGGTCGTGTTCCCAATCGGGCTGGCCGAGATCGGGACGCCCGGCGATGGTGATGGTCCGCAAGCTTTGATCGCTGGCGAGGGCGAGATAGGAAGCGTCGGAAATTCGCTGGCCGGATTTCTGGTGGCAGGACAAGCATGCGTCCTTGTACACCTGCTCGCCGGTCTTTTCATCGCCGTGCAAGTTGGCGGTATACGGAGGCGCGCCGGCGGCGGCTGCCTTCGTCCAATTCGCGCGCATGCCGGCGACGAGCGCGTCGATTTGCTGGTCGGTGAGGAAGCCTCCGGCCGATTGGCCGAACGCGGGCATCTCGGTGCCCGGCATTCCGTTGGTGATCCACTTTTTGAGAGAGGCGTCGTCGACGATTCCCTGGTAGACGGGATTCGCGAGGTCGGTCGCGGGGCCGTTCTGGCCGTTTTCGCCGTGGCACGCCGAGCAATTCTGGTTGTAGAGCGTCGAGAAATCGACTACGTCCTGCGGCCGCACCGGAACTTTGATCGCGGCCATGCCTTCGCCCGCGCCGTTGCAGGCGGCGCAAAGAAGCGCGGCCGCAACACAGCCGATCGCGATCAGCCAGGAGCGCGGCATCAGTCTCTCTTCTCCTCGTCCTTTGGGGGCATCAGATCGCGCGTTTCGAGACCCATGCGCATCGTGAAGGGCACCGACTGGTGGGTGCGAATCTTTCCCGTGCGCGTCACCACGATTCCCGCGACAATGCCGAAAAGAAACTGCGACGCAGCGAACCACGCCCAGTTAATGCGCGCGTTGAACGCCGGATTGATCACGACCAACGACGAATGCAGGACGCCGGTCCATACAAGGGGCGCAACGATGCCGCCGAGCACGATCGGGTGCTTCGGCCACATGGGCAGCAGCGCTCCGTAGAGCAGGCCGACGAGCAAGGAGGCCAGCACGTGAATCACCGTGGCGACAAGCAACCCGTTCCAGTGGAAGGCGGCGATGTCCGCCGTGCTGGGATTTCGCCAGTGAGCGACACCCGCGCCCCCGAGGAGATTGACTGCATACCAGATGCTGTGCTGAGAGATGTAACCGTACAGCAGCGCCGGAAGAATCATCGCGACACCTCCCGCGGCTCCGCCTTTCAGCCCCGAAGTAATCGGATAGCTTTCGATCGGCAGAAATGCCCGGTGAGTTTCGCTGACCTCGAGGCGCGCCACGCTCGTTCGCGTGCTGACCGCCTCGCTAACGGCCTCGTCACGTGCCACCATCTCGTGGTGCTCCCGCGGAAGGACCTGGCGAAACCATCCGATGGAGCCGGAGATCATAAACACGGCGCCGGCGATGCCGATGCCCGCGTTCGTCACGAGACTCGCGAACAACAACATCACGCCGAACGCGAGGACGATGGGCCACCCCGTGGGCGCCGGCAATTCGACCAGGTTCGCTTCACCGCTCGACGCCGCGTGTTCGCGCTCGTCCATCTCTCACCGCCCGATAATGTAGACGACGGTGAAGACGACCACCCACACCGCGTCCACGAAGTGCCAGTACATTGAAAGCACTGCGATTCGCTCCGCGTACCGCCGGCCCACCTTCCCGGTCAACGTGAAAATGAACACAATCGTAAGCATGAGCAACCCAATGATCACGTGCGTGGCGTGCAAGCCCACGAGCGAGTAATACGTGGTACCGAAGAGGTTGGTGCTGATCGTGAGGCCGTCGCGGTAGATCAGCTTGTGCCACTCGACGGCCGTGCCGCCGAGAAAAACCAGGCCCAGGCAAATTGTCGCGCCGAGCCACGCGCCAAAGCCGGTGACGTTATCCCGCTCAATCGAGCGCTCCGCCATCCAGATCGTGAGGCTGCTCGAGAGCAAGCAGATCGTGCCGAAAATCGGAACTTCCAGCACCTGCTGCGGCGTCGGCCCGGACAAGCTCTTACCGATGTAGAAAAGGTACGCCACTACGAAGATCGTGAAGATCGCGGACTCGCCAATGATGAGCCCGAACATCGCGACCCGCCCGCGCGAAGGCAGTTTCCATTCGCCCTCATAGGCCGGCGGCAATTGGGTGACCGCGCTCATCCTTCATACTCCCAGTCGGGATCCTCGGGATGCTTCAGATCCCACAAAGGCCGGCGGCTGCGCACGACGGGATCTTGCGCGAAGTTGTACACGGGCGGCGGCGATGCGGTGCTCCACTCCAGGGTCCAGGCGTCCCACGGATCGTTGCCCGCAAGCTTGCCGCGGTAATACGACCAAACAAGGTTGACCGCGAAGATGAGCACCGCAATCCCTTGCACGATGCCTCCCGCCGACGTGACGAGGTTCAGCGTGGTCCATCCGCGGTCCGGCTCGTAGGTGTAGATCGAGCGCGGCATTCCGAGGAGACCGACAAAGTGCATGGTGTCAAACGTGACGTGAAATCCGATCAGGAACAGCCAGAAGTGCCATTTCCCCATCGTTTCATCGAGCATCCGGCCCGTCACTTTCGGGTACCAATAGTAGATGCCGGCGAAGATGCAGAACACGATTGCGCCGACGAGGACGTAATGAAAGTGAGCGACGACGAAATAGGAATTGTGCAACTGCCAGTTCCACGGCGCGATCGACAGCATGATTCCCGTCAATCCGGCGATCAGGAACTGGAAGAGGAAGGCGATGCAGAAGAGCATCGGCGTCGCAAATCGAATCTTTCCGCCCCAGATGGTGGCGAGCCAGTTGAAGATCTTGATGCCGGTGGGAATGCCGACCATCTCGGTGGACAGCACGAAGAAGGCGTTGGAAGCGGACGTCATGCCCACGGTGAACATGTGGTGGGCCCACACGCTCAAGCTGATGAACGCGATGCCGACGGACGCCGCCACCATCGCCGGATAGCCGAAGATCGCCTTGCGCGAAAAAACCGGAATCACTTCGTTGGCGATCGCGAATGCCGGCAGCACGAGCACATACACTTCGGGATGGCCGAATATCCAGAAGAAGTGCATCCATACGACCGCCGACCCGCCCGCCTGCGTATCGAAGAAATGCCCGTCCAGGTAGCGGTCGATCACGAGCATGAATTGCGCGGCGGTCAGCGGCGTAATCGTTATGAGCGTAAGGCCGCTGTCGACTAGCATCAGCCAGGAGAACAGCGGCATCCGCATCATCGTCATGCCCTTGCATCGCATCGAGAAGATGGTGGCGATGATGTTGATGGCGGTGCCCAGCGTGCCGAATCCCATTACGATGAGCGACAGCGCCCAGAAATCGGTGGCGTGCCCGGGCGAAAACGCGCGCGCCGTGAGCGGCGCGTACGCCCACCATCCGACGTCCGGTGCGCTGCCCACTCCGTAGAGCCCGCCTCCGCCGATGAAGCTGTAATAAAGGAGCAGCCCGCCAAAGGCCGTGAGCCAGAAGCTGAAGGCGTTGAGCCGCGGAAACGCCATGTCGCGCGCGCCGATCTGCAGCGGCACCAGATAGTTCGCGAAGCCGAAAATGATGGTCATTCCCACGAGAAACACCATCGTGGTGCCGTGCATGGTGAAAAAGCGGTTGTACGTCTGCGCGCTCATGAAATCGTTGCGCGGCACTGCCAGCTGGATGCGTATGGCGACGGCCTGGGCGCCGGCGACGAGGAGGAAGAAAATCCCGTAGACCACATAGAGAATGCCGAGGCGCTTGTGATCGACCGTCACCACCCATTCGTGCAGATGCTCGAGCAGGGTCCGCGCGGCCGGGCGCGGCCGGGCCATGTCCAACGAACCAGGAAGCGGCAGTGAGTTTTCACCCATGTTGGTGCGCCATCCTCAGCGAAGCGTCGAAAGATAATCGGTGAGCTGATCGATCTGCTGATCGCTCAATTGCATGGCCGGCATCAGGCAACCGTTCTTGAATTGGGCCGGGTCCTTGATCCAGGCCTTCAGGTTCTCGACTGTGTTGGGCATCGCCCCGGCTGCGAGCGTCTGCCGGCTCATCAGGTGCGTCAGGTCAGGACCGAATCTGCCCGTCGCCGGCGTGCCGCGCACCGTATGGCAGCTCATGCAAGCCTCCGTTTCGAAGACGCGCCGTCCGGCCTGCGTGGACGGATCGTCTGCCGCAGCGGCGGGCTGCTGCTGGTTCTTGAGCCACGCCGAAAATTGTTCGGGAGTATCGACGTACACTCGCAAGAGCATCAGGGCATGCTGCACGCCGCAAAATTGCGCGCACTGCCCCACGTACATTCCCGGCGCCAGCGGATCGATCCACGTCGAGTTGGGGTGGTTGGGGATGAGGTCGGTCTTGCCGGCGAGTTGCGGCACCCAGAAGCTGTGATCCGTGTCGGCCGAAAGCAATGAGAGGAACGTCGGCTGCGGACTCTGCTTGCTGCTGAGCGGGACATGCAGCTCGTTAGCCGTGACGACGCCGAATTTCGGGTAGCGGAATTCCCACCAGAATTGGTGCCCGATCACGGTCACGTCGAGCGCCGACTGCGGCTCGGGCGCATCCTGAATCGCGAAGATGAGCCGGGCCGTCGTCAGGAACAGGACGAGCACGATCAGCACCGGAATCACGGTCCATGCAAGCTCGATCTGGGTGCTGCCGTAGATCTGCGGCGGCTCGCTCGGCGCGTCGCCGGCCTTGGCGCGATATCGGATCACCGCGTAGGTGAGCAGTCCGGCGACCACGAAGAAGATCCCGCCGGTGATCGAGAGCACGAACCACTCGAGGGTCTGGATTTCGTGGGCGGGCGTCGAGGCAGGGGCGTTGATGCTGGGAGTGGCTTGCGGTCCATTGGTGGCCAGCCAGAGCAGGGCGACCGGCAACAACGCGGACGCGAACACGCGGCCTGGCGCTACAGCCCGAATCATCCAGCGGATCGAATGTCTAGAGCGTGCTTTCATCGTCGCCCGCGCGAACGTAGAAAGAACTCCTGACGCAGCCGGAAAGGCTCCGCCAGTCGAAAAAGGCCCGGTCTCGCTTTCGTGGACTTCGCCGGTTGGATTCACGGCGCGTCCACGAGGTGCAACTTTATTTCGCGGAAAAGCTTCGGTTACAAGGTTTAAGGGGTTTGGTTCGAATCGCTGCTCAACGTTGCTGGGCTGCCGGCGCTTTCAGTGCCGCCGACGGTTAAGGTGTCCGATGGAAGAGGTGAACGCTATCCCGCTCACAATTTCGCTCGATTGCAGGATAAAGATCAACGAACGCCGATTGCGGGTACTAAGGTACAAACATCGTTTTCGCGGGTCAATCCTTATTATGCGGCGCGGGAAGGCCAACACAGAGACGTGAAACGCTGGCGGAGAGGGTGGGATTCGAACCCACGGTTGAGTTTCCCCAACACTCGCTTTCGAGGCGAGCTCTTTCGACCGCTCAGACACCTCTCCGCGTCCTAGAGTAGCAAACGAGTTGGAGGGGCACAACGGAGGGCGGGAAAAAGAGAGTGGCGAGTGACGAGTGGCTAGTGGCTAGAAGAGGCGGGCATTGATTTCGCTGCGAGGCGGGATGGTGCTCCGACAAACCGCGACACGGGAAAGCAAAAGCCTAGCGGCGGGCGGCGAAGAATTCTTTCAGGACTGCGGCGGATTCGGCGGCGAGCACGCCGGAGATAACTTCGACGCGGTGATTCAGCTGCGGGTGATCGAAGACGGAAAAGCAGGAGCGCACCGCGCCGGCTTTGGCGTCGTCCGCGCCGTAGATCAGGCGAGCGACGCGGGCCTGGATCATGGCGCCGGCGCACATGGCGCAGGGCTCGATGGTCACGTAGATCGATGCGCCGAGGAGGCGGTAGTTTCGAACGATGCGCGCGGCTTCGCGCAGCGCGATAATTTCGGCGTGGGCGGTGGGATCGCAGTCGGCGATGGTGCGGTTGCCGGCGCGCGCGACCATGCGGCCGTCAACGACGATCACCGCGCCGACCGGCACTTCGCCGCGCTCCGCCGCGGCGCGCGCTTCCGCAAGCGCCTCTTCCATGAACGCGAGATCAGATGAGTCTGCTTCGGGCATTTTCGCTGTGGGAGCAAGAATAGCATGGGGCAGTAGCGGCTTTATCGCGCGTTGCTTCGTTTGATGCTCGGCGGATCGGCTGCACTCAACACAGAGATCACCGAGTGGCACAGAGTTCCACGGAGAAGTCCCGGGCGAGTTTTCCGCGCTGCTCCTCGCGCCAAGGGGTTCGCGGCGTGCTCGCGGCACGCGATTCGCAAAAGTTTTCGCGTTCGGGCAAAATGATCGGCGATGCTCACGGACGCGCCCCCGCGAAAGAAAAACGCGCTCTTCGTCGAAAGCGACAGGATTCAGGCGATGCCGCTGCCGCCGGACGAACGGCTGCCGCGCATCGCGCGCGCCATCGAGAAGGCGATGAGCGAGGGCATGTCGGGCGACGTGCGGCGGACGTGCGACGAGTTCGTCCAGTGCGCCGGCGATTTTTACAAGGTGCCGCGGTGCGGGGTGAGCGTGCTGGCGGCGCGGCCGCTGCGGGTGCGCGAGCGCTCGACGATCGAGCTATTCGGCGACTATCATCCCGACTCGATGGCGATCCGCGTGTGGATGCGGACGGCGATTCGGAAGGATGTGACGTCGTTCGGGACGTTCTTCAGCACGCTGTGCCACGAATTTTGCCACCACCTGGATTTTCACCGGTTCGCGTTCGGAGATTCGTGGCACACGCGGGGCTTCTATCAGCGGACCGCGGCGCTCTATCATCACGCGCGGGGGACACCCCTGAAGCAGTTAGTGTGGTCGCCGCTGCCGAGGCGGCGGTGGCGGATCGATTGGCCGAAGACAAATCGCGGCGGGAAGATGATGGGATGACAGCGCTCAGCGCCTAAACGTTGTTCGGCTGGAAGAGAGCGCTGAAGAAGTAGAGCGCGGCGCCGGCGGCAACGACCGCGGCTCCGATGACGAGCTGATTCGTGCTGCCGGCGAGTTCCCTGCTGTTGCGGAGGACCGCCGCGATCATGAGGGCCAGCGGAGGCACGCCGACAGCGATCGTGCCGAGGACGCCTCCCGGCACGCGGTAGGGGCGCGGCAGCTCGGGTTCGCGGATGCGGAGCGCCACGAGCGCCCAGAATTCGAGCAGGATGCTGAGGCCGGTGAGCAGCACGTCGAGAAGAAGGCTGCGCTCGAAGCCGAGCGGGTAGCACAGCGCCCAGAATCCGGCGCAGGCGAGAATCGCGACCCAGGGAACGCCGGTGCGCCGATGCTGCCGCGTGAAAATCCTGGGCAGGTAGCCGTCTTCGGCCATCACGGCGGGCAGCCGCGTGAAAGACATCATCAGCGCGCCGAAGGTGCCGATCGCGCCGACGACTCCGGCGGCGGCGATGGCGATGGCGAGCGATTCGCCACCGACGATGCGGCCGACATCGACCCAGCCACCGGTGGTCCAGCGGTTGGGATCGACGCCCGTGCGCGCGACGGCCGCGACGGGGAGCAGATAGCTCACAACGACGAGCAGAACGGCGCCGCACATGGCGCGCGTGTAGGTTTTTTGCGGGTCTTTCACTTCGCCGGCGATCGTCGAGAGATTGTCCCAGCCCATGTAATTCCACATCGCGATCAGGACGCCGCCGAGAAGGTCGGCGTGGCGCAGCGGAATGGATGCGGCGCCCGCCGCGGTCCGCCCGATCATGAGCGCGGCAACGATCAGCGCAACGAACGGGAGAAGCAGCGCGATATTGAGGAAGACCGAGGCTTCGCCGACGGCGCCCGCGCCGAGAATGTTCCAAGCGGTGCAGAACGCGATCATCGCGAAACCGAGCGCGAGGCCGCGATGTCCCGCAACCATGGATGGCGCAAGCCGGCCGAGATAGTCGACGAACAGATTCGGGTAGAGCGCCATCTCGAAAACGCTGCCCGCGAGGGTGAGCCACGTCTCCTGGTAGCCCCAGAAACGCCCCATGCCGCGGCGCACCCAGATGTAGAAGCCGCCTTCCTCGGGGATCGCGGTGGCGAGTTCGCTCACCATCATGGCAGTGGGAACGCTCCAGAGCAGCGGCGTGATCACGAGGATCAGGAGCGTCGCGGCGTAGCCGGTTTTCTGGACGATGTCTTCGAGGCCGTAGGGGCCGCCGGCAACCATGAAGTAGGTGGCGGCGATCATGGGCAAGACCGTCATTTTGCGGACGGCTGCGCGGGGGCTGCGGTTTTCGGTGGTCAGTTACGTCCTCCTTTGTGAACGCGAATGAGGGTTCGTCGCGAAGTGTAGAACAAAATTTCTGGCGCCGATGGGTTTTTTGCGCGCGCCAGGTGAATTTCGACGCCGCACTCAACACGGA
>Ga0335074_10016193_pt1 | contig 10495 bp, 9 predicted proteins | sample Lox_Sample_23_FD_206715 | JGI IMG/M metagenome (GOLD analysis project Ga0335074, IMG submission 206715) | Soil microbial communities from Loxahatchee National Wildlife Refuge, Florida, United States - Lox_Sample_2.3 | ecosystem: Environmental > Terrestrial > Soil > Wetlands | place: USA: Florida...
ATCAGCGCGCGGTTGGCGTCGTCGTGCTCGAGGAACGGGATCATGGCGGTCGCGACCGACACCATCTGGCGCGGCGAGACGTCCATGTAGTCGACCTCGTCCGGGTGGATGTAGTCGACCTCGCCGCCCTTGCGGCGCACCAGGACGCGGTCCTCGGAGAAGCCGCCGTCGGGGTCGAGCGGCGTGTTCGCCTGCGCGATCACGTGCCGGTCTTCCTCGTCCGCGGTCAGGTAGTCGATCTGCTCGGTGACCTTGCCGTTCCTGACCTTGCGGTAGGGCGTCTCGACGAAGCCGAAGGCGTTCACCCGGCCATAGGACGACAGCGAGCCGATCAGGCCGATGTTCGGGCCTTCCGGGGTCTCAATCGGGCACATCCGGCCGTAGTGACTCGGGTGCACGTCGCGGACCTCGAAACCGGCCCGTTCCCGCGAAAGTCCGCCGGGACCCAGAGCGGAGAGCCTGCGCTTATGCGTCAGCCCCGCCAGCGGGTTGGTCTGGTCCATGAACTGGGACAGCTGGCTGGTGCCGAAGAACTCCTTGATGGAGGCGACGACCGGGCGGATGTTGATCAGGGTCTGCGGCGTGATGGCCTCGACATCCTGAGTCGTCATCCGCTCGCGGACAACCCGCTCCATCCGGGCCAGCCCGAGGCGGACCTGGTTCTGGATCAGCTCACCCACGGTGCGCAGCCGGCGGTTGCCGAAGTGGTCGATGTCGTCGGTCTCCACCGGGATCATTTCCGATCCCGACTTCATCTCCTCCTCGCCGACGTGCAGCCGGACGAGGTATTCGATGGTGGCGACGATGTCTTCCTCGGTCAGAGTGCCCTGGCCGATCGGGATCGACAGGCCCAGCTTCTTGTTCACCTTGTAGCGGCCGACCTTGGCCAGGTCGTAGCGCTTCGGGTTGAAGTAGAGGTTCTCCAGCAGCGCCTGCGCCGACTCACGCGTCGGCGGCTCGCCCGGCCGCAGCTTGCGGTAGATGTCCAGCAGCGCGTCGTCCTGCGAGCTGGTGTGGTCCTTCTCCAGGGTGGCGCGCATGGACTCAAACTGGCCAAACCGCTCCAGGATCCGTGCCTCGTCCCAGCCCAGGGCCTTGAGCAGTACCGTCACGCTCTGCTTGCGCTTGCGGTCGATCCGGACGCCGACGCTGTCCCGCTTGTCAATCTCGAACTCAAGCCAGGCTCCGCGAGACGGGATGACCTTGCAGCTGTAGATGTCCTTGTCCGAGGTCTTGTCGACCTGCCGGTCAAAGTAGACACCCGGCGACCTGACGAGCTGCGACACGACGACACGCTCGGTGCCGTTGATGATGAACGTGCCCTTAGCCGACATGAGCGGGAAGTCGCCCATGAAGACGGTCTGGCTCTTGATCTCACCGGTGGTGTTGTTGATGAACTCGGCGGTGACGAACATCGGTGCCGAGAAGGTCATGTCCTTGTCCTTGCACTCCTCCGAGGAGTACTTGGGCGGCTCGAACCGGTGGTCCCGGAACGAAAGCGACATGGTGCCGGTGAAATCCTCAATGGGACTGATCTCCTCGAAGATCTCTTCGAGGCCGGATTGCTCCGGAAGATTCTTATGCCCCGCCTTCATCTCAGCATCGAGCCGGGCGCGCCAGCGCTCGTTGCCCAGCAGCCAGTCAAACGACTCGGTTTGCAGGGCGAGGAGGCTGGGCACTTCTAGGGGCTCGTGAATGCGAGCGAAGGAAACACGACGGGGACCAAGGGCGGTAGCTGAGGCGCTGCGCGAGGCTGCCAACAGGGGTCCTTCCGAGCTTGTGGCGGACGGTGCACCGCGCGCACGCAAAACGCCCTGCGGCTACGCCGCTAGGGAAAGTGGATGCCGAGGACGAGTGGGTGCAGCGCAAATTGGCAGTGTAGTCGAAGGACACACCGCTGGTCAACTGTACGTCACTATGAGGTTCACGGTTGCAATGGAGCATCGCTCGTTCGAAGCGAAACGTCAAGCCCTGGATGGCTTGTGTCGCAACCGCGAGCCGTGTGACGAGACTCACAGCAGCTTTCGCGTTTGGGTCGCTTAGCAGGTGGGTAAACCTCGTTGTTCAGCAGTAATCCGCGTCGATTTCTGTCTGCCAACGGATGGTAACGCCCCGTGAGGGCCGTTCATTCCCGTTTCTCTCCGCCACCCAGCCGCGACGTTTCACGGATCCGGTACACAAAACTGTCCTGTTTGCCATGTTTCGCGCGTACCGCATCCGTGAAATGTGGCGAACGCTAAGCCCGCAGCGGAAACGGCAACGGCCCGCTGCAGCCGACGGATCGGCGGCAGCGGGCCGTTCTGAGCGAAACTGACCGTGCTTACTTGACCGTGACCGTGGCGCCGGCGCCCTCGAGAGCGGCCTTGGCCTTGTCCGCGGCCTCCTTGTTCACGCGCTCAAGCAGCGGCTTGGGCGCACCGTCGACCAGGTCCTTGGCCTCCTTGAGCCCGAGGCTCGTGAGGGTGCGGACCTCCTTGATGACCTGGATCTTCTTGTCGCCAGCGGCCTCGAGAATGACGTCGAACTCGTCCTTCTCCTCGGCCTCCTCAGCGGGAGCGGCGCCGCCGCCCCCAGCCGGGGCAGCCGCGACGGCGACTGGCGCGGCGGCCTTGACGTCGAACGTCTCCTCGAACTGCTTCACGAACTCAGAGAGCTCGATCAGCGTCATCTCCTTGAACGCCTCGAGCAGGTCGTCCTGGCTGAGCTTTGCCATTGTGCTAAATCCTTCTTCCGTTCGGTCTGTTCTCGATATCGCCAGGCCAGTCGCCGGGGCGATCAGCTTTCCTCGGCGCCGCCGGCTTCGACCTCGGCCGCTCCCGGCTCACCGCCGTCGTCTCCTGCTGGTTCCGGGGCCGCCACTTCCGCTGCGGCACCGCCATCTGTCTCGGCACGCTTGGCCTCGAGCGCTCCGAGCAGCCGCGCCATCTGGGCCGGCAGCGCGGCAAACGTCCCGGCGGCACCGGCGAGCGACGCCTTCATCGCACCCGCCAGCTTGGCCAGCAGCACTTCACGCGATTCGAGGTCAGCCAGCTTGACGATCTCGGCCGGGGTCAGCGGCTTGTTGTCGAGCACACCGCCCTTGATCACCAGCAGCGGATTCGCCCGCGAGAAGTCGCGCAGGCCCTTCGCCGCCTCGACCACGTCACCTTGCACGAATGCGATGGCCGACGGGCCGGTGAGCAGGTTCGTCAGCTCAGCGGTCACGCCTGCCTCAGTCGCGGCGATCTTCGTGAGCGTGTTCTTGACGACCGAGAACGTCGCGTTGCTTCCGAGCGTCTGGCGCAGCTCGCTGATCTGCGCCACAGTCAGGCCGCGGTACTCGGTCAGCACCGCGCCTGACGAACTCTGGAACCGCTCGGTCAGCTCGGCGACCGCGGCCACCTTATCCGCCTTCGCCACGGGCCTCCCTTCTACGTCCGGCACCGGCCGCTGCGCGGCCGCCCGGCTCTATCCGGTGTCGGCGAGGCCCGGAAAATACGAACGCCCCGTACGCAAGCGCACGAGGCGTAACCCGGATGAGCGCAGTTCGCGTACATCCCGGGTCCAGCTCAGTCACCTGCGCGGGCCGCCCGCAAGCGGGCCTTCGGTCACCGCGCTCGGCGCGCGGCAACAGCCGACGGTCTTTGGCTTCACCTACAGCGTAGGCCGGCAGTGCCCCGCCGGCCAAATCGTTAAGGGCGTGAAACCCCTGCTGTGGCCCCAAGGGGGGCACCAAACGGGGTCTCACGCCCATCGAGCCGCGGACGGCCCCGCCAGCCCAGCCGGTGGCGCCGCGCCGCGAGCAACCCAGCGAGCCGGCGTCAGCCAGCCCGCCGCGCACGCAGTATCAGACGGAAGCCGGCTCTTCCAGCTCGGCCGCCAGGCCCCTGGTGAGGCCGGGGTCGACCTGAATGCCGGGGCCCATCGTGGTGGTGATCGCCACCTTCTTGACGTACTTTCCCTTGGCCGCGGCTGGCTTGAGCCGGATGACCTCGTCAAGCGCCGCGGCGTAGTTCTCGACCAGCGCCCGGTCGGGGAACGAGGCCTTGCCGATGATCAGATGCAGGTTGCTGTTCTTGTCGACGCGGAACTCGATCTTGCCGCCCTTGATCTCGGTCACGGCCTTGGCGACGTCCATCGTGACGGTGCCGGTCTTCGGGTTCGGCATCAGGCTGCGCGGTCCGAGTATCCGACCGAGCCGACCGACCTTGCCCATCAGGTCGGGCGTGGCGACGACAGCGTCGAAGTCAAGGAAGCCGCCCTGGATCCGCTCGATGAGGTCGTCCGAGCCGACGTAATCGGCACCGGCGGCCTTCGCCTCCTCGGCCCGCTCCCCAGTGGCGAAGACCAGCACGCGGGCCGTCTTGCCCGTACCGTGCGGCAGGTTGACCGTGCCGCGAACCATCTGGTCGGCCTTGCGCGGGTCCACGCCGAGGCGGAACGCGGCCTCAACAGTGGCGTCAAACTTGGTCGTCGCCGTCTGTTTGGCGAGGGCGACTGCCTCAGCCGGGGTGTAGAGGCGGGCGGCGTCCACGCGCTCTTCCGCCTGCCGGTAAGCCTTGCTGCGCTTCATAACTGCTCCTGAGTCTCCCGGAGGTTGTGGTCAGACGGGCCAGCGCCTGGCCCTGCCACCATCCGCACCTTCCCGGCACGGAAGCCTGCACTTACTAGCACGGGAACGGGCAGTGTCATTCCGCGGCCTGCCCGCCCCGCTCGGACTTGCGGGGACTAGCCCTCGACCCTGATGCCCATCGACCGCGCCGTCCCGGCGATGATCTTCTCCGCCGCCTCGACCGTCGTGGCGTTGAGGTCCGGCATCTTGACCTGGGCAATCTCCCGGACCTGCGCCTGGGTCACGGACCCGACCTTGGTCTTGTGCGGCTCGCCGCTGCCCTTCTGCACGCCAGCGGCCTTCTTGATCAGCTCAGGCGCCGGCGGGGTCTTGGTGACGAAGCTAAACGACCTGTCCTCGTAGATCGTGATCTCCACTGGGATCACGTTGCCTCGCTGGCCCTCCGTCGCAGCGTTGTACTGCTTGACGAAGTCCATGATGTTGACGCCGTGCGGGCCCAGGGCGGTACCGACTGGCGGGGCCGGCGTGGCGGCGCCCGCGTTCAGCTGCACCTTGACGATCGCAGCGATCTTCTTCTTCCTCGGAGCCATCTCTGGGTCCTTACCTCACTGTCGTTGTTAGAACTCGTACTGGCAGATCTCGTCTTGTCAGATCTTGCTGACCTGGTCGAAGGAAAGCTCCACCGGCGTCTCCCGGCCGAAGATCGACACGAGCACCTTGAGCTTCTGAGTATCGGGGTTGATCTCGTTGACGGTGGCGGGCAGCGTCGCGAATGGCCCGTCCATAACCGTAACCGACTGGCCGATCTCGAAGTCAACTGCCGCTGCGCGGACTGCCTCAGCCTTCTTCGCGGCCTTCTCCTCCGGCACTGGCGCGAGCAGGCTGGCGACTTCGTCCAGGCTCAGCGGTGACGGCCGGCTCGAGAGTCCGACGAAACCGGTCACGCCCGGAGTGTTCCTGACCGCCGCCCACGACTCATCAGTGAGATCCATCCGGACCAGGATGTAGCCGGGCAGCACTTTTTCCTGAACCTGCTGGCGCTTGCCGGACTTGATCTCGACGACCTCGTGCGTGGGCACCTCAATCTGGAAGATGAAGTCCTCCATGTTGAGGGACTGAGTCCGGCTCTCCAGGTTCGTACGCACCCGGTTCTCGTAGCCGGCGTAGGAATGCACGACGTACCAGTCGCCCGGCAGCAGCCGCAGCTCGGCCTTGAACTGCTGAACGGGATCACCGTCCTCGTCAAAGACGCCGGCTTCGCCGTTGGCGGCGGCAGCCGCTTCGCCATCGGCGGGCGTGCCCTCGGTGGCCGGGTCTGCCTCGTCCGCTCCGGCGCGCGGCAGCACGTCGGCAAAGCTGTATTCGGCCGAACTGCCGGACTGCTCACCAGCTGTCAGATCGCTGGCCGTCGGCTCGTCTGCCGCCTGGTCATCTGCCGTCGGTTCGCCCAGCGGCCATTCCGACTCGGACACGTTTATCTATCTCCCCTGCGTTCTTGCTGCGCTCCTGGCTGAACCTCAGCGCCGCATAACTTACGCCGCGACGCGCGCCGGACCACTGTGATCATGCTGCCACGCTCAGTGCGCGGCACAATACCCAGCCGTCAGAACCTCAGCCGAAGAGGGCAAGCACCAGCTTGGTGAAGCCGTAGTCCAGGCTGCTCACGATCGCGACCATGATCAGGATGAACACCAGGGCGACCGTCGTATAGGTCACTAGCTCCTTGCGCGTCGGCCAGACAACCTTGCGAAGCTCGTCCCGCACCTCGGAGACGAACTCGGCCGGGCTAGTCCGGTCCTGTCGTGCCGGGCGGTTCGCCTTCGCAGCCCTGTCCGGGGCCGGGCCACGTGTCTGAGTCGCCATGTCCTCACCTGAGCTGATTCTCGTCGGCTGACGCCGCCATACGCCCGCGATATGCACGGACCGTACTCGCAGGGCAGGAGGGACTCGAACCCCCAACCGCCGGTTTTGGAGACCGGAACTCTAGCCAATTGAGCTACTGCCCTGTGACGGCTCGTGCGGGCATGCACGGGCCACTGGCGGACCTTCACCAGATCCAGAAGTGTACGTGGCCCGCGGCCTGACGTCGAACCGCCCAGTTGAGCCATGTTTACCCCGGACGCCGCCCAGGCCCCGACAGCGCCGCCGAATTCCCTCGTTACCCCGCATAGCGGTCAGACTCCCGCAGTGGCCGGCCGGTCGCGCGCCGGACTGCCCGCGCGGAGTGGGAGCATAGATCACATGGCTCACGCACCGAGAAGGATCTCAGCCCGGATCGCCTCGATCTCCGAGTCGGCCACCCTTGCCGTCGACGCCAAGGCGAAGGCGCTGAAGGCCGCAGGCCGCCCGGTCATCGGCTTCGGCGCTGGCGAACCCGACTTCCCGACTCCTGACTACATCGTCGAGGCAGCCCAGCGCGCTTGTGCTGAGCCGAAGTTCCACAAGTACACGCCCGCCGCGGGGCTGCCCGAGTTGCGAGAGGCGATTGCCGCCAAGACGGCCCGTGACTCTGACCTGGTGATCTCCGCTAACCAGGTCCTCGTCACCAACGGCGGCAAGCACGCCGTGTACCAGACATTCGCGACGTTGCTCGACCCCGGCGACGAGGTTCTGCTGCCGACCCCGTACTGGACTAGCTATCCGGAGTCGATCAGCCTCGCAGGCGGCGTTCCGGTATTCGTGCATACCGACGAGACGAGCGGCTACCTGGTCAGCGTCGAGCAACTCGAAGCGCACCTGACAGACCGGACCAAGCTGCTGCTGTTCGTATCGCCGTCGAACCCGACCGGTGCGGTGTACCCGCCTGAGCAGGTCGCGGAAATCGGCCGCTGGGCGGCCGAGCGCGGGATCTGGGTTGTCACCGACGAGATCTACGAGCATCTCGTCTACGGCGACGCGCGGTTCGTTTCGATGCCCGTGGTTGCGCCCGAGATCGCCGACCGCTGCGTGGTTCTGAACGGCGTTGCCAAGACATACGCGATGACCGGCTGGCGGGTCGGCTGGATGGCCGGGCCGGCGGATGTCATCAAGGCGGCGATCAACCTGCAGTCGCACGCGACGTCCAACGTCTGCAATGTCGCGCAGGCGGCCGCGCTGACTGCGGTGTCCGGCGATCTCTCGGCGGTGGCGCGGATGCGCTCGGCGTTCGACCGGAGGCGGCAGGTTATGACCGCGATGCTGAACGAGGTGCCCGGCGTCGTCTGCCCGCTGCCGGAAGGCGCGTTCTACTGCTATCCGTCGGTTAAGGGCGTCCTCGGCAAACAGATCGCCGGGCAGCGGCCTGCCACCTCGGGCCAGCTCGCCGAGCTACTGCTCGAGGAGGCCGACGTCGCGGTCGTGCCCGGCGAGGCATTCGGCACCGACGGCTATTTCCGGCTGTCCTGCGCGCTCGGCGACGCTGACCTCGAAGAGGGCGTCTCCCGGCTGGCGAAACTGCTGAGTTCGGCGCACTAGCCGCGCCCGGTGATCACCGGGCGCGGCGGGCCCCGGCGGGCCGGGGCGGCTGGCAAACTTAGCTGATGCCCCGGTCGACTGGCGCCTTGCCCAAGGCGCACCTGCACCTGCACTTCACCGGGTCGATGCGGCACGCCACGCTGGTCGAGCTCGCTGCCGAACACAGCCTGCACCTGCCGGAGGCGCTTGTGCAGGACTGGCCCCCGCAGCTCAGCGCGGCCGATGAGCGCGGCTGGTTCCGGTTCCAGCGGCTCTACGACATCGCCAGATCAGTCGTCCGGACAGAGCAAGACGTCCGCAGGCTTATCCATGAGGCCGCACACGACGAGCGCGCCGATGGTTCGGGCTGGCTGGAACTACAGATCGATCCGTCTGGCTACGCAGCGAGGTTCGGCGGGCTGACACCGCTCATGGAGCTGGTGCTCGACGCTGCCGAAGTGGCGGCGCGGGATGCGGGAATCGGCATCGGCATCATCGTGGCCGCCAACCGCACCCGGCATCCGCTGGACGCGCGCACGCTTGCCCGGCTCGCGGCCAGGTACGTCAGCCGCGGGGTCATCGGCTTCGGTCTCAGTAACGACGAGCGCCGCGGCGTAACCGCGGACTTCGTCCCGGCCTTCCGGATCGCCGCCAGAGCCGGACTGCGCTCGGTGCCGCATGGCGGGGAACTGGCCGGACCGGCCAGTGTCCGGGCCTGCCTAGACGACCTGCACGCTGATCGCATCGGGCACGGCGTGTCGGCGGCCAGCGACCCGGATCTCATGCGCAGGCTGGCGGTCAGCCGGACCACGCTGGAGGTCTGCCCGACCTCGAACGTGGCCCTCGGGGTTGCCGCGACCGTCCGCGACGTTCCGCTGGACCGGCTGCTCGACAGCGGCGTGCAGGTGGCGCTGGGTGCCGACGACCCGTTGCTGTTCGGGCCGAGGCTGGCCGCGCAGTACGAGATCGCGCGGAACGTCTTCGGGCTGTCCGACCACGACCTCGCTGGCCTGGCGCGGATGTCGGTACTCGGCTCGGCCGCCCCGGATAGCGTCCGCGACCGGCTGCTGGCCGGCATCGACGACTGGCTGAGCAGCCCGGCCGACGGGCCGGCGCACGTAGCCGAGGCGGCGCGATAGCAGCCGGCGCCGACCCCTGCTGGCCGCCGCCGTCCGGGACCGGCTGATTGCCTAAGCCCCATGATCGTTGTGACGCCAGCGGGCCTATAGGCCCCCTGGATCAACAACGATCATGGAAGCGGCGGCCCAACCACCACCCGACCGTGCCCAGGTCTCAGAGCTCGACCCCGACCAGGACTGGCTCGTTCGTCAGCGTCACGCCGAAGGTGGCCAGCACGCCGGTCCTGATCTCCCGCGCGAGCCGGATCAGGCTCGCCGTAGTGGCCTGCCCCGGATTGGTCAGCGCGAGCGCATGCTTCGTCGAAATCCGGGCACCGGCCGGATCGCCGGGCAGCCGGGCGCCCTTGGTGAACCCCGCGTGCTCGATCAGCCAGGCCGCCGACAGCTTGACCCCGCCGCCCTCGGTCGGCCAGTGCGGCACCGGGCTGTCCCCGTTGGCCGCCAACCGCGCTTCCAGGTCGCCGTACTGCGCCGCGCTCACGACCGGGTTGGTGAAAAAAGAACCAGCGCTGCGGGTGTCCGGATCGTCCTCCGCCAGCACCATTCCCTTGCCGCGACGCAACTCGAGCACGGCGGCGCGGGCGGCGGCTAGCGGCACCCGGTCGCATTCGGCTGCTCCGAGCACGCGGCTGAGCTCGCCGTACCGGATCGGTGCCGACAGCGGACTGGCGGTGAGGCGGAACGTCACCGCGAGTATCACGAACCGGCCCGTCGCCGACGCCGGGTCCAGCGCCGCGCGCCGTCCGGCTGCCTCGGCCTGCCGCTTGAAAACGCTCGTCCGGTAGCCGAAGCCGCAGTCGGCAGCGGGGATCTCGACCACCGCGTCAGTCAGGCGGTCGTAAGCCCGCACCGAGGTGATCGCGTCTGCCACATCCTGGCCGTAGGCATTGACGTTCTGTATCGGCGTAGCGCCGGCCCGGCCGGGGATGCCGGACAGGCATTCCACTCCGGACAGGCCCTCAGTCAGGCAGCCCTGCACGAACTCGTCCCAGTCGTGCCCGCCGGCAACTGTCACGTCGACCGTGCCGCCGGCAGCACGGAACTGCACGCCGCGCAGGCCGGCCAGCACAACCACGCCCGGGAAGCCCTCGTCCGCGACAACCAGGTTGCTGCCGCCGCCGAGCACCAGCACCGGCTCAGCCTCGGCATCGGCCGCCCGCACCGCGGTGATGAGTTCGTCTTCGCTCGTCGCGTCGACGAACTGCCGGGCCGGGCCGCCGAGCCGCAGCGTCGTGTAGTCAGCGAGCCTGACCTGCTCAGTAATCATCACGGGCGGTGCTCTCCACAACGGGCTCTCCACAACGGGAACGAGGTTCAGCCAGCCAGTCGCCTACGGCCGCGACTCGCTAGCGGGCCGGCGCAGCCAGCTCCG
>Ga0335074_10016194_pt1 | contig 10494 bp, 6 predicted proteins | sample Lox_Sample_23_FD_206715 | JGI IMG/M metagenome (GOLD analysis project Ga0335074, IMG submission 206715) | Soil microbial communities from Loxahatchee National Wildlife Refuge, Florida, United States - Lox_Sample_2.3 | ecosystem: Environmental > Terrestrial > Soil > Wetlands | place: USA: Florida...
TGCTCGCGGAGGGCGCGCTGCTGTTCCACCGCGCCGCCAGGAACATCGCGGTCAAGCCGGGCTCGGCCCGCCTGGCCGCCGCACGGCGGACGCTCAAGGACGTGGCGGCGCGGCTGCGCGACCGCGCCCTGGCCCCATGGGACCGGCTCGCCGCCTGTTCCGCCCCCGAGGTCGCGCGGACCCTGGCGACCTGGCCGCTGCGCGACCTGGTCACCAGGTCCCGGGCGATGCCGCTGCGGGTGGACAGGGAACGCGCGCTGTTCGGCGCCTGGTACGAGTTCTTCCCCCGCTCGGAAGGGGTTCAGATCGACCCCATGGGGCGGCGCGAGCCTGTCTCCGGCACGTTCCGGACGGCTCTGCGGCGCCTGGAAGGCGTGGCCGCGATGGGCTTCGACGTGGTTTACCTGCCGCCGGTGCACCCGATCGGGAGCACGTTCCGCAAGGGCCGCAACAACACGCTCACCGCCCAGCCCGGCGACCCGGGCTCGCCATGGGCGATCGGCTCGTCGGATGGCGGACATGACGCCATCCACCCCGACTTGGGCACATTTGAAGATTTCGACGACTTCGTGGCGCGCGTCCGCTCGCTCGGGATGGACATCGCTCTCGACCTGGCGCTGCAGGCATCACCCGATCATCCGTGGGTGAAGGAGCATCCGGAATGGTTCGTCACCAGGGCCGATGGGTCGATCGCTTACGCAGAGAATCCCCCGAAGAAATACCAAGATATCTATCCGATTAATTTTGATATCGACCCTGAGGGCATTTACGCCGAGGTGCTGCGGATCGTCCGGCTGTGGATGAGCCACGGGGTCAGGATCTTCCGGGTGGACAACCCGCACACCAAGCCGCTGCGGTTCTGGGAACGGCTGCTCGCCGACATCCGCGCGACCGACCCCGACGTCCTGTTCCTGGCCGAGGCATTCACCCGGCCGGCCATGATGGCCGCACTGGCCAAGGTCGGTTTCCACCAGTCATACACGTACTTCACCTGGCGGAACACGGTCGACGAACTCACCGAGTACCTCACCGAGCTATCCCGGCGTTCAGCCGCCTACATGCGGCCGAACTTCTTCGCCAACACCCCCGACATCCTGACTGACTACCTTCAGCACGGCGGCCGCGCGGCGTTCGAGATCCGAGCGGTGCTCGCTTCGATGCTGTCACCTACATGGGGCATCTATTCGGGCTACGAACTGTGCGAGAACATCCCGATCCGCCCAGGTAGCGAGGAATACCTGAATTCAGAGAAATACCAGTACCGCCCCCGCGACTGGGCCGCGTCGCCGGGGATAACTGGCCTGATCACGAGGCTGAACGCGATCCGGAATGCTCATCCCGCCCTGCACGGTTTGAGGAACCTGCACTTCCACTATGCGGATCAGCCCGACCTTATCTGCTTCTCTAAGCGGACAGGTACTATCGGTGCACCTGGATCCGACACCGTGCTGGTGGTCGTGAACCTGGACCCGCACCAGACTAGAGAGGCGACGGTCTGGCTGGATCTGCCCGCCCTCGGCGTCGACAGCGGGGAGTTCTCCGTCACGGACGAACTCACCGGTGAGACGTACAGGTGGGGGCCTGCCAACTATGTCCGCCTTGACCCGACGACGCGGCCCGCTCATATCTTCAGCATCATGACCGGCACTGAGGAGAAGATCCCGTGACAGCAGAACACGAGGTCGTCGCCGAGACCTTCGACCAGCCAAGAGACCCCGACTGGTACAAGCGGGCCGTCTTCTACGAGGTTCTCATCCGTGGCTTCGCGGACTCGGACGGCGACGGCACCGGCGATATCAGGGGACTGGTCGCCAAGCTTGACTATCTGGAGTGGCTTGGCATCGACTGCATCTGGCTGCTGCCGATCTACGTCTCGCCGCTGCGCGACGGCGGCTACGACATCTCGGATTACATGTCCGTGCTGCCCGAGTACGGCAACATCGCCGACTTCATCGAACTGGTGGACCAAGCGCACAAGCGCGGTATCCGGGTTATCGCTGACCTGGTCATGAACCATACCAGCGACCAGCACCCGTGGTTCCAGGCGTCGCGCAGCGATCCTTCCGGGCCGTTCGGGGACTTCTACGTGTGGTCGGACACCGACGACAAGTACACCGACGTCCGGATTATCTTCGTGGACACCGAGCAGTCCAACTGGACATTCGACCCGGTCCGCGGCCAGTACTACTGGCACCGGTTCTTCTCCCACCAGCCGGACCTGAACTTCGAGAACCCGTGCGTCCAGGACGCCATGATCGAGGTGCTGCGGTTCTGGCTCGACCTGGGCATCGACGGGTTCCGGCTGGACGCGGTGCCGTACCTGTACGAGCGGGAGGGCACGAACTGCGAGAACCTCAAGGAAACGCACGAATACCTGAAGCGGATCCGGGCCGAGATCGACCGGCTGTACCCTGACCGAGTGCTGCTCGCCGAGGCCAACCAGTGGCCTGCCGACGTGATCCAGTACTTCGGGGATGCCGAGACCGGTGGCAACGAATGCCACATGGCGTTTCACTTCCCGCTCATGCCGCGCATCTTCATGGCAGTCCGGCGCGAGCAGCGTTACCCGATCTCGGAGATCCTGGCCCAGACGCCGTCGATACCGACCGGCTGTCAATGGGGCATCTTTCTGCGCAACCACGACGAGTTGACGCTGGAAATGGTCACCGACGACGAGCGCGACTACATGTACACCGAGTACGCCAAGGACCCCCGGATGAAGGCGAACATCGGCATCCGGCGGCGGCTTGCGCCCCTGCTCGACAACGACAGGAACCAGCTTGAACTGTTCACCGCGCTACTGCTGTCGCTGCCCGGTTCGCCGGTCATGTACTACGGCGACGAGATCGGCATGGGTGACAATATCTGGCTCGGCGACAGGGATGGCGTGCGCACCCCGATGCAGTGGACGCCGGACCGTAACGGCGGCTTTTCCGCCAGCGATCCGCAGCGGCTGTACCTGCCGCCGATCATGGACCCGATCTACGGCTATCAGTCGCTCAATGTCGAATCCCAGCAGCGCAACGCCGGCTCGCTGCTGCAGTGGACCAGGCGGATGATCGAGATCAGGAAGCGGCACCCGGTGTTCGGACTGGGCAGCTATGAGGAACTGACCTCGTCCAACCCCAGCGTGCTCGCTTTCGTCCGCGCGGTGGACGACACGGACCGCATCTTGTGCGTCAACAACCTGTCCCGGTTCCCGCAGCCGGTCGAGCTGGATCTGCGCCGGTTCATGGGAGTCACGCCAATCGAATGCATGGGCGGGGTTACTTTTCCCAAGATCGGCGAGCTGTCTTACCTGCTCACCCTGCCCGGACACGGGTTCTACTGGTTCCAGTTGCCCTCCGCGACGTTTGCGCATGATCCCCTCGGGGATGAGTTATAGTCCAATGACTCTTGAGAACCTGTTGGCGGTATGGCTGGCAAAGCAACGCTGGTTCGCGGGCAAGGGCCGGCTCGTCCATGACCTGGCGATCGTCGCGGACACCCCTGTGGTTGAGGGTGACCCGGGCCTGCGGCACCTAATCGTCACGGTTTCGCACGATACGACCGTCGACTCCTACCAGATGTTTCTCGGTTCCCGTTCAGAGCTGCCGCCGGAGTTGCGGCACGTGCGGATCGGCGTCGTCGACGGACTGTCGGTGTATGACGGCCTGCACGACTCGGTGCTCACCCACACGCTGATCGAGGCGCTGGCCACCGGTGCCATCGTCGGCAGCCTGCGGTTCATGCCGATCCCCGGTATGCCGGTGGACACCGACGTGGACAGCCTGGTGCTGACCGGAGAGCAGAGCAACACGAGCCTGGTGTTCGGCGAGTCCTCGATCCTGAAGGTGTTCCGCAGGCTGGCTCCGGGACCCAACCCGGACCTGGAGGTAGCAGCGGCGCTGGCCAGGCTCGGCTCCTCGCACGTGGCCGAGCCGTACGGCTGGGTCGAGACCAGGGTGGACGGCGCCACCACGGTCCTCGCCATTTTGTCTCGTTACCTGCGCGCGGCCTCCGACGGCTGGTCGCTGGCCGGCACCAGCGTGCGCGACCTGTACGCGAACGTCACCTCCGGCGCCGCCGCGGTATCCGCGGCCAATGTAGGCGGCGACTTCGCTGGGGAGGCGGAACGGCTGGGCATCGCGACCGCGCAGGTGCACACGGACCTGGCCGACGCGTTCGGCACTGACGAGGTGCAGTCAGACGCGGTCCGGGACGTGGCCGAGCAGATGTTCCGCAGACTGGATCTGGCGATCGCGGCAGTGCCGGAGATGGCCAGGTACGCAGACATGATCGGGGCCGGCTACTCAGACCTGGCCAAGCTCAAATCGCCGGTCCCGGTCCAGCGCGTGCACGGCGACTACCACCTCGGCCAGGTCATGCGTACCCAGACCGGCTGGGTGGTGCTCGACTTCGAGGGCGAGCCCGCTTCGCCGCTAGCCCAGCGGAGGGCTCGTGCCTCGCCGCTGCGCGACGTGGCCGGCATGCTCCGGTCGTTCGACTACGCCGCCCGGCATCAGCTGCTGTCCCATCCCGAGCGGATCCGCCTAGCCGCCGCGGCCAGCGACTGGGTCCGGCGCAACTCCGAGGCATTCTGCCGCGGGTACGGCATCGGCGGTGGCCAATCCCCCGGCGGCAACGCCGTCCTGCTGCGCGCCCTCACCCTGGACAAGGCTGTCTACGAGGTCATGTACGAGGCTCGCCATCGACCCTCCTGGCTGCCCATCCCCCTGGAGTCCCTGGCCGAGTTCTAGCCACGCCCCGCCCAGGTCGCGACCAGGTCGCGACCACCGAACGTAACCCGCGGCCGGGCAGCACCGGGACGGCAGGCGCGGAAGCGGATAGGAAGGATATGCGTGGGAAGATAGCCAGCATGGTCAGCTTCGGGGAGATTGAGCGTGTGGCGCGCGGCGAACACCACGACCCGCACACCGTCCTCGGTGCGCACCCCGACGGAAGCACCGTCACGGTCCGCGCGCTGCGGCCGTTCGCCGAGCAGGTCGTACTCATCACGGGCGACGCTCGCCACGAGATGAAGCACCTGCATGAGGGCGTGTGGACGGTCGCCCTGGACAGCTACCCGGCCACGTACCGGCTCGCGGTCACCTACCCGGGCCAGCCGGAACAGATACAGGACGATCCCTACCGGTTCCTGCCCACGCTGGGCGAGCTTGACCTGCACCTGATCGCCGAGGGCAGGCACGAGGAACTGTGGCGGGTCCTCGGCGCGCACCCGCGCACCATTGGCGACGTGGCGGGCACGTCCTTCGCCGTCTGGGCACCGAACGCCCGCGGCATCCGCGTCACCGGCGACTTCAACTTCTGGGACGGCACCGCCCATCCGATGCGCAGCCTCGGCGGGTCAGGAGTGTGGGAGCTGTTTATCCCCGCCGTCGGCGCCGGATACCGGTACAAATTCGACATCTGCCACAAGAGCGGCGAGTGGCGGCAGAAGGCCGACCCGATGGCCTTCGCCACCGAACTGCCGCCGGCCACGGCTTCGGTTGTGTACACCCCCCGGCACGAGTGGGCGGACGGCGACTGGCGGGCCGAACGCGCTGGTAAAGAGCCCACGCACCGACCGATGAGCATCTACGAGGTGCACCTGGGCTCGTGGCGCCCCGGCCTGTCGTACCGCGACCTCGCCGTGCAACTGACCGAGTACGTGCTCGATATGGGCTTTACGCATGTGGAGTTCCTGCCGGTGGCGGAGCATCCGTACGGCGGTTCATGGGGATATCAGGTGACGTCGTATTACGCGCCTACGGCGCGGTTCGGCTCGCCGGACGATTTCCGCTACCTGGTCGACACCTTGCACCAGGCCGGCATCGGCGTGCTGCTCGACTGGGTGCCCGCCCACTTTCCCCGCGACGAATGGGCGCTCGCGTTGTTCGACGGCACGCCGCTGTACGAGCACGCCGACCCCCGGCGCGCCGCGCACCCGGACTGGGGCACGCTGATCTTCGACTATGGCCGCCCCGAAGTCCGCAACTTCCTGGTGGCCAACGCCGTCTACTGGCTGGAAGAGTTTCACATCGACGGACTGCGGGTGGACGCGGTCGCGTCCATGCTGTACCTGGACTACTCCCGCGCCGATGGCGAATGGTCACCCAACCAGTACGGCGGACGGGAGAACCTGGACGCGATCTCGTTTCTGCAGGAGGTCAACGCCACCTGCTACAAGCGCGTTCCGGGCATCGCGATGATCGCGGAGGAATCCACCGCCTGGCCGGGCGTCACCCGGCCCGTGCACCTAGGCGGTCTCGGGTTCGGCTTCAAGTGGAACATGGGCTGGATGCACGACACGCTGTCATACTTCAGGCACGATCCAATTCACCGGCAATATCATCATAATGAGCTGACGTTCTCCCTCATTTATGCCTTCTCGGAGAACTTCATATTGCCGTTGTCGCATGACGAAGTGGTACATGGCAAGGGCTCACTGCTGGGAAAGATGCCAGGCGATGAATGGCGGCGTTTTGCCGGACTGAGGTCACTGCTCGCCTATATGTGGGCACATCCCGGCAAGCAGCTACTGTTCATGGGGTCGGAATTCGGCCAGGGCAGCGAGTGGTCGGCCGACATGGGGCTGGACTGGTGGGTGCTGGATTTCGATGTGCACTCCGGCATGCAGCGGCTGTGCCGCGACCTGAATCGCGCGTACCGCGCCACTCCCGCGCTGTGGGAACTGGACACGAGCGGCGAGGGTTTCTCCTGGATAGACGCGAACGACGCGCAGGGCAATGTGCTGTCGTTCCTGCGTTTCTCCGCGTCCGGCGCGCCGCTGGCATGCGTGGCCAACTTCTCCGCCTTGCCCAGTCGCAACTACCGGGTCGGCCTGCCGTCGCCTGGCCGATGGCGGGAGATACTGAACACCGACGCCGGAGTCTACGCGGGCAGCGGTGTCGGCAACCTGGGCGGGGTCGTGGCTACGGACGAGCCGTGGCACGGCAGGCCGGCTTCGGCACGGCTCACGCTCCCTCCGCTCGGCGTCCTCTGGCTCACGCCAGACGACTTAATTTGGCACACATTTGCCATTTTGCGCGCCATAGCGATGATATGTATTCTGGCTCCGGAAAATGTCAGAGGGTCCCAGTACAGTGCTGCCGATAAGCACTCAGTCCCTGGGACATCGAAGGAGCGAGAGCTATGCCGTCTATCGTTCACGAAACGCCGATGGAGCTGATCCGGCAATACCCGCCGCTTGTCCTGGACCTGCTGCGCGCCGTTTCAGACCTTAAACTAGGCTGCGGCGTACGGGTCCGGCTAGTTCCCGCGGATGCCAGTGTGGTGGTACCTGCCCAGTACCTCGCTGACGGCGTAGTGCTAGCCGAGGACGAGCACGGCAACCCATTGCTGGCCATCATCATCGAGCCGCAGGGCCGGGATGCTGTCACCAAGGAATACAGCTGGCCGGTCTATGTGTGCTCGATCCGCAAGCAGCACAAGTGCGACGCGCTCCTTCTCGTCATCTGCTGGAATCCCGGCGAAGTGGAAGCATGCCGGCAGACTATCCGGACGGGGCATCCCGGGTTCGATCTCAGCCCGGTGGTCGCGCACCCGGGCAATACCCTTGACGGCGGCGCCAGCGATCCGGGGCCATACCTGGTCCTGTTCGCGGGCTACATCGGCGCCATCGACCTCGACAGCGACGATGGGCAGCGCGTAGTGCTGGAGGCAGCCCGTCAAGTACCCGACACCCACCGCGACACCTGTATAACACTTATCCTGGCAGTAGCGTCCGAAGCTGCCCGGCGTGCGATGGAGGCAAAAATGGCAACTCCCGCTTACCGTAGCGATTTCATAGAGTCATTCAAAGCCGAGGGCAAAGCCGAGGGCAAAGCCGAGGGCAAAGCCGAGGGCAAAGCCGAGGGCAGGGCCGAGGGCAAAGCCGAGGGCAGGGCCGAGACCCTCGTGTCGGTGATCATGAAGACGCTCGAGGCCCGGGGAATCCGGGTGGACAGCAAGCGCGCCGAGCAGGTCCGGGCATGCGCCGACCTGAACCAGCTCAGCGAGTGGTTCGATTCGGCTCTAACCGCCGATACCGCGGACGACGTCTTCGGCTCATAGGCTGGCGGGTCGCGGCGGCTTGGTCTCGTCCACCGCGGTCCGGCACCCGCCTGCCTCCGCTTCCCCCAGTTGCAGCTCCGCGCGGAGATTCGTCCCGCAGACGTCGGCCTTGCATCTCACGCCGCTGCGGCGCCAAGACTCAGGTAGGCCAAGTGTATAGGCGGCGGCGGATGGCCCCCTTCAGCGATGTCGTCGCCGTCCCAGAGGGCGTCAAGTCGCTTTCCTCCCAGAGATGACTGGCACTGATGTTCACCGCTCCCACTCGGTCGGCAGTGGTACCGGTGCGGCCGGGTTCACTCGCTGCACGATCTCGTTCAGCACGATACGTACATAGGGCTCGCCGACCCACAGGTGCCTGGCACCCTCCACCCCGATCACCATGGCCGAGGGAACCCGCGCGAACCGTTGCTTCGCCTCGTCGGGGCGGAGGTAGTCGTCGAGCTCGGGCACCAGGGCGATGAGCGGTTTGCCTGACTCCGCCCAGCGGTCCAGTTCCGTGTCGCTGGCCCGCTTGAGCGGTGGCGACAGCAGGATCGCGCCGACGATGTCGGCAGCGTCATCAAGTCCCCATTTGAGCGCCAGTTCGGTGCCGAACGACCAGCCGAGCAACCAGCGTCCGGGCAGCCCGGCACCGGTCGCGCAAGAGATGGCGGCGGCCACGTCATAACGCTCCGTCTCTCCGTCACCGAAACCTCCTTCACTCCTCCCCCGCTCGGACTTCGTGCCTCTGGTGTTGAAGCGGAGCACCGCGACGTCGGCCAGAGCCGGCAGCCGGAACGATGCCTTACGCAGAACATGGCTATCCATCATGCCGCCATGGGTGGGCAGCGGATGCAGGCAGATCAGCGTGGCGGCCGGGTCGCGTTCCGGCGGGAGGGCGAGCTCACCCACCAGGGTGAGACCGTCGGCCGTGTGGAGGGTTACCGGCTCTCGCCTGGCGGGCAGCACGGTCGCGGCCCTGATCTCGGTCAATTGTTTGATTCCTCTTCGTCGTCTGCGGCTATCGCTTGCGTCTGAGCCGGTACTGCCAGCACGCCGTGTGCCAGTGCCGACGTTGCTCGACGCCCGGTTGGCCACTCGCCGGTCCTTCCGCCGGCCAGGCGACGACATGCGCTGTGCCCGGCACGATCTCCTGGTCACAACCCGGGCACCGGTACGCCTTCGTCGTCGCCGCACCGGACACCTGACGGACTACCCACTCGCCGTCTGGCCACGTCTCGGTACGCTCGGTAACCGGCACCGGCGTGACGGCCGGAGCCGACCGGCGGATCCGGCGCGGGCTCACATCCATCCACCCTATCCGGCCTGTGCTGGCACCAGCCGTAGGGCTGACGTTCGTCACGACAGCACCGCCCCTGGCCGCACGTTAGGTAGCCTCATCGACCTTGCTCACCAAGTAGAGTTACTGACCGTGCGGCTCGTTATCGCCAGGTGCAGCGTCGACTATGTTGGCCGACTCACCGCTCATCTCCCCTCCGCCCTGCGGCTGCTGATGGTCAAGGCGGACGGCTCGGTGCTCGTCCACTCGGACGGCGGCTCCTACAAGCCGCTGAACTGGATGTCGCCGCCATGCAAGCTGACCGAACAACCGGACGCGTGGACCGTGATCGGCAAGACGGGCGAGATGCTCACGATCACCATCGAGGAAGTTGTCTCCGACACCGCCGTCGAGCTAGGTATCGACCCAGGCTTGCGTAAGGACGGGGTCGAGGCGCACCTGCAAGAGCTGCTCGCGGCGCGGCTCGAGGTGCTCGGCGAGGGCTGGCGGCTCATCCGCCGTGAGTACCCGACCCCGATCGGCCCGGTCGACCTGATGTGCCGCGATCACTCAGGCGAGAGCGTCGCGGTCGAGATCAAACGGCGCGGCGAAATCGACGGCGTGGAGCAGCTCACCAGGTATCTGAACCTGCTTAACCGCGACCCCCTGCTCGCCCCGGTGCATGGCGTCTTCGCCGCGCAGGAAATCAAGCCACAGGCACGCGTGCTCGCCACAGATCGCGGCATCCGCTGCGTCATCCTCGATTACGACGCCATGCGCGGCATCGAGCCCGAGAACACCCTATTCTAATCATCGGCTCGGGTAGAACACAGTAACGGCTGGCAGCGAACGCCGCCGGGCGCCCGCTGCCGGAGGCACAGACGCCTCGGCGCGGAAAGGTGGAAGAAGCTCCTGGCCGCCCTGCGCGAGGAGCCAGTCAACGCGAACGACTAGGACCGGACGCGTGATACCGCGGACGAGTCGCCACTGCTGTTTCCCTGGTTACTGGCTTTATCTTCCTGGCGCATGACGCCGGCGAAGACGGTGACGACGATGGCCAGGCCGGCCGGGAGAAGCAGCGCGTCGCGCAGGCCCACGCCTGCGGCCAGGCCGCCGATCGCGACCGGGCCGCCGAGCAGGCCCAGGTAGGCAACCGACGCGATGCGGCCGATGTTGCTGCC
>Ga0335074_10016195_pt1 | contig 10494 bp, 12 predicted proteins | sample Lox_Sample_23_FD_206715 | JGI IMG/M metagenome (GOLD analysis project Ga0335074, IMG submission 206715) | Soil microbial communities from Loxahatchee National Wildlife Refuge, Florida, United States - Lox_Sample_2.3 | ecosystem: Environmental > Terrestrial > Soil > Wetlands | place: USA...
CGAAGTTGATCAGGAAGAGCCTGCCGTAGAACTTCGTGAGCCGCAGCCACCGCTCGTGCCCGGTGCGCAGCCACGCCGCCTCGAACCCGGCCACCAGGAACGCCATCCCGATCGTGATCGGCACGAACAGGAAGTGGTACACGGTCGTGATGCCGAACTGCCAGCGCGACAGGTCGAGTACGTTCACCGGCGGCCTCCTGTTTTTACTACATAATGTAGTACTACAAATTGTAGTGGTCTAGGTCTTCTGTCCCGCGACGGACGACATGAACGTGGGCGATGGCGAGCCCATCACGCCACCGCGCCGCCCGTGCAGGGCCGACAGTCCCGCTAGGCCGGGAAGAAGGTCCCCTTGCCCCGGGCCGCATGGCTCCTGCGGCGGGGAACGGACCGGGCGAAGCTGGGTAATGAACAGAGGTGGCCCTCCATGAGCAAGGCAAGCAAGCGTCGCATCATCGTCGGCATCGACGACTCACCATCGGGCCTGGCCGCGTTGCAGTGGGCGGTCAGCCAGGCGAGGAGCCGCCAGGCGCAGCTCGTGGCGGTCCGGGCGTGGGCGCTGGGCCTGCCCAGGCACGGCGGCCGCCACCACCGGCACCTGGCGCACCCGCACGTGGTCGTCTTCTTCAGGGGGACCGAGCAGCGTGAGGCGTCGGTGAAGCTGGTCAGCGACACGTTCCGGGCTGCGACCGGCGGCCAGCCACGCGACGTCACCGTCACCGTCCGGACGCCCGAGGGCGATCCGGGCGCAGTGCTGAGCGGCATCGCCACCCGGGATGGGGACCTGATCGTCGTGGGCCAGGAGCACGTGCCGGTCTGGCGGCGTGCCCATCGGGGCTCGGTGAGCCGGTACTGCCGGTGGCACGCGGACTGCCCGATCGTGGTGGTGCCGGTCAGGGAGGAATAGCCATGACAAAAGAACAGGTATCCGTGCTGGGAGCGCAGCCATTCCTGCGCGGCATGCCGGCCGCCCAGCTGGCCGAGCTGGCTGGACTGTGCGAACACGTCACGATCCCCTCGAGACAGCGGCTGTTCGAGGAAGACTCGAGGGCTGACCGGTTCTGGATCATCGATGCCGGCCAAGTGACGCTCGACGCTTCCATCCCGGGAGATGGCCGGATGGTCATCGAGACACTTGGCCGGGGTGACGTACTGGGCCTGTCGTGGATGCTTCCGCCGTACCAATGGCGTTACGGGGCCGTGGCCACGCAGCCAACGCAGGCTTTTGTTTTCGACGCCCCGGCGGTGCGTGCGGCCTGCGACGCCGACCCGGTCCTCGGCTACGAACTGAGCCGGCGGTTCTCCGCGGTGGTCGTGCGCAGGTTGCAGGCAACCCGAGCCCGGCTGATCGAAGCGTGCGTCAGCCCGGCATCACCAGATCACGTGCATGACCTACGCTAGGCGTGTGCTTGAGGAACTGGACGAGGCGGAGTGCCTGCGGCTGATCGCTTCTGGCGGCATCGGCCGGATCGGATTCTCCGGCCGGTACGGCCCCACGGTGATGCCGGTCAACTACCAGCTCTACGAGGGATCCATCGTGTTCCGGACCGCGCAGGACAGCGCGACGGACGAGGATCTCCGCACCGGCATCACGAATGCCGAGTACAAGGTCGCTTTCGAGATCGACGACTTCGACACGGCGGCACGGACCGGATGGAGCGTGCTCATCCAGGGATCCGCGCATCACGTGGAATCCGAGGCCGAGCGCGCTTCGGTCGCGGGCGCCGGGGTCGACCCGTGGCCGGGTGGTGACAGGGAGCTGTTCATGCGCATCACCCCGATGCGGGTGACCGGGCGCCGCGTCCTTCAGTAACAGGGCTGCAGGGACGACGGCGCAATCCAGTGAGCCACCGCCTGGTGCTCATGCGGCACGGCCAGAGCGAGTGGAACGCGCGGAACCTGTTCACCGGCCGGGCCGACCCGGATCTGACCGCGGCCGGCGAGCGGGAAGCCGTACGTGCCGGGCGGCTACTGGCCGCCCACGGGCTGCTGCCCGGCCTGGCGCACACCTCGCTGCAGGGCCGGGCGATCCGCAGCACCGAACTCGCCTTGACGGCCTGTGACCGCGGCTGGATCCCGGTCCGCCGATCGGCGCAGCTCAACGGGCGTGACTACGGCGCCTTGCAGGGCCGCGACAAGGACGAGGCGGTCCAGGAGTACGGCAACGAGCAGGTCCAGCTCTGGCGGCGCTCCTACGCCGTGGCACCGCCGGGCGGCGAGTCCCTTCGCGACGTCACCGCCCGGCTGCTGCCGTACTGGTACAACTCGATCGTCCCGGACCTGCGCACCGGCGAGTGCGTCCTGGTCGTCTCGCACGGCAACACGCTGCGGGCGCTGATCAAGCACCTCGACGGGATCGGGGACGAAGACATCGCCGCGCTAGAAGTCCCGAACGGCGTTCCAATAACCTACGACCTGGATCCCGGCACGTGGCGGCCGCTCACCAAGGGCGGTCACCGTCTCGCGGGCTAGGAAGCCGGCAGCGGCACCCGCCATTCGAGCTCGGTCCCGCCGCCTTCGGCAGGCGCGGCGCTCATGGTCCCGCCGAGCAGAGTTGCGCGGTCGGCCAGGTTGACCAGCCCGCTGCGGCGCTCGGTCTCCTTGATCCCGATGCCGTTGTCCCTGACCAGGAGGACGAGTTCCGGGCCAGCCTCGATTGTCACCTCGACCTGGCTGGCCTGGGCGTGCCGTGCGGCGTTCGACAGCGCCTCGCGCAGCGCGCCGAGCAGGTGCTCGCCGGCATCGGCCGGCACTTCATCCAGCCTGCCGGACATCCGCAGCGCGGGGGCGAAGCCAAGCGCGCCGGCGCCCCCGTCGACCACGTCAAGGATCTGGGTGCGAAGGCCCGGCTCGTCGGCGGCTGGGCGCGAGTGCAGCGAAAAGATGGCCGACCGGATCTCCTTGATGGTCTCATCGAGGGCGTCAACGGCGCTGCTCACCCGCCGCGCACTGTCGGACTCGCCCATCCGCGCGGCCAGGCTCTCCAGGGACATACCGGTGGCATACAGCCGCTGGATGACCAGGTCGTGCAAGTCGCGCGCGATCCGGTCCCGGTCCTCGAACACCGCGAAGCGCTGCGCGTCCCGGCGGTGGGCGGCCAATTCCAGGCCTATCCCCGCCTGCGCGGCGAAGCTGAACAGCATCTCCACCGCGGGCGGGGCCAGCGGCATCGAGCCGGGGCGCCGGCCGGCGGTGAGGATCCCGCGCACGTTGCCGGGCGCCCCGAGCGGGAATACCACCGCGGGCCCCAGGTGCATGTGCTCGCGGGCGATCGGGGCCACGCGCTCGTCGTTGCTAAAGTCGTCCACGCTCAGCGGCTTGCCGGTGCCCAGAACCAGCCCCGACGCCGAGCCGGCCACCGGCAGCACCAGGCCGCGGGCCTCCTCGGCGCCCTCGCCGACCGCGTGCTCGATCACCATCTGCGTGCCGTCACCGGCCGGCAAGGCCAGCACCACCAGGTCGGCGCCTGACATCTCCAGCGCCTGGCCAGTCACCAGGGCCAGCACGTCCGCAAAATCTGCCTCAGACAGCAGCCGCTGTGTGACCTCGCCGCTGGCGCGCAGCCACTGTTGCTGCCGCTGCGCCTCCTCATACAGCCGCGCGTTCCCGATCGCTACGCCAGCCGCGGCACCAAGCGCGGTCAGCACCGCCTCATCCTCTTCGTCGAAGTCGGTGCCGTCTTTCTTCTCGGTGAGGTACAGATTGCCGAAGACTTCATCGCGTATCCGCACCGGGGCGCCGAGGAAGGTCTTCATCGGGGGATGCCCCTCCGGAAACCCGAACGACTGCGGATGGGCGGACATGTCGGAAAGACGCAGCGAGTGCGGATTCGTGATCAGCTCGCCCAGCAGGCCCCGGCCCTCCGGCCAGTGATGAATCCGCCGGATCTGGTCTTCATCCAGGCCTACCGGCACGAACTCGGCCAGCCTGCCGCCCTCGCCGATCACCCCGAGCGCGCCGTACCGGGCATCGACGAGCGTGACGGCAGCCTCGACGATCTGCCGCAGCACGACCTCAAGATCGAGGTTGCTGCCAACCGCGACGACCGCTTCGAGCAGCGCATGCACCCGGTCGCGCGTCTTGACCGCAGCCGAAAGCCGGACCTGCAGCTCCGCCAGCAGGTCATCAAGACGTAGCTGGGGCAGCAGCGGCCTGCCTGGGTTCGGCTCCACGCGGCATCCAAGGGTGGTGTTCTCGAGCTACTTGATCTTACGCCAGCACCGGTGACCGTCCAGCGGGCACAAGGCGCAGCCCGGGGGAACCCGGGCTGAAGGTTAGGTGCCAAACGTTCCCGGCCCTGCGCAGGTCGTTAGGCCTGCGAACGGCCGAAAAACGTCCCTGTTGGGCACTCATGAACTCATGTCAGCCTCATGACATGTTTACAAGAAGCTCATCTGAGCCACGACGCAGGGCATCGGCGGCGCCGCCGCACCGGGCGCCACAGCAGGCGCAGAAGCCGGTAGCACCCGACTCGCCCGACTGGGCCTCGGTGTTCGCCGGCGCCGAGTGCGCATGCTGCTGCTCGGCCCGGCCCACCGTGGTCGCCGTGTTCCCTCCGCGGCCCGGCCGAACCCGCCCGGTTGACCTGCTGCTGTGCGGCCACCATTACCGGGCCTGCCGAGCCGAATTGGCGGCGGCGGGCGCTGTTATCCACTGTCTGCCCCGGTCCTGATCGCGGGCGGGTGCGGCCTGCGATAGGACCAATGGCCCGGCCCGGACGGCCCAACGCCTCTGGGACGCAGCCCGGCTCCGGCTGACCCTGGAAGTGAGTGGTTCTAGCAAGGAGATTGGCCATGAAACCGGAACTTGTCGTGGTCGGCACGGATGGCTCTGACCCGTCATTCCACGCGGTCGAATGGGCGGCCCGCGAGGCGGTGATGCACAACGCGGCGCTGCGGATCGTATCCGTGCCCATGCTGCCGCGCCTGATGTCCTGGCACCGGGCGCCCGAAGGCACCCCGGACACTGTCGCTGGCATCATCGTCCGGTCGGCCCGGGATACCCTGGCTGCGGCCGCCGAGCTTGCCGCCGAGATGGAGCCCGGTCTGGCCGTCGAGACCGCGCTGAAGCCCGGGCCGCCGGCCGGAGCGCTGGCCGACGCGGCCGCCGATGCGTCCATGCTGGTCGTCGGCTCCCGCGGCGGTGGCGGCTTCGCCGCGCTGCTGCTCGGCTCGGTCAGCCGGCACGTCGCCACCCGGGCCGACTGTCCCGTCGTGGTCGTGCGGGAAAAGACCGCGGCCGTGCACCGCCAGGTGGTCGTCGGCGTGCGCGACCTTGACCAGCCCGCCGCGATCGGCTTCGCGTTCGCCGAGGCATCGCTGCGCAAGGCGCGCGTGCGAGCCGTGCACGCCTGGCAGTTGTTCCTGCCGGAGATGCGGCTGACCGGCACCGAACGGCCCGGAGCCGCCGCCGGGGACGTCACCGCCGAACTGACCGAGTGGCTGGCCGGCGTGCTGTCGTTCTGGCGGGACAAGTACCCGGAGGTCGACGTCGTCGAGGAAGTCGTGCACGCCTCGCCCGGGCGGGTGATGGCCGCGAGCTCAGCTAATGCCGACCTGATCGTCCTGGGCCGCAGCAGCTCTGCTGAGTCCTCACACGCGGGAGCGGACCCGGTCATTCACGCCGTGCTTAACCACGCGAATGCGCCGGTCGTGATCGTTCCCGAATGAGCCAGCGGATGTCATGAAGGCGATCCGGATCAATGGGGAGAAGGTGGGCCCGATGAGCGCGCTGACCCGCCGGGGAAGCCGTGGCCTGTTCCTGGACCTGTTCGATTTGCTCGACCCACTGGATGCGCTGCACCTGTGGCTCGGTGGTCTGGCCATGCGGTTCGGAGAAGGTATCCAGAATGGCCGTCATGTGGTGCGCGCGGAAATGCCTGGATACTTGTTGGCCCTGCTCGAAACATCTCTGAAAGGAAACCCGATGTACGAAAAGCTGCTGGTGGCCGTGGACCACTCAGAGAGCACCGGACGGGTGATCGACGCGGCGCGCGAACTCGCCCGCCTGGCGGGCGGCGAGGTGTGGCTGCTGCACGTGCTGGAGCGCGCGGCTCCAGGCAAGTATGCGGGCCCCGCCCTGGCTGGCAACGAAACGCCGGGCGAGGCGCAGGCCACCGTGGACGCCATGGTCGGCGAGTTCACCACGGCCGGGATCAAGGCGCACGGTGAGCTGCGGCACACGGTGTTCGGATACGCCGCCCGCGAGATCGTCGAGGACGCCAAGATCCGCGACGTCGACGCGATCGTCATGGGCTCGCGGGGCCGGGGCGACCTGGCCGGGCTGCTCCTGGGCAGCACCGCGCACAAGGTGATCCACCTGGCCGACCGGCCCGTGCTGGTCGTTCGCTGACACGACCGTACGGATCAGTTGAAGGGAGCGGCGCGATGCCTGAACAGCAGACAGAAGACGATCACCGGATCGTGGCCGGGGTCGACGGCTCGCCCTCCTCCCTGGAAGCACTTCGCTGGGCCGTCCGGCAGGCGGAGCTGACCGGCAGCAGGGTGGACGCGGTGATCGCGTGGCAGCCTCCGGCGGCCAGTGGCCTCGGGTGGGGCGCCGCCTTGGTTGACGACACCAATTACGCGGAGCTCGCGGCGACGACCGTTACCGAGGCGGTCAGCATGGTTGCCGATCCGGAGAGCCGGGTGAGGGTGCGCCCCATGGCCGGAGAGGGGAATGCGGCGCAGGTCCTGCTAGACGCTTCGGCCGGCGCGGACCTGCTGGTGGTCGGGAGCCGGGGGCACGGCGGCTTCGCCAGCGCCCTGCTCGGCTCGGTCAGCCTGCACTGCACTCACCACGCGCGTTGCCCCGTCGTGGTAATCCGCGACGCCAGCTGAGAGGACTTTGGGCCCTGGTAAGCCCGAGATACGGGCGTCATTATCTGATTTAGCCGGGTACAGGCGCCCGGCCCGGGATAAAGGGGAGGAACGGTGTACGAGAAACTGCTGGTGGCAATTGACCATTCAAAGGCCACCGAGCGCGTGCTGAGCGCGGCCCGGGACCTGGCGTCGCTGTCAAACGGCGAGGTATGGGTGCTGCACCTGCGTGAGCGCGAGGTCATGCCGCGGGCGGGACTTATTGAGACCGAGTCGACCGACGCGGCACAGGCGCAGGTCGAGGCCGCGGTCGAGGAGCTGACCAAGGCCGGGATCAAGGCGCACGGCGTGGTGCGGAGCACGATCTACGGCTACGCCGCCCGTGAGATCGTCGAGGACGCCAAGAGCCGAGACGTCAGCGTGATCATCATGGGCTCGCGGGGACACGGCGACCTGGCCGGCCTGCTCCTGGGCAGCACCGCGCACAAGGTGATCCACCTGGCCGACCGGCCAGTCCTGGTGGTCCGCTGACCATCCTGGCGTTTCCGTGCGGTCCGCCTGCCCGGCGGACACGTCGTAGGCCGTCGGGTCCAGGCAGCGAAAGTCCTCGTGGATGGCCTACGGTCGCCTTGTGCCCCAGCCACTCACATGGTGGTCGGACAGGTCACATCGCCAGAGTCTTGCGGATGTCCTTAAGCAGCAAGACGAGGTGCAGTTCGTCAGTCGGGCTTTGTTCGAACTCTGGCACAAGGTGCAGGTAGAACTTCTTTGCCTCGGCCGACTCGGCGTGGACCAGGAGGCCCCGGCAGCCGATGTCAGAAGAGAGACCGGCCAGCCGGGCGAACACGTCTTGGAGCAATGCCGCCCCGAGCCCGTGGCCCTCATGGCCGATATCGACCCCGAGCCGGGCCAGCAGCGCCACCGGCTGAGGGTAGCGGCCCGCTCCCTTGCGCAGTCGCTCCGGAGAGGCAGGTACTGTCAGCTGGGCCATGCACCATGCGTAATAGGCGACTGCCACCGGGGTGTCCTGGCCGGTGACGACGAACACCTTGGTTGTCCCGGACGCGGCGGACTGGCGGGCATGACGGCGCAGCCACTCGGTCTGCTCTTGTGACCGGCACTCGAAACTGGACACGTCATGTTGCGCAGCGAGCAGCTCAGGCGGCCGGTAGCCGCCGTTCACTCGTCGAACGGGGACGGCCGCTCCATCAGGCGCCGGAGCCCCGGAAGATCCCTGGCCGGACGGGCGTTCAGTGCTTCCCATGCTTCAGTCGCCGCTGCGTCCAGCTCGAACCGATCCCGGTTGGCCAGCACTCGCAGAGCCGCGCTCACGGCGCTGCGGACGACGAACTCGGTCAGCCCGGTCTCGCTGACTGCCGCCGCTCTCTCGACGATTTCCCGCTCTTCCGGCGTCGTTCGCAACTCCAGGCGGCGGCTCCGCCGCCGCGGCTCCACCGCGGTCAACCACACGCCTCCCTGCCCGCTAGAAACTAGATAACGTACGTCCAATGTACGTCCACTTCCGATGCTAGCACAACATGTGCACAGATCCACTCGCTTCGGGCGGCCTCCCGGTATGGGCCGCCCGAAGCATGCCGATCGTCAGCAGAGCCGATGCTGACCAGTCCCGGTAACCGGCGGTTTAGGTCACCGGCTCAGCACGACCTTGAGTGCACCCGTCTCGCCGGCCCGGGCGAACACGTCATAGGCATCGTCGAATTCGTCCAGCGCGAAACGGTGGGTGATGAACCGCCCGGCGTCGATCTGGCCGCTGGTGACCAGGCGCAGCAGCGTCGGGGTGGAGTACGTGTCGACCAGCCCGGTTGTGATCGTGATGTTCCTGATCCACTGCTGCTCGAGGTGCAGGGTCGCGGGTTCTCCGTGCACGCCGATGTTGGCGATCCGGCCGCCCGGCCGCGACAGCTCGACCGCGAGCTCGAAGGTGGCGGGCACGCCGACCGCCTCGATGGCCACATCGGCGCCGATCCCGCCGGTGGTCAGTGAACGGATCACCTCGCGTGGGTCGTCGGTGAGGCTGTTGACGGTTATGTCGGCGCCGAACTGCTTCGCCGCCTCCAGCCTGGAGTCAGCCAGGTCGATCGCGACGATGTGGCTCGGGCTGAACAGCCGGGCGCCGGTGATCGCGGACAGGCCGACCGGCCCCGACCCCACGATCGCGACCACGTCACCGGGCCGCACGCCGCCGTTCAGCACGCCGACCTCATAGGCGGTCGGCAGGATGTCAGCCAGCATGAGGGTGTTCTCGTCGGGGACCCCGTCGGGCACCCGGTAGGTGGAGGTGTCCGCGAACGGCACCCGGACGTACTCGGCCTGCGTGCCATCGATCTTGTAGCCGAAGATCCAGCCGCCCCCGCCGAGGCACTGCCCGGGATGACCCTCGCGGCAGAACCGGCAGGTCCCGCACACGGTGACGCACGAGACGAGCACGCGGTCCCCGGGCTTGACGTTCTTCACGCCGCGGCCGACTGACTCCACGGTTCCCACCGCTTCGTGGCCGAGAATCCGCCCGTCGGTCACGACGGGCACGTCACCCTTGAGGATGTGCAGGTCCGTGCCACAGATCGTGGTCGTGTCCACCCGCACGATCGCGTCGGTGTCGGTCATGATTTCCGGCTTGGGCACTTCTTCCCATGCCTTGGCGCCAGGTCCGTGGTAAACGAGGGCTCGCATGACGACCATCTCCTTGGTGTCGCGTCACTACTTATCGATCACGCTGCTCGCCGGGGCTCGCGCCAGATAGAGCCGGAGGTGAGGGCCGAACCGGGCCCGAGGTCGGTCGCGTCGCGGGACGTTGGTCCCGGCGTGCCCGGCCGTTGGTCTCTACTGGCCGCCCGGCTGATTGCGGTGCTATTGCAGTGGCGAGAGGGAGGTGTGGTGGATCATCCAGCGCGACCGGACATGACGCCACTGCCCGACCTGCTGCACGTGCGGGCGGCGGCGGGACCGGTCAGGGACCGGCGGCCGGTGTACGTCGACCTGCTGCCGCCGTGCAACGCGGGCTGCCCGGCCGGCGAGAACATCCAGGCCTGGCTGGCCCACGCCGAGGCGGGCCGGCCCGAGCAGGCGTGGCGCCAGCTGACCGCCGACAATCCGCTGCCCGCGATCCACGGCCGGGTCTGCTACCACCCGTGCGAGGTCGTTTGCAACCGGGCCAGCCTGGACAGCGCGGTCTCGATCCACGCGGTCGAGCGGTTCCTGGGCGACCTGGCCCGCGACCGCGGCTGGACGTTCGACCGCCCAGGGCGGCGCACCGGCCAGCGGGTGCTGGTCGTCGGCGCCGGGCCGAGCGGCCTTTCCGCCGCCTACCACCTGGCCAGGCTCGGGCACGAGGTGGAGATCGCCGACGCGGGCGACGCCGCGGGCGGGATGATGCGCTACGGCATTCCGGCCTACCGGCTGCCCCGTGACGTCCTCGATGCCGAGGTGGCCCGGATCGAGGCCCTTGGCGTGCGCATCAGCCGCGGCCACCGGGTCACGGACCTGGACGCCGAGCGGCGGGACGGCGGGTTCGCGGCCGCGTTCGTCGCCGTCGGCGCGCACCTGTCGAAGCGGGTCGACATCCCGGCCAGGGACGCGGGCCGGATCGTGGACGCGGTGTCGTTCCTGCGCAGCGTGGCCTCGGGGGAGCGGCCGGTGATCGGCCGGCGGGTCGCGG
>Ga0335074_10016196_pt1 | contig 10494 bp, 9 predicted proteins | sample Lox_Sample_23_FD_206715 | JGI IMG/M metagenome (GOLD analysis project Ga0335074, IMG submission 206715) | Soil microbial communities from Loxahatchee National Wildlife Refuge, Florida, United States - Lox_Sample_2.3 | ecosystem: Environmental > Terrestrial > Soil > Wetlands | place: USA: Florida...
CAAACCCGCGCCGTTGCATCGAGGAGGGCGTCCGTATGCGTCGCGCAGTCTTGTTGGCAGCCGCATTGTTCGGTGTCTTGGCGCAGCCGGGCTTGGCGGCGGATTCGGTCAATCCGCGGGCGGACTTCAAGGCGTTTCGCGATTATTTCACCAAACGATTCCCCAAGGTGCCGCTAAACGATTTCGTCAACGGTCCTTATTCCATGGACGCGGATCTGCGCAAGCAATGGGTCGAGATCGACGCCTTTCCGCCCTATCAGTTCGCGCTCGACAAGGGCAAGCAGATGTTCGAGACGCCGTTCAAAAACGGCAAGAGCTATGCCGACTGCTTTCCCAACAAAGGCATCGGCGTCCGCCAGAACTATCCCATGTTCGACGCCAAATCGGGCGAGGTGATCACGCTCGACGTGGCGCTCAATCAATGCCGCCAGGATAACGGCGAGGCGCCGTACGATTACACCAAAGACGACATGGCGGCGCTGACGGCCTACATGGCCTACACCTCGCGCGGCAAGCCATTCGACATCAAAATTCCGAACGATGCGCGCGCGCTGGCGGCGTACCGCAAAGGCGAGGAATATTTCTATACCCGCCGCGGCCAACTGAACTTTTCCTGCGCAAGCTGCCATGTGCAAAGCGCCGGCGATCATATTCGCACCGAAGTGCTGGCGCCGGCGCTCGGCCTGGTCGCGGCGCTGCCGATTTATCGTTCGGAATGGGGCGGCATGGGAACGACCAGCCGCCGCTTCATTACCTGCAACAGCCAGGTGCGCGGCGTCCCGCTGAAGGCCGAGGACGAGCTTTACCGCGATGTCGAATACTATCTGTCTTATATGAGTAACGGCCTGCCGATTTCCGGGCCGGGCGCACGCCCATGATCGCCGGCGGACCACCGTGGAGGAAACTCATGGACGGGCGCGCTTTGATCGGATTGGCAGTCGGCGTTGCGTTGGCGATTCTCACGACTGCCGCCGTGGCGGCGTCGGCCGATGACTTCAAGGCCGCCTATGGCAAGGCCGAAGCGGCCGAAAACGAAGCCGGCGCGATGAAGAACCAATGGACGACCACGGAATCGGAACTCAAAGCCGCGCAGGCGGCCGCCAATGCCGGCAATTACGATGAGGCCGTAAAGCATGCGCAAAAGGCCGAAGCGCTTGCCAATGCCTCGATCGCGCAGGCCAAAGAGCAGGCAACGGCTTGGACGAAAGCCGTCATTCGCTAAGCCCATTCACCGGCCAGGAGTATCGCGATGCGTCGCCGCGACGTCTTAAAAGCCTTCGCGGTTGCGGCGATCTCGGGCCTTGTGCCCCGCGTCGGGTTCGCGGCCGACGACGATCCTTACGATATCGGGCGTTTCGGCAATGCGCGGGTGCTGCATATGACCGACACCCACGCGCAGCTTCTGCCGGTCTATTTTCGCGAGCCCAGCGTCAATATCGGCGTCGGTGCCATGGCGGGCCGTCCGCCGCACCTGGTCGGGCAAGCCTTCCTCCGCCACTTCGGCATCGCGCCCGGCAGCCGCGCGGCTTACGCCTTCACGTTTCTCGATTATCAGGAGGCCGCGCACCGTTACGGGCGCATGGGCGGCTTTGCCCATCTTAAAGCGCTGGTCGACCGGCTGCGGGCCGACGCCGGCGCCGGCAATTCGATTCTGCTCGACGGCGGCGATCTCTGGCAAGGCAGCGGCCTTGCCGACGCGATGGCCGGCGCCGATATGGTCGAAGCCGCCAATCTGCTCGGCATCGACGCGATGACCGGGCACTGGGAATTCACCTACGGCGAAAAAGTCCTGCGCCAAAATCTCGGCCGCTTTAAGGGCGAGTTCGTGGCGCAGAACGTATTCCTCACCGACGAGGCGGCGTTCAACAATGCGCCCGCGTTCGATTCGGCATCCGGCCGCGTGTTCAAGCCGGCGGTCATCAAAGAGGTCGGCGGCCATCGCATCGGCATCGTCGGCCAGGCCATGCCCTATGTGCCGATCGCCCATCCCAAGCGCTTCACGCCAGACTGGACTTTCGGCATCCGCGATGCCGAACTGCAAAAAGTCGTGGACGGGCTGCGCCGGCAAGACAAGGTCGACGCGGTGATCCTGCTGTCGCACAACGGCATGGATGTCGATCTGAAACTGGCGAGCCGCGTGACCGGCATCGACATCATACTCGGCGGCCATACCCACGATGCGGTACCGCAGCCGACTTTGGTCGCTAATCCCGGCGGCAAGACTTTTGTGAGCAATGCCGGATCGAACGGAAAATTCTTAAGCGTACTCGACCTCGATGTCGGCAAAGGCCGCGTCAACGCGGCGCGCTATCATTTGCTGCCGATCTATACGAACCTGATCGAGCCGGACGGCGCGATGGCGGCGCTGATCGACCGATTGCGCGCGCCTTATCGGGCGAAATTCGGCGAAAGGCTCGCAACCGCCGACGCTCTGCTGTATCGCCGCGGCAATTTCACCGGTCCGATGGATCAAGTGATTTGCAACGCGCTCCGCCGGGAGCTCGATGCGCAAATCGGATTGTCGCCTGGTTTCCGTTGGGGCACGACTTTGCTGGCCGGTCAGGCGATCACCATGGAGGACGTGTTGGCAGAAACCGCCATCACCTATCCCGGAGTGTATGTGACCGACATGACGGGCGCCCAGATCAAGGCGATGATGGAAGACGTCGTCGATAACCTGTTCAACCAGGATCCATATTATCAGCAGGGCGGCGACATGGTCCGGATCGGCGGCATGGACTATGCCTGCGCTCCCAATGAGGCGACGGGACGACGAATTTCGGATATGACGCTCGATAACGGCGAGCCATTGGAAGCCGGTAAGAGCTATCGCGTCGCCGGCTGGGCGTCGGTCAACCCGCAGTCCGGCAAGCCGGTGAGCGAGGTGGTGGCCGCCTATTTGCGGTCGGAGAAGACGGTGAAGCTCAGACATGTCAATCGCGTGGCGCTCAAGGGCATGAGCGCCAATCCTGGAATTTCCGAAGCGGGCTGACCTCGATGGAACGCCGCGGCAGATGGGTACAATCGATTATCATCGGGCTTATCGTCGCTTGTCCGCCGACGGCGTTCGTCGCCGCCCAAGGTTCACACGCCCAAAGCGCCGGGACCATCGCACCTGCCGACAAGCCCTTTGTCGAACACCGGCTGGTGCTGCAGCTTTCCGACGACGATGCCAAAAAGCAAAGCCTGGTGATCAGCGTCGCTTACAATCTGCTCAAATTTTATGGGCCGGACAAAATCGCCATAGAGGTGGTGACCTTCGGACCGGGCATTGCGCTCCTTCGCGCCGACAGCCCGAATCGAAAATTCGTCGACAGTCTGGTGGCTCAAGGCGTGCAATTCGACCTTTGCATGAACACGGTCGACACCATCAAACGGGAGACTGGGCACGTTCCGCCGTTCAACCCCAAGGCGAGGCCGGTGGAAGCCGGGGTGGCGCAGATTTTGGCACTCACCGAAAAAGGCTACACCCTGGTCCGGCCTTGACGCACTCCGTCCGCGCCTTCTCTCTCCAACTTTAGTCTTTATTTTCAATGTCTTGCTGAACATGGCCCGCGGCGGCTCAGACTGGCGATGACGGCACGGCACGCAATTTAAGCTTGATTTTTGCGGGATGAGGCCCCATCTCGCGTCCAGAAAGCTGCCGTTATTGCAGCCAATCGCTGGCAGCCTTCTCGATTCCCGCAAACGCGATCCGCGCCATCCAGTGCCGGTGCTTGTAGACCGGGACCCAATGGCGCCGGCGGATCGACTGCCGAAGCCAACTTTGCAGGAGCGCGTGCGCTGCCATGTCGAAAGAGTGTGAGGCCATGACATTGCCGTTGGACGAGCGCGGCGGCATGAGTTTGGACGCTGTGATGGATCGCTCCCACGGCGCGATTGAACGCGTCGATTGGGAGACCTCTGTTGTCGAAGACGAGCCGCAAGCGGACGCCTTCGAGCCCGACGCGGCCGAGCACACCACCACCGTCCCGGCCGTGGGCGATGAGGATGCTGCAAGCGATCCGGCCGAAACCGGCGATGCGAAGCCGTCCGCCGTCGCGGCGACGACGCAGAAGGACGGCACGTTCTCGCGCGGTTTGGTCGACACCTATTTCCGGCAAATGGGCGATGCCCCGTGGTTGACGCGCGAAGAGGAGACCGCGCTCGCCAAACGCATCGAGGCGTCCCGGCAAGCGATGCTGACGGCGTTATGCAGCGTGCCGACGCTTGCCGAACGGCTCGCGTCGTGGAGCCGCGACGTCACCGAGGGCCGTTTGCGTATGGCCGAGATCGTCGATCTGTCGGCCGTTGGGCCGGAGGCGACGCTCGACGGCGCTGACATCGGCGAGGCCGTGTTGCCCCGCCCCGGCAAAACGGATCCCGAGGCTGCCGACCGCGAGGAGGCCGCCCGGATGCTCGCCATGACCGCGCGCCTGCAACACGTCATCGCGCTGGCCGACGAAATCGGCACATTGAGCCGCAAGCGCCTGGGCGCGCTCGCGCGCAGCCGAGATGTGAGCAAAAAGACCGCAGCGCATCTGCGCGAGCTTATTGCCAGCCTCGCCGACGAAGTCGCAGCACTGCCGCTGCAAGCGGCGCGCGTCGCAATGCTGGTCGAGGAATTGGAGCAGGCGCGGCGGCTGCCTCACGGCACCGAGCAGCAGCCGGCGGCGATCCGCCATCATGCCGGTTTGCCGGCCGCCGACTTCAACCAAGTCATCGCCGCGGTCGGCAAGGCACGTCGAGAGATCCAGTCGGTACGCGAGCGGATGGTACGCGCTCACCTGCGGCTGGTGGTTTCGATTGCGCGAAAATATAACCGCAGGAGCTCGCTCGATCTTCTCGATCTGGTGCAGGAAGGCAATTTGGGCCTCATGCACGCCATCGAAAAATTCGACTATCGGCGCGGCGTCAAAATCTCCACTTATGCGGTGTGGTGGATCCGCCAATCCATTGCGCGGGCGATCGCCGATCAGGCGCGGACCATTCGCATCCCCGTGCATATGACGGAGCACGCCAGCAAAGTCTTGCGCGAGCGGCGCCGGCTTTACCAAAAGGAAGGCCGCGAACCCACCGCGGCCGATCTGGGCGCCAAAATGGGCATCCCTGCGGCGCGCGTCGAGCAGGTGTTGTCGATGGTTCAGCAACCGACTTCGCTCGACCTGCCGGTGGGCGAAGATGGCGACGCCACGTTGGGCGATCTCATCAGGGCCCCGGATGCGATCGACCCGCACGCTGCGGCGGAGAGCAGCGCTTTGCAAAAAGTCATGGGCGAAGCGCTCGCCGGCCTCACGCCGCGGGAGCAGCGCATCCTGCGCCTGCGTTTCGGTATCGGCGGGACCGTCGATCACACGCTCGAAGAGATCGGCAAGGAATTCGGCGTCACGCGCGAGCGGATTCGTCAGATCGAAGCCAAGGCACTCGCCAAGCTCCGCGACCCGCGGCATGCCCATAAGCTGGCGACTTTCGTCGATTGATCCGCTTTAAGGCTTCGGGCGGCGGCCGAGCACGGCCCGCGCCATCACCGACAGGCCGGAGATCGGCTTGGCGGCGGGGGGCAACGCCGAAGGCGTATCGGCCGCGTCCGCCGGCGCCGTAGCCGAACAAGCCTCCGGCGGCTCTTTCGCGAGCTGGGCGCGCAAATTGGTTGCGAATTGTCCTATGATTTGCGCCGCGGTCGCCTGGATCATTCCGACGCCGCGCCCGTATTGGGCGACGGCGCCGGACAACGCAAGATCGGTGTGGATCAGCACGATCGAGCCGCCGTCCTTCGGCTCGACCTTGAAAGTGGCGGCCGCATTGGCCGCCCCGCGGCCCTTGGCGTCGCTGCCTTGCGCCGTCACCCGCGCGCTGTGTCCGGCGTCGTCGACATTGTCGAGCGCAACCTTGCCGGCAAAGGCCAAGGATACCGGTCCGAGCCGCACCGAGATCTTTCCCTTATAGTTCCTGGCGTCGGTAATTTCGGTAAGCTCGGCGCCCGGCATACAGGGCGCGATACGCGCAACGTCCATCAAGATCGGCCAGGCTTGTTCTGGCGGGACCGGAACCTCGAATGAATTATCGAATTCCATTTCGGCTACGCTGTTATGGTGGCTGCTGGCAGGTTCTACGCCAGCGGTCGCCGATAGAAAAGCAGGGCGATGAAGATACTAAGGCGCGGCATGGCGAATATGTCGTCGGCGGACAGCAGCGAGCGCGAGGACTTCGATCGCCCTGCGACGGACATGGCCGGCTTGGCGGCCGCTGCGGCCGCTCATTACCAAGCCGGCCGGCTCCCCGACGCCGAAGCGGCTTATCGGGCCGCCTTGGCGGCAGACCCGGGCAATCCGGCAGTCATGCAGAATATCGGCGTCATTGCTGCCGCGCTTGGCCGATATCGGGATGCGATCGAGCTGTTCGACGAAGCGATCGCGTTGAGGCCGCGTTCCGTCGCGGCGCACTATAATCGCGCGCTCGCGCTTCTAGCCCTTGGGGAGCGCCGCGGCGCGATCGACGCCTTGAGCCGGGTTTGCGCGTTGCAGCCCGATCACTATGACGCCCATCGCAGCCTGGGCTTTTTGTGGTTGGCGGAAGGCGAGCGCGGCCGCGCGCTGGATCACTTCGCGCGCACGTACGAACTGCGGCGCGGCGAAGATCGTTCCAATCTGGCGGGACAATCCCTGACGCACACGACCCGCGACAAGCTGTTGCACGATGCCGAGCAATTTCGCTATCTCGCCGCCGGCAACCGCGACGACGGGCGCTTTGGCGCGCTCGCACGCGCCTATGAGAACCTCGCCCGAGATTTTCCGGAGCGCTTGGAAAAATTGTCCGATCGGCAGAGCGAGCGTCTCGGCGGCGACTACAATAGCCTCATCGCCCTGCGCGCCGCGCCCGAGGTCGTCGGAAGCGCGATCAATCCGCGCCGAGATATTGCGGCTCTTGTCGAGGGATTTCGCGCAAGCCGCGCCGGCGCGATTTATATCGACGACCTGCTCGCGCCGGAAGCCTACAAGCGACTGAAAGCGTTTCTGCTCGAAAGCACCATCTGGCATGACTTCAGCCATATTGGCGGTTTCGTCGCATCCTATCTCGAGGACGGCTTGGCCTGCCCGCTGATCTTGCAAATTGCCGACGAAATCCGCGGCGCGTTCGCCGGACTGTTGGCCGGGCACCCCTTGGTGCAAGCCTGGGCTTTCAAGGGACTGAAGCCGTCTTCCACGATCGACGTTCACGCCGACGACGGTGCGATCAGCGTGAATCTTTGGATCACACCGAGCGCGGCGAACCTCAAGCCCGAGCGCGGCGGCATGGTCGTCGGATTAGTCCCACCGCCGCAAGATTGGCGTATGCAAGGTTATGAAGCCGACCAAAAGCGCATTGTTTCATTTTTGGAACAAACCCCCCAGGACAGATTGAGAGTGCCCTACCGCGAGAATCGCGCCGTGCTGTTTCAATCCCGCCTCTTCCACTGGTCGGACGCGCCGGAATTTGCGCCGGGCTATGAAAACCACCGGATAAATCTGACTTTCATCTATGGCCGGAGGGCGTAGCGGCTCTTCAAGAGGGCGGCGGTAGGACCGCCTAACCTGGCCAGCGACGGCGGATACCAAAATTGACACAGTTGGCGCCGGGCCTTATCTCTGGGTCTCATCCAATGGGCAGTTTGCCCGTCCGAGCGCGCACACCGGACCAGCCAAGCCGCAGCACCATGGGGCCCGAACCAAAAGGCAATTATACGAATTCGGCGCTTCGGGTCGGCGCCACCGATCATTATCCGCAACGCCTCGTCGGCGAATTCATCGGCACCGTCGTGGCCAACGACGCCATCAACGACGAATACAAACATCTCGTCGTGGCCGTGCACGAGCATGCGCTCAAGGCCTATGCCGGCCAGATGTTTCATCTGCTGTGCCCCTCGCCCGACGGCGCCGAGGTGTGGATGCGCCGCCCGATGAGCGTTTATCGGGTCGACAAGACTGCCGGCCGGGTCGAATTCCTCTACAAAGTCGAGGGCCGCGGCACCAAAGGGATGGCGACGCTTCAGCCCGGCGATGAATTCAACATTGCCGGCCCGCTCGGCGTCGGTTTCAAGCTGCAGCCCGACTGGAAGAACATCGTCGTGCTCGGCCGCGGCGTCGGCCTGGCGACGCTCGCGCCCTTGTCGCAGCTTGCTGCCGAGCGCGGCGTCGGCGTCACCGCGATTCTGAGCGCCCGCAATGCCGCGGTCGTGATGTCGAGGGACCTGTTCGAGGGTCTCGGCGCGCGCACCTTAACTGTCGTCGACACCGATCGCAGCAGCGCCGTCGAGAACGTCGAGACGATCATCGAAGCGTTGGTGGCCGAGGGCAAAGCCGATGCTTTCTTCACCTGCGGCTCCAACCGGCTGTTGAAGCTCATGCAGCGGCTCGGAAAAAAACATAACATTCCGGGACAAGTCGCCGTGGAGCAGATCATGGTTTGCGGCTTTGGCGCCTGCTACGTTTGCATGCGCACCTTCGAGGTGAACGGCGTGCGCGTGCTGCGGCGCGTCTGCCGGGACGGTCCGGTGTTCGACATGCAAGAGGCCGTGGGATGGTAGATCTCTCGGTAAAGATCGGCGGCCTCACGCTGCAAAACCCGGTGATGCCGGCCTCCGGCGCCTTTTCCTGGGAATACAGCGACGTCATCGATCTCAATCGGCTCGGCGGGCTGGTGGCCAAGACCATCTGCCGCGAACCGCGTTTGGGAAATCCGACGCCGCGCATGGCCGAGACCGAAGGCGGCATTATTCAATCGATCGGACTGCCGGGTAAGGGCATCGAATATTTCATCGAGCATATCGTGCCGGCCTATGCGCGGTTCGCGCCGCCGCTCATCGTCAGTGTGTCCTCGGAAAGCATCGAGGATTTCGCGGCGCTCGCCGAAGAATTGAGCGTGCCCGACGTGGACGTCATCGAAGCCAATATTTCGTGCCCGACCCGAAACCCGACCGGCGGCAATTTCGCCATGCACGAGGACTACACCAGAGATTGCATCGAGGCGATCCGGGCGAAAACCGACAAGCCGCTGTGGGTAAAGCTTTCGCCCAACGCCGGCGACATCGTCTCGATCGCGAAGGCGGCGGAAGCGGCGGGAGCCGATGCGCTGGCCATCGCCAATACGTTTCTGTCGCTGAAGATCAGAACCGACAACTTCCGTCCCGCGCTCGGCAACAAATTCGGCGGCCTGGTGTCGCCGGCCCTAAAGCCCATCATCCTGCGCATGGTGTATCAGGTCGCCAAGGCCGTCAAAATTCCGATCGTCGGCATCGGCGGCGTCACCAAGGCCGAGGACGTCGTCGAATATATGCTGGCCGGCGCCAGCGCGGTCGGCGTCGGCTACGCCGGCTTTCGCAATCCGACGGCGCTGATCACCATCATCGACGATCTCGCCGCCTGGTGCGACGAGCGCGGCATCGAGAAAGTCTCTGAATTGATCGGCGCCGTGCGCGACGAGGACATGGAGAAGGATCCGCTGGTCGCGGCATCGTTTGGGGTCTGATTTATTTCCGGCGGTTGCCTTCGACACGCCGGCTGCGAGGAGAATGTCATGGCTTTCGCCGACACGAGCGTCAAACCGCAAATCCACTACCGCGACGGCTTGCGCGGCTGGCTCGACGAGGTGCAGCGCATCGGCGAATTGCTCCACGTCAACGGCGCGCACTGGGACGCGGAAATGGGCGGCATCACGCAAATGCTGACGGAGACCAGCAACAATACCGCGCCGGCGATCCTGTTCGACGAAGTGCCGGGCTATCCGAAGGGATTTCGCACGCTCTACGGCCACTTCTCGACGGTCAAGCGCGTCGCGCTGACGCTCGGCCTGCCGCTCGAGCAGAAACGCAAGGTCGACATCGTACGGCGTTTTCACGCCCGCATGCAGGATATGAAGTCGATTCCGCCGCGATTCGTGAACGACGGCCCGATTTTGCAGAACGTCATGGAAGGCGACGCCTGCGACGTGCTCAAATTCCCGGTGCCGCGGCATCACGAGCGAGACACCGCGCGTTTCATCGGCACCGCCGACTGCGTCATCACGCAGGACCCGGACAAGGGCTGGTTCAACCTCGGCGCCTACCGCTCGCAGGTCTACGACGGCAAGACGATCGGCTGTCAGATCACCGAGGGCAAGCACGGCCGCATCCATCGCGACATTTATTTCGAGCGCGGCCAGCCGATGAAAGTGGTGATTCTGTGCGGCCAGGACCCGCTGTTGTTTTTGCTGTCCGGCGCGCCGATGCCCGACGTCAGCGAATACGACCTCGCCGGGGGCCTGCGCGGCGAACCGATCGACGTGATCCGCGGACCGTATACCGGCTTTCCGATCCCCGCCGATTGCGAGATCGCCATCGAAGGCGAAACCGTGCCCGGACAAACCAAGCCGGAGGGCCCGTTCGGCGAATGGATGGGCTATTATTCCGACGACACGCAGCCGCGTCCTTTCGTCAACGTCAAGACCATCCTGTACCGCAACGATCCGATCCTCTGCTGCGCGCCGCAGCACAAGCCGGTC
>Ga0335074_10016197_pt1 | contig 10494 bp, 14 predicted proteins | sample Lox_Sample_23_FD_206715 | JGI IMG/M metagenome (GOLD analysis project Ga0335074, IMG submission 206715) | Soil microbial communities from Loxahatchee National Wildlife Refuge, Florida, United States - Lox_Sample_2.3 | ecosystem: Environmental > Terrestrial > Soil > Wetlands | place: USA...
AACCGATGGCGACATTGCGCGCGAGAAGTTCGGCAACAACACGCCGGCGCGCATGGTGGTGGTGGGCATGGTGGATGCAGGGCAACATTCCAAGGCAGCAGGGAGCGCGGCATGAGGCTCGGCATGGTTCGCGGGCACATCACACTCACCCCGGCGGTCGAGTCGTTTCGCTCGCGGACGCTGGCCATCGTGGAGCCGGTTGCCATGGAAAATCTGCGCGCGAAGAACGGCCTTGGCGGCGGCAAGGCGCTGATCGCGATCGACGAGTTGGGCGCGGCCACCGGCCAGATGGTGGCGTTTACCGAAGGCCGCGAGGCGTCAAATCCCTTCTGGCCGAATCCCGTACCGGTGGATGCGTACGTAGCGCTCATCGTTGACTCAGTCGACGTGAAGCCGTAATGAGTTTTTTGAGGTGTTGAAGTGAATAACGAAAAAAAGAGCGTCGATCTCAGTGGCCGCAAGCTGGTGGCGATGCGCGACGCACAGGCTGCGCTTGAAGCGGGCGCGACAAGCATCACCACCGCGGCTAACTCCATAGTCACGCCTTCGGCGCGCGATTTTCTGCAGCAGCATGGCATCGAGATCATCACCGGTGCGGCGGCTGCCGGCGCACGGGCTGCCGAGGATCCGATCCCTGCTTCAAAAAACGGCGCGCCCCCGCAACCGGCCGCTACCAACCCGCGCCTTTTCTCAACGCCGGAGGCGGAAACCATCAAGAAAGAAATCTGCGCCGTGGGCAAGAAACTCTGGCTGCGCCAGTTTGTCGACGGCAACGGCGGCAACATTTCCTATCGCATCGGCCCCAATGAAGTGCTGTGCACGCCCACGCTGGTGAGCAAGTACGATCTGACCCCTGATGATCTTTGCCTCGTCGATCTCGAAGGCAACCAGCTTGCGGGAAAACGGCCGCGCACCAGCGAACTGCTGCTGCATCTTGAAATCTACAAGGCCGTGCCCGAGGCCAAGTCGGTCGTGCACTGTCATCCGCCGCACGCCACGGCCTACGCCATCACGGGCCGCGTGCCGCCCAACATGATCATTCCCGAGTTCGAGGTCTTCGTGGGCAAGGTTGCGATTTCGCCGTACGAAACGCCCGGCACAAAGACGTTTGCCGAAACCGTGCTGCCCTACGTGAAGCAGCACAACACGGTGCTGCTGTCGAATCACGGCATCGTGTGCTGGGCTGACACGGTGACGCACGCCGAGTGGTACGCCGAAGTGCTGGAAACTTACTGCTGGACGCTGATGCTGGCCTCCCAGCTCGGCGTGCCCATCTCCTACATCTCTGAGCAGCACGGCACCGATCTTCTCAATCTCAAGAAAAAGCTCGGCCTGCCCGATATTCGCTTCGATGCCTCGCGCATGAAAGAGTGCCAGCTCTCTGATCTTGAGATTCCAAATTCGATTGCGCTCACCCCCACGCCGTGCGACGGCTGCGTACATCAAGGCCGCGGCGGCACTGCGTCTGCCTCGGGCGCGGATCTGGAGTCGCTGGTGAAATCGGTCACCGATGCAGTGATGGAGGCGATGGGAAAGTAAGACAGTGAAAAAGTGAACGCGTGAAGAAGCGAAAGAGACCGGGAGCGAGCGGTCACCAAGCCGACGCCGAAGGAGCAAGCGAACCTGGCGCAACGCCACCACACGATGAAGGCTGCTGAACGGCAACTCAGAATCCGGCAGATGTTTGAGACCCGGGATTTCGTCGATCTCGAGACTCTTTGCCGTGAGTTCGACACCTCCGAGTCCAGCGTGCGCCGCGATCTCGACATTCTTGAAGAAGAGGGCGCTCTGCGGCGCGTCTACGGCGGCGCCGTGTCCGCGCAGTCGCCGCCCAGCCGCGCGTTTGACTACGCTGCGGAAAGCGTTCGCCTCAGCGACGAAAAAAACCGCATCGCCCAGCTCACCGCCGGCCTGGTTGAGAACGGCCAGACCGTGATCCTCGACGGCGGCTCAACCGTGGCCGCCGTGGCGCGCGAGCTCGCGTCGAAGTCGCTCCACATTATTACCAACTCGCTGCCCATCGCAGAGAGCCTGGAATCGCTGCGCAATATCGAGCTCACTTTGACGGGAGGCTACTTCGATCCGCGGCTGCGCGTAATGCTCGGGCCGTTTTGCGAGCAGATGCTCGGCGCCATCCGCGCTGACACGCTCATCATGGGCGTGGGCAGCATCAGCGAAGCGGGATTCAGCAACAACAACACGCTAGTGGTTGGCTCCGAGCAGAAGATGATCGAAATTGCGAGCAAGGTCATCATCGTGGCCGATCACACCAAGTTCGGCCGCGGCGGCATGATCCCGGTGGCCCCGCTCAGCGCCGCGCACGTCGTCGTCTCCGACTCCGATCTCGCGCCGGAATATGTCAAGCTGCTGCGCGACAACCGCGTAGAAACCCTTCTGGCATAATCGGTGCAGCCGTCGTGCCCATTGTTTCCTTCGCTGCGGAGGACGAAAACGATGGGCAACACGCGGGAGTCACCATGCAAATCGACGCACACGACGTTCTCATCGTCATCGACGTGCAAAACGATTTCTGTCCCGGAGGCGCGCTCGCCGTGCCCCACGGAGACGAGGTCATCGCGCCGATTCATCGCGGCGCGCCGCACTTCGAGCACATCGTTCTCACGCAGGATTGGCACCCGCCCGGGCATTCGTCCTTCGCGCTGGCGCACCCCGGCAAAAACCCATTCGAGACCGTCGAATTGGCTTACGGCCCGCAGACCCTTTGGCCCGATCATTGTGTGCAGGGCTCGCGTGGTGCAGAGTTTCATCCGGAGTTGCAACTCACGCGCGCCGAGCTGATCTTGCGCAAGGGATTTCGCCCGCAGATCGATTCCTATTCGGCATTTTTTGAGAACGACCGCAGCACGCCCACCGGCCTTGCCGGCTACCTGCGCGAGCGCAGCCTGACGCGCGTGTTTCTTGCCGGCCTTGCCTATGACTATTGCGTTGGCTTTTCCGCGCTTGACGCGCGCCGGCTCGGTCTTGAAGCATTCATCCTGCGACATGCCTGCCGCGCCATTGATCTGAATGGCTCCGTCGCCGCCATCGAGGCAGAGTTTGCGCGGGCAGGCGTGGCCCTGGTTGAAACCTCTGAATTGCCTCAATTCTAGCCGCAGGCCGCGGCCAGCGCTGTGGTGATGGTGTAAACTGGACGCACCGAATTAGGTGCTTCTCTGGGAGAAATGATGCTAAACATCGCCACCGACATTCAATCGCTCACTGCGTTCCGCCGCAGTTCCGGCAGCATGATGAAGCACCTCCGCAGAAGCAAGCGTCCCCTCGTGCTCACAGTGAACGGCAAGGCGGCAGCCGTGGTGCAGGATGCGGCAGCCTACCAGCGCCTGCTCGATATGGCCGCGCGCGCCGATGCGTCGGAAGGCATCCGTCAGGGCAGGGAAGATGCAAGGAAGGGAAGAGTTCGCCCCGCGCGGGACTTCTTCCGCGAGTTCGAAGCCGCTCGTGGCCTATCTCGTTAGCCTCACATCGCGCGCCGAGCGTGACCTCGCCTTTCTCTATGATGAGATCGATGCCGAATGCTCCGATGCCGCGCGAAAATGGTATGGGGAGTTGAAAGCGGCGATTCTCGACCTCGAAAAGCGGCCCTATTCGTGGCCTGAGACGCACGAGTCGCGCCGTTTTCGCCATTTGCTCTTTGGCCGCAGGCTGCGTGGCATTTACCGCGTAGTGTACCGTGTGCGTGAACGGCAAAAGCTCGTCGAAATCCTGCATATTCGTCATGGATCGAGACGCCCGTTTCATCCTTCCGAAATGAAATAGCCGGTCGCAGTGTGGGAGGCCCGCGCCGTAGAATCACATCAGGCTCATCAGGCCGCGCCGCTCGCATGTCGCGCAACTTCTACATCCTGGCAGCAACCCTTGGTCTGTTCGCGATCGTCTCCGGCGCCATGTCGCTGCTGCCCTCGAGCTTTGAGCCGGGCTTGCCGGCCAACGGCACCTTGTGGCGCACCCTGGCGCTCATTCTGCTGTTGGCCGGGCTGGCCTCGGCGCTGGTGGGCGTGCTGAGCCATCTCTTTGAGCAGGTCGACCGGCACAGCGAAGAGGCCCGCCGCGCGGCGCGGCGCAAACGCCGCGGCCAACAGAATTGACCCCCGGGCAGCGCCCGCCAGGCCGGCAGCCGGACTCGCTAAAATGGAAGTGCGCAGCCTCCCCGCGCAGGATCGAGCCAAAGCGAATGTACGAAGTCACCGTGGAGGCGGATTTTTCCTCCGGCCACTATCTCCGCAACTACAAGGGTAAGTGCGAAAACCCGCACGGACATAACTACAAGGTTCGCGTCACGCTGGCGGGGTCTGCGCTGGATGAAGCCGGCCTGTTGCTCGACTTCAAGCTGCTGAAGCAGGTGCTGCGGCCGGTCATCGACCGCATCGACCACCAGATGCTGAACGATCTGGAGCCGTTCACCGTGTTGAATCCCTCAGCCGAGAACCTGGCGAAATATTTCTACGACGAGACCAACCGCCATCTTGCCGACGTAACCCAAGGCCGCGTGCGCGTGAAAGACTGCACCATCTGGGAGACCGACACCACGACGGCTACTTACTACGAGTAGACTCTTCGCCCGGATCGGCGCCAGCCGCTCAGTTCATCTGCGTCGACTTCGACTGTAGATATTTGCTGAAGGGGATTTCAAAGTAAAACAGATCCTTGCCATCGGCGTCGCGCACGGAGCGCACATAGAGCTTGGCGCCGACCAGCGGGTGGCTCAGCCCTTCGACCACGTAAAACAAAAAGCCGGCGCGCGTGGTATGCGGCTCGACGGCGAGAGCCGAGTACTCAAAGGTGTCAAAGTCCTGCTCAATCTCGCTGTTGCTGCCCTTGGGCTTGGTGTGGATGGGCGGCAGCGGACCCGGCATGGGAATCTTCGTTCCCATCCGGTCTTTCTTGGTCATCAGCCGCTCCACATCTTCCGGCTCGGCCGCCTGGATGCGGTCGCCGTCCGCCGTTTCAAACAAAATCCGCGCATCGCTTAACGAAATGGGTTTGTCGCCCATGTTGGTCACGATCAGACGTATCGGCATCACGCCATGGTCGATGTAGTCGACGCGAAAAATCTGCTCGCGCTCTTTTGTGTCGTAGGGTTCTACGGCGATGGCGACATGCTCGTCGGGATGAACTTCAACGGCGGGGAATGAAGTGGCGGGCTGCACCGGAGGCGGCGTGTGGTCGGCCGCCGTCGCCGGGGATTCCAGCCAACCGGCGAAGCAAAAGAATAGCAGTGGGATGAAACGCAAATTTCTCATCGCGTCCGACTGTATCATTCCTTTGGTTAGACTGACGGTGAGCCTTTTCAGTTACGTATGGTCCTGTTTTTCTATAATCTGGCCCTGCTCGCGGCGCTTGTGGCCGGCGCGCCCTGGTGGCTGTGGCGCATGGCCACCACGCAGAAATACCGCGAGGGGTTGCGCGAGCGGCTGGGCCGGGTTCCGCGCCGGCTTATTGAGGGTCCGGCAGCCGCCAGGCGGCCGCTGATCTGGCTTCATGCCGTTTCCGTCGGCGAGGTTCTGGCCGCTACGCGCCTCGTCAAGGCGCTCGACGCGGCGCTTCCTGAGTATATTGTGGCCGTTTCAACCACCACGCGCACCGGCCAGGCGCTGGCTCGCGAGCGCTTTGGCGCGAATCGCGTGTTTTACTGCCCGCTCGATCTGCCCTGGGCCGTCCGTGCATACCTGAACGCGCTCCAGCCGCGCATGCTCATCCTCGCCGAGACGGAATTCTGGCCGAACCTGCTCAGCGGCTGCTTCCGGCGCGAAATTCCCGTCGTCGTCGTCAACGCGCGCATCTCCAACCGCTCGTGGCCGCGCTACCGCAGGCTGCGTGGTTTATGGCGGCCCATTCTGCGGCGGCTCACCCGCGTGCTGGCGCAAAGCGCCGTCGATGCGGAACGATTGCAGGCGATTGGCTGCCGGCCCGATCGCGTCGCCATTGCGGGAAATCTCAAGTTCGACGTGCGCGCAGCGCAGGAGACCGATGCCACGCTTATTCTGAGGGCCCAGGCTGCGGGGCTGCGGCTCGTCGTGGCCGGCAGCACGCTTGAAGGCGAAGAAGCGGCGCTGCTCGATGCCTGGCCGCAGTTGCTCTTCGCCGATGCGCAACTTGCCATGGTGCTCGCCCCGCGCCATCCCGAGCGCTTCGCCGCCGTCGCATCGCTGCTCGAAAAATCCGGCAACGCGTGGGTTCGGCGATCGCAATGGACTGCCGCTCCGGCCCGCGCGCTGCGCCCCGGCACCATCGTGCTCCTTGACACCATCGGCGAGCTGGCTTCGGTTTACTCGCTGGCCGGCGTGGCATTCGTCGGCGGCAGCCTGGTTCCTGCCGGCGGCCACAACCCGCTTGAGCCGGCGCAGTTCGGCGTGCCCATCGTCATGGGTCCGCACTACGCCAATTTCGTCGCGATCACCGATGCGCTGCGTAACGACGATGCGCTGCGCATCGCCGCAAAGGCAGAATTGGCTGCCGCTCTCACCGACCTCTTGCTCGAACGCGCGTTTGCCGAAGCCATGGGCGCGCGCGCCAAGGCGGTCTTCCACCGGCAGGCGGGGGCAACCGATCGTTGCGTCGACGCCATTCGCGAGGCGCTCGCCGCCAACCGCAAACCGGAGCTCGTGCCATGACGCGCCCGCTGCTCTGGCCTCTGGTTCCGGTTTATCGTCTCAGCCTGGCGTTGCGCACATTTCAGTTGCGCGCGGGCCTCAGGCCGGCTCAGCGGCTCCGGTGGCCGGTCGTCAGCATCGGCAATCTTTCCACCGGCGGAGCAGGCAAAACGCCGCTCACCATCACGCTGGCCAAAGCGCTGGCGGCGCGCGGTGTGCACATTAGCGTGCTCTCGCGCGGCTATGGCCGCCGGCGTTCCACGCTTCCACTTCTGGTTGATCCCGGCGGCACAGCAGAGCAATTTGGCGACGAGCCGCTGCTCATCGCGCGCGCAGCGCAGGTTCCGGTGTTCGTCGCAGCCGAGCGCTACCAGGCGGGGCTGCTTGCGGAGCGCGCCGCGCCCTCCGGCCTTCACCTGCTCGACGACGGCTTTCAGCATCGCCAGCTCGCCCGCGACGTCGACATCCTGCTGTTGAGTTCTGAAGACCTCGCCGATCATCTGCTCCCCGCCGGCAACCTGCGCGAACCGTCGCGCGCGGCAGCCCGGGCCGACGTGATTGCCATTCCGGCAGACGCGCCCGAGCTCGAGGCCGAGATCAAATCACGCGGCTGGCAAGCAGCCATCTGGCGCCTGCACCGCCGCATGGATGTGCCGCAAATCGACGGCCCCGTCGCGGCCTTCTGCGGTATCGCGCGGCCCGAGCAGTTTTTCGCCGGGCTGGAGTCGGCTGGTGTGCGCCTTGCAGAACGATTCGCTTTCCCTGACCATCACCGCTACACGGCAAACGATCTGGAGCGCATTGCGGCCGCGGCGCAAAAGGCCGGAGCCGCGGCGCTGTTGACGACCGGGAAGGATCGCGCGCGCCTGGGCGCAATGACTGAGAGTTTTCCCGCGACCATACCGCTCAGGACGGCGCCGCTTCACATCGAGATTGCAGACGAAGCGGAAGTCATCAGTGGGTTGCTGAGGCGCGTGCGCTGAAGAGAGTGACGACCGCGTGAACGTCGGCGAGTTCGCTCAAAGCACCACTTTGTAAATATTCCCCTTGTTGTCGACGGCGACCCCGAAGACGTTTTCGACGGGCATGCCCAGTTTTTCTTCCTGGAACTCGATTTGCAGAACCGTTCCGTTGCTGCCGGTCACGGTGGCCTGGCCGATGGTCTTGCTGCCCAATATGTTCGCTAGAAAAAATCCCTGGCCATAGACAACATCCCAGGCGAAGGCCAGATTGGGCTGCGGAGGGTAGCTCGAAGGAGTTCCGGGCGCTTTCTGGTTGATATACGTGATGGTGACTGTCTTCCACGGGCCATCGAACGTCTCTCCGCCGGCCTGCGTCAGGCTGATGGTCTTCGAGGTAAGCCTGGCGGTGAAGCTGGGCGGCGGGGTTTGCGCGGTGGCGGGGCCTTGCACCGGATAGAGACGCTGGGCGTGCGCCGCGGTGGACGGGACGAAGAAACAGAGAGCGAAGAGACCGGGAACGATCGCGAAACCAGTGCGCATGATGGATTGCCTCTGTTGAGGTAGACCCGGCAACCGCCGAAATTGCCGTCCCGCCGCCGCCCGTTACAGCCGCTCTTCCACCGGGACCCACGGCGAGGGATACACCGGGCCAATGTAGTCGGCGCGCGGCCTGATCAGCCGGTTGTCGTCAAGCTGCTCGATCACGTGCGCCGCCCAGCCGGCCACGCGGCTCACGGCGAAGATCGGCGTGTAGAGATCGATGTCGATGCCCAGCGTGGCATAGGTTGAGGCCGAGTAAAAATCCACGTTGGCGTTGAGCTTTTTTTCCTTGTTGATGTAGAGCTCGATGGCGCGCGACATCTCAAACCATTTCGGATGGCCCGAGTCCCTGCCCAGCTGCTCGCTCATCTTGCGCAGGTGCGTGGCGCGCGGGTCTTCAGTTTTGTACACGCGGTGGCCAAAGCCGGAAATCTTTTGCCGCGCGTCGAGCATGCCTTTCACGTACTCCACCGGGTCGGCGCCTTCCTTGTCGATGGTCAGCAGCAGGCGCATCACGCCTTCGTTGGCTCCGCCGTGCAGCGGGCCCTTCAGCGCGCCAATGGCGCCGGTCATGGCAGAGTGGATGTCGGAGAGTGTAGCGGCGATGACGCGGGCGGCAAAGGTTGAGGCGTTCAGCTCGTGGTCGGCGTGCAGAATGAGGGCGATATCCAAAGTTCGCGTCGCCGTTTCAGAGGGCTTTTCGCCGTTCAGCATCCACAGAAAATTGCCGGCGTGCGACAGCGAGCGATCGGGAGGAACAATTTCCTTGCCCTTGCGCAGGCGGTCGTAAATGGCCACGATCATGGCGATCTGCGCCGTCAGGTTATAGGCCTTGCGCACGTTGGCGTCGTGCGAGTTGTCTTTTTCGTCGGCGTCATAAAAGCTCAGCGCCGACACCGTCGTCCGCAAAATCTCCATCGGCGTGGCGGTTTTCGGAAACCATTTCAGCAGATCGATAATGCGCTGGTCGAGCGAGCGCGCCAGCGCCAGCTGCGTTGAAAACTCGCGCAGCGCCAGCCCGTTGGGCAGCATGCCGTTCCACAGCAGGTAGGTGGTTTCTTCAAAGGTCGAGTGCTCGGCCAACTCGTGAATGTCGATGCCGCGGTAAGACAGGATGCCCGCTTCTCCGTCGATCCAGCAAATGCCGGAGTTTGCGGCCACCACTCCTTCCAGGCCCTTTCCTGCGACAGCGGTTGGCATAGCCTTGGTTTCTCCCCTTTTTTCGATCTGTATCTACCCGTTCCGCCGCCGCCCGGGCCGCAAAACCGCGCCCGGCAGCGAAAAGTGCGGTAATCACCTTTATAACGTAGCGATTCGCCGGTTGTCACGGAGGGCGGGACGGGGGTAGTGGTGCCGTTTGAAATACACAAGCTCAGCAGCTTGGCCGCTGAGCTGTAAACTTGGTTCATGCCCAAGCGCCAACTTCGTATCATCCGGAAAGGCGATGTCATACTTGCCGTGTGCGAACGATGCGGCACCGAATTTGGGCGGATGGCCGTGACGTATCGCCCCAAGATCAAAGCCGCGTTCGACTCGCACAAATGCAAGCCGCTGGATAGCAGCCAGAATGCGGTGCGAGTCGCCCGTGAGGCGACCCAAGGCAAATGAATAACTATTCCAACGCATTTCCCAATCCTCCGTAGTGGCCGAGCTTCCGTAACCTGTCGCGGATTCGCTTTCCAGCGGGACCGTCCTTTCGCTCTAATGCGTGCTCCAATTCCGACTGCCACGCCGCGATTTCACCTTCGTGAGCCAATATCCGTTCTTGCATCTCCAGAAAATGTTCATATTTTAGTAGCACCGCCAACGGGTTGTCGTTGTCCTGAATCACCAGCGTCTTATCCAAATCGCGCAGTTGGGTGACGTTCAGGGCGCGTAGCTTACTGATTCCAACGTGCTGAACGCTTGGATCGAGGTACGGAATAGAAACCTGATTTGCCTTCGCCATAGTGGTCCTCTCAGGCTGTCCGCTTGAGCGCCTGCTGAAACAATTCCCTGTCGATCCGCTGGATCGGGTTTTCGTTCGGGATCAAGCCGCATAACTCTTCGAGTGTCCAGACATGATCCGTTAGGCCCGCTTCCATTGCGGGCGTAATCCGTAGCGTCTTGTGAACGCGGCAGAAGTTGTAACGGAAGAAGTAGACCGCAACCTGATGCGCGTGATCCGCCAGCTTCTTGCTAAAGCCGTTCGTCAGTCGCGTAAAACGGCGCATCCCCATCCTCATACTGAGATTGGAACGCTCGACGTAGCTGGTCGAGATGTGCTTCGGATCGGGGAAGCCCATCACTGCCTTAGATTCAGTTCCGATGCACTCGCCGGGACTGTACCGCGTATCTGGATTCGCCGGATTTCCATACAGTTTTATTAGCATCGCGTAGTC
>Ga0335074_10016198_pt1 | contig 10493 bp, 10 predicted proteins | sample Lox_Sample_23_FD_206715 | JGI IMG/M metagenome (GOLD analysis project Ga0335074, IMG submission 206715) | Soil microbial communities from Loxahatchee National Wildlife Refuge, Florida, United States - Lox_Sample_2.3 | ecosystem: Environmental > Terrestrial > Soil > Wetlands | place: USA...
TGCCAGAACCATTTTGACTTCATTGCACATGTTAGGAATGTTTAGGAACCGAAATACCTCAGATCATAGATGGTGAGATGTTAGGATTTAGAGTGCGCACGTTTTGTGATATTCTCCCTCTCCATTTTACCTTAGCTTGCAATGATTGCGTTTCCTAGGGTCTTAGTTAAATTTCGTCAGTTCTTCCTTGTTTCCATAGGCAGTCATGGTCTTCTTGCCTCGGTTTCCTTTGAGAGATGCCATTAGGCCTAGGTGCCTTAGCGACTTATCACGTGAAAAGAGAATAGGTGATCAGCCCTCCGACGCCTGGGCTTGTTCATTCGGGAAATCGTAGCGCAGCAGGTTAATGAGGTCGAGCTCGTCGGACGAGTCATTGTGAGACGATGGCGATACCAGGAACCTCAAGTGTGCCATTTGCGGAACCTCCATGGTAAACAAAAGATGAAGCAAAGCTGATTGGGAGGTACACCGGTACCATTTCACCGTACTATGGCGAATCGCATCGCAGGTTGGCTGAGTTTATGAGAAGTTATGTCGATTCAGAGCTTGCTCCATGGGCTCAGGAATGGGAAAATGCTGAAAAGATCCCATCGAAAGCATATTCACACCGTATTACCTGCTGATTGTCTCAGGCGTACAAGCGCCATGCCGAGGTTGGATGTATTGCCGCCACACTTCCGTCCAAGAAACTAGCAAAGTACCTAAAACAAACCAGCGTTAGGTTGCCTGCCGATATACCAATTGAAGACTGGGATCCATTCCACCAATTCATCGTATAACCTTCTTCATACAAGGCTAATTCCAGGTCAGTGATGAACTTGCAAGACTCGGGTATCTCGGGGTAATCTGGGGTTTAGGAGGCGGAAATGCTATCGGACTTCCTCCAATTTTGAATTATGGCTCAGATGCACTTAAAGAACAAATTATTCCGGGAGTAATTAATGGCACCCTCAGACTCTGTCTCGGGATCACAGAACCTCAAGCTGGAAGTGATGTTGCCGGAATTGGTACCACGGCTGAGAAAACTCCGGATGGTAAATATTACATTGTGAATGGCCAAAAGAAATGGTACACTGGACTTTCTAAACTTCGTGCTGACTGAAGGATCACAAATGGCCTTTGGGCAGACTATATGACAGCCGCTGTTCGCACTGGTGACTCGCGAAGTGGTGCTCTTGGAATCTCAGTTCTAGTTATACCTTTGACACAGGACGGAGTGATTCGTCGGAAACTTCAAAATTCGGGCGTTGCTGCATCTGGTTCGACGTTCCTGGAATTCGACAACGCTAGAGTTCCTGTCACAAATCTTTTAGGACGAGAAAACCAAGGCTTTCAAATTATCATGTCCAGTATGGAATCCCTATATTCCGAAATGCTGATTGAGATTTCAATGCCGAAAGACTTGGACTGGCGACTCAAAGTCTAAGTTTGTCTCGCGTTTGTCTACACGATGCGTATATGCATGCCATCACGCGAGAAACGTTCTCAACACCTTTAATGTCCCATCAAATTATTCGGCATAAGATTGGCTTGATGTCAGCCCGAATAGCTTCGCATCATGCTTGGTTAGAGTCATTGGTCCATGCATTGAAAATGAATCCCGACGACCCGAGCCTTCCTGCAACTCTGTCCCTCGCCAAAGTTGAAGGTGGGCGATTATTGGAATTCTGTGTGCGTGAAGCTCAGCAGATATTTGGTGGAGCTGGCTATCAAAGAGGTTTTGGAAAGGGTAGTAGAGTGGAACAAATAAGCCGGGACGTTAGAGTCAATGTAGTCGGAGGCGGCAGTGAAGAGATTTTGATCGACTTGGCTGTACGTCTCGGATTAGGTCAGTTCAAAAAGTCAAAACTTTGAGACTTCTAGTTTGGAAAGGCAATCTCAATTGAGGAAAAGTTGTAAAAGAAAATTATAAGCAGCAATCAATGCATTTCCTTGCTATGTATAATCAATCAAGAGAGCAAAATCAGCCAAAGTCTCAAACTCTAAGTGCAAGCCAGCTAATGCTAAAACCACCCATTTCCTCATCAGAACTCCAAAACTCAAGAAACCTTCTTTAGCGAAGCAAGAAAAATAATACAACACCCGCTTCACCATAATCACAACATCAAAATCAACAAACACTCTAGGCTCACGGCGGTTCCGACTACTACGATCCTGCCTGAGATTCTGCCAGCTGTTCTATCGGCTGAGCTGTCGGCGGAGCCGCCTGACGAATTTTAATTGTCACCATTGATACTCTTGTCTCCCGAAACGTTCCCGGAACTCGAACCCGACCCGCCGTCACTCTTGGGGAGCGAATTGTTTGCAGAACCTGAAGCTGACGCGGACTGAGAATTCCCATTTAGCCAAATGTTCCAATTGTGCTTCTGTGCATTTTGCTCTTTCTCAATTTCCTTAGGAGGTGAAAAATGAGCAAGTTGGGTGGGCTGATATTTCCTCAATTTGCTGTCCGCAATGAATTTCACTAGACCGCTGTGAACTTCACAAATAATTCCAAGGCCAGGGTCCATTCTCTCTCCGTCGATACTAATAGTGTATTTTCGGTTGTATTCTTTCTGGCCGAGATTGGGGGGGTCTGGGATGAGGGGTACACCCTCCGCCGACCTAATGCGCAGGGTTGTGGTATCGTCGCCGTTATATACAACATCGGGTATTAATTTAAAGGCCCTAACTTTTAGGTAATAGATCTAGAGTTAGTGACAGGAAGAACTGGGACTACCTTTTCACGATCATAATGCTTGCCTGTGTTGACTGAAGTCATAATTTTCGCCGATTCTATCCGGCCGACTTTTCCTTTGAGGATGCAGAGGTCAACGTATCCATCATTCGGCAGGGCAGCTGGAAATGCCAGAGCGCTTGTTGAGACCCACGGCAGCTACTCGTGAATACAAGCAAAAAGGTTTAAACTACCTTTCCAGCATAAAATGAGTAGAGAGGATCATATGATATAAAGGTCCAGGAGTCATCCGGTCGCTTGGTCCCCACGAATTGATCTACAGGACCGGAGGCCGGAGTTTGTTCGACCGTACAAGTTGTTCCCGGCGGTCGCATATATTTCCCAGAATAGTGTGCCGCAAGTTCCTCTTTGTGATCGAGTTGCTTCGCGACTACGTCTGCCTGGGGACTACCCAGGCGATCGTTTACGGCAAGCGAACAACGGTAACTTGTCTTTGTAGCCAACTTTGCAGCGACACCGATATTAAATCTGGACTCGCCCATCCAACTGATGTTAGCCCCTCACTGGTATAAGTAAGAATCTACCGTAAACCCTCAGTATTGAGGTCACAATGTGCTATCCAGCCCATGGCAATACTGCAGAAAGAGTAGGTTCGGGGGCCATTGGGGTTGGCGAGTTCGTCGATAGACATCAAGTCTGCAACCATTGTTTTGTCTGTGAGTCAGATTGATAGTTGGTCTCAGTACATTTGACTGCTTGCCAAGCAGCGTAAGATGGGTGACATTCTCCGAATAGACTCCGGGACAATGCATTTCCAGATCCTACAGTCAGGGAGAATGATGAAGGTATCGTACCTGCCGGAATTGTACCAATAGCAATCTTTTTCAACGCTGTAATGCCATCTTGCTTTCGCGCCAGTCCGTTGATCACCTCGTGTATCACTCCGTCACCACCAATACAGAGAATGGCATCGTACATGTCGACATTGAGGTGCTCTGCAATATCTAGAGCTTCTTTTGCTCTGGTAGTGGTGACAACATGAGTAATGTCAGTTTGGTTGTCGTCGGTACCACCGTCAACAATGTTGCATCCCGCTGCCACCAGAATCGGACGGACATAGTCTCGATATATCGATGCCGCTTTACCCTTTCCCGCTTTTGGATTGACGATGACCTTGAAACGTTTCGGTACATCTATCAATGTCAGATGGGCAAGCAATGAACAGATATACTTGGGTCGTCACTACTTCCGTCAAATCCGAAGACGGTTAGGTTAAGCCATTTGATGGCGGCAGTAAGGTATTCTGCGTCAAGGGCGGTCGAGACTAGATCGAATGAAACAGTTTTGGGTGTATAGATCTTCCCCTCTTCTATGAGAGTGAAGTTGATTGTGGTGATGTTCGCCACTCTTCCTGGGAAGATTCGCATGACTTTGTCGAATGGCATGACCCCTAAAGTAAGATCCGAAATAACCGGGCGGTACATGAGTCTTTGTGGGTAGGAAAAGGGACTTCAAAAGGTGCTTTAAACTCTTCTCACGTCAGTAAATTCTCTTGAATATTGAGTCAGATGTACCATCGCTCTTAGGGATTCGCTTGAAGACAAACTTATTGTCCTGGACTTCCCAAGTCACGCCAACAAACCGAGGCTTGACAAACGGCGGTGGTGTAATAGGACTGCTTGACATCGTCTGAGCAAAAGGAAAGTAAAATGCAAACTTTGAAAAATCGACGTGAAGAAATGAATGAAAGCGATGGATAAGAAGTAGAAAAAGAAGCAAAAGAAGCAGTCAAGTCGAGATTGCCCGCGAAGTGGACAAAGGGGAGGAAAACAACGTCGATCGAATGCCAGAATAAATGCTTAGTTAGATTTATGCTGCAGAAATTGAAGGGCTGCGTGGATCCGTTGCCAGGCCAACTTTGTAACCGTAAACTGCGCAGCTGCAAAAATAGCCAACAGGATTCTTTCAAGACATCACTCAAGTCTCTTGATCATGGAGGATGATGAGGATGATATGCAGCATATGGATGAGTTTGATCCTTCAGAATTCGAAGTCGATGAAAGTATCTTTCTATTCTGTAGTCCTACTGACCATTTAAGCTCCACACAACTCGTTCTTAAGCATTCCTGGTCTCAAACGTTCCAGATCCCCGGACTCGGGTGACGAGAACGAAGAAGATACATTCTCCTTTCTGCAAACAGAGGGCAATGAACAGACACCTTCAGCTCGTCAAGAATCCCCAGGTTGCTAAAAACTTACCTCCATTTGCTTATGTAAGTTACAGAACATAAAGATGAAGAAGACAATGAAGAAGCAGCTCCAAAAGAGTCGACTCCAGTACCAACAATCGTCGAGCCTCAAGCGGAAGCACAGGAACAGTCCCGTATTGAAGCAACACCATCTGTCTCTTTACCACCAGAGTCGCTTGCTTCTTTCACCTACGAGAATACACCTGAAGCTGATTTCCAACCTGTCAAACGGAAAAGAGGTCGACCTGCGAAGCCTCGTCCACCTCCAGTCATGTTTACTGAACCAAATACCCCAATCAGCAGCGCGGATCCTCAAAGCCTCGTTACGCCTATTGCATTGCCTCAGCTCATGTCTGATGGTGATGAGAATGTCACTGCTGAGATTGATGCAGCCGGAGAATCCAAAGTTAGTCCTTCAGGATATCTTTCAGGAGGTCGTGAATATGCTTTGAAAACTTTTCAAGTCATAGGACATGGTGATAAGTTGTTCATGCTTGCTACGGAAGTCGCTCGACTTACTGGATATCGAGACTCATACTTGTTTTTCCTCCGGAATCGAACTCTTCGAAAGGTGGTCACAACACAAACTGAAAAGGAAGACCTCATTAGCCAAGAAGTCATTCCGTTTTCATATCGCTCCAGACAAATTTCAGTCGTCACAGCCAGGAGTGTGTTTGTTCAATTCGGGCATCGAGTTATTGTGAATGGGCAGCGCATTCGTGATGATTATTATGAGGAAAGAGCGCGTAAAGACCATCATGCCGAAATGCAGGTTCATGAAGGGAGAGAACTTCGACACCAGGCAGCTGTCGCTGCGGCAAACGCGGCAATGGGGACTAATTCTCATCTACCACCTCCAGCTCCCATAGCTCTCTCATCTAGTGCTCCGCATTCCGATCTTACTCGACCGCGAGATTATCCGCTTCCGAAGGCACGGCCTCCGATCACCGGGGCACCGTGGCATGAACATTATCAACCCTTAACAGCAACATTGATGTTGGAGAAAGCCCAGGCGGTAATGAGATACAACTCTCTGATTGCTGGAGAACGAAAAGGTAGAGAGAAAATGTGGAGAGAGTGGTGGACACCAGCGTCTGCAAGACAGACGGCCGAGGAAGTACAAAATCAGGAACCAGTACAACAGGCTTGGGGATCAGGGTATCATGTGTAGCATATATCAAGGAAATGAAAATATTTATATGCAAATGCATTTCTTGTCCTTGCTACAAAAGTTCATGAAGTCCACGCACATCACGTTACGCCAGCGCCTAATGCACCATTTGCTACTAAAACAAAGTCCTATGTACAAAAGATTTCCGTCATTCGTTTTCCGTTTTCCTTTTCCGCTAGATTGCCAAGTAGTTTGGGAACTCGGCTTCTTGTTGAATGTCTTGAGATGGATCAAAAGACATGGCGAAGACATCGTCTACTGCGTTTGCGTAGTCCAATGCACTGTGGTGGGGAATAGCGAATTGAGTAGGACTTGTAGAGAAGTGGTCATTGTAAGAACCGACGTAGACATCAGAGTAGTCTGCTGCAGATGAGAATGAATATCCTCGTTGCATATTCAAGGAGTTGGCGGGAGTGGCAGGGGGAGAAAAGATGTCCTCGGTATTGAGTGCAATTTGAGGTCGCTTCAATTGAGTAAGACCAGCCGCTCTAGCGAGACTCATTGTTGGAGACTCGTTGAATGCCTCAGATTGACCTGCTGCAAGAGACGCAGGAGAAATAGGAGTTGGAGGAACATCTGCCGACAAAAATGCGGTGGTGTATTTCTCAGGTGTCTCCTTCTTGAACTGAATAGACTTGGTAGGAGTATTTGTTCCGTCTGTCGAGGGAGTTGGACTGGAAGTGGCCACCTGTTGAAGAGTAGGAGAACGTTGTGTAACATTGAGGTATTGAGGTTCGACAGGGGAGTAAGCAAAAGCATTGACTTGACAAACACCCATAGAAGACTGCGAACGTTGCATTCCAATTCCGAGAGGGCTTAGTCTAGGACGCGACCTCTTCTTGGTCTGTTGCTCTGCGACGGAAGCGAGTGTGATCGGAGGCCGTTCAACTGTGGGACTGTTCAAGGCAACCGAGCCGAACGCGTCAACAAAGTCGGCAGGACATGAGTTGATTCGTGTCAGAGCGGGTCGTCCGCCACGGCGAGGAACGTCAGTTGAGGACAGCTGGACATGACGTGGGTGCATAAGAGTGGTTGGTCGCTTGAGCACATTCGCGTCGACTGCAGCAGCAAAGTCGGGGAATTGTTGTGCAATTGAAATGTTGGAAGGATCATTTGATGGGAGTGGTGTCTCACCAGGGGGTGCAACGTTTCGAGGATAGTCGAAGGGAGTACCAGGAAAAGATGAGGTACCTGAGAGTGAGGTAGAGAGTGTGCTGCATTCAGAATAAGCGGATTGAGATCGAGTCATCATAGCTGAATTAAAGAATGGATTGTGACCAAGCATCGGAATACCGCTGGGAGGAGGGGCAGTTGGACCATTCGCAACTGCGGCAGCAGCTGCTGCTGCGACTGCAATAGAACGCGCCAAAGAAGCGTAACTGGCTTCTTGGGGTGAGCTGTATGGAGAGCCCCGGTTTGGTCTTTGAGTAGGGGTGTTCTCGTTTGATGTAGAAGGAGATTGTGATCCTCTGGTAGGGGTTGAGGGAGGCTGAGTGTTCTCTCGAGATGGTTGGAGGGGGCTCTGTTGAAGAGACTCGTTATGGAGCTTCTGAGCCTGCTCAGCTTCCGTCTTCTTCGTTGCTTCTTCCAACACTTCGCGTGTCCTTTGTTCAACTGTCTTCTTCAATAACTTTGCTTTCTGGCGTCTATTCTGAAACCAAATCTATCTGTCAGTATATTGTGCCTTGATCACATGTGGCGAACGTACCTGCACGTTACGCGGACTAATCGAGAGGACTTGTGCTAACTCCTGACGAACAGTTCGATTGGGTTTTGTGTTCTCAGTGAAAGCACGCTCAAGGACATTGGCTTGCTCCCTGGTGATCCGTCGACGGCCTCGACATTCAGCCTCTCGTTGTCCAGCAGCGAGGATGTCTTCGGTGGGGCACGCGTACTGATGATTGAATTGGATGGGGACGTCGTTGGGATAGAGGACCACAGGAGAGGGCTGCGTATATTGCGCAGGATAAGCAGCAGGTACGAATTGCATAACCCTATGCACATGTAAGCCTCACCGTTGCGCACGGACGCCTTACACTTATCGTTATCGGAAATGCCGAGACCAATGGGAAAAGGAAAACGAGGAAAAAGGAAAATGCCAATGCAACCGGGCGACTAAATTCGCCTCGCAAATGCAATGAACCGCGAATGCAATAATGACTGCAAAGAAAGATGATGGGCTAGTTGATGTAGTTTGATATGCTGTAGCTGGAAAAAAAAGCTCAGGGTGGGCAATTCCATATGTTATATAGACCACCACCATGTTACTCTGGCGGAGACTTCCGTAAGGATAAGTTGCATTAATCCAAGGAGATCGGGGAAATGGGACTGTGGCTCTGCAGCGCATTGGAAGAGCCACGGAGAGCCGCCACCGCGGCCAGCTACTTCTGCTATGCTAGCAGTATTACAATTGTATTACAATAGTAATGGGGTGGTCGGGAGCTTGAGATGGCGCACCGATTGTGGACCACAGGAGTTGGTCTAGTTCGGTAATTGTGGACGCAATGGGAACATCGGGTCCAGTCCAAATCGAGTCGAGCCTATCCTATCCCACACTTTCTAGGCGCGGTCGGCCCGCAGGTATTAGATATTAGGCGGACGGGGCGGCCGTGGCTCATGCAAGCTGCAAGCGGTGACAAAATGGCGGAGAGCCGCCTATTGCTACATGTGCTCGGGCGATGAGTTGGCCGAGAGGCTTTAATTCACTGAGGGCAAAAAATCAACAGGCCATGGAACGTAGGAGGTCGGGAGTCGGTTGCGGGACTCATCCATTCCACTGAGTCTGCTTGGGTTAGCTACTCAGCTCTACTTAATTTTACTGACCCAAGGGGGCCAAGTGCTGAATTGACCAATCGCTGAGATGGCCTCCTCGGTTGTTCAAGCCGCAAAGGCATGGGCTTGGATTCCCAGCCAAAGAAAGGGACTCTGTGCAAAAGGGTCCGTCCACTATGTGGAGCCAATCGGAGAAAGTTTGGCCCACAAAACTGCGCCTTGGAGGAATGTGATTGGGGTGAGGAGTGGTCGATCCCATATGCAAGCTTATACTTCTAGCATAGATACACACTCAATTTTGATCAATGGGCTGGCCAGACTGACCCAACTGTGGGGTAAAAAAGGACTTATACCCAACCACCAACCAACCCACTCCTAACGGAAATGAAGCGGGCCCTGCTTATCCGTGCGGTACGGTTCACATAATCGCGTAACAGAGCGTATCAGAACGAGACGCGGAGTAGGTTTATTTCCCGCGCCACTAAGAAATCGAGTTTACGTACTCGATTTGCGTGGAAGAAAAGGAGAAAGGGCTCATGCAACTTATCCCCCTGCCTGAGAGATTATGCCCTATCAATACTTGGCCCACGGGAAAGTGGTTCATATCCACACACCTGGGGCTAGAGTATGTATCCCTTGAAAATACAGTTGCCGTAATCTAGCCATATAATTTGTCGGTTAAATTTGGATATTCCCTCGTGGTACTCATGCCTTTGAGGCGCAGGAGCTACTGGGATCGATCTTGGAAGTGCCGTCGGTAACATAACGAACATTTGATAAACACCCCTAGGATCAGGTCAACGAGCGAGAAACGGTCCCTGAAGTTTCAAAGATGCAATCTTGATACTCGAATTGTTTTGACGATGTGACTCCGCAATCTGTACTGTGAATAGAAAGAACATCCAGAGACTATCAAACCCACTTGAGACATTCTGAAATCAATGTGACACTCCATGGATACATTTGCCACGGTCTAATCTCCGGAATCTCCACGTGTGAAATTTTTGTAATGGACTGTATGATCATAAAAGGCAAAGACTCGCCTCTGACCTCGAACGGTGTCCACTCGGCGGTCTGTTCCACCGAAATTACGTGCCGATCAGCGTGGGAGTTATGAGAAGAACGTCTCTGGACTCGGTTCATATCTGCAAGACCCCCTCTGTCCGCTCTGCATGGAAGCGGAAATCTGACAACACACGTGGTTGGTGCAGGGTCTGACGGGATCGCCGCTCCCTTGCCATAAGTTGCCAAACTAAGGAGCACGTTATCGGCAGACTGCTGGCGATAAGCCCGCAGGCCCACAAGCTTACGGGACACATTGGACAACCCACGAATCCGAACCACAAGCAAAAACGGGTTCGATCATCAGGGTCCTTATCGAAGCTTATGGTGCTGCCGGTTTGCCATCTGCCGGCTAATTGAAATGAAATTGACAGCGCAAATCATCATGCATGTGTCTTCCCGTCGATGAGGGAGGCGGATACTTGCATAACTGTGCATAAAACTAACTCAATGAAAAGCAGTAATCAGATTATTGATCTAATTTGGAAAGCAATTTCAGAGATCCAATTGCATCAGCTCGGTCGAAATCCAATACGGCCACGCCGAAGTGTTACATCATTGG
>Ga0335074_10016200_pt1 | contig 10493 bp, 5 predicted proteins | sample Lox_Sample_23_FD_206715 | JGI IMG/M metagenome (GOLD analysis project Ga0335074, IMG submission 206715) | Soil microbial communities from Loxahatchee National Wildlife Refuge, Florida, United States - Lox_Sample_2.3 | ecosystem: Environmental > Terrestrial > Soil > Wetlands | place: USA: Florida...
ATCGCTCGTCACCGTGGCCGTCTGCATCTTGCCGCCGGCCGTCACCGTTACTTCCTGGTACTCGATTTCAAGGGAGTTCAGCGTGATGGAGTTGCTCGCATTCTTGAGCGTCACATCAATCGTCTCCACGCCCGAGAAGGTCGCCGACTTCAGGTCCGGCGTCAGCTTCAGGTCGTAGTGCGTGGGGAGTACGTCGCCGGAAAGCCGCTGCGCGCGCGCCGCGGGGGAATGAAGCAGAAACAGACACGCAAGAGCGGCCGCGCAGCTAAAGGCCTTGCGCAGCAACAATGCAACAGAGCAGGTTTTCATTCGATCCTCGTTGAACGACGGTTGGAGGAGTTTTCCGGGCACAGCCGTTAGCGCATGTGGCTGCCGGACTCTTTAGAGCGCGCCGCAGGAGCAATCCAGCCGCGGCGCAAACAACTATTGTAGACGCGCTGCCCGCTTGTTTGTCCTTTCGCCGCGGCAGTGCCGGCGGTTCTGGTCCGGAAATGAGACGGATTCACGAAATCCATATACGCGCAAAGGTAAACTCGAAGGAATGACCATTTTGGATGTCATTCTTCTTGCCATCGTGCAGGGACTCGCAGAACTTCTGCCCGTCTCCAGTTCCGCGCATGTGGTTGTGGCAGAAAAGCTGATGGGCCTCGATCCATCTTCCCCCAGGATGACACTCTTGCTGGTCATGCTGCACACCGGCACCATGTTTGCCGTGATCGCCTACTTCTGGCCCACGTGGAAGCGGGCATACTTCTCCAGCGCTCAGGCCTTCCGCCGCTTTGCCCTGCTGCTCATCTGGGCCACGCTGCTCACCGGGATTCTTGGGGAGATCCTCAAGAAGCTGATTGAGAAGACGATGTTCAAGGGCGCTCCGAAGGCCGAAATCGAGCTTCTTTTCAGCCGGCTCGATTTGATCGCTCCGGCTCTCGCTGGCGCGGGGCTTCTGATTCTCATCGCGGGAATCCTGGAGAAACGCCGTACTACCGCCATGGTGCCAGCCTCCCCCGCAGCGGATCTTCAATCCGGTGAGAGCATCAGCCTGGCGCAGGCCGGGTGGATGGGAATCGTGCAGGGACTCGCGCTGCCGTTTCGCGGCTTTTCCCGCTCCGGTTCGACCATCTCTGTTGGCATGCTCGCCGGAGCAGCCAAGGAGCGCGCGGAGCGCTTCAGCTTCGCCATGGCGGTCGTTCTCACGCCCCCGGTCGTCGTCATCGAGGCGCTGCGGCTCGACAGGGCATCCCTTGGCCACGCGGGCGCCTTCACCGCCGCCTTGGGCATGAGCTTGCTCGGAATGGTGTTTTCCTTCGCGGCGGGGTTGCTGGCTCTGCGCTGGTTGAGCCGGTGGCTGGAAACCGGCCGCTGGTACCTCTTCGGGGTGTATTGCCTGTGCGCTTCCGTGGTCGTGTGGTACCTGCACCTGAAAGGTTTCTGACGACCCAGAGCAGCCACGAAGTGACGGCTGACGGCTCACCCCTGCTCGTTCGTTCCCTCGTTCCCTTGTTCCCTCGCTCCCTGCCTCAGCGAGCTGAGCACCAGCAGGCACGCGCCCGTCACCACCGCCGAATCCGCCACGTCGAAGTCCGGCCAGTGATATCCTAGCCGCATGCAGTTCACGGTGGAGCTCCCCGACGATCTCGCCCGTCAAGTGATCCCCGAAGGGCAAGAGCCCGCGCGCGCCGCTCTCGAGAACCTTGCCGTCTCCGCGTTCCGCGCCCACCGCCTCACAGAGCACCAACTCGCCACCCTGCTCGGCATGGACCGCTACACTCTCGACGGCTTCTTGAAGCAGCGCGGAGTCTTTTACGAGTACACAACGGAGGAGCTGCAGACGGAATTCGAAGCTGGCGAGAGACTCTGGAAGAAGCGCCAGGAAGAACTGTCGTATGAAGGCCGAATTAATCGATAGGTCTTCACATTCCGTTCTTTGCGCTCTCGTTCCCTTGTTCCCTCGTTCCCTGCTTCAGGGAGCTGAGCACCAGCAGGCACGCGCCCGTCACCACCGCCGAATCCGCCACGTTGAAGTCCGGCCAGTGATAGCCGAAGATGTGCACTTCAATGAAGTCCACCACCGAGCCGTAGCGGATGCGGTCGTGCACGTTGCCTGCCGCGCCGGCCAGGATCAGCGCCAGCGCCACGGTAGTCACCGTGATCCGGCTGCCTAGGCGCACCATCGCGATCAACACGGCGATCCCCGCCAGCGACGCGAACGCGACCAGCACCCAGCGCACCACTTCTGGCCGCGCCGTGTACGCAAACAGCGAAAACGCCGCGCCCTCGTTGGTCCAGTGGGTAATGCGCAGCACGTGGTCGATGACCGGAATGGCTCCGCCGTATGCGATGTGGTGCGAAACCCACGTCTTGGTCCAGCGGTCCAGCGCAAACACCACGGCGGAGATCAGCAGCAAATAAGGAAGCCTCTTCGGTGCAGGGAAGCTCAAGCAGCGTCCTCCGCGTGCGCGGCCGGCGCAGGGTGGGTGGGATGCTGTGGAGGTTCGATTCCCATTTCTTTCAGAGCATTGTGGCATCGCGTGCACACGTGCTTCCACACGCCGTAGTTGCTCACCTCCGGCATGTAGTTCCAGCAACGCGCGCACTTGTGGCCGCTGGCCGGCAACGCGGTCACCTCAACTTCGTCGCCCTCCGCCACGGTCACGCGCGAGACATTGAGAATCTCCTTCAACCCCGCCTCGTGCCGCCGCAGCAGTTCCAGCATTCCGCCCGAAGCTGCGATCTCCAGCTCCGCTTCAAGGCCCTTGCCGATGCGCTTGGCTTGCCGCGCCTCTTCCAGCACGCGCAACGCCTCATCGCGCACGACGAAGATCTTCTCCCACTCGTCCAGTAGCTCCGTCGGATTCCCGGCGAAGACCTCTTCCGGCTTCGGGAACAGCGCCAGGTGCACGCTCTTCTCGCGCCCCGCGACCGCTGGCAGATGCTCCCACACCTCATCCGCCGTGAATGAAAGAATCGGCGCGGTCAGCCGCACCAGCGCCTCCGCAATCTTCCACAGCACCGTCTGCGCGCTGCGCCGCGCTTTGTTGGTCGGCGCAAAGGTGTACATGCGGTCCTTCAGCACATCGAGGTAGAACGAGCTGAGGTCCACGATGGCAAACTCGTTCACCGCGTGATACACGCGATGGAACTCGAACGCGTCGTACCAGGCCAGAATCTTCTCTGTCAGCTCCCGTGTTCGCGCCAGCATGTAGCGGTCGAGAGGCAGCAGCTCTGCCTCTGCTACCGCATCCCGCGCCGGATCGAATCCGTTCAAGTTGCCCAGCAGAAAGCGGAACGTGTTGCGGATTTTGCGGTAGATCTCCGCGCACCGCGTCATCAGGTTCTCGCTGGCGGCCATGTCTTCGCGGAAATCCACGCTGGCCACCCACAGGCGCACAATCTCGCCGCCCATGCGCTCGGCAATGTCCACCGGGTCCACGCCGTTACCCAGCGATTTCGACATGGCGCGGCCCTGCTCGTCCAGAGTCCAGCCTGCGGTGTTGCAATTCGAGTAGGGCGCAATCCCGCGCAGCGCTACGCTGGTCAGCAGCGCCGAGTGGAACCATCCGCGGTGCTGGTCGCCGCCTTCGAGATAGAGCACCGGCACGTTCTCGCCATGCTGGAAGCGCGCGTAGGGCCCTTTGAGATCGGCGTCCGATTCGCACACCGCAAACCAGCTCGTGCCGGAGTCGAACCACACATCCAGAATGTCGGTCTCCTTGCGGAAGCTCACGCCGCCGCAGTGCGCGCACTTTGTGTCAACTGGAAGCAAGAATGAAGTCTTCGCTGCCGATACCGCTCCCGTTGTGGTGAGGCCGTTCAAAACGCGACGCATATCTTCGTACTCTTGACTTGTGGTCTCAACCGTCCAGCGCTCGAAGGGGTCATGCCAACCGAGATTTTCATCTCGTAAAGCTTCGCGGAATCTCTTAGGGTCAATGTTGGCTTCCCTGGCCATTTCTATTGCTGTGATTTGAGTCCTGCTGTGCATCTCCGCCGTGTGCCACGCCTCGGCGCCCTCGCGCTCAAACAGGTCGATGACGCGCTTGTTCAGCGCCGCATCGATGATCGGCTCATTGCAGCCCTCGCACATAAACACGGCGATGGGCACGCCCCAGATGCGCTGCCGGCTAATGCACCAGTCCGGCCGCGTCGCCATCATGTTGGTGATCCGCTCCTTGCCCCACGCCGGATCCCACACCACCTTGTCGATCTCTTCGATGGTGAGCTGCCGGAACGTCGTCTCCGAACCGTCCTTCCGCTGGACATTCTTGTCCAGCGAGATGAACCACTGCTCCGTCGCGCGGAAGATCACCGGGTGATGGCAGCGCCAGCAGTGTGGATAGCTGTGTTCCAGGCTGCCGGCCGCCATCAGCGCGCCCCGCTCGTGCAGCAGGGCAACAATCACCGGGTTGGCCTTCCATACAGTGAGGCCGTCATAGGGCGCTTTGGCCGCAAGCGTCCACGCTTCCGGGTCCACGTGCAGCCGCCCTTCGGCGTCCACGCGGGTCGTTATGTCGATTCCGTACTTCTGCCCGGTATAAAAGTCGTCCGCGCCATGCGAGGGCGCCGTGTGCACCGCGCCGGTGCCCGCGTCCGCAGTCACGTAGGTGCCGAGCACGCCTAAGATCGACCGCTCCAGGAACGGGTGCTGGAACGTCGTCCGCTCCAGGCGAGCGCCCTTGAAACGCGAAATCTCTCTCGCGCCCTCGAGTTTGCAGGCTGCGATCACCTGCTCGGCCAGCTCCGCCGCGACGATGTACACAGGACCGGCATGGCCCGCTTCGCCCGCCGTTTCCACCGCAACGTACTCAAAATCAGGATGGAACGCCACCGCCATCGAAGCTGGAATCGTCCAGGGCGTCGTGGTCCAGATGATCGTGTAGACCTCGCGCCCAGCCAGCGCCGCATCCAGCGCGCCTGCGTCCGACGTCATCCGGTATCGCACGTAGATCGACGGGCTGGTGTGCTGCTCGTACTCGATCTCCGCGTCCGCCAGGGCCGTTTTATCGTGTGTGCACCAGTACACCGGCCGCAACCCACGGTAAACAAAGTCCTTTTCCAGAAAGCCGTAGAACGCCTCCAGGGTCCGCGCCTCGTACTGCCGGCTCATGGTCTTGTAGGGCGTGCCCCAGCGGCCGAAGCAGCCGATGCGCTCAAACTGCTGCGTCTGCAGATCGACAAACTTCTGCGCGTACTCCCGGCACGCATCCAATACTTTGGTGGCCGGCATTTCCAGCTTCCTGCGGCCCAGTTGCTCGTCCACCTTGATCTCGATCGGCAGCCCGTGGCAGTCGTATCCCGGGACGTAGGGAGCGTCAAATCCGGCCATTGTCCTGGACTTCACGACGAAGTCTTTCAGTCCCTTGTTCAGCGCGTGCCCCAGGTGGATGGGCCCGTTGGCGTAGGGAGGGCCGTCGTGGAGAATGTACGAGGGCCGGCCCTTGCCCGCCTTCCGCAGCTCGTCGTAGAGGCCCATTTCGGCCCAGCGAGCCAGGCGAAGTGGTTCATTTTGAGGCAGGTTGGCCTTCATCGGGAAGGCCGTTTGCGGCAGGTTCAGGGTCGCCTTCAAATCCGGCGCTGAGGGCATCGCTTCTCCGTCGTGTCCGTGTGAGACGTTTCCCCTCCAGTGTAACCGGCAGTAGACAACTTTTTCCGGTAACGACTTATCTCACCCCTCGTCTATTATGTATGGAAGACCGCTCAGCCGCTGACTATGAGATTCTGGAGATAGACCTTCCATGAGCACGTCGTCTAATTCCACGGCTCCCTCGGCGTCGGCCGATTGGCTCGGCAAGACAGGATTCGATCCTGTCAAGCATAATGGATCACTGGACCCCAGCGCGCAGGCGCAACGGTCCCAAGAGGGTATGGGCTTGAGCGCCACCCAGGACAGCAACGCCACTATGACGCAGTCTTCATCCCCAGCCTCCGCGCCCGCGTTCGAGGGCCACGAGCTCGATGCTTTTCTCGGCAAGGCCTTCGACGAAACGCCGATGTGGAAGCAGCTGTACGAGAGCATCCACGACGTTTTCTTCCCGCGCAAGCTTCCGCCACTCGAGTTGACGTCGACGCCCATCCCCGTCCCGGATCGCATGGCGGTCAAGACCAATCCCTGGGCGGTCGGCACAGCTACCGTCATCAACGGCGCGATCCTGGCCATTATCCTCATCCTCGGCGCCCGTCAGGTGATCAAAGCCATCGAAAAGCCCAAGCTCGATGCCACCAACATCGATGTGGGCACGTTCATGGCTCCCAAGAAGGCCAATATGGCAGGCGGCGGCGGCGGCGGCGGCGCGCATGACATGGTGGACCCCACGAAGGGCAAGCTGCCTCCGCGCATGAAGGACCCGATTGTGCCGCCCATGGTGCCGATCCTCGAACACCCCAAGCTGGCGTTTACGCCCGCCATCAACGTGCAGCAGGACATCAAGCTGCCGGATAACCCCCTGATGGCGAATTTCGGCACCCACACCGGACAGAACGTGGTTCTCTCCAACGGCCAGGGCTCGGGCGGCGGCATGGGCACCGGCTCCGGCGGCGGCATCGGCTCCGGCACCGGTAACGGGTACGGACCCGGCTACGGCGGCAACGCCGGCGGCGGCGTCTATCGCGTTGGCGGCGGCATCTCCGCGCCGGTGGCGCTGGTTACGCCTGAGGCCGAGTTCAGTGACGAGGCTCGCCGCGCCAAGTATCAGGGCGTGGTGCTGATCTCGCTCATCGTGGACGCGCAGGGCAATCCGCAGAACCCCCGCGTGGTTCGCCCCCTGGGTATGGGGCTGGACGAGAAAGCGATGGAAGCCGTGCGCAAGTACAAGTTCAAGCCCGCGCTCAAGGACGGCCGCACGCCGGTGCCGGTCATGATCACCGTAGAGGTCAACTTCCGGCTGTACTAGACCCGCCGATTCAAACCAAAGCCTAGGCTCGCCAAGCGCGCGAACCTGGGCTTTGCTGTTTGGGATTCTATTGAGATGGTGCATCGTTCGGAGAAATGGTCCTGGCGGCAGCAGCGATGCTCTTGCTGGCCGGCGCCCCGAAAAGCTCCGGATGCAGGTAGTGGCCCTGTTCGGAAGCGGGCTTATCCTCCTCCACAGGAATGCGGTTAGCGTTTGCCCACGCATCCTGCCGAATCCCCGTCACCTGCCAGGAGACCTCCACATTGGGCTTACTGGTGCGAATGACAAAGCGGTTGTGGTCGACCTTGTGCGCCACGATGGCCTGCGCGAACTGGCCCATCACCGTGAGCTGGTAGCGGAAATCGCGGTTCAGCGCCTCGAAATACTCCGGCAGCACCACAGTCGCGTAGCCTCGCTTGTCGGTCACGATATTGCCGTTGTAGACGTTCATCATGTCGGGCGACTCGACGAACGAGTGCGAGAGGTACTTGTGCGCCGGATCGAGCGGATCGTCGATCTTGAACGAGCCTCCGCCCTTGCTGAGTGTACCCTTCACCTGCAGATTTCCGGCGAAGACGCCGTTGCCGCTTGCGTCCACGCTGAAGACCTGAGTGAACTTGCTACCCGACTGTCCCACCACCAAGTAGCCTGAGCCAGCCGTGTTGACGAACTCACCCCCAATCCCGCCAGCTGCCTGAGCCTTGCCAAGCACACCGACACCTCCGGCGCTGTGGTTGTCTCCGAAGACTCCCACGGTGAATCCACTGTCAGCGCTGGCATCTCCGTACACTGCGTAGCCGCCGGTACTGGCCACGTTTGCGCTCAGCCCACGGGTGTTGCCTGTCGCACCACCCTCGTAAGCGGTGACACCCGCCGCTTGGTCTGTCGTGCTGTTCGTACTTCCGTTCACGCCGGACACCTGGCCGGTTGTTGCGCCTTCGAACCCGCTGACGCCGGCAGCTCCAGCGGTGGCGCTGTTCGTGCCGCCCTGCACCCCGATTACCGCTCCCGTCGCGCTCCCCTCAAACCCACTTACGCCTGCAGCGCTGTCGGTCGTGCTATTGGTGGAACCCTGGACACCGAACACCTGGCCGGTCGTCGCGCCTTCGTAGCCGTTGACTCCGGCGGCGAATTGAGTTGTGCTGCTGGTCGTCCCGGAAACTCCATAGACGATCCCGGTGATGGCGTTTTCGTTGCCGCTGACTCCAGCCGAGTTATTGGCCGTGTTGGCTGAGCTTCCACTCAGGCCACCGGAGAATCCCAGCGCTCCTGAAACATTCAGGTTGCCGGCAAGAGTCTCGTTGCCGCTGGCATCTATCGTGAAGACGGTCGTGCACTTCCCGGTGCTTGAGTCGCACCCGCTTCCGGAGTTACCCACCAGCAGGTTCCCGCCGCCGCTCGCGTTGGTGAACAGAGCAGAGGTCCCGCTGGAACTTGAAGCAATCGCCCATAAACCGCCCCCGCCGGTAGTCGAGTCGTTCTGAGCGCGGATGCCAATTGCATTTGGGCTCTTGGCCTCTCCCATGACTCCGTTGCCCTCGCCGGAGGTTGCGCTGCTCAACCCATACACGCCGGTTCCATTGCTCACGTTCCCGCTGACACCGGCGGCGAAATAGCCGTTGCCGGTAGCGCCCACGCTGAAGACTTGAGTGTAAGCGGGGTTTGCTGTCCCCGTCGGCGCAGAAAGGCCCCGAAGCAGGTACCCTCCCGAGCCGGTTGCAAAGAGGCCGGCAGTTCCCGCGGTCGGGGCGCAGCCCGATGAACTGCACAATTGGGCGAATCCAGCGATTCCTTCGTTTGGCGATGACCCTTGGACGCCGATGCCCTGGGCGCTATTCGAGGTCGCGTTTACGCCCCAGTTCACCCCGGATGTCGCGCCTTCGTATGCGCTGACTCCCGCTGCGTAGGGGCCGGTGGAGTTGGTAGAGCCGTTCACGCCGTAAACCGAGCCTGTCGATGCACCCTCATAGCCGCTTACCGCGGCGGCATTGGGGCCGATGCTGTTGGTACCGCCGGATACGCCAAATACCTGGCCCGTAGACGCTCCTTCGTAGCCCCATACGCCGGCGGCATTGCCCGTGGTGCTGCTGGCCGAGCCCGATACGCCGTATACCGTTCCAGTCGTCGCGTTTTCGTTACCGCTAACACCCGCCGCGCCATTGGTGACACTGCCGGTGCCGCCCGACACGCCGTAGACTTGGCCCTTGGCCGCGCCCTCATACCCGTTGACCGCAGCCGCGTAGTTGGTCGTGCTGTTGGTGCCGCCGGATACGCCAAATACCTGGCCTGTAGTTGCACCCTGGTAGCCCCATACGCCGGCAGCATTGCCCGTGGTGCTGTTGGCCGAGCCCGATACGCCGTATACCGTTCCAGTCGCCGCGTTTTCGTTACCGCTAACACCAGCCGCGCCATTGGTGGCGCTGCCCGTGCCGCCGGATACGCCGTAGACCTGGCCCTTGGTCGCGCCCTCATACCCGTTGACCGCGGCCGCATAGTTCGTGGTGCTATTGGTGCCGCCGGATACGCCGAATACCTGGCCCGTAGTTGCACCCTGATAGCCCCACACCCCCGCAGCATTGGTTGTCGTGCTGTTGGTCGATCCCGATACCCCGTAAACCGTTCCTGTCGCAGCATTCGCGGCCCCGGTTACGCCTGCCGCGCCGTTGGTTGTGCTGCTCGTGGCTCCGCTCACACCCGTCGTGCCAGTCTTCCCTTGACCGAATACCGTACCGGACACCGTCAGATTCCCGGTAATCGTCTGGTTCCCGGTAAGCGTGTTGGCCGCACCCAATTGTGCGTACGACGAGTTCAGCGTGGTCTTCAGCGCGGGCAGATTCAGCCCCAGCGCCACCGCGCTGCTGGATCCTCCTCCGGTCAATGGAGATGTCGTCGTAATGTCGGTGATCGTCCCCGTACCGGGAAACTTCTGCGCCGGCACAAAGCTGATGACTCCGCTCGGTGCAATGCTCAGCGCGGTGTCGGTGGTGGTCGCGCCCGTCCCGTAACCGAAGGCCAGTTTGGCCGAAGGCGAGGCGGTATCGTTTCCCACCGGCACCGCGTGCCAGGAGAAGTTCTGGTTCGCCGTGGTTCCACCGGTCGCAAACGCGTTGGCCGTGAAGACCAGCGCTGGTGAAGTTACGCCGGCCGTCGCGGTCGCCTTCGTATTTCCGTTCAGAGATAGATTGTTGCGCGCATTCACTGTCCCGCCCACGTCGAACGTTGCCAGCGGCGCCAGCGCTCCCAGGTTCACGCCGAGCGTTGGGGTGGTCGTTCCGGTCTGCACGATCGCCGAATTGCCCAAGGCTGTCGCGCTCGTCCAGTACGCCAGTGCGCCAGCCGTGCCGGTGCCCGTGATCGCATCCGGATTCGCCGCCGCCTCCGCTGCTGCTGCCGCCGCCGTGGTCGTAGCCTCACGCATTTGGCCCTGCGTAACAAACGCCGCCGCCGGCATTCCCGCAAGGGTCTGCGCGTCGGCCGCTTTCATGGCGTAGGGGACTGAGAGCAGCGGGACGCGAGTAGATTCGGGAGCGCGCTCGATGCTGACCGCAATCCAGCGCGGCTGGCCGGCAGCGAAGAGACTGGAGGGCAAGCCTCCCTCCGTGGCCG
>Ga0335074_10016202_pt1 | contig 10492 bp, 17 predicted proteins | sample Lox_Sample_23_FD_206715 | JGI IMG/M metagenome (GOLD analysis project Ga0335074, IMG submission 206715) | Soil microbial communities from Loxahatchee National Wildlife Refuge, Florida, United States - Lox_Sample_2.3 | ecosystem: Environmental > Terrestrial > Soil > Wetlands | place: USA...
CTGAAACCCGTCGGTAGATTTTGGTAGTAAGCCTTCTCTCCAAAAGTCCTCGTAAGTGAAGTACACTGATGATATATGAGTACTGGCTGAAAAAGGGTTGGGTCATGTCACCTACCGCATTGTGGCATTGGTTAGACCCAGTTCCTTCCGGAACGATCGGACTTTGCTGTCCCAACTGCGCATTCACGGTCAAGTGCGCTAGCGAGCAGCACAATGTAATAACTATAAAGCGAAAATCCATATGGAGGGTTAGTTGTGGGGAAGGAAGGCAGATCTAATTCTGTTGTCAAAATCGTGGCGGAAGTGGCGTGAAGCTAAAGTTCTGGTAGCTTCCTCAACAAAAGCCAAGTCTATGGAACTTTAAGAGTGATTGGTTTTCTACTAAAAGATGCTTGTTGCTGTTCTGTGAAATGTTGGTCACGGCTTATTTTTGTCGACCGCAAGTTGTCTTCTATGAGTAATCATATTGAAGGTGCGCTGCCTATTGCGATAAGGCGCGCCCGCTTCGGGTATAGCGCCTCGCTTGCGTGCGCTGCTGCTTTTGCCAACTGCCCTATAAGTTCTCCCTGTAGCATCGGTCCTCTCAAGCCATATGGAGGGTATCATTATCAGCCTTTCCGTTCTAGTAGAGTCGCCCCATTATATGCTGCGCCCCATAGCTGTGAACCACTTCGCGCTGCCTTGCCAGATCTCTCCTCTCCACAACAAGGCCGACCGCGTCTCGCAGGAGTTGCTAGCTAATACACCCCTAGCCAAGCAGCGTACGCCAGCGTTTCCCTCCCACTAACCAATGTACAGCTTTGTATTCCCCTACCCCTGCCACCCTTCCTTTATGCCTCCGCCCGTGTATCTCCTACGCCAATGAAACTTCCAGTAATGGCCCGAGAATGAGATGTAGACAGCATATTCTTTCTTGAGCATCACCAATGCTGCAACTTTGTAACCTTCCCCATGCCCACCAGCAAATCTTTTTTGGCTTCGCTAGTGGTATACCCTAGAGCAAGGCTTGATAGTGGTAGTTGCGCCCCATAGTTGACAAAATCGACAGTACCCGCTTTCTCAACAGAATGGAGGTATCCCAACGGATCCCCTGTCGACGGATGAAATCCTTTCTCCTCGAACACCCCTTCCCAGTTGGGTCCAGGGCCCACGAGACGGAATTTATTAGCATCCAAGCTGTTCGCTTCGATCATTGCATCTTTCTTAAACAAGATTACGACATTAATGCTTGATTCTTGTTGACTACTGATTGTGAAGGATTTGACTTACAAATTTTGGAAAAGCCCCCTGAAAGCATGCATCTCTTGCCATCCTCGCCCATAGCCTTTGTGAATGCTTGTGGCTTGATCTGTAGGGCATAGGGTGGTTCGATCTTCTTCCTCATCGCTAAATACCTCCATTTGTTGCATATTGTGCTCAATCGTCGCATAAACCCGACGAAATAAAGGTGGACGTAGGTCAATCAGGCTGAGCTTCTGACAAACGTCAGTCGTTAATCGGAGACAAGATATAAGGGGCAGATTTGAGCTTGGCTGTCAGCAAAATGATAATGAAGTTGTTCTATATATCATCGAAGAGCACTTAGGAGGAATTTGGTGTGGTTCAAGACACCAAGGACAAAAAGACTTCAGACCACAAGTTGGGCTCAATTGAAAGATAAAAGGTAACCAACACAAGATACGTAAGGACCAGATATGCGTTAGATGTGAGGAGACATGGTAGCTGTTAGGGACTTAGAGTGCGACCTCCAGTTGACTGGTGAGCACGTCCTACCAGCATGCACATCACGTCTGAGCAGTTACACATGGTTTCATGTGACTTAGGGGCTGATCAATCAATAGCAAACCGCTGTATGCATGAAACGTCAGATAGTGAACCAACTACGTCGTACATAAGATGTGACTCATTTAGGTCAATCTGCAGGTGCGCATGGCCTAATAGAACCTGTCCAGGATGCATGCAGGTATCTCCTCTATTTTGCACCCTTCCGAATCCTGTCTTTCTCGCCTCGAATCAAACTGCCAATACAAACTATTCAATTCGTCACAAATGAAGGAACTTGCTTCCGATGTGCCACAGCCCATTTTTGACTTTTCTTGACATCCAATCTCTTCCTCACCAGTCGATCCCACCCAAAAAACACAAATGGCGCCCATTTCCATCGGCTCGGTTTCCAAAGCACACACTCAATCAACCAAAGCAACATCTCACTATATGTAAAGAAATCAAACGCTCTCGTCGGCGCCCGCTGCTTCAACCACCGCGTCACGTCAATCCATCGCTTCATCTCCTCCGGCCTAGGCGTCGTGTCCGGATCAAACAAAAACATCAACAGTGTACGCGTATAGACACCAATATGCACATGTCCTACAGTGCCAATCGCATTCACATACATACTGTTGATCGCGCACAGCCGCGGAAACTCCGGCGGGAAGGTTTGTAAGTACCATGCGGGAGGCGCATACGGTGGCTGGAATACAACCGGCGGAAGGAAGTGCGGGTCTGGTCGCGTGAAGCCCGTCGCGAGTACGACAATGTCGCCATTGATCAGCTCCGTGTGCGCGGAGGGTCCTCCGGGCGGCACGCCGGCGTCGCGATGGTGGAAGAGGATGCCGTTTTCTTCGAACTGCGCGATGTCGCCGCGCAGCCAGTGGGCTCGACCAGCGCGGATCTGCGATAGGATTTGGTCGTTGCACATCGGTGTACCGGTGTAGAGGCCTTTTCTGGCGGGGGCGATACTTTGCAGGTCGCGGTAGAAGAAGTGCCGCAAGAACCATTCCGGGATGAAGGAGAGGGAGGTTTCGTAGCCGAAAAGGTTCATGCTCAGGAGAGCGTCGACAATGATGTTGCGAGGGATGATCCATTTGTCGGACTATTAAGTCGTGTGAGTATCTTAGAAAGAACAAGATTAAGGAGCACTTACGCGAGCAAGAATATCAACCTTAGAGGCTTTGCCAGCAACTGCATACTCGACCGCTTCGATGGCACTCGCACCTCCGCCCACGACAAGAACCTTCTTCCCCGACACATCCAATCCATCCAGCTCTGAAGAATGCAGAATCTGGCCACCAAACTTCTCCTGCCCTGGAAAATGCGGCATTTTCGGATCGCCACACGTCCCAATCGCAACAATCACGCCATCAAACCCTCCCTCCTCCCCGCCCTCAAACTTCACCGCCCACTTTAAATCCACCCCGCGCTCAATCTTCCGCACCGGCGTCTTAAAGCGCGTCTTCGCCGGCAACATGTACATCTTCCACACCTTCTCGACCTCCTGCAGGATCCGCTGCCGGTTGGGGAAGCCGCGATGCCAGGTGACGGCGGGATGGAAGCGATACATGATGCTGTACAGCTGTAGGCTTGACGTGCTATTGACGCGTGACCAGATGCCGCCGAGGTTGTGGCGCGGGCGCGCCTCGAAGAGGACGACGTCGCAGCCGTGGCCGACGCAGTGTGCTGCGGCCGAGACGCCTGAGATGCCGGCGCCGATGACGGCGATACGGGGTCCCGTCAAGATGGGGCCGTTGGTGGTGTTGACGTTGGCGTGTGGGGGCGGGGCGGGAGAGAAGAGGTAGACGATGAGGTTTTGCAGGAGCTCGTAGGTGAAGTTTACGATATCAGAGATGAAGGCTGATATTGAGTATGAGATGGAAGAAAAGATTTGCGGTGCCATGATGGGAGGACAGGAGCCGTTGACCTGCATTACAATTGCCTACGCTGTGTTATGAATTTCGCTCAGTAGGTGTATCCAGAAAGACAATAAACGATGGCCATCGCGGACATATAGACGATTTATATCGTTATCATCTTTCCGTCTTCCTCCATCTATCATGAGAATTCTTCATCCACGTCAGGGGAATCGAGCTCGTCCCACGGTACCGCACAATGGCACGGCACGCCAGGATCGTTTCTTGGCATTCGAACCCGTGTAACCGTGTAAGCGAAGTGGATCGCTTCTGCTTCGGGCTTAGACTCCCCAATGTCCGCTGGCCTCTGCATATTTCACATGTGAAAACATCTGATCCCGATGTCTGCCTTACGTTACACACGACGTCTGCTCCCAGAATTGGGGATGTAGTACTTCTCACTCGAAAAGATACGCTGTGTAAGAGATACTTCCATAGACTCCATACTTGGGTGCTCATTCATGTTCTCGTGCCTTACCATAGTCACGTGCCCTTAATAATCAGATTACATCATAGTTACATCACAAAAAAAAGAGCCGCCATGACGTCGCTTACTATCACATAGCTGTTATGCATCCTATGATTTAACTTCATCAGATTACATCATAGTTACATCACAAAAGAAAGAGCCGCCATGACGTCGCTTACTATCACATGCTAGCTGTTATGCATCCTATGATTTAACTGATTAGGTCGGATATTCGGGTATTTACGAGGGAAGTAAATCCGACTACAGACCACAGACCAATGAGTGTGAGCCTCAACAAAAACACGAAAGACACAATTGAAAAAGAGGGAACGAGCATTAAGGACTTCTGATGAAGTAATGGACCGCACCAGACCTCGACTAACTACAAAAGAGAAGCAAATCAGCTCCGCATAACCTAAGTATGAACATTTTGCAGCGTCAAAATCACAGGACTCAATGGACACCATACAGCGCAACCGCCTCGTCGACACCCAAGGACGTGAGCGCCATCCATCCCCTACAGATTTCATCCTCCAACCACTATTCTCCCTCGCCGCACTCGCAATGTCCTTCACCCTCACCCGCCTCCTCCTCGTCCTCGCCATCCTACCCCTCTACCTCCTCACACAACTCCTCTCCAGCATTCCACACATCCTTCTCCACCTACCCAGCCTCCTAACCGCCACCGGCCGCCAACAGCTTCTACACTCCGCCAACGTGTACCGCGCACAGGAAGATAAACAAGAGCGCGCGCAAGGCGATGGCTCGTTTCGGTTTGGTGAGGAGCAGTTGGTGCGAGGGGAGAGGGCGAGGGGGAAGATTGGTACGTTGGCGTGGAAGCCCAGGATGGAGGGGTTTGAGGTGGAGGGCGCGAGGGTGAATGTCGTGTGTGAAGTGCCGGCGGTGTGGGAGAGGAGGTCGGGGAAGAAGGTGCTGTTGGTGCATGGGAATCCGAGTTGGTCGTTTATGTGGAGAGATGTATGTTTTTCTTGGAGTGTGGATCGTGGTAGAGTGCTTTGCCATATCGCATTTCTTGTCATGAATTCAATAGTCCTGTCTTCCGTGCATCAGTGGCTTTCTATCTGTCTCCTTGCCTTGCAGATTTCATGAATTAGTAGGAGGATGCTGAGAGAGGAAATTTCCAGGTCATTCCTAGTCTGCTTGACGCTGGACACGAAGTCTTCGCCCTTGACTGGCTTGGCCACGGAGCCAGCGACAAGCCTGTCTCCCTCACGCTTATTTCGTTCGAACTCCACATGCGTACACTCCGAGCGTGCATCGAGCACTTCAACCTCCAAGGATGTTACATCCTCGCGCACGATTGGGGCGGGTAAGCGCCTCACTATATCCCATTTCCTTTTCCGACATTTTCTCCCTCTTTCTCCTAGCATTCAATTTCTCCTCCTTCTGTCCTCATCATTTAAGGAATCCGCTAACCGCCCTCTCCTATCAGCTGCATTGCCCTCTGCACAATCCCACACCTCCCCCCAAACACCACCAGTGGCATCCTGCTCCTCAACACCTTCTTCCCTCCACGCCCCACCGACATCTCACCGCACTACTACCTCCTTTACCTCCTCTGGTTTTTCAGCACCGGCATCCTCGGCGGATATATGCCCGAATCCGCCGTCATGCGGTACATGTCCCCTCGCGCGACGGCGCGCATCATTGAGGGGTACAGCGCGCCGTACGCCGGTGTCGGGCCGCAAGCGAAGGCGAGTGTGTCGCGCTTTTCGCACATTGTGCCTGGGTTCGGGGAGAAGTTATTGCTTGGCGTGAGAAATTGGAGCGCGTGGAGGATTTTCGAGGGATTGTGCGGTCCAGAGCGGTTCTCGAATGTAAATGAGCAGGCGAGGTTGTTGCAGCGAGATATGGAGGTGAGGAAGTGGTGGGCAGAGAGTAAGGGGAGTAGTCGTAGCAGTGAAGAAAAAGATCAAGACGGGAAAGTCGACGGTGAGGAGAAAGTGGAGAGGCCTGCAGTAGGAATTGCGTTTGGAGCGGACGATCCGCTGTTGAAAGAGTATAAGAATGTGCTACAAAGTGTAATCGCGCCTAAGTTGCTGTGGCGAAAAGTAGGAGCGAGGTGGATTTCGGGTGCGGGTCATTATCCAGTTGAGGAGCAGGCGGATGAGGTTGTCAAGTTGATGAGGAATTTGATGGATGATGAGGAGTGAGAGTTGTGGAAGGGATGGCATCCATCACGTGATGAGATCTGCTAACAACTAAATGCAAGCACGTTTGCCTCATCAATAGATCTCGTGCAGCTAAACCCTTCTTGGTTTTACTCTCACTTTTTTTAACCGTAGACAGGCAAGATAAATGCTCCAAATGGAGTAGTTGGACCTACGTCTGGTCTCTCCCTACCAATAACGCCACAATCGTTCTACTAACACCTCATCCCTCGTGCCTGATTTCCCCGCACTTTTCTGGCAAAAGATAAATATCCGCAGAGACCCGATCAAAAAGGAATGTCATCTGCAAAGAACCAAATTCAGACGAGTTTCCAAAAATCTAGCCACGATCCCCTGAAAAATGACATCCACCGCATCAGCCTGGAGTGCTAAGGAGGGCAGGTAAAGAGAGGACTAAGAGTGTGACGATGTCTGCGGCGAGGACTGAGTTATCAGGAAGTAAGATAGGAGAAAATAGCGAGGTTAGGAAAGGGAATGAGGATGGGAAGGTGAGAGGACACGAAGATGGTGGTGAGGGGAGTGGTTCGAAGGAGGAACAGGTGCAGGGGCAGAGGCCAAGAGGAGAAGATGCAAAGGGACATAAGAAATCGTTGCGAGCAGGTGAGTTTGTTCCGCCTTATCTGTTACATGCCGTTGCGGGTTTCGGAGGAGGCGAGCGAGGAGGCGAGACAGTGCGAGGGCGAGCTTGAGGAAGATGGAGGGTACAAGTACGTAAAACTTTTCGAGAAGTAAGGGAGATAATAAGAATGTACTCTAAAGCAAGTGTTCTACTAGATTCGTGTAGTAATATAGCATATATATATATTTAGTGTTACAGATCACTACGGACGTATACGGACTGTTACGGATCTAGGGGCGCTATTAGAGATATTACATAACTTCGCGATAGGCATTACGTGATTATGTAGATTAGCTAGCTATTTAGAGAGCCCTGCAGCTTAGCCTAAGAGAATCAAGCCTTTTCCTACATACTTGCATGATGTCTTAACATTTGGTAAGAGTTTTTAAGGATGCGAGATGCCTAACATTCTATATGCTGTTATATAAGACTATTTAGGTATCTTATACTACAATTAGTAGCAATGTGAATTAGTTGAATATAAGTTAATTAATTGTTTATAATACATGCGTAGGAATTAAAGTATATATAGGAAATTAAGGGGTTTTGCACTCTAATATAGAATAGAAAATAATTAGCTACGCTGCTGTTATGTAATATATGTTTAATATATTATTATTGTTTAGGATAAGGAACTAAAGGGCTTCGTCCCCTAGACCCTAGACTCTTACAAAGGGCAAGCAAATACAAAACATAGCTTTCTCTTTTACTCTAACTCCTTTGCTTGTAACATCTTATAGTATATTTACAAAGAGTAAAAGTATAGGTTATAGTGTTTTTTTTTTTTTAAAAAAAAGGGCTAGTTTTTGTTACGGTCTTGCTTTACGGCTACTTTAGAGGCCTTAGGGATAGGTTACAGACCATTACGGTCTTTGAAACTAATTCCTGATAACTGCAGTTATTATACCCCTGCTCCCTAGCAGGGCACGTGAATGCATCCTGTATTTAAGAGCCTCTGGCTCTCTTCTTCTTTTCTCTTCTTTCTTTCTTTAGCTTTAGATTCTTGTATTTAGGACTACCAATTGTATAAGTTGCCGCCCTTCCTTGTGCGTGTACTTACTTCAATTGATGTTATGGCCTCAGTCAATCGAGATATAGTTGTGCGCTATGGGACAACGATCTGTACAATTGGTAGGTCTATACACGAAGATCCAAAGCTAGAGAAGAAAGAAAGAGGAAGAAGGAGGATGAGCACAGCTCAAAGGTTATATACAGGCTGGTCGCGGATCAATATCGGACCGTAGGTGCCGCCAGCAGCCAATCACTACGGTCGCTTACACGTCTGCGAGCCATACCTAAACTCCAGAATCGGTCCGTAACAAGTTTATCCAAGAATTGAAAATTGTAGCTTTCAGCTAATTCCTAAGCGTGAAAGGTTTATGTGAACTCGGCTCCCTACTTGAAGGACGCCTAATCGACTAAGCCTCTACCGTTGTATCCTCATTAGACTGTTGTACCGTTCAGGCACCACTCATTTCGATTCCATGTGTTGTATCAGTAGGACTCTCTAAAGGGTACCATACTCTCCTATGCGCCCTATGCCTTGCTAAAACTATTGGAAGTACTGTAAATAAAATGTTCACTTTTTGATTGCAACCCAGCTAGAGGTCCAGATCTGAAGAGGTGTCTTAATGAAAGAACTCACAAAAGTTTAAGTTGCTCATTGTGACTTTGAGACAAGTTATGTCGATAATCCTATATTGACTTTAGGATTATGGGAAACCAAATTCGAAGCGGGCTGTTTTGGATGTTTCCTACATTCTGAATGTTGTAGAACAAAAGCTAAGTATTTTAAATAGTTGATGGGTACAGTAATGGCTTGGTTGTTACAGTATACGCCAAAATAATCCCTGTCGTAAGTTGAGGGTTTATTGCAAGGGCTGTCCTCCGCCCATAACTTCCCCAATTCTGTCTTCCTAGGCTCTCACTCGCTGCCACGGATGCCATAATTGGCCAATGTTTGCTTATCCTCGCTATGCCACATCCTACCTGCTTTGCGAGAGAGAGGCTACAAAGGGGCTAAAATGTAACCGATTGTCACGTGGATACTATCGAAACAATTCGCTGCTCGCTAAATTTCAGTACAGTCGCTTGCAAAATCGGTTTCCTCCCGTTACACTTAAAAAAATTCTGAGCACGGACCCTGTCAGCCAAATTTTGGCGCTGACACCATATGCCTGCAAAATCGCTTTCGTCCCATCTCACCCAAAACATTTCTGAGCACGGACCATTTTTGGCGCTGACACTGTGCATGTTTTGTCCTCCCAGGTATTGTACTGATCGGTACCTTCGTAATCTGGCTGATACAGCCAAACTCAAAATATGGATCTTGTATTATGTAGTACAAGAGGCAGCAGATATGTACACATATACCGGTGTCATGGGTCCAGTGATCCGGGTTAACACGCTAGGGATAATCGCGCCCCTTAGCGTCGCTTGGCCAACCACCAAAGTTGATATCAATGGCGTCGAATTTCGGGGCCGATTATTGATAGCGCCCTGTAGCGTGGGTCGATTTGTATGGGGTTAACGCCCTGATTATGGTGCTAAGACTGATATCACGGGTCCAATTGCGTGGAGGGTCCCGGAATTGCTGACGTAATGCCAGGTTTGAAGGTCGTGGGCGTCCCCGAAGCTGGCCGGTTGGGGGGTGGAAGAGTAGGGAAATGGGCTGCAAGGCAAGCCTTCTACCCCCCTCTTCGCGTCCTGCAATCTATACTGACCTTCTATATACAGATATATACAGATATATAGGATATATATAAAGTTTATGGAATTGTTGCTTTCCAATGGCGCAGCGAATCAACGCGTTCCTTGCCCCCTTGGTAGCCGCGTACGGACCGCGTCCGCCCGTCGCCCTTGTGCCTGCGCTCCACGACGCTCAAGAAGCCCTCTAGGAAGCCGACTCAAAGCGTCGAAAGGAAGATCTTGCTGTTGAGGAGGGCGTCAACGAGGTGCTGGCCTAGGCAAAAGTTCACAGGCCGAAGAACACGAGCCGGGCCTACCTGCCAAAGCAGAGGGAGTGGAAGGTAAGTCCCCCCCCCTCCTTTTTTAGTTCATTTCTTTATTCATTTATATAGTTCTACTGCTAATCTAACATATATTTACAGGAGTGGTGCGAGGCAATGGACTTCCAGCCTGGTGGGGAATACCTGCCATTCGACTGGGTTGACGAAGGCAAGCTCCTGCTCTTCGTGAAGACGCAGGTTGCAGAACGGGCACCGCGCAAAGGCAAGCGCGTTGCTGCAGAGAAGAAGCGGAAGCTTGAGGCAGAGGCGGAGGACTCAAAGAAGAAGAAGCAAAGGAGGCAACAAGCAGGGACAATGGCAGAGGCAGAGGAGGAGGAGGCACTAAAAGAAGCGCCTGATGGCAGAGAAGAGGAGCCAAAGTCTGAGTTGCTACTTATGTACAACTCAGTCTGCAGCTACGTCTTAGCAATCATGGAGCTTTGGAGCCACTAGGTCTCTGAGAAGCTGCACTCCTCGCCGTCGCCACACAATGTAGCAGTTAAGGCGCTGAAGACTTC
>Ga0335074_10016203_pt1 | contig 10492 bp, 8 predicted proteins | sample Lox_Sample_23_FD_206715 | JGI IMG/M metagenome (GOLD analysis project Ga0335074, IMG submission 206715) | Soil microbial communities from Loxahatchee National Wildlife Refuge, Florida, United States - Lox_Sample_2.3 | ecosystem: Environmental > Terrestrial > Soil > Wetlands | place: USA: Florida...
TCGGCGACCTGCCGCGACGGATTCCCAGCCTGATCGAACTGATGTGGGACGACGATCCTGGCGTGGCCAGCCGCGCCGCAGACGTGCTCGAGCGGATCTCGCGATGGGCGTCGCCGGCACTGATGCGGGCGATCATGGAGTTCAAGGAGCCGCTGATCGGGCTGATGACGGAGACTGCGTTTCCCAAGGTGCGGTGGAACCTGGCGCTGACCGTGCCGCGGCTGAAGCTGACGGTGGCGGAGTGCCGGCGGGTGGCGGCGGCGTTGAACGCGTATCTGGATGACGCGAGCTCGATTGTGAAGACGGCGGCGCTGCATGGGCTGGCGGATTTGACGCGGCAGGACGCGTCGCTGGTTGCGGATGTGATGGACCTGCTGCGGATGGCGGAACGGACGGGGACGCCGGCGATGCGGGCGCGGAGCCGGATCCTGCTAAAGACACTGGAGAAGCCGGGCGGGAAGGATCAGAAGCGCTCGTCGCTGCACATGTTCGACTGATACACTGAGCCTGCGTGAGAGGCATCGAAGCGCCGATGGTCGAGCTGGCTCCATCCATACTTTCCGCCGATTTTGCGCGGTTGGCCGACGAAGTGGCGGCGGCCGAGCGCGGCGGCGGTACGGTCATCCATGTGGACATCATGGATGGGCACTTTGTGCCCAACATCACCATCGGGCCGCCGGTGGTGGCGAGCCTGAGGAAGGCGACGAAGCTGCCGCTCGATTGCCACCTGATGATCGAAAACCCGGACGACTATATCCCGGCGTTTGCCGATGCTGGGGCGAACTGGGTGAGCGTGCATTACGAAGCCTGCCGGCATCTGCACCGGACGCTGGAGCACATTGCGGATCATGGGATGGAGCCGGCAGTGGTCGTGAATCCGGCCACACCGGCGGATTTGCTGCGGGAGATCCTGCCCATGGTGCACCATGTGCTGGTCATGAGCGTGAACCCGGGATTCGGGGGGCAGAAGTTCATCGAGTTCTCGCTGGATAAGATCCGCGAGCTGAGGCGGATGCGGGCCGAGCGCGGGCTGACATTTAGAATTGAAGTAGACGGCGGAGTGGCTCACGATACGGTGGCGCGGGTCGTCCAAGCAGGAGCGGAGATCCTCGTTGCGGGGAATGCTGTGTTTGGCGCGGGCCGGGCGGAGCGGGATGCACGAGAGCTGCTGCAGGCAGCGCGGGAAGCGGAAGGACGATTGACGGGGCTGCCCCGGGCGGCGAACGGGTAAAATTAGAGCAGTTTCGGAAATACTGAGTGATTCAGGGCTTGCATTAGGGTCGTCGCTTCTTGGGGTCGCGCCGACTTTAATTCCGTGAGTTCCGGACACAGTTTCCGAAACTGCTGCAGGACACAGGCGAAAGAGCAGAGAACCAGGCGGGCCTTCCCCAGGGCTCTGCCGCGAAGAGGGCTTTATGAATCGGAATTCCCACAGGATAGTGGCGGGCTTGCTGGCGGTGCTGCTGGCGGCCGGAGCCTCAGCGTATGCGAAGGACAAAAGGCCCAAGCAGAAGAAGCAGGACCTGAGCGCCAATCCGCTGGCCAATGTGCAATCGAAGCAGCCGGACAAGGAACTCTTCGACAAGGCGATGATCGCCATAAAGAAGGGCAAGTTCGACGTGGCGCGGCTGGACCTGCAGACGCTGCTGAACACCTATCCCGATTCCGAATACAAGATGCGGGCCAAGCTGGCGGTGGGCGATAGCTGGTTCAAGGAAGGCGGATCGGCGGCGTTGACGCAGGCCGAAGCGGAGTACAAGGATTTCGAGACGTTCTTCCCCAATGCGCCGGAGGCAGCCGAGGCGCAGATGAAGGTGGGGGACATCTACTACTCGGAGATGGAGAAGCCTGACCGCGACTACACCAATGCACTGGACGCGGAGAAGGAATACCGGGAGATGATCAACATGTACCCGGACTCGACGCTGATCCCGCGGGCCAAGCAGCGGCTGCGCGACGTGCAGGAAGTGCTGGCGGAGCGGGAGACGCAGATCGGGCTCTACTACGCGAGCAAGGAAGATTATCCGGCGGCGATTGCGCGGTTGCAGACGGTGGTGGACACTTACCCGCTGTACTCGAAGAGCGACCTGGCGCTGCTGACCATCGGGGATGCGTATGCGGGCGAGGCGCGCTTGTGGCAGATGTCGAAGGCGCCAGGCGCGGTGAAGGAACGGTTGCGCGCGGCTTACCTGGACAAGGCGGCAAAGGCCTACGACGAGGTGATTACGAAGTATCCGATGGCGCCTCGGGTTGAGGATGCGCAGGACCGGCTGGTGGCGATGAACCTGCCCATTCCGACGCCGACACAGGCGGCGGTGGCCGAGAGCGAGGCGGAGGAGAGCAGCCGGCAGAAGATCCAGTTCACCGATACGCTGTGGGGCATTGTGAAGCACGGGCCAACGGTGGTGGAGGCGGCGCACGTGGGCGACCCGAGTCTTGAGGACCCCTCGCGAACGCTGGCGCCACAGGTCACGAACGAAATGAGGACCATGTTGCTGGACGCGGCGAACGCGGGCAAGACAGCGGCTCCGGCGGCAGTGCCGGCTACGACCGCGGCCACCGAGCCGCCGCGCAGCGATCAGCCATCGGCGGCGCCGTTGGCGAGCGGGACGCCGGAGACAACGGGTTTAGGCGTGCAGATTGTGAACGCGCCGAATTCGGGCGGGGCGACGGAATCGAACGCGCTGGTAAAGCCGGTGGGTCCGGATAACACGGCGATACCCGCGGCGCAGGCACCGGCTCCAGCTCCGGATCAGATCAACGAGATCCGGCCGGGAACGGGACAGCAAAGTGCGGCGAATGTTAACGAGGCGAGGAAGAAGAAGGCGCCGAAGGTCGACCAGAGCGAGGAGTCTTCGAGCAAGAAAAAGAAGAAAAAGGGATTGGCCAAGCTGAACCCGTTCTAAAGGCAGGGAACAAGGGACTGGGGAACGAGGGAACAAGTTGGGGGCCGCGATTCCATGGGGAATCGCGGCCTTTGCTTTGCCGCCGCAACCGCGCGGCGCGAATGGGGCGAAACGCGACCGGTGCGCGCGAAATGATCTGCTAACCTGAGAAGTTGTCCCCTCGCACGAAACCCTATCCGCATCGGGGTCCGGCGGACACATCGGGGGCACGCATTGAACCCCCATGGCTCACGACCTGCCCAAAGCGTACGATCCTACTGCCATTGAAGACCACTGGGCCGAATACTGGGTTCGCGAGAAGTTGTTCGAGCAGCCCACGCCCACCGGCGCCGAAGACGCTGCGCCGCAGTTTTCCATTTTGCTGCCGCCGCCGAACGTGACCGGCCGACTGCATATGGGCCACATGCTCAACCAGACCGAGATGGACATCCTGACGCGCTGGCGGCGCATGCAGGGACGCCGCGCGTTGTGGCTGCCGGGGACGGATCACGCGGGCATTGCCACGCAGATGATGGTGGAGCGGCAGCTCGCGGCGGAGAGAACGTCGCGCGAGAAGCTGGGCCGCGATGCGTTTGTGGAGCGCGTGTGGGAGTGGAAGCGGCACTACGGCGGGGCCATCCTGGACCAGATGAAGCGGCTGGGCGCGAGCGTGGACTGGAGCCGCGAGTACTTCACCATGGATGCGCGGCTCTCGGTAGCGGTGCGCGAGGCATTTGTGCGCCTGTACGAGGACGGGCTGATCTATCGCGGCGCGTACATCGTGAACTGGTGCCCGAGGTGCCAGACGGCGATCAGCGACCTGGAAGTGGTGTACGACGAGCACAAGGGACATTTGTGGGAGATTCGCTATCCGGTCATCGATGACGCGGGGAAAGATACGGGCGAATACCTGACGATTGCTACCACGCGGCCGGAGACGATGCTGGGCGACGTGGCCGTGGCCGTCCATCCGGAGGATGAACGCTACACGCTCCTGCACGGCAAGAAGCTGCGGCTGCCGCTGATGAACCGCGAGATTCCGGTGATCACGGATGAGTGGGTGAGCCGGGAGTTCGGCACGGGCGCGGTGAAGGTGACGCCGGCGCACGACCCGAACGATTTCGCGCTGGGCGAGCGGCACCATCTGCCGTCGATCAACGTGATGGACACGACGGCGCACATCAACGAGAACGGCGGCCCGTACAAGGGGCTGGATCGGTACGTTGCACGCAAGAGGATTGTGGCCGACCTGGAAGAGCGGGGCTTGCTGGCCGCCGTGAAGGATCACGTGCACAACGTGGGCCATTGCGACCGGTGCAAGACCGTTGTGGAACCGCGGCTTTCCACGCAGTGGTTCGTGAAGATCCAGCCGCTGGCGGAGAAGGCGATTGCGGCGGTGAAGCCGGACGCGAATGGAAACAAGGCCATCCGCTTTGTGCCGGAGATGTACGAGAAGACCTACCTGAACTGGATGGAGAACATCCACGACTGGTGCATCTCGCGGCAGTTGTGGTGGGGGCATCGCATTCCGGCGTGGCACTGCGCCGCGTGCCACAAGATCACGGTAGCGCGGCAGGATCCGCACAGGTGCGCCCACTGCGGGTTCCGCGGGATCACCCAAGAGACCGACGTGCTGGACACGTGGTTTTCGTCGGGGCTGCTGCCGGTTTCGGTATTCGGCTGGCCCAACGTGACCGCGGAGACGCGCGCGGACTTCGAGACGTTCTATCCCACCAGCCTGCTGGTGACGGGATTCGACATCCTGTTCTTCTGGGTAGCGCGGATGATCATGCTGGGGTGCTGGTTCTCGCGGGACGTCCCCATGCTGGACGGTTCGCCGCGCGAACTGAAGGACTCGGTGCCATTCCGCGAGGTCTACATTCACGCGCTGGTGCGCGACGCCAACCGCGAAAAGATGTCGAAGACCAAGGGAAACGTGATCGACCCCATCGAGATTGTGGGCCAGTATGGGACGGATGCGGTGCGGTTCACGCTGGCGTCGATGGCCTCGCCGGGAACGGACATCGCGTTCAACGTGGCGCGGACGGAGGGGTATCGGGCGTTCGCGAACAAGATATGGAACGCGGCGCGATTCATCTTCATGAATTTGGATCGGGCGGCGGAAGCGGGGATTACCATCGACCGTTCTGTGCTTGGCGCGATGCCGTCGGTGGATTCTGCCGCGCCGCTGGAAGCGCGCTGGATCGTTGCCGAGCTTCACTCGGCTGCTGCGAAGGTGAATGAGTCGCTGGAGAATTACCGCTTCGACGAGGCGGCGAGCGCGATTTACCAGTTTTTCTGGGGCAGCTTTTGTGATTGGTACCTTGAAATTGTCAAGTTGCGGCTCGGCTTTGACAATCCGGCTAGTGAAAACTCAACCCGCGCCGCGCTCGCCACGCTGGTGCAGGTCTTCGAGTGCGCTTTGCGCCTGCTCTCGCCCTTCATGCCGTTCCTGACCGAAGAGCTTTGGCACGCGGTCTACAACAGCGACCTTCCGGCGAAGTCCATTGCGCTAAGGGGCTACCCTACAGGTGACATCGCACAAATTGATAGTCACGCTCGAAACCAAATGGTGTACTTGACGGACCTAATTGTGGAGACACGGGCGTACCGCAAAGACAAGGGGGTTCCTGAAAGGGAGGCCGTAGAACTGTACGTGGTCGGTCTCGGGGGGCATGGACAAGCGGGGCATCCGCACGAATCTGCGGACAGTTTGATTTCCGAGAACGAGATCGTGATCAAGAAGCTCGCGAAGGTCTCAGCAATTACTGAAACGCTGTTGGACGATCCCAGTTATGAGCACTTAAGTTGGCGCCCGACTAGGTTGACCGACATCGCAATAGGGTACGAAAAGCCACTTGACGTGGCCGCGGAGCGCGAGCGTCTGACGAAGGAGATCGCGAAGCTGGAGAAGGCGGCGGCTTCGGCGGAGAAGCAATTGGGCAATCCGGCGTTTCTAGGCAAGGCGCCGGCGCATGTTGTGGAGGGGCTGAGGAAGCAGGAGATGGACAATCGGCTGCTGCTGGAAAAGGCGCGGATTGCGCTTGCGTCGCTGGCGCCGGAGGGATGAAGAGCAACCGCAGATCCTTTGTCCGCCGCGTCGGACTCAGGATGACAAGCTGAGATGATGCTAACGGCAGAGTGGACGACGTAAACTGACCACTGATCACTGACCACTGTTATGGACTGGAAGAACAGCCGCATTGACGCATTGCTGGAGCAGGCCCTGGTGGAAGACCAGGCCGTGAGCGACTCCACGACCAACGTGACCATCGACCCGGAGCTGCGCGCCACCGCGTCCATCCTTGCGCGCGAGGAACTGGTGGTGGCGGGGCTGGGCGCGGTGCCGCGCTTCTTGGAGATCTTTGCGCGGCTGGATCGGCGGGCCCACGCGCAGACGCGCTACGAGGTGGTGAGCCATCCGGAGATCTTCGACGGGGTGCGTGCGCACAAGGGACAGGTGCTGGCCGTAATCCGGCACAATGCGCGCGTGCTGCTGAGTTGCGAGCGCGTGATTCTGAACCTGCTGCAGCACATGAGCGGCGTAGCCACCAACGCGCGGCGTTACGTGGACGCGGTCTCTGGAACGCATGCGCGCGTGCTTGACACCCGCAAGACCGTACCGGGCCTGCGCGCGCTGGAGAAGTATGCTGTGCTGTGCGGCGGCGGGACCAATCACAGGCTGGATTTGGCGAGCGGGATCCTCATCAAGAACAACCACATTTCCCTGGGCGGCGGGCTGCGCACCGCACTGGCGCATGCGCTGGAGCGCCGGCAGACCGGGCAGCGCATCCAGGTGGAAGTGCGCGACCTGCGTGAACTGGACGAGGCCCTCGAGGGCGGCGCGGAGGCGATCCTGCTGGACAATATGAGCCCGCAGGAAGTGAAGAATGCGATCGACCGCATCAAGCAGGAGAAGCGCTGGATTCCCACGGAGGCGTCGGGCGGCATCGTGCTCGACAACATTCGCGCATACGCGGAGACGGGCGTGGACTTTATCAGCGTGGGCGCCCTGACACACTCGGCGCGCGCCGCCGATATTTCCATGAGCATTGCGGCGGAGTAGCGCGTGTACGAGCTTGCCGCGCTGGAGCGGGCGCTTGCGGGGACCATCTTTGCGGACAAGCTGCACTATGCGCCGGTGACCGGCTCGACGAACAGCGATGCGGGAGTGGCGGCCCGTGAAGGCGCTCCGCACGGCTCCGTGTACTTTGCCGACGAGCAGACGGCGGGGCGCGGGCGCGGCGATCACGCATGGCATTCGGCGGCGGGGCAGGGGCTCTACGTGAGCGTGGTTCTGCGGTTGCCGGTCGAGGCTGTTCGCCTGCCGCTGCTGCCGTTGGCGGCGGGACTGGCAGCAGCGGAGGCGATTCGCGTTGCGAGCGGGCTGGAGGTGGATTTGCGCTGGCCCAACGATTTGTTGATCGGCCCGCGCAAAACCGGCGGCATCCTGGTGGAGACGCAGACGGATTCGGGGCTGCTTGCATTTGCTGTCGCGGGCATCGGGATCAACGTGCATCAGCAGCAATTCGCTCCGGGGTTGGCCACGCCGGCCACATCCCTCGATCTCGAATCCGGACGATGGATCGATCGCCAGCCGCTGCTGATCGCCCTGCTAGAATCGCTGGAGCGTGAAGCGCGCGCGCTCGCTGAGCCGGGCGCTGAGTCGGCGATTCCGGCGCGCGTGGCGCGGGCTTCCACGTGGGTGCGAGGGCGGCAGGTGGAAGTGCACGGGCCCCAGGCATGTGCGGGGACGACCGAGGGTTTGGACGAGCACGGATTTCTGCTGGTGCGTACGGCGGCAGGCCTGGTGCAGGTGCAGACGGGCGGAATTCGCGCTGTGGAGACGAATTGAACGATGCTTCTTGCCGTGGATGTAGGAAACACGAATACGGTGCTGGGGCTCTACCGGCTGGATGTGGACCAGCCGGCGGAGGGGACGGTCGCGGATGACTCCGGCAAGTCCAGCGATCTTGTGGCGCATTGGCGCGTGACCACGCATCGCACGCAGAGCGTGGATGAGTACGGCGTACTGTTTGTCAATTTATTCCAGATGAGCGGCATCTCTGTCGATCAGGTGAAGCACATCATCATCTCGTCGGTGGTGCCGCCGGTGGAGGGCACGCTGCGCCAGGTGTGCGAAAGGTATTTTCACATCAAGCCGCTGTTTGTCGAGCCTGGAATCAAGACGGGGATCGCGGTGTTGCAGGACAATCCGGCGGACCTGGGCGCGGACCGGCTGGTCAACGCCATCGCGGCTTTTCAGCGCTACGGAGGGCCGTGCGTCGTCGTCGATTTTGGCACCGCGACTACGTTCGATGTGATTTCAGCCAAGGGCGAGTACGTGGGCGGAGCGATTGCGCCGGGGTTGGGAATCAGCGCGGACGCGTTGTTTTCTCGCGCGGCCCGGTTGGGACGCATCGACATCAAGCGGCCGGCAAAGGCGATCGGAACCAACACGGTGACGCATCTGCAAAGCGGACTGTACTACGGTTACATCGGGCTGGTGGACGGGATTCTGGAGCGCATTATGCGGGAGATCGGTGCGGAGGCGCGGGTGATCGCCACCGGCGGTCTGGCCCGGCAGATCAGCCAGGACTCGCGCTATATCGGCGAGATCGATGACATGCTCACGCTGGATGGGCTGCGGATTCTGTTCGAGCGCAACCGCAACGTTCGTCCGCGGGGCCGCGCGCACTGAGGCAATTTCGATGAGCAAGAGAGACTTGAGCCGGGCGCAGGTTGCCGAACTGATTGACCGATTCTTGAATGGCGAGTCGAGATACCCGCAAGAATGGAACGATTTCGTTGAGTGCAGTCAGAGATCTGCTGAAATTGAGCGCTATCGCCAGATTTGTTACGAACTCGATCCGCTCGTCAACCGCCCTGAGCCAATCGACCCTGAAGGGCTGGCAAAGCTAAAGAGTCTAGCCCTAGAGTTGCGATCTCACGCGAGTGACTAGGATCATTGATCAGGTACGCGCTTGCAAAACTACTTCAACTACTTCACCGAAATCGAAGAGCGCTTCCAGCAACGGCGCGGGTCGCTCCTGCTCCTCTCCACATTGGATTGGGCGCTGATCGAGACGTGGCGCGAGGCGGGCGTTCCGCTGGAAGCGGTGTTGCGGGGCATCGATGCGGCGTTCGACAAGTACGAAAGCCGCACGCACCGCGGGCATAAACGGCGTATCAACGGGCTGGCGTGGTGTGCGCAGGCGGTGATGGAATCCGCGCAGGAACTGCGCGAGGCTGCGGCCGGCGCGTCGCCTACGGCGAGCTATGCGGGAACGGACTCGGGATTCGAACACGAGCGCGTGGCGGCACACCTGGAGAGCGCAGCGGAGGCATTGCGAGCCGCCGAAGTCGCGGCGGAGGTCTGCACGGCAACCGCGGACCGGCTGCGCGAGCTTGCGGCGGAGGTGCGAGCGGCGGAGCGCGCCGACATGGAGAGTTTGGAGCGGAATCTCACAGTGCTGGAGGAGAAGCTGTTTGCGGCGCTGACTACGGCTGCGCCGGAAGATCTGCTGGTTGCGCTGAAGGAGCACGCGGCGCGTGAGTTGGCGCCCTACCGCAGCCGCATGGGCGCGGTGCAATTGCGGCAGGTGGAACGGCAATTCGTGCAGAAACAGTTGCTGGCTCATTACAATCTACCCCGCCTCAGCCTGTTCTACATGAGCCAGCAATGAAGAAGCGAAGGCCATCGCGTCCCACGCAGGTTGCCGGCGGTGCTGCATCGGGTCCGGCACGGGTCGTGGAGATTGAGAAGCCTGTGTACGGCGGATCATTCTTGGCGCGCGATGAAGGGAAGGCGATCTTTGTTCCCCTGGTGCTGCCGGGAGAACGGGCCCGCGTTGAGATTGTAGAAGACCGGGCCAGCCGCGGCTACGCGAAAGCGGAGTTGCTGGAGGTGATCGCGCATGTGTCGGAGCGGGCTGTGCCGAGGTGCCCACACTTCGGCCCGTGCGGCGGCTGCAATTATCAGCATGCTTCGTACGAGGCGCAACTGCGCATCAAGCAGCAGGTGCTGCGCGAGACGCTGGAGCGCGGCGGAGTCAAGCCGCCGGATGAGATCGCTGTGCTTGCCGCGGAGCCGTGGCAGTATCGCAACCGCATCCGCGCGGCCTTCGACGCGGAGGGCAACCCCGGCTATCGTGGGCGGCGCTCGCACCAGGTCGTTCCCATCCGGCAGTGCCCCATCGCGGCGCCGGTTTTAGTTGAAACCGCGCTTGCGGCCGCTGAACTCTGCAAGCGATTCGCCCCACGGAGCCGGCCCGCCGAACTCGCGCTCGTCTGCGACGCGGAGGGGGAGTCGATTCTTGTCAGCACCTTCGCAGATGCGCGGGCGCGTGTGCCGCTGACCGATTATTTCGATGCGTTGTTGTCGCAGGTTCCCGGCGTGAAGGGCGTGGAACTGATCGAGCAGCGCGGTGAGCAGGCGCGCGCGATTGCGCAGGCAGGTGCGGCGTCGCTCACCTATCGCGCGGGAGGGCTCCCGTATCGGGTGGATCACGGCGCTTTCTTTCAGGTGAATCGCTGGCTGATCGATCGGCTGATTGAGTGTGTCCTCGCAAATCATCGAGGAACGCTGGCCTGGGATTTGTATGCCG
>Ga0335074_10016204_pt1 | contig 10491 bp, 12 predicted proteins | sample Lox_Sample_23_FD_206715 | JGI IMG/M metagenome (GOLD analysis project Ga0335074, IMG submission 206715) | Soil microbial communities from Loxahatchee National Wildlife Refuge, Florida, United States - Lox_Sample_2.3 | ecosystem: Environmental > Terrestrial > Soil > Wetlands | place: USA...
TGCGTTCCTCGCCGCCAGCCACACCTCAAGCTGGCAGATCTACCTCGGCTCCGGGATCACCGGCGCGGGGATCGGGCTGAGCTTCGCGGCCATGGCCAACCTCATCGTCTCCGCTGTCCGGCCCGAGCAGACCGGGGTCGCCACCGGGATGAACATTCTCGCCCGGACCATCGGCGGCTCGCTCGGCGGCCAGGTCGCCGCGTCCGTACTCGCATCGAACACCGGCCCGCACGGTCTGCCCGCCGAGCACGGCTTCACCGTCAGCTTCATGATCGGTGCCATCGGCCTGGCCGCATCCTTCCTCACCAGCCTGGCCATCCCGGGAAAAGCCGCACCGCAGGGCAGCCAGGGGCAGCCCTCCGAGCACTCATACTCGGGCCGGGCCGCAACCTAAGACACCCCGCGCTGCGGTCGTCAATTTAGTTGACAGTTTTTCCTTGAACGGGTTACGGTCGCGTGTGCCCACGCAGCGCGAACTCGCCAGCGACACCCCGGAGGCGCACGAGCTGACCCTGGTGATCAAGGGTGGCGACTGCGCCCGGCTCGCCGAATTGCTCGGTGCCGACCCTGGCCTTGCCACCTGCCTGGTCGTGGAGGACGGAGGCGGGCGGAGCCCGCTGCACCTGCTGGCCGACGCGCCGGGCCGCCGTCCGCGAGCCAGGGAAACCATCACGGTGCTCGCTGCCGCCGGGGCTGACCTGAACGTCCCCGCCGTCGGGATGTGGCACGTTGAAGCGCCGCTGCACTGGGCGGCGAGCAACGACGACCTGGTACTGATCGACGCGCTGCTGGACGCGGGTGCCGACATCGAGTGCCCCGGCTCGTCCATTGGCGGCGGGCCGCCGATCCAGTCGGCGATCGGCTACGGCCAGTGGCAGGCCGTGCGCCGCCTGCACGAGCGCGGCGCGGTCACCCCGATGTCCGGGCTCGCGGTCCTAGGGCTCGCCGACCAGGTCGCCGATCTGCTGGGCCAGGGCTTTACACCGGCGGTTCCTGATTCGCTGGCACGGCGATGACGTTGCTGGCCGGCGTGAACGATGACTGCGGCCTGGGCCGCCGGAACCCGAGCAGCGCGGTGGCGGCGGCAGCCAGGACGCAGGCGGCGCCGATGCCGACGGCCAGGTGGTATCCGTGAATGAACGCTTGGGCGGCGGCGTCTTGGTAGGCGGAGCCGAGAGCGTGCGTGACGGCGCTGACGTGTGCTCCCGCGACGTTCTGCGCTTGTTTTGCTGCGGCGGCCCGGACGGAGGCCGGGAAGCGATGGATGGCGGCGTCCCAGCGGGAGGTGGCTGCGGCCACGCCGACGCTGCCCAGCACGGCCAGCCCGACCGAGGTGCCGACCTGACGGGAGGCGTTGACGACACCCGAAGCAGCCCCTGACACGCCGGCGGGCACGTCGCGCATGGCGACGTGGGTGACCCCGGGCACCATGACCCCAAAGCCCAGCCCGGCGAGCACGTAGCCGATCGCGGTCAGGATGAAGGGACTGGTCGTGCCGGCCCGGCTGAGGGCGAAGACGCCGACCGCAGCGACGACGCAGCCGGCCGCGACCACCCTGGAGGCCGGGTGGCGGCGGTCAATTCGGCCCGTGAGCTGGGCCATGAGCAGGAACGGTGCGTTCATGAGGACCCAGGACAGGCCGGTGCGCAGCGGCGACCAGCCGTTGACGTCCTGGTAGAGCAGGGTCACGTAGTACATCAGGCCGCTGAACGCGGCGAAGCTGATGAGGAAGACCCCCGAGGCGCTGACGAAGCTGCGGGCGCCGAGCAGCGCCGACGGGATCATCGGGTGCGGGGAGTGCCGCTCCCACAGGGCGAAGCAGGCCCCGAGCACCGCACCGGTCGCCAGGGGGGCCAGAACCGGCCAGGAGCCCCAGGGGTGTGATGACGCCTCGACGAGCCCGAGGGTGATCCCGACCAGGCCGAGAGCGCTGGTCGCCACGCCGGGGGCGTCCAGACGGCGGGAGGCGGGATTGCGGGATTCCGCGACCGCGGCGAGGGTGAGCGCGATGGCGACGCCGGTGAAGGGAACGTTGACCCAGAACACCGATGACCAGCCGAAGAAGCTCAGCAGGACTCCCCCGATCACCGGCCCGAATCCGAAGCCGGTGCCGCCGATGGCCGCCCAGGTTCCGATGGCGCCAGCGCGCGTCTGTCCCGGGAACGTTTCGGTGATAATCGACAGCGTGAGGGCCAGCATGGCCGCCCCGCCGACCCCCTGGAGGGCCCGGAAGCCGATAAGCGCCGCGTCGCTCCGGGACAGGGCGCAGGCCACCGAGCCGGCCGCGAAGATCGTGACGCCGATCAGGAAGATGCGCTTACGGCCGTAGCGGTCGCCCAGCGCACCCCCCACCGGGATCAACGCCGCGAGCGCCAGGGCGTACGCGCTGATGACCCACTCCAGGTCGCCGGGACTTGTGCGCAGGCTGTGCTGGATCGACGGGAGCGCGACGTTCACGATCGTCACGTCGACCTGGATGATGAACAGCGACACGCACATGGCCAGCAACGTCAGCCAGCGGCGCTGTGGCCCGCTGAGGTGGGTCCGCATCAGGGCTCCTTCTCGCATCGGACGGGCTCGGTGGCTTCGGCGCTTCCCGATTCTAACCAGTCGGTTAAAAGAGTGCAGCTCATTTTTAACCGTGCGGTTAGACTGGCATCGTGAGCACTCCGCAACCGCCCCGGGAGCGTCGCCCCCCAAGCCATGACCCGCAGGGCCGCCGGGCCGATGTGCTCAGCGCGGCGAGGCGCCTGTTCGCCCGCAGCGGCTACGCACAGACCTCAATCCGGGCCATCGCCGCCGAGGCGGACGTGAACCACGCGCTCGTGATCACCTACTTCGGGGGCAAGGAAGCCCTGTTCATGGAGGCGGTCGGCCGCTTCCAGATCCGGCAGGACGCGCTCGAAGGCAGTCTCGACGGCATGGGCGCCCGGATCGCCCGGGCGTACATGGAGCGCTGGGAGAACATGGCCGACGACGACCCGTGGCTGGCGCTCGTGCGTTCCTCGTTCTCCCACGAGGGCAGCTACCGGCTCCTGTGTTCAGAACTGGAAGCCCAGCAGACCGTGCCGCTGCGCGAGGCTCTCGGCAGCACAGGTGAGGGAGCGCTGCGCAGCGCGATGGTCGAGTGCCTGATCGCCGGCATGATCATGACCCGCTACATCTACCGGCTCGAACCAGCCGGATCGCTTCCCGCCCAGGCATTCGAGGCTGGGTTCGCCAACTCGCTCCAGCAGGCCATCAGCGGACCGCTGCCCGCGCCCTACGATGACGGGAGCCGCTGCGCGTAAATCACGGTCAGGGAGACGATGAGCAGGTGCGGGCGGCCGTATGGCGGAACCACAGAAAGAGCCCGGCAGCCAGCGCGATTGCTGCGACCGTCACCCAGGTAATCACGGTCAGGCAGCCGTCAACGCACCTGGCCAGCCGGGTGGGCGCGGTCGGGCCAGGGCTGGGCTCAGCGCCTGCCACGCCCGCCAGTCTAGACATCAGCCGCCCGGCGCCGCCGGGGATGTGGCCACCGGGTCAGTGACCGGCGATCTTGCCGCCGTCGATGTGCACGATCTCGCCCGTGACGTAGGGCGACGACTCCAGGAACAGGACGCCGCCGACGATGTCGCTGATCTGGCCCGGGTGCCCGATCGGCGGAAGCTGCTCGCCCTGGTCGCCCTGGTAGCTCTCCGGCGGGTGCATCGGCGTCTGGATGATTCCCGGCGAGACCGCGTTGACCCGGATGCCGCGGGTGGCGTACTCGACCGCCAGCGACCGGGTGACCGCGGCCAGCCCGCCCTTGGTCAGCGCGGCCAGGGCGGCCGGCGCGCGGGAGTCGGCGACGTCGGCGATGGTCGCCGAGATGTTGACGACGTGGCCGCCGCCCCGCTTGAGCATCTCGGCGATGGCGCGCTGGGTCACCCAGAAGAACCCGGCCAGGTTGACCCCGGTGACCAGGGCGTAGTCGTGGGCGGTGTACTCGGTGAACGGCTTGGAGACGAATACGCCGGCGTTGTTCACCAGGGTGTCCACGCGCCCGAACCGGGTCAGTGCCTCGGTGATGATCCGGTCGGCGGTCGCCGCCTCGGAGATGTCTCCCTCGACGGTGGCAATGGCCGGGTCGTCGGAGGGCTTCATGGTGAGGGCGTTGGCCACGACCGCCCAGCCCTGCTCGCGGTACCCGTCGACGATGCCGGCCCCGATGCCCTGCGAGCCCCCGGTGACGATGGCGACCTTCTGTCCGTTATCGCTCATGCGCTCATCCTTCCCCCTCAGGCAGATACGCAGTCAGGTCCCGGCGATGGCCGGGTCGCTCGGGTGCTCGGTCAGCGGCGTAGTCTGCACGCCCATCCGGGGGTCCATCGGCAGCGATTTCAGGATCGCCTGCATATCGGCCGGGCCGGAAGCCTGCCAGAGCCCCAGCACGCGGCCCGGGCCGAGCATCCAGAGCCGCTCCAGATGCCCCTGTTCGGCCAGCTCGCGCGCGCGTTCCGCCTCGCGCGCCTCGGTGCCGGTGACCACCCGGTCGGGCGTGCCCTCCGGGACGCGAGTCGTCATCGTGACCAAGTACTCCATGGTCAGCGCCTCCTGAGCCTGGCCGAGTGATCCGTCTGACAGTCCCGGGGATGCAACACCCCCAGTCTGGCCGGCGTAGTCGCGGCAGCGGCCACTGGCCTTCGCGATACGAACTCTTCTATTAATCGTCGACGCGGGCTAAGAGATGAAGGGCAGGACATGGCGCCTCGGCAGGACGTCGTCTTCGGCTTTGGCGCGCACAGCGGCATCGACGAGGTGCCGGACACCGGTTCCCTCGCCCGATGGGGCCAGGAAATCGTCCCAGCCATACGAGAAGCGACCGGCAAGACAACGGGCTAACAGTTCCCGTCGCCGGACAAGCCGACGGGATGGCCCGGGGTGTCGTAAGCCCCGGCCCACCCAGCCTGCTATTCCCCCTGCGCGCAGCTCCTGATTCGGATGACGCTGCTCGCCCCTACGAATGCAGGTAACACCCTTGGCGTGCAGCCCGTACGCAGACCGTGTGGACGAGATGTGGAGCATCCTGATGCTATTTTGCGGCTAATTGGCCACGCGCCTGTCTGTCAGGGCGGGGCCAGCATCTGAGCCTGCCCACGATAGTTCGCATCTACTCGGCTTGCTGTCACCGAGGTCATGAAGAACTGCAAGTTGCAGCTGGATGGCAGCGTCCGGTCCCAGGTTGCCAGTCAGGCTTGATCACGGGTGCGCCGCGAAGACGTGGGCGACGGCTCCGCCGCTGAAGACGGTGGTGCTCACCGGTTCGATGGTGAGCGGCGCGAGGAAGATCCGGGCGAACCGTGTTCCGCCGTGGGCGAGCAGGTATCCGCCGGAGCGCTCTTGCTTGAGCCGCGTGATGGCTTCGGCTAGGTCTCCGGCGGCGATCGTCGTCTCGCCCCAGTCGGCGGATGCGAGCGAGTTCGAGAACACGATCTTGGGGATCTCGTTCATCGGCTTGGCGAGCGGCCCGGTGGCGCCGGGCCAGTAGCCGGCCCAAGCTGCGTAGGTGGTGGCACCGATGAGGTGCGCGCTGGCGTTGCTCACGGTCTCGACGGTCCAGCTGAGGCCGTCAGCGGAGCGTCCCGCGGCGATCCAGTCGGTGCTCCCGTCAGCTGGTGCGACGTAGCCGTCGAGCGAGACGGACATCTTCAGGACCAGCGAGCCCATGCGCTGCTTCCCTCCCGGGATGGATCAAACCGGGGCCGCTCAGTTCTCCCTCGAGAAGATCCGCAGGAAGAACAGGAACACGTTGAGTATGTCGAGGAAGATCGACGCGGCCAGCAGCGGCGCGGAGTTCATGTCCTGATTGCGGCGCAACCGCTGGAAGTCGAACATGGTGAAGACGGCGAAGATCGCCAGGCCGAGCACCGAGTAGATCAGCGCGCCGCCCGGGATATGAACGAAGATCAGCACAATGCCGAACACGATGAGGGCCAGCAGCGCCCAGAAGCTGATCCGGGCGGCCGCCGACAGGTCGCGCCTGGTGGCGTAGCCGGCCGCCCCGAATCCGCCGATGAACAGCGCGGTAGCGCCGCCCGCCTGCCACAGCGCGCGGGTGTCCATGCTCGCGTAGTAGGCGAGCGTCTGCGCGAAGGCCAGCCCGATCAGCAGGCCGAAGGCGGCCAGCAGCCCGACGGTCAGGCCCTGGGACCGGCGCGCCGAGAACCGCATGCCGATCAGGCAGGCGAACGCGGCGATGAACCAGATGATGCCCGTCCCACCGCTCATGTTGCGGCCCAGGTAGGCGCCGAGCGCGAACAGGGCGGCGGTCAGCGCGACGTATCCCATGGTCTGCGCGAACACGGTGTGAGCCTGGTCGCGGCTGGATACTCCGATTCCCGGATAGCTATATGAGTCGCTCATGACGTCCTTCTTTGCGCCGATCGCTGTCGGTGGGCCTGAGGGTGGGTGATCGGTGGGCCTGCGGGTGGGCAGGCCGACGCGTACTGGCGGCGCTCAGAGCCTAACTCGCCAGCAGCCAGAAAGCTGTTCCGGTTCCACCGGAACGTGTCCATGCCGACTGTCCCCACGACCCCGGCCAGGAAGCCAGCCGCGACGGCAGCCACCGGCGTCATCGGGTGCTGCCGGCCGCCCATCCCGGGCCCCATCGCCATCCCACTGCTATCCCCAGGCCGCCAGACGCCGACACCTGCCGGTCACAGCCCTCAGCGTGCGGCGGGCACGAAGACGCCGGTGGCTGGCTGGCCAGCCTCGGCGGCGAGCAGCAGGAAGGCGGCAGCCCGTTCAAACGTCTCTCCGACGGTGTGGCCGGCCAGTTGAGCCTGATACGCCCGGTACCGCGTCATCTCCCAGGCCTGCCCGCGTGGCGGGAGCGGCGCCAGGGCGGGCCGCCGGACGGACTTCCACGTCCAGGACATGATCCCGTCGCCCGGGCCGGAACGCTCTTTGTCGGTGGGCTCGATGAAGTCGGCGGGATCGAGGTACTGGCCCATGCGGTTCCGCACGAAGCGCAGGCCGCTCAGGGTTCCCTCGATCAGCCGGCGCTCGGCAGCGGGCGATGCGGCCATTACCTGGTCGTAGGTGTCAGGGTGATAGCGCACCAGCGTGGCATCGACGATGGTGACCCACCACATCGCCTCGCTGATCACCGCGAACGCCCGGGGCCGGTCCCGTCCGGTGGTCCGCACCAGCCGCCCGGTCGCATCCCGCATAGCGGTGATGGCCCAGTCGAACGCGCTCGCCTCGGCTTCGGGATCCCGCGTGTTCTCGCGGTTCCATGCGACCCGGCAGCGAGCCGAGCAGAACCGGGCGTGCTCACGCCGGGGCGCGAACACGGTGCCGCACTGCTCACAGACGCGGGTATCAGCCATCGGCCCATGTTACGCGTAACAGGGCGCGCCGCCGCCCACCGGCACGCCCGTGGGGCCGGTGTTCTACAAGAGGAACGGGATGAGCATCTTCGTCCTGCTTCGGTACTCCGGGTACGCCTTGGGGAAGGTGGCCGTGAGGTTCCGCTCCTCGACGGTCCCGCAGTAGTAGAAGTACGCGACCAGCAATACGACGACGATCAGGCCGAGCAGGTTGTCGACCAGCGCGGTCCCCAGCATCGCGGTCAGCAGTCCCGAGTAGATCGGGTGACGGACGAACCGGTAGGGGCCCGAGGTGACAAGCTCTGGATCGACCCGCTGACTCGTTGGCATCCCCCAGTTGCGGCCGAGGTTCAGGCGGGCCCAGACCGCGAGCGCGATCCCGCAGGCGAACAGCAGCGCCCCAATCGCCCCGAGGATCGGGCTGTGCACGGCCAGGCTGCCGCCGCGCAGGACGCCAGCGATCACGAAGACCCCCACCGCGCTAACGCCGGTCAGCCGGCTTCGCCAGCCGCCGCTGATGCTCTCCTTGCTGGTGGAGGCGGACGCGAGCCAGTAGATCCAGAAGACGATCCAGGCCAGACCGATGACGAGTTTCAGCGTGTGCATGCTACTTCTCCGGCTTCTCGCACCGCCGCTGCTGAGCGGACCTTGATCACGCTATGCCGGGTTCCGCTGGCTGTCATCGGCTCCCGGATGGATCCGGGCTCCTCCACCCCTGGGTTGATGCAGCAGCCGGGGCGGCAGGCCGCCGGGTGCGCAGGCAGCTCACGCTAGGGTTTAGCCGGGTTCCAGCGCGCAGGTGACCCAGCCCAGCCGAGCGCGAGCCGCCCGTGACCAAGGACCGCCGGTGAACGCAGACGACAGCGCCAGGATGCGAGACGTCCTGGCCAGCAACCGCACCTTGCTGGCCTGGATCCGGACCGCGCTGTCGTTCGCCGGCCTGGGCTTCGTCGTGGCCAAGTTCGGCCGGATCCAGGGCATGATCCACCTTGCCGGAGGCGTGGGGATCTTCCTGGTCCTGGTCGGCCTGCTGTTTACGATCCTGGGCTACCTCCAGGACCGCGAGGTCATGACCTCCGAAGCCGCTCCCCCGGGCGCGCCCGTGCCCATCCGGTGGCCCACGCTCACGGCGGCTGCCTGCTGCGCCCTGTCCTGCGCGCTCCTGGCCGCCTACCTCGCCGTCAGCAGCTGAGCGATGCCGTCAAGAGCACTACCAGAGGAGATAAGGCAATGACCGAGAACGAGGCCGGCGTCGTCACCAAGCTCAGCCCGCGATCTGTGGCCGACACCGTCGCGCGCCTGAAGGACCTGCTGGCCGCGAAGAACCAGAAGGTGTTCGCGGTGATCGACCAGCGGGCCGAGGCCCAGCAGGCCGGGCTCGACCTGCGCGACACCGTGCTCGTGATCTTCGGCAGCCCGGCCGCGGGCACCCCGGTCATGGACGCGGTGCCGCTGTCAGCGCTCGACCTGCCGCTCAAGGTGCTGGTCTGGGCCGACGGGGAGCAGGCGAAAGTCTCCTACTACTCGCCGGGCGCACTGGCCGCCCGCCATCATCTGCCCGCCGACCTGGCCGCCCGGCTGGCCGGCATCGATCCGCTGACCGACGCGCTCGTCGCCCCGTAGCGCGGCCGGATCTGATCACCGGGCGGTCTCGGCCGTTTCGGCGCGCCCATCCAGTACCGGCGGCGGGGCGTCCAGGCCGCAATGCAGCACCTGCGCTCCGGCTTCGGCGGCGGCCGGCTTGGCCCGGCTGGGGTTGCGTATGGTGACCGCGGCCAGGACGCCGGCCAGGACGCACAGGGCCGCCGTGATGAACGAAGCCTTGTGGAAACCGGCCGAGAACAGCGCCCGGTTCAGGTAGGAGGCGCCGGTGAGACCGGCCACGGCCGGGAGGACCGCGACCGCGATCAGCCCGGCGGCCCGGGAGACGTCGTTGTTGACCGCGGAGGCCATCCCGGCGCGCTCGGGTGGAGCGGCGGCCAGGACCGTCGACGTCAGCGGGGCCACGTTGATGGCCAGGCCGAACGCGAAGACCAGCACGGCCGGGAACACCTCGGTGAGATAGTTCCCTGAGTAGCCGATCCGGGCGAAAAGCAGCAGGCCAGCTCCGATCACCAGCGGGCCGACGGTCATCTGCAGGCGGGGCCCGATCCGCGCGGCCAGTGCCCCCGAGCGGGCGGACAGCAGGAGCATGATCACCGTCACCGGGAGCAGCGAGATGCCCGCCTCCAGCGCGGTGTAATGCGACACCTGCTCCAGCTCGATGGGCAGCAGGAACAGCGCACCGCCCAGCGCACCGTAGACCACGAAGGTCACCACGTTCGCCGCGCTGAACTGGGTCGACGCGAACATGCCCAGCGGCAGGAGGGGCTCGCTGGCGTAGCGTTCCCTGAGCAGGAACCCGGCCAGCAGTATCACCCCGCCGATCAGCGCGACCAGCGTGGCCGGCCGGCCCCAGCCGGACGCCGGGCCCTCGATGAGCCCGTAGGTCAGCCCGACCAGCCCGACGGTGACCAGCCCTCCCCCGGCGATGTCGAGCTTCCCGGTCACGCCGGGATCGCGGGACTCCGGGACGTGCCTGGCCGCCACGGCCAGGACCACGGCGGCGAGCGGCAGGTTGATGATGAAGATCAGGCGCCAGGACACCGCGGCGATCAGCCATCCGCCGAGGAACGGGCCGATGGCGGTCCCGACGCCGGCGAAGCCGGACCAGGCGCCGATGGCCTTGCTGCGGTCTTCCTCGCGGAAGGACGCTTCCAGGATGGCCAGGCTGCCCGGGGCCAGCAGCGCGGCGCCGATGCCCTGCACGGCCCGGGCCAGGATCAGGATCGGCGCATCCGGGGCGGCGCCGCACAGGGCCGAGGCAGCGGCGAACCAGGCCACGCCGATCATGAAGATCTTTTTGCGCCCGTACCGGTCGCCGAGTGCCCCGGAGAACAGCAGCAGGCCGGCCAGCGTGAGCGTGTACGCGGTGAACACCCACTGCAGGGTGGCCAGGCTGGCGTGGAAGTCGCGGCCGATGGCGGGCAGCGCAATGCCCACGACGGTGGCGTCGATCGCGGCCAGGGAGGAGCCGAGAATAGTGGCGACCAGGACCCAGCGGCCGCGGCCGCTCGCGTAGCTGAGCTCGTCTGAG
>Ga0335074_10016205_pt1 | contig 10491 bp, 6 predicted proteins | sample Lox_Sample_23_FD_206715 | JGI IMG/M metagenome (GOLD analysis project Ga0335074, IMG submission 206715) | Soil microbial communities from Loxahatchee National Wildlife Refuge, Florida, United States - Lox_Sample_2.3 | ecosystem: Environmental > Terrestrial > Soil > Wetlands | place: USA: Florida...
CCATTCCGGGCGCCTCCATGAAGTCGACATCGCCCCGCGATATCGGCCCCGCGGCGAAAGCGTTTCCCGCTATCCGATTCATCGTGTATCACTCCGGCTACGAGCGTAATCCCGACGGCCAGGAAGGTGCCCTGTGCGAAGCGGATCCGCAGGGTGTCGATCGGCTGATCATGAGCGCGCGCGCGGCCGGCATCGGCCATGGCGGGAACATCTACTGCGAGCTGGGCAGCACCTGGTTCATGATGCTGCGCCGCCCGATCGAAGCCGCCCACATCATGGGAAAGCTCCTCGCTCAGTTCGGCCCGGAGCGCATTCTTTGGGGCACCGACAGCACTTGGTATGGCTCGCCGCAGTCCCTGATAGACGCATTCCGCGCGTTCGTCATTCCCGAGGACATGCAGGAGAAGTTCGGCTATCCCGCTCTCACACCGGAGACGAAAGACATGATCCTCAGCCGCAACGCGGCGGCGCTCTACGGCATCGATATCGACGATGTCGCGAGGCGGCTGTCCGGCCTGTCGCCGAACTGGACCGCGCGCGCGGCGCCGGCATTGTATGCTGCGCTCGATGCGAGCCGGATCGGGCGCCCGCTGGAGCTCTCCTGATGGGCATCTGTGACGGCCGCATCGTCATCATCACCGGGGCCGCGCGCGGCCTGGGACGGGAATACGCGCTCGGCTTCGCCGCCGAAGGCGCCTGCGTCGTGGTCAACGATCTCGGCGGCGCGGCCGATCGGGAGGCTGCCGCGGCCGTCGCCGAGGAGGTCCGGGCGGCCGGCGGCAAAGCGGTCACCAACCACGACGATATCGCCGACTGGGACGGCGCCGGACGCCTGGTTCGCGCCGCGCTCGATGCGTTCGGCGCGCTCCACGTCGTCGTCAACAACGCAGGGATTCTGCGCTTGTTCCCGTTCGAGCAGGAGCCGCTCGAAAACTGGGACCGCACGATCCGTGTGCACTTGCGCGGCCATTTCTGTGTGGCGCGCCGCGCCCTCGACTACTGGCGCGCCGAGCATGCCGGCGGGCGTGCGGTTGCCGCGCGCATCATCAACGTATCGAGCGGAGCGGGCCTGCAGGGCGCCGCCGGTCAGGCGTCCTACTCGACCGCGAAGGGCGGCATCGCGTCGCTCACGCTCACGCAGGCTGCCGAGCTCGGCCGCTACGGAATTACCGCGAATGCGGTGGCGCCCACCGCCCGCACGCGCATGACCTCGGAGTTCTGGCCCGATCAGATCGCCAAGCCCGAGCAGGGCTTCGACGCGATGGATCCGGCGAATGTCGCACCCTTGCTCGTGTGGCTCGGCTCGGAACGCTCGAGCCATGTCACGGGCTGCGTGTTCGAGGCCGGCGGCGGCCTCATCGCGCTCGAGGAGGGCTGGGATTTCGGACCCATGATCGACCGCCAGCGCCGCTGGGCGCCGGCCGAAGTCGGCGTTGCGGTCGATGTGCTGCTGTCGCGGCGGCGGGCTCCGCGGCCGGTGTGGAATACCTAGTGAGGCTCGCCGCCCGTGCCGGCATAAGACCCCTTCGCTTCGGCTACCTGCTCGATTTTAGAAATCCCGCGGCGTGGCCCAGGCGCTGGGAGGAGATCTACGCCGAGTCTCTGGAATTCATTTGCTGGTGCGAGACGCTCGGGTTCGAGATCGCGTGGCTGCCGGAGCACCATTGCACGGAGGACGGATTCCTGGCCGCGCCGCTGATGATCGCCGCGGCGGTGGCGGCAAGAACCAAGAAGCTGCGCATCTCGACGGGAGTGGCACTCGCGCCCTTTTATCACCCGCTACGCCTGGCGGAGGATATGGCGGCTCTCGATGTCCTCTCCATGGGCCGTGCCGAGCTTGCCGTCGGAGTCGGCTATCTGAGATCGGAGACGGATGCGTTCGGCATCGATTTCAAGAGCCGTGGGAGACGCACGGATGAGCTGCTCGAGGTCGTGAGGCGGCTCTGGGGCGGCGAGACCGTCACGTTCAGGGGTGAGTTTTTCAATCTGGAAGAGGCGCGCATCTCGCCCCTGCCGGTGCAAAAGCCGCACATACCGATTCTGATCGGCGGGCTGTCGCGACCCGGAATTCGGCGCGCGGCCCGATATGGCAGCGGATTCATCGGAGCCCTCGATAATTACTCCGCCTACAGGGAGGAGTTGAATGCCGTCGGAAGGGCCGGGGCTCCGGCGCGCTTCGACCTGGTGTCCGATATGTGGCTTCTGGTAGCCGACGATCCGGAGGCGGCATTCGAGGAAACTGCGCCTTACTACCATTATCAGATCAGCACCTATGCGAAGTGGCATGCGGAATCGGATTGGGACATGCAGCCCATGGATTTCGAGGCCTTCAAAAAAAGCGGCGCAGTCAGGGTGCTGACGCCCGAGGCTGCGATCGAGTTCCTTCGCGGAAGGCTCGATGCGGCGCCGACGATGGAGAGCTTCTGCATGACCGTACCGCCCGGACTGCCGCTGCCGACGTTCGCAAAGTACGCCGAGCTCTTTGCGAAAAAGGTGATCCCCGCTTTCCGCTGACGGCCCGCAGGCCACGCGGGGTCACCGCCGCTGCCGCTGTCGCACAGGATCAAGTTTCGATTGATGCCCCATCCTATAGTTTGCGGAGCGACCGCGGCCGACTGTCGGGCGGCGGCTCCTTCTGCGCGGGGTAGGTGATATGGCGGCATCCGCCGGACTATGCTTCGGTATCGATGTCGGCGGCACCTTCACCGACTGCGTGCTCACTGAGGGCAATCGCGTCTGGCGCGCCAAATCGCCGACCACGCCCGGTGAGATCGGCAAGGGCGTGCTCGCCGCTGCCGCCCTGGCGGCGGAACGGCGTGGCGAGTCGCTGCGGGCCACGTTGCCCAAGGTCGCGCGCTTCGGTCTTGGCACCACGGCGATCACCAACGTGCTCGCCGCGCGCACCGGCAAGCGCGTCGGGCTGGTGACGACCGCGGGTTTCGAGGAGATGATTCCCTTTGCGCGCGGCAGCCGCGTGATCGACGATGAGGGCTGGCTCGTCACGCCGCCTTCGATCATCGATCTGGACACGATCGCGGGTGTGGCGGAGCGCATAGACCGCGACGGCCGGATCGTCATGCCGCTCGCTGCCACCGAGGCGGAGTCGGCGATTCGGCGGCTCGTGGAGCGTGGCAAGATCGAGGCACTGGTGGTCTCTTTCCTGTGGGGATTTCGTAATCCCGTCCACGAGGAGCAGGTGACCGCCCTTGCGCGCCGCATCTATCCGAACCTCATCGTGCTGTCGGCGGGGCTGCTTCATCCCGCGGCACGCGAGTTCGAGCGCACCAGTTTCGCGCTGCTCAATGCCTACGTGTCAGGGGCCCTCGGCGGCATCGACGAGCTCGCTGCCGAGCTCGCCTCGCTCGGCCTCAAGCCCGCGGTGCTGCTGGTGCATTCGCAAGGGGGATCGATCAGCATCGCCGAGGCGAAGCATCGGCCGCTCGGGCTTGCGGCATCCGGGCCTGTCGCGGGGGTCGCGGCGTGCGTGACCGTGGCAAAGGCTGCCGGCATCAGCGATGTGGTGACCTGCGATGTCGGCGGCACATCGTTCGACGTATCGGTCATCGTCGACGGCGAGGCCGCGAGCCGCACCCGCGGTGAAGTGATGGGCATGTGGACGGCGCTGCGTCAAGTCGATGTCGAATCGATCGGTGCCGGCGGCGGTTCCATCGGCTGGATCGATGCGCGCGGGCTGCTGCGCGTCGGCCCGCAATCGGCGGGCTCGATACCCGGTCCCGCGTGCTACGGGCGCGGCGGCACCCGCGCCACCGTCACCGATGCGCTGGTCGTGCTGGGCTACATCGATCCCGATCGGTTCCTCGGCGGTGACTTCAAGCTGGACGCGGCCGCGGCGCGGACCGCGTGCGCCGCGCTCGGCGAGCGAATGGGCCTGGATGCGGAATCGACCGCCTGGGGTATTCGCCGGCTGGCACTCGCCGGAATGGTGAAGGCCACGCGCGGACGTACCGGCATGCTGGGACTCGATCTGCGCGAGCAGGCATTCATCAGCTTCGGCGGCTCGGGCGCACTGTTCACACCGGATCTTGCACTGGCCGTGGGGGCGAAGACGGTACTGGTGCCCGAGCTGGCGTCGGTGCTTTCCGCATTCGGTGCGGCGACCACGGACATACGGCGCGAACGCATCCACTCGCTGCTGGCGCTGTTCCCAGTCGACCCGGCCGTGGTGGCGAGAGTGAGCGCGGAGCTGTCCCGCAGCGTGCTCGAGGATCTCGCCGCGGACGGCGTCGGTGAAGCCGATCGCAGCGTCTACTTCGAGGCGGACCTGCGCTTCTCGAAACAGATTTCGGAGATCGCCATGCCGTTCCCCGCCGGCGGCTTCGATGCAGACGCGGTCGACGCGCTGCTCGGCGCGTTCCGATCCGAATACGCGCGCCGCTACGGCCACGGTGCTCTCGCTCTCGGTGCGCCGATCGAGCTCGCGACGATCCGCGCCGTCGGCATCGGCCGCACCACACAGGCGGTGCTCTCGCCGACCAACGAGGACGTGGTGGCGGCGGGAACGCCGGCACCGATCGCCCGCCGCCGCTCTGTTAGACTCGAGCGAGGCGACGGGGGTCGCGCAGACATCCCGGTGTTCGACGGCGATCGGCTTCGCCCCGGCCACGCGCTTCGCGGCGCGGCATTGATCGATGCGCGCGACACGACCATCTGGGTCCCGGCGGGCGCCGCGGCGGCGGTCAACCGGCAAGGCACACTGCTCATGGAGATGCAAACATGATCGGCACCGACATCGATCCGATCGATCTCGAGGTTCTGCGCTCGCGTCTCGAGGCGGTCGGCGAGCAGGCCTGCCGCACCATCGAGCAGACCGCGGTCTCGCCCGCCATCACCGAGTCGAAGGATTTTTCGGTGACGCTGCTCGATGCCGAGGGAGGCCTCATCATCGGAGCGGGGCCGGTGATCTATCACTACGGGGCCGCCGCACATGCGGTGCGCTCGACGCTCGCGCGTTACGGCAAAGCGATCCATCCGGGCGACGTGTTCCTCTCCAACGATCCGCACAACGGCGGCGGGCTGCATCCCCAGGACGTCATGTTGCAGCAGCCGATCTATGTGGGGGACCGGTTGGTTGCGTGGGCGGGCGCTTCCGCGCATTTGATGGACATGGGCGGGATGGTGATCGGGTCCTTCGCGCCGGACGCGACCGAATGCTATCAGGAAGCTTTCCGCATGCCTTCCGTGCGGCTGTTCCGCGCCGGCGAGGAAGTCAGCGACGTGTGGGATCTGCTGCGCACCAATATCCGCATGTGTGAGCTCGTGGAGATGGATCTGCGCGGGCTGGTGGCGGGCGCGCACCACGCCGCCGAGCGAATCACACAAGTCGTCGAGCAGACCGGAATCGGTGCATTCATCGCGAGTCTCGCCGCCATTCGCGACTTGTCGGAGAAGCAGATGCGCCGGCGCATCTCGGCGATCGCCGACGGCACGTACCGCGCGACATCGTGGACGGAATATCGCAATGAATTCTACAAGATTCCGTGCACGCTGACGGTGGTCGGCGACCGGATGGTCTACGATTTCGAAGGCGCGTCGCCTCAATGCAAGCGCTTCTTCAACTCGAAACCCCACATCATCGCCGCCGAGCTCGTGGTGATGCTGGCGAACCGGATCGCTCCCGACCTGCCGTTCAATGCCGGGCTGTTCGCACCCGTCACCATTCGCTGTCCCGAGGGATCGATCGTCAACGCCAAGCCCCCCGCGCCCATCGGGGCCGCCCACATGCATGTCGGGCTGAATGCCGCGGGCGTCGCCATGCAGGCTTTGACGCTGGCCCTCGGCGCATCACCGGACGCCGAGCAGCACGGCTATCTCGGCGGCGCCGGATGGGATTCGGCGATCGCGACGCAGCTCTGGTCCTGGACGGATGCCGCGGGAAAACCGGATGCGTTCCTGACCATGGACGGACTGTGGTCCGGCGGGTCGGCGGGCAGCTCGCGCGACGGCAACGATTTGGGCCGCGACTGGGTCGGGCCTCCCGTGGAAGGCTCGTTTCCGGACATCGAAGTGCTGGAAAGCTGGTTCCCGTTGCTGTTCCTCGAGCGCCGCTCGCGGGGCGGCGCCGACGGCGCGGGGCGGTTCCGCGCCGGCGGCGGCAATCAATTCAGCTTCCGTCCTCACGGGGTCGGCGAAATCGTCGGGACGATTTTCGGCATGCGGCGCTGGCTGCCCCTGCAGGGGCTCGCCGGCGGAAGACCCGGAGCCTGCAATGAATTGATCGTGCACCGCGGCGACGGCTCGGCTCAGACGCTCGAGCTCGCGACCAGCGGGGCCTTGGTGCGCGACGGCGATTGGTACGAGATGCGGATGGCCTGTGGCGGCGGCTATGGAGACCCGCTGGATCGTGCGGCGGCAGCGGTCGAGCGCGATGTCGCACATGGACGATTCGACGCGGAGGTCGCGCGGCGCAGTTATGGTGTGGCGGTAGGGGACGCGGAGGCGACTGCTGCACTGCGTGATCAGATGCGCCGGGATCGTCTCGCCCGAGCGCAGCCCGCACGAAAGCCCTTGTCCGCGGAGGCGATCGACATCGTCGGCGCGCCGCAGCCGCTTTATCCGGGCGTATTGCAGCGCGGCGCGATCGCCGTTGCGGAGCAGAGCGGGGCGCCGCTTGCGCGCGCGCCCGACCATTGGACCGAGGGCTGCCCGACCTTGGTCGAGCGCCGCGGGAATCGGGACGGGCCCGACATCTGGTACCGCACCTGGCTGGATCCAAAGACCGGGCGCGCGCTGCACGTCGAGGCGGTGGTCGGCGATGTCGAGCGCAGCTTCGAGGTTTCCCCGGCGCGATGGGTCCATGCGGCGGCGTGAGCCGCAGATGCGGTGCGCTGAACATGCAGTTCGGGGTCGTCGTCCCCACCTACGATCACTACGGGAACGCCGGCGTGCTCCGCCGGCTCATCGGCGATGCAGAGAGGCTTGGCTACGATTCGGCATGGTTCGGTGATCACCTGGTGGTGCCTGGCTATGCCCTACGGCAAACCGATCCGCACTGGTACGAGGCGCTGAGCTGCGCCCTCGTCGGCTTGGGGCTGACCGAGCGATTGTCGTTCGGGATGGACGTGCTGGCCGCTCCGTATCGCAATCCGATCCTGTTGGCAAAAATGGCCGCGACGGCCGCCGAGCTCTCCTCCGGCCGGCTGCTGCTCGGTCTGGGTGTGGGATTCCTGAAAGGCGAGTTCGAAGCGCTGGGCGCGCCCTTCGAGCGGCGCGGCTCCCTGACCGATGAATGCCTCAAAGTGCTTCGCCTGCTGTTCGAGGGCCGCGGCGCGCTCTCCTTTCACGGCGAATGGGTCCGCTTCGAGGACATCCACTTCGGACCGGTTCCGGCGCGGCCGCCGCCGCTGCTGGTGGGCGGCAATCACGAGCGTGCGATCGAGCGCGCCGCGCGGCTGGGCGACGGCTGGCACCCTCTGTTCACGTCGCCCGAGCTCTACGCGCGAGGGCGTGCGCGCATCAATCAGATCCGCGAGCGCGAGGGATTGACGAGCCGGCCCTTCACTTTCTCCTATAGCTGTGCGCAGACCCGGCTGTTGGCGCCGGGCGAGCCCCCGCCGCAGGCTTTTTCCCAGAAGGTCCAGGCACCGCGCGATTATGGGTATATTCCGGAGCCCGGTCGTGCGCCCGATGGGCGGCAGCGGTTCATCGGTACGGCCGGGGAACTGCGAGACGATATCGCGGCCTTCGCCGCCGCGGGGGTTCGGCAGATCGTGCTGCGCTTTGCGATGCCGCACGATCCGGTCGTCACCGTGGACCGGATCAGCGAGCAGTGGCGCCGCTTTTCCGACGAGGTGTTACCAGCCTGCCGGGCGCTTTGAGGGGCCTGCGCTGGCGTGTCAACGATCTGTCTCATAAGATCAAGATATCCGCCCCTGCCGGTCCTCAACATAGCAGCAGGCGAAGTGCACATTCGACCGCAGAGCCTGCATCACCGAATGTGACCAAAAATAAGAGGCTCAGGGGAGTAGAGATATGGTTCGAATTGGACGACATCTGTGGGTGCCCTGCTTGTTGGCGGCGCTGCCCCTCGTGATGGCCGCATCGGCCTCGGCTCAGCAGGCGCCTGCGCCGGCGCCAGGATCCTCCGGGACCGGGTCGGAGTACGAGGGGCTCCAGGAGATCGTGGTGACGGCGCAGCGCAAGTCCGAGAATGTGCTCCGCGTGCCCGTGTCGATCTCGGCGGCTACCGGCGAGCAGCTGATCTCGGCCGGTATCGACCAGGTCTCCTCCTTGCAATTCACCACGCCCGGCTTCTATACGGACAACGGCGTGGGGTACACCCAGATTTATCTGCGCGGCATCGGCAACAACATCTTCGTCGGCGCCGACCCATCGGTGCTCACCAATATCGACGATGTGCCCCGCATCTACGGTTCGCTGGTCAATAATTTCGTGAACGTGGACCGGGTCGAAGTTCTGAAGGGCGCCCAAGGCGGTCTCTACGGCCGTAACGCCACCGGCGGCGTCGTCAATATCATCACGCGCCAACCCGGCGACACCGCGGAGGCCGACGCGCGTCTCGACTATGGCGAGAAGAACACGCTTGAGGCGGCGCTTTACGCGAACCTGCCCATCAACGACGTCCTCGCCTGGAACGTCGCGTTCCAGCGCGATTCGCATGACAACTACGTGAAGAACCTCCTGCAGCCCAATCCGCTCACGCCCGCGATGTTCCCCGACGGCGGGGGTTTCCTGCTGTCCTTGCCGCCCAACGAAGGCGGCCCGCCCACGGCCGTGGTGACGCCCGCACAGACCGCGGCCTATTTCAACTCGGCGATCCACCCGCAAAGCGGTTATGGAAACCAGGATTTCTGGGCGGGCGACAGCAAGGTGCGGCTGCAGCCGGCACAGAATTTCAAGGTGACGGTGGACGCGGATTGGTCCCAGAAGCACGACTCGGACGGCGATCAGTGGTTCTTGCAGACGCCGGCCTATTCGCAAGCGTATGACGCCGGGGTTTTGGGGGCATTCGGCATCGTCACCGATTTTCCGCCGGGGTTCTACAAGCCCGTAACCCACGCTTTCACGAACTACAACTCAACTCCCGCGGCCGATTGGCTCACCGACTACGGCTTCTCGATCCGTCCCGACTGGAGCTTGCCCGGCGTCGACATCACGAACATTGCCGCCTATCGCCAGCAACAGACCCTCTACACTCAGAACTACGCCAGTCCGATCACCGTCGACATACCGACCGTGGACAATTCCAAGTGGTACCTGTACGAGGAATTACGCGCAATCTCGACGGGGTCCGGCCCGTTCCACTTCCTGGGAGGCGTGACCTATCTGAGGGACCACACCCTCGGGAAGACGACCAATGTGCTGTTTCCTCCCCTGTGTTGTATTCCGGCTCTCGCCGGGGCCGGAGTCAATACCTACGTGCAGTCCACGGACCTCGTCGACAACTACTCCGTTTATGGGCAGGTTGGCTACGACATCACCAGCAATCTGAACTTCACGACTTCGCTGCGGTGGATCCATGAGACCAACGAGGCGAACTTCACGAATCCGATCAACTCGACGTCTTCCATCGATGCCAAGAGGTACTTGCCGTCGGCAACGTTGAGCTATGCGTTGGACGGCGGCGGGAATGTCTATGTCCGCTACGCCAAGGGCTTCAAGGCCGGCGGGGTGAACCCCGTCGTGCCGCCAACCCTTTTCCCGAGCGATTTCGGCAAGGTGTTCGGACCGGAGCAGGTCAACACGTACGAGACCGGCTACAAGGACGAGCTGCTGGATCACCGCCTGCAGGTAACGTCGGCTGTCTTCTACAACGACTATACCGGCCTTCAGTACACGACGGCGGGTAACGCCACACATCCGGCGCTGATTGAAGCGATCGTCAACGCGGGAACGGCCGAAACCTACGGCGCCGAGGGAAGCCTGACCTGGCGAGTCACGCGGCCCCTGACGCTGAGCGCCAACGTTGCCTATCTGGAAGCCAAGTATCGAAGCTTCTCGAACGAGGACGGGTCGGTGCTGGCCACCTTCAACTTCGATGGCAAGCGAATGATCAATTCGCCGCGGTGGCAAATGGCCTTTCAGGCGGCTCTCGATAAGCCGATCACCGGGAACCTGGACCTGACGGGGACTTGGCAGACCGCCTACATCAGTGATGTCGTCACCGCCTACACCGTATATGAGGGCTTGCCCAACGCCGCGATTCCCCAATACTGGCTCTCGAACGTTCGGGTCGGCGTCAAAACATCAGATGACCGCTACCAGTTCTCCATCTATGCCAACAATGTGATGGACCGGGCGTACTACACGTTCGCTTCCATCTCGAGCTTGGGTGTCAATGCTCTGTGGGGCTATCCCCGCATCGTGGGCGGCGAAGTCCAGGTCAAGTTCCACTAGCGCGAGTTTCCTGAACTCCGGCATTTAGCGGATTTCGATTGTATAGAAAACGGCTGATTTACAGCCGCACGGGTGTCCATGCCTGTTATCGCCTTGCGTATACACAAAACAATGTGA
>Ga0335074_10016206_pt1 | contig 10491 bp, 10 predicted proteins | sample Lox_Sample_23_FD_206715 | JGI IMG/M metagenome (GOLD analysis project Ga0335074, IMG submission 206715) | Soil microbial communities from Loxahatchee National Wildlife Refuge, Florida, United States - Lox_Sample_2.3 | ecosystem: Environmental > Terrestrial > Soil > Wetlands | place: USA...
GCGCGCCGTCGTGGCCCCAGCGCTGCCGGGCCTGGGCCATGGACTGCAGGACCGGGACCACGAAGATGCCGGTGCCGCCGGCGAAGCTCATCAGCGCGGGCAGCTGCGGCAGCGGCACGATGTTGGCCACCTCGTCGAGGAAGCAGCCCAGCGGCGGGTCGAGCCTGCCGCCCGGTGAGGTGTCGGCGATCGACTTGGCGGTCTCCAGGTAGTCGTCGGCGAAGGCGGAGATCAGCGGGGCGAGTGCGGACGCGCGCCGCTCATCGGCCATCAGGTAGCAGGTCCCGCCGTCGCGGATGAACGCGGGCAGGTCGGTCTCGGTACCCGCGGGCGGGGTGAACACGGCGCGGGCGGCGGGGGCGAGCAGCGGCGCGACGGCGGTCTGCGCGGTGGCCCACAAGCTGGACCTGGTCGTGTCGGCCGGCAGCCGGTACAGGCCGTCGAGCATCGCGGCGGCACCGTCGGCGGCACCGGGATGGCTGGCCAGGATGCGGATAGGGGCGTCGACCCGGTCATCGAACGCCCACCGCAGCACGTCGTCGGCCGAGCCGCCGCAGAGGGCGGCGGCGTGCAGCCACCCGGCGAGCAGGTTGGTCGCGTTCAGGCCGAAGAAGCCGCCATCGCTGGAGTCCGACGTAGCTTCGGATTTGCCGACCACCACCATGACGTCGGCACGGGTCCTGGCCTTATCGAACGACTCGCAGCCCGCCGCGAGCGACCAGGTGAGCCGGTCGGGCCAGGAGATCATGCCGGTGGGTGCCATCACCCGGACCGGGCCGCGTCTGGCGCGCGGGATCGCGGTGGCCAGCAGCACATCGGGACGGATCGAGGTGACCAGCGCCGGGCCGGGCCAGTCATGCAGCCACGGGATGATGATCTGCGAGGTCTTTCCCTGCCGGGGCGCGGCGATGTTCAGCACCGAGTCCTCGGCGCTGGCAGCCAGCCGCAGGCTTCCCGGGACCGATCGGCCGAGCCGGACACCCACGGCCGCGACCGTGATCGTACGGCCGGCCAGGCTGGGCCTGATCACGGGGCCTCGCGCGATCACGGCTTTCTCCGACAGAGTGGCGCGCAGCTGGGCGGGTGAGGCCAGACCGCGCCGCGGGTGCCGCGCGGCGAATCCGCGCATGCCGGCCACGACGGCCGCGGCGAGAGCGGCCAGGACGAGCCCCCCTGCCGCCGCGAACCCGGTCAGGCCGGGCAGGTCGGGGCGGGCGGCGGCGGGCCAGGCCTGGCGCGGGTCGCGCCAGTGGCGGGGCAGGGCGACCGCGGCGGCCAGCGCCTGGCCGAAGCTGACCGGCGGCCAGGCGCCGTGGAAGACCAGCCCGGCGAGCTGCCCGGTGACCCAGGCGCCCCCGCCGGCCAGCGTGATGACCAGGATGAGCGAGGCGATCAGGTAGTCGTGCGGGCCGTCGAGCGGCGCGGGCGGGGTGATGGTGTGGTTGCCGCGCATCGCATCACACCGCCATCCGCTCGTTGGTCCAGTACAGGCGGCGTTCGTCCGGGGTGAGGACGGTCTGCACGACGGCCGATGCGGCGCGGCCTATCTTCCATACCGCCCGGCCTGTCTGCAGGCCGGTCCAGGAGGCGATGTGCGCGCACTCGGTGTCGGTCAGCCCGACCTGTTCCCTGGTCATCGCCAGCGGGGCGGTGTCCTGCCGCAGGCAGACCCGGATATCGCAGGAGGCGATCAGGTTCGCGGCGATCGACGCCTCGGCCGACCCGGCGTCCCCGGCCGCCTCGAAGTCAGAAAGCCGGTGGGTGGCCAGGACCTGGATCGTGCCGTGGGCGCGGGACAGGCGCAGGTCGCTGTCCACCTTGCTGATCAGGGCGGGGATCCGCAGCGACCGCCACAGCTCGTCACGGACGATCATCCGGACCGGGCCGGGTTCATCGACGGCGGCCTGGCCCCAGCTGGACACGCAGGCCAGCGTCATCGCGACGGTTTCGTCGCCGCGCCCGCTGATCCGGGACAGGTCGACGGTCTGGATCGGCGCGGCGAAGTCGGGCTGGATCGTGGTCGGGCCGTCGAACAGCCCGGACAGGCTGCCGCGGACCATGTTGCCCAGCGCGTCCGCGATCGGGCGGATCATCTCCCGCAGCTCACCGCCGCTGGGGACGCGCAGGTCGTCGGCCATGTCCGGCGGCGGGTCGCGGAGCAGCGCCCATACCTGGGGGATGGTGGGGCTGGGTCGGCGCGCTCCCCCTCGCGCGTCCCCAGCCCCGCCCCCTCCCGGCCCGCAGCTTTGCCGGCCGGAAGCCTCGGTGATCGCGTACGACAGGGCCGCTTCCTCGGTCGGGGTCAGCGGCCGGCCCAGCCGCATGGTCAGCAGGGACGCCAGCAGGATCAGCCGCCTGCGGTGGATCTCGGCCAGCCGCTCCGCCAGCTCGGCCTGGTCGGCGGGCAGGTGGTCGCCCAGCGGCCCGGCGTCCAGCGGGTTGAGCCGCCCGGGCAGGCCCGGGCCGAGCTCGACCGGTTCGGTGCCCAGGACCCGGGCCATCCCGGCGTACTCGTTTTTCAGGTCGCCGCACACGAACATGCGGACCCCGTAGGTCATCAGCCGCATGCCCAGCGCCTTGATGGTGGCGGACTTGCCCGCACCCGGGACGCCGGTGATCACGATGTTCGGGTTGGAGACCAGCCCCAGCCGCAGCCACTCCAGCGGGTGGCAGCAGAACGCTCCCCCGGTCAGGCAGTCCATCCCCAGGTACGCCCCGACCGCCGGGATACCCGCTCCGTACAGCCACGGGTACAGGCCCTGCACCTCGGCGGTGCTGCCGCGGAACACCGGTACCCGCGGCATCAGCGGCGCCCGGCCCCCGCCCGGGGCCGCCCAGCCGCGGCGCGGTGGCACCCGGGCGGGGCCGGGCACCATGCGCTGTTCTGATGAAGAAAAGGTCTTGTCCTGGGCGGGCGGCGGCGCCAGGGCCAGCCAGCTGGCCAGGTCGAACACCGGCAGCGGTACGCGCGCGGGCCGGGCCATGATCACCACCGCCTCTTCGGCAGGCCCAGGCCCAGCGGCAGCGCGCCGGCCGCGAAAGCGATGTCCTGGCTGAACCAGGCGCGGCGGATCTCGATCCTGGCCGCCGCCGCGTCCGCTTCCAGCGCGGCGCACGCATCCTCGACCGCGTCCGGGTCCGCGGTGACCGTGACGTAGGCGGTGAACCGGACCAGGCCGTGCCCGGCTGCCCGTTCCGCGTCCTGCTGCAGCGCCTTGCGTGAGGCGGCCTGCTCGTGCTCGGGGACCAGCTGACCGGTCCGCTGCCGCATCCGGATCGCCACATGCCGCGCGGTGCGTTCCCGCATCACGTCGCGTTCGGCGGCCCTGGGGCCGAGCGGCTCGATGGCCAGGCTGAACGAACGGCGCTGCCCCTCCCCCAGCAGCGGCGCCAGCGCGGTGCAGTACGCCTGGCTGCGCGGCCATTCGTGCACCCAGTACGTCACGCTCGCCACCCCGTCATGCAGGTACACGCCGGGCCGGGCCTCGGCGTAAGCCGGGCCGGACAGCGCCGGCGCCACACCCGGCGCCAGCCCTTCCGGCTCCAGCCCGTGATCGCAGCGGGCCCGGGCGGCGGCGCGGCGCCCGTCCAGATGCGCCTGCGCGGCGGGGTCGAACGCGGTCCGCAGCACCTCGGCCAGATCCCGGGGCCCGAGCCACTCCATGATCGTGAGCTCGGCCCCGCCGATCGCCGCCGACAGCGACCGCAGGTGGCGCAGCAGCACCGTGGCCGCGCCGGCCTGGCCGCCGCCCGCGGCCTTGATCGCGGCATGCGCGCGGGCCGCGGACATCGTGAACGCCAGGTAGGACTCGCGCCGCGCGGTCGCCAGCGACGCGGTCCCCAGCAACGTCCCGGTGACCTGGCCGGCCACCTCCGGCGCATCCGCCGCCAGGTGGGCGGCGTGCCAGTGGCGCAGCGACGCGCCGCTTTCCGGCGCGATGCGCTGCAGCGCCTGCACCCGGATCACCGGCTGCGACTCGGTGCACAGGCCCGCGATCAGGCCGCCCCAGCCGCTCACCCGCTGATCACGGCGAGCCGAGTCGACCAGGCCGATGCCGGCGAACTCGACCCGGGCGACCGCCGTGTAGGTACGGTCATACCGGTGGCAGGCGACGGCCAGATCCCGGCCGCCGCTGGACGGGACCGCCAGGATAGTCAGCGGAGCCAGGATCCCCGGCAGGTCCGTGCCCGGCTCGCCGCTACGCGGGCTCATCGGCCCGGACCGGAACTTGTGCTGGCCGCGCAGCGCGAGCAGCTGATACGACACCACGGCGGCGACCCACTCATCGGCGGTCCGCCCGGCGACCCGGACGAACGCCGCCGCCAGCAGGATCAGGGCCAGCGGCCACATCACCGCTGCCTGCCCGATGTCGGTCGTGGCGACCGGGAGGATCGCGGCCAGGACCGCGGCCGCCAGCAGCAGCGCCCGCCGTCCGGACAGGCCGAACAAGAACGCGACGCGTTCGGCCTGCCAGCCCCCGTAGGTCCGCGCGGCGGGAGCGTCGTGCTGTCCGTTCATGATTCCTCCCCTGGATCTGGTTCGCTGACGTCCCCGGCAGGCCCGGCTGCGGCCTGCGGGGCCGGGCTGGCAGGCGGCTGGAGGTCCTGGCCGGCTGGCGGCTGCGGGTACCGGTAGCGGCCGGTCCCCTGGGACCGGGGTGTTCCGGCGGGCTGGGCGTACGGGTTCGCGTTCGGCATGCCGGCATGGCCTGCCATCTGCTCCATGTGCCCGGTCAGGCTGTTGACCGCCTTCTGCGCGAACCTGGCCCCGGCCAGCGCGATGCCCGCCGGTCCGGCCGCGGCGGCCCCCGCCCCGGCGGCACCTGCGTCCATTGCTGCGCCGGGCAGCAGTCCGCCGCCCGCTGACATGGTGTGCTGTTCGGCGCGGCGGCTGAACTCCGACGGCTCCACTCCGGCGATTCCCCCGCCGCCTGAGGCACCGCTGCCTGCTGAGGCGCGGCCGGCGGCGAAACCGAGCAGCGTCCCGAGCCCGGCTGTTCCTGCCACCTGAACCGACGCGAAGGCGAAGAACCGGGCGACCGCCGGCCAGGCGAACACGGCCAGGACCAGGACCAGCATCCCCTCCAGCAGGTTCTCCACCGTGCCGGACTCCCCTGCCAGGTTCAGGCCGACGGCGAACACCAGCGCGATCACCGGCTTGAGGATGATCAGCTGGATCGTCGCGCTGACCAGCTTCAGCCACCACGACTTCGTCGTCTCTGACAGCTGTCCGGCGGCGGCGAGCGGGCTGGTCGCGATCAGCACCGCGATCGCCGCGTTCCGCAGCAGCAGCTCGAACCACAGCACGATCACCAGCAAGATGCCGAGGATGCCGAAGATCAGCAGCAGCGCCGCCGGTATCGCCGGATTCGCGCTGCCCAGCGCGGTAGCGCCGAACAGGCCGCCCAGCTTTGCTGACAGCGCCTGCTGCGAGCCGAACGACTGCTGAACGATCACCGACGTGATGTCATCGGCCGCCGCCAGCGCCGCCGTGCCGACCGCGATGGTCAGCGTGAACGCGAGCGCGGCCTTCGCCAGCCCGGTCAGGCCGGTGACCACTGCGGAACCGTCATGGGTGAACCCGGTCCGGATCACCTGGCCGGTCAGCAGCAGCGCCGCCACGATCGCGGCGATGCCCAGCGAGATGCCGTACACCGACTTGATCCCCGCCGTGGCCAGATCCGGGTCTGGGATCGCCGCGAACGCCTTCGCGAATTCCTTCAGCAGCGATGCCGCCGCGTCGGCGAACGACTGGCACACCTGCTGCCACGCCGAGGACACGAACCCGCCGACAAGGCCGGCGCCGATGGCGGTGACGGCGTGGGAGGCGCAGTCAAGCGGGTTAACCGGGCAGCCGCTCATGGTGACAGCTCCTGCCATCCGTCGCTGGCAGCCTGCGCGGAGCCGGGTTCGGCGCCCAGGCCGGAGTAGCTCGTGCCGGCGGGGGTGAGGATCTTCCAGTCGCCTTACGCCCAGTGCATGCGCAGCGGGTAGACCGACACGCGGGCCTGCGTGCCCGCGCCCGGCAAGGTGGTGACGTAGTCGCAGAGCAGCAGCACCGTCACCTGGCTGGCGGTGACGTCCTGCACCTGGTACTCGACCGGGTCGAGCACGACCGACGCGCCCGCGGGGACCGGTCCCGAGGCCGGCAGGCCGAGGTCCTGCCGTTCGCCGGCGACGCCCTGGGCGAACTGCTGCGGGCCGCCGGGGTAGGACGGGTCGGCGGTCAGCCGCATGACCGCCGCGGCCCGGTCCGGGTCCAGCGTGGAGCCGAGCTGCATCGCGAACTGGTCGGCGGCGGAGACCGCGCCCTGGGTGGAGTGCGGGTAGCCGAGGTAGACGCCGTTGATGAGCTGGCTGCCCTGGATGACCTGGACCGGGCCGGTCAGCACCGGAGCGGTCGCGGCGCTTGCCGGCGTGGGGCTGGGCGGGGCCGGGGTGGTGCCGAACAGGTCCGGGACCGGCGGCGGCAGCGTGTTCTCCTTGGGCTGCGGGCTGAGCGCCGTCTCGATCACCAGGCCGATCGCCGTGAACAGCAAGAGCCCGGCGCTGACGCCGATGGCGATCTTGATCCCGCGGCGGATGCGGTCGATGCGGCTGGGGTACACGGGGGTTCCTTTCAGTGGACGGAGCCGAAGATGGTGTTGACGACGGGGATGGCGATCGCGGTGATGACCACGCCGCCCAGCGACCAGATCAGCGCCCGCTTGCCCCGGTCGGCGTGGTCGGGCCGGCTGGACAGGGAGCCGATGGCCATCAGGCCGCCGGAGACCAGGGCGGCTCCTGCGCAGGCGATCAGCGCGCCCCACTTGGCGTAGCCGATCAGCAGGTTCACGCCGTTGGAACCGGAGACGGGATCGGCCGGGGCCGGGTTGTCGACCGGCGGCGCCGACGGGCTGCTGGCGGCAAGCACGTGCCAGGCGCAATGCAGGCAGCTTGCGAGGTAGGTGAGGATCATGAGGACCACCCCCCGGGTGCTCGTGATTTTACTTTAGTAAAATCGGTAGCGGTGAGGCTACGTCTTGCTAACACATACTGTCAAGCAGCGGACACGGAACGCCATGACCGGCAAGCATTTGCATCGCTTCAGCAAAACGGGCAGGATGGAGCCAGCAGCACCAGACGGCACGCGACGGGAGGCGACGGCACCACCATGGGCGACGAAGATGACGCCCCGAAAAATGTGATCGCGCGGCGCCTGGAGCACCTGATCGCCACCGTGCACCCCGCCGGGCGGGGCCCGTACCTGCTCCGCGAGATCGCCGACGGCGCCAACGCCGCGGCCGGGGAACCGGTCGTATCGGTCGCCTACCTGTCCCAGCTGCGGCTCGGGCAGCGCAAGACCCCCAGCTACAAGGTCCTGGAAGCGATCGCCCGGTTCTTCGGCGTGCCCGCGACCTACCTGTACGACGAACTGACCGACGAGCAGGCCGACCGGCAGCTCGAACTCCTCCAGGCGATGCGCGACGCCGGCGTCCGCTCGGTCGCGCTGCGCGCCAGCGGTTTGTCCGAGAAGTCCCTGCAGGCCGTGAAGGCCCTGATTGAGAGCGCCCGCGACCTCGAAGGCCTCAACCGTGCCGGCGACGCCGGACCGGACCAGAGCGCTACCTAGCCTGAGCCCGGGCCCGCGGCACGCCGCTGCGTGGCCGGTGCCTGTAGAGCACCGATTACCGGGCCTGGTTCCCATCTGGCGGTTTTCTGAGCGCTGGCCAGCCTCCGCCGGCCCCTTTTGAGCCGCCCGCGAGCATTACTTGATTTTGCAATAGTTGACTCTGGCTGCTGGCCGGGCTACTCTCGATCACCTCAGCTGATTCAACTTCAGCAGAACATCCGGTGGTGCTCCGCAGCAGCATCGCCGGACACCGGCCCAGCCTGGCCTCCTCCGCGGGCACTGACCCTTCCCGGAGGCTGCCATGGCACCGCCCAGGTCCTGGCCATCATCACCACCCGCGAGACAGCGGTGAGCACCGCCAGGCGGTTCGCCGCCCTGTGCGGCATGGCGCTCACCGCCCCGTTCGTCCTCACGGCCGGCGCCGCGCTCGCCGCCGAGGCATCCGGCGCGATCTCCGGCACCGGCAGGGCTCGGACCGTCACGCCATGAATCAGCCAGCACGCTCCCCCGCACCCATGGCGGCAAGACCGCCAGCCGAACCCGCGAAGGGAGCATGACATGAAAGACACCAGCGACGGCAGCCGCATCGCGATCCGGCTGCTTTCCAAGACCGTGCCCGGCATCGCCGAGGCGGCCATCGGGCCCTGGACCAGGCAGGCGCGATGCGCGGAAACCGATCCCGAGATCTTCTTCCCGCCCGCCGACGACCCCGCCACCCGCGCCCGCGCTGTCTGTGCACGGTGCCCGGTACGCGAGGACTGTCTCGCTTACGCCCTTGACGCCGGTGAGCAATACGGCATCTGGGGCGGGCTCGACCCCCGCGAACGCCAGAACCTGCGCCGATCGATGAAACGAGCGACGGCCAAAGGCAAGGGCGCGGCATGACGCCCCAGCAGCGGCGCCTCCGCGCCCAGATCGCCGCCAACGCCCGCTGGTCCCGCCTCATGGCCCGCACGGACCAGGCCGACGCCGCACGGGCCGCCATCTTCGCCCGCCTCGAACGACAGGTCGACCCGGACGGAACCCTCAGCCCGGAACACCGGGCGGTCCTGGTCAAAGCGGCTGCCCGCAGGCTGTCAGCTGAGCTCAACGCGAGACGCGCACGTAGACGTGGCTGATGACACTAGGCGGCGCGCGTCGCGTCCGCTGTCCCGTCGACGATCGGTGCCATCACTGGGGGTAGCTCTATGATTCCCCGACGTTACAATAGGGGCGGTTGTTAACAGTCGTCCGGCGCGGCGGCTTGGCGATCGCGGGCGAATGAGGTGGGGGATGGTGCGGGAACGGCAGCTCCGGCGTCACTGCCGTAGCCTGCTGCGCGAACTGGACATCCGGCCGCCGCTGGATGTCACCGCGCTGTGCGCGAGCCTGGCAGATCACCGCGGACGTCCCATCCGGCTGGCGGATTACCCGTTTCCGGTCCCCGGCCCGTTCGGCGTCTGGCTGGAGATGGAACACACAGACTACATCTTCTACCAGAGAGAGACCAGCCCGGCGCATCAGGTTCACATCACGCTGCACGAGATCGGTCACCTCATCGCCGACCACCACGGCGACGGCCTCCCCGCCCTGCTCAGCCCCGGCCCGCCGCCGGAGGCAGTCCGGCGGGCGCTGGGCCGCACCTCCTACGACACCGAGCAGGAACACGCCGCCGAGACGATCGCCACCCTCATCCTGCAGTGGGCATCGGTCCTGGACGCCGTCGTACCCAGGCTGTCCGCCAGCCCGGCCGAACGCCGCATGCACGGCGCGCTCGCTGAGCGGATGGGATGGCTATGAAGGCGCTCGTCGCCATCCACGGCCTGGTGCTGTACCTCGCCGTCGCGTGGAAGGCCGGCAACCTCAGCCGCGCGCCGCGCGACCAGCCGCTGCGCTGGGTGACGGCGTGCCTGGCCTGCGCGGCATTGGCCTACCCCGCCGGGATCCTCGCGGTCGCACACCCCGCCTCCCCCGCCGCGCCATGGCTCACCTTCACCGAACTGACCTGCCTGCTCGGCACCGGCTACGCACTATGCTGCTTCTTCCTGTTCTCCCTCCGCCCGCCCGCTACCGCCCGGGCACAGGCGCGGCAGCGCGCGATTCCCCTCGCCGGCGTCGCCGCCACCCTCGCGGTCACCGCGGCGCTGACCCCGGCCGGCACCCGGATCACCGACCTCCGCGATCCCGCCGTCGACGTACCCTTCCTCGCCTTCGACCTGTGCATCTCCTGGCTGCTCGCCGACGCGTGCGTGCACGCCCGGGAAGGAGCCCGCAGCACGGCCGGCACCCTGGCACGCGGCCTGCGCATCGCTGCGGCCGGGCTGGCCCTCATGGTCGCCGGAGCGAGCATCATCGCCGCGAACATCGTTCTCTACTGGGGCCGCGCCGACGGTTCCGCCGGGCTCGGGCTGGCCGGCAACCTGCTGGTGATACCCGGCGTCCTGGTCTTCATCACCGGAGTCTGCTACCCCGGCGCGGTCATGCGCGTGCACGCGGCCGGGGTCTGGGCCCGCCACCGCCGCGCCTACCGCGAACTCGGCCCGCTGTGGACCCTGCTGCACCAGGCATTCCCGGAGGACACACTCGCCCGGGTACCAGCGGGGCGACGACCCGGCCTGCTCAGCCCGCACGGCGTCCACTGGCGCTACTACCGCCGCGTCATCGAATGCCGCGACGGACTGGTCCGCATCAGCCCGCACCTCCACCGCAACGAACCCGCCGGCCCCGGACTGGCCCATCACCTGCTGGCCGCCCTCGCCTCCCTCCCGCCCGCACCCGGCCAGGCAGTCCCGGTCGCGATCCCGGCGACCCCGCACCTCGACGCGGACGCCGGCGAACTCATCCGCCTGTCCCGCGCCCTGCCAGCCAGCACCCGGACCCGTATTCCGCGACCCCGCCGC
>Ga0335074_10016207_pt1 | contig 10490 bp, 5 predicted proteins | sample Lox_Sample_23_FD_206715 | JGI IMG/M metagenome (GOLD analysis project Ga0335074, IMG submission 206715) | Soil microbial communities from Loxahatchee National Wildlife Refuge, Florida, United States - Lox_Sample_2.3 | ecosystem: Environmental > Terrestrial > Soil > Wetlands | place: USA: Florida...
GACGCTCAATCCGTTTATCGTCGCCAGCCAAGTCCTGCCGAAAGTGGCGTTGGTGCCGCTGTTTGTCGTCTGGTTCGGGTTCGGCGTAACCTCGAAGGTGCTGATCGCGGCGACGCTCGCCTTCTTTCCTATCCTCACCAACACCGTGCTCGGGGTTAAGTCCATCGACCGCGGCCACCGCGACGTCATGCTCAGCTTGAACGCAACGCGCTGGCAGATCTTTCGTCGGCTCGAACTGCCCTCCTCGCTCCCCTACATCATCTCCGGTATGGAAGTCGGCATCGTCCTCGCGTTCATCGGCGCCATCGTCGGCGAATATGTCGGCGGCGACAAGGGACTAGGTCACCTCCTGGTCGCCCGCATGAATGCTTTTGAGACCGACGGCCTTTTTGCGGTGATGATTCAGATGACGATACTGGGATTTATTTTCTATTTTGCCATTTCGCTGCTGCGGCGCGCTCTCATTCCTTGGCATGAATCGGCGCATCGCGGCACGCGCAACGCATGAACACCGCAAGTCTCGGTGCGAATCTCAGTGCAAGTCTCAGCGCCAGTTTCAACTCACGTCGCGCCGCAGGTCATCCCACGGACGCCGCCTCGCGCAGGCCGGCAATCATCGACGTGCGTAGGAGATGCGCCCTTGCCCGCACGCGGTCGGCAGCGATCGCCTGCAAGCCGGCGAGTATCTCGCGGCGTTTCTCCGGATCCTTTTCCCGCATTCGGGCGCGGTTCGCGTCGGCCTGCGCGATGATCTGCTCCAATGCCACCGGCCGACGCCGGCGCTCGTAAAGATCAAGACGCTGCGCGAGTGGAGCGCCCGCACGGATATCGTGGAATGCCGCGACCAGTTCGAAGGCGTCGTGCACGCCGCCGTTGAGGCCCATGCCGCCGGACGGGCTGTTGAGATGCGCGGCATCACCGGCAAGAGCGACGCGCCCACGATGGTAATGCGGCGCGATGCGCTTGTGGACGCGATAAGGCCGCATCTCCAGGATCTCGTATCCGTTCGGCTGAGCGACGATTTCCCGCAGGCTCGCCTGGATCGCTTCGTCGGTTATCTGCGTTTCGATCGGCAAATCCTCACGTGGATAAATCGACACCCGCCAGCGGCCGGGAACGCGCAGCAGCGAGAAGTTGCCGCCCGCCTTCCAGCAATAAGCGATGCTGCTCAGGCCTTCGAGATGATCTTCGAATGGAAACGTCGTCGTGGCGAGCAACGTCGTTTCCGGGTAGGTTTCCCCCTCCAAGGGAAATCCGAGCGCCTGGCGCACGACCGAGCGCGCGCCGTCGGCACCGACCACGAAGCGGGCGCGCAGTGTCGCCGGCGACTTTGTCGACGACTTGGCGCCGTTGAGCGCAAGCGTAACGCCGTCCTCGTCCTGCGTCACATCTACAACTTCGGTAGCGAAGAAGGTCTCCGCGACCGGCTCCGAGCGCAATGCTGCGAGCACAATCCGGGATAATCTCCACTGCTCGCATTGCAATCGAAAGGGATGGCGCGTCGCATCGGCGATCACGCCGAGGTCGAACACCGCACGCTCGCCCTCCGGATGAAGCCGCACCTGCCATTGCGGACAGATCAGTCCTTGGGCGATGAGCTCGCGTCCCAGCCCGATATCGTCAAGCAGATCGAGCGTCGGCGGATGAAAGGTCGAAGCGCGCAGATCGGTTTCGACATCGGCGGCTTTTTCGACAAGAGCGGTGGAGAAACCTTCGCGCGCCAGCAACAACGCCGTGACGAGCCCAACTGGGCCGCCGCCGACGACGGCAGCTTCGAAGTCGCGATCGGGTGACTGGCTTGACTGCATTCCTCGGACCACCGAAAAAGGTAAGCCGGATTTTATAGAAGACAAGCACGAAACGGAGACTGCTTATGACCTCGCGCCGTCACGTCCTAAAGATAGCCGGCAGACTCGCTATCGGCGCCGCGATTGCCGGGCCTGCGCTGCGTCCAGCGCTGGCCGCGGAGCCCCTGACATTTATGACTCCGTTCGGATTCATCCCGGACTTTCTAGAGATGATGAACATGGTCTCAGGCGGGTTTCTGGCGCGCGAGGGCTTTGCCCCGACACTGCTTGGTGGCCACGGAACAGCGGTCGCCCTCCAGCAGCTGGTATCCGGGGCGGTAAGTTTCGTGCGGATGACCGCGATCGACGAGTATATTGCGGCCGCCAAGGGCGCGGCGCTGGTTTGCGTGTCGACGCTCTATCAGGGCTCGAATTTCCATGTGATCTCGGCCAAGGACAAGCCGATCACGTCAGCGAAGGATTTGAAAGGCAAGACCGTCGGCATCGTGTCCGTCGGCGGCTCGACCGAGCAACTACTCGACATCATGCTGCGCGCGGTCGGGATGACCAAGGCGGACGTCAATATGCAAGTGGTGGGCAACAGCCCGGGTGTCATGCAATTTGTCCGTCAGGGCCGCGTCGATTGCTTCATCAATTCGCTCGGCGTCGTCGTGGCGCTGCAAACCGCCGGCGAAGCGATCGTGAATTGGCCGACCGATCGCTACGCGCCCCTGCCAAGCCAGATCTACGTGACCAGCCGCGAGATGGTCGAGAAAAATCCCGCAACCGTGGTGCGCTTCCTCAGGGCGCTCAGGGCCTCCACCGCGGACATGATGCACGGCGACCTTAAAGCGATTTTCCGGCGCGCCAGCGGCGATTTCGATATTCCCGGCATCAAAAAAATGGATGAGCTCGTCGCGCTCATTCAGTTCACGATGAAGCATCCGTGGATCTCGCAAGGCAGCGATAATTTCCTGCGCAACGTGCCGGCGCTGTGGGACAAGGCGGATGCGGAAATACGCGGCGCCAATATCGCCGCCGTGCCGAATGTAAGCGCGCTCTACACCAACACATTTATCGACCAGGCTCTCAAATCCTGACCCCGCTGCCGGCGAAGCATTTCGCAGCAAACATAAAAGCGACTGCAAAATAAATTGCTCGCTCGCCGGCGATAACTGACCACGTAAGTGCTGAGCAAACGCGCCAACACGATCAATTAGATTGAAAATCGCTCCGGCTTTTTGCGGAAAAAATGTCCGCTCTCGACCGGAGCTACACCGACGCGTCGACCACAGCTTCGAGATACGTTCCGTAACCGCTTTTCTTCAGGGCGCCCGCCAAACTCATAAATCTGGACTTGGTAATATAGCCCATGCGGAATGCGATCTCCTCGGGACAGCAGATTTTCATGCCCTGCCGCTGCTCGAGCGTCTGCACAAAACAGGCAGCGTCGATCAACGACTGGAACGTACCCGTATCAAGCCATGCGAACCCGCGGCCCATGCGCTCTACGCTTAGGGTACGTGCCGCAAGATATCGCTTGTTGAGGTCGGTGATTTCCAGCTCACCGCGCGCCGACGGTTTGAGCGCTTTAGCAAAACGAATGGCGTCGTTGTCATAGAAATACAGACCCGTTACGGCCCAATTTGACGAAGGGCGCTTCGGCTTCTCCACAATATCTCTAGCGAGACCGTCTTCATCAAATGAAACGATGCCATAACGCTGCGGATCATTCACGTGATAGGCGAATACGGTAGCCCCTGACGCGCGATCGGCCGCGCGGGCTAGAATTTCCGGCAGGCCGTGCCCGAAGAATATATTGTCGCCAAGGACTAGCGAGACCCGATCGCGACCGATGAAGTCCTCGCCGATCAGAAACGCCTGAGCGAGTCCTTCGGGCCTGGGCTGAACGGCGTAACGCAGTCGAATGCCCCATTGACTGCCGTCGTCGAGCAGCCGCTCGAACTGAACCCGGTCCTCCGGGTTGGTTATGACCAATATGTCGCGAATACCCGCAAGCATGAGGACCGATAAGGGGTAATAAATCATCGGCTTGTCAAAGACAGGCAGCAGTTGTTTGCTTAAGCCCCTCGTGATTGGATAGAGTCGAGTGCCACTGCCGCCGGCAAGAATAATGCCTTTTAGCATTATTGCAGCTCCTTACCCGTTTAAGCCGATTAAATGCAGTACGCGACCGACGTAGAGGTCGCCTAGGTCACCGACATATCGGACCCAACGATAGCGGCCGCTTTGACGAGCGTCTCTCTTATGAAGGAAATGCAGTACAGATTCGATTAATTCAGAGGTGCTATTTTTGCACGAAGTTTGACGACTCTCGAGGCGACCGTCGTCGAGGCGATCGTCAATATTTTTAGTTGCCGATGTTTTTTGCTTATGCTCCGTCCGTCACCGCGCCGCGCAATACGTCACGTGTCCCAAGCGCAATCGTTCGGCAAACCGCACCAATCAACGCCGCCGCGGCTCCGCGGTTGCCGACGATCGCCCGAGTTTTCAACTGCATAGTCAGTCGAACGACGCGCGACCGTCCGTTCAAGAGCGAGAACGCTGGCCTAGAGACTTGGCGTCTTAGAGGCCAGCGCTGCCTCGATCAGGCTGCCGAAGCGACCCTCGGGCTGATGGAAATACCGCGCTCAGCCAGTCTTTCGCAGATGGCGCGGGGCACCTGCCGATGGGCTTTGGCGCGTGGATACGGCATCTCGGCGACGGCTTTGCCGTCGGGATACAGCGCTTGATATTCGCTCCAATTGTCGAAGTTCGCGCGATCGATGTTGTCCACGAACGTCTCCGCCGGGGTGCGCTCCGCCAAAATCAGGGAATGATCATCGAGTTCGATATGGTAGAAGACGAACTTGCCAGGCACGTCGCGCTCGCGCACGATCGTCGTTCCGTTGATGAGGGCGCCAGCTTGGACCAAGATGCCGTCGACCAGCACGGCGTGCTGTTGCGAGACAAGCAAATCCCGGCTCGGCACATTTTCGTCGAGCGCGCCTGCCCTGATACGGATCGGCAAGCTCGTTTCGTCGGCAAAGGCACGCAGCACCGTCTGGCGGCCGATCCACCGGACCGGAACGGCACGGCCGTCGGTTGTGACGACCAAATCACCGGCCTTGAGCTCCTCTACGTTCACCTCGCCGGAAGACGTCAGAATGCGTGTTCCCGACATAAAGCATACGGGGGCTTCGGACCCGGGGCCGGTACTCGTAAGAGACCCCAGCGGCCCGCTGCCGTTGATCTGGTTGTCCGTCAACATGTAAAAGTTCTGATCCGCGACGTTGTAGACAATGAGGCCGGAAATGCCCCCTGACGTCGTCACCGAGCCAACATAGTCGTAATTGCCATCCAAGGCGCCGGCGCTGCTAATGCTGAGCTCGTCGCCGGGATTGAGAACGCTGTCGCTGGAACTGAGATCGACATTTTGAGTTGGAGTTTCACTCGGCAGATTATAGCTGCCATCGGCGTTACGCGTTACGGCGTACATGAAATCGTAGCTACCTTCGGCCATGATTATCACTCCTACGCAATGTTGCCGGCCGCGAGAATACTATCACGAGCGTCCGCGTCAACTTCATGAGCTATTTATCTCCTTTATTATTTTTGTGATTCAAATTCAGCTCCTATTAGATTCCAGCAATGAGCCTGAATTGGTTTTGTTTTGATTGCAATTGATCGAGGGTCGGGCGAAATTGCAGAAACGGGTCAGAAACACAAGGCTTTTTCCTAATGCACATTGCCAGGCAATATTGACGCCTCCGATCTTCCGTCGGCTACCGCGCGCCGGATCCATCCGTGGATTCGACCGGAGGACGGTACAAGTGTATAAAAATTTTTGCTTGTTTGCACGATTCAACGAAGTGGAAGGTTCTCTAAGGCGCGCGTTTTTGTTCCATATCTGATTTGGCAATTGGCGTGCCAAGTTCTGCCGAAGTATATCGCCGTGACCAGGCTGAATTTCTACGACACGACGTCATGTAGATTGCGGTTATCCATGCGTGCGGACGCGACTTGCTCCTTGAAGGTCTCTGGCGCTGCGAATTGCGCCTTCGCCAGGCTCGATTCCGCCACCGCCACGCTTTCGCGCGATAAACGCGGATTGGCTGCGCACCGGCACGCAAACTTCTTCTTTGGCTCGGGCGTGCGACGCCAAATCAGCTCGGTAGACGCTATAGCGCAGGGTCATATCGCGTGAAACGTACGTTGATCTGTGCGGCTCTCGTGGTCGTCGGTGTCTTTTGCTTCTGGTACGCGCTTTCCGGAATTAACAGCCCGTCGGCTCCGGCAGGGAACGGCAAATCGGCAAACAACGCGAGTGGATTGCAAAATTCGACGGGACAAGGGCCGGGTCCCGCAACCGGCGCGACGCGTACCGCAAACGCCGGCGGCACTGGCGGCAGCGTCGCTGCGGCATCAGATTCATCGGCAGGCTCGCCGACGACAAGCGCCGTGACGAATCCACTGTTGTGCAAATCCCAATGTCAAGCGACGAGCTCGACATGCCAAAGCTTCTGCTACCAGCAGTATAGCGTCACGAACCAAACCCAATATTGGAACGGGTGCATGCAAAGCTGCGGCAACAAATTAAGCGTTTGCTCGAACGACTGTGTAACCGGAATCTCGCCTTCGTCCAGCGCGCCGACGGCGATATTGCCGCCCCCGGCACAGGCACAGCGGTCGCTATCTCAATCGACGCCGACACCGTCCTTACCGCCGCAGCTGCCGGACCAGTCGTCATCATCATCGTCGTCGTCATCTTCGACGTCGTCGCCGCCACCGTCATTGCAATCGCGCTACTAATCGCGGGCACCGGCCGCGGCTCTGGTGGCATCGCCGATGCGTATGGATCGTTTTGCGATGCTCGCAACGTGAATAGATCGTTCGCATGTTGCCGCCGCTGCGATTATAATTTTCACAATTTTTGTCCTAAGTCTTATTACGAAAGCGGAAGCCGGAACGCGATCACGCGATGCACACTTCGCCACGTGAGGCATGTTTTACCTTTGAGCAGGACTTGTTTGATATCGCTAGATCGATCGCAAACATATTGAAAGCGGCAAAACACGCGAATGCTCCGATCCGCCAAGCGTAGAGTCTTGATTGCCATCGGTCTTGGCCGGGCTGCCGTTCGGGGACAGTAGCATACCGCTAGGCGGAGAGAGTTGTGCAACCGACCGAACTAATTCCGAATCGGGAGGTCGAATCGCTCGTTGCGCTCTCGCATGCTGCGCGGCGTCAGGGTGATGGTGCAGCGACGCTCACGGCGTTCGAGGCGGCAGCGGCAGACCCAAAACAGATTGGATTGAAGGTGGCGGCGGCAGCGGAGCTGCGCCAGCTGGGGCGGCTCGACGAAGCCGAGGCGTCGCTGCAGCAGGCGCTCGCCATCGAACCGCAACATGCCAATGCGCTGACCGAGCTCGGCTATCTTGCCCGGCGCCGCGGCGATCGTACGGCTGCGCTCGCGGCGTTCGAGGCGGCGGCGGCAGCAGACCCAAAACAGATTGGGTTGAAGGTGGCGGCGGCTGTGGAATTGCGCCAGCTGGGGCGGCTCGACGAAGCTGACGCATCGCTGCAGCAGGCGTTGGCCATTGAACCGCGGCATGTCAATGCACTGACCGAGCTTGGCTATCTCGCCCGGCACCGCGGCGATCACACGACCGCGCTCGCCACGTTCGAGGCGGCGGCCGCGGCAGATCCAAAACAGATTGGATTGAAGGTGGCGGCGGCTGTGGAATTGCGCCAGCTGGGGCGGCTTGACGAAGCCGAGGCGTCACTGCAGCAGGCGCTGGCCGTCGAACCGCGACATGTCAATGCGCTGACCGAGCTTGGCTATCTCGCCCGGCGCCGCGGCGATCGTACGGCCGCGCTCGCGGCGTTCGAGGCGGCGGCCGCGGCAGATCCAAAACAGATTGGATTGAAGGTGGCGGCGGCGGCGGAGCTGCGCCAACTCGGGCGGCTCGACGAAGCCGAGGCGTTGCTGCGGCAGGCGCTGGCCACCGAACCGCAACATGTCAATGCGCTGACCGAGCTTGGCTATCTTGCCCGGGGCCGCGGTGACCTTGCGGCAGCGATCGCGGCGTTCGAGGCGGCGGCCGCGGCAGATCCAAAACAGATTGGATTGAAGGTGGCGGCGGCGGCGGAGCTGCGCCAACTCGGGCGGCTTGACGAAGCCGAGGCGTTGCTGCGGCAGGCGCTGACCATCGAGCCGCAGCATGTACCTTCGCTGCTTGGGATAGGGCACATTGCCCGGCGGCGCGGTGACCGCACAGCGGCGGAGGCAGCGTTCAAGTCCGCCGCAGCGGCAAATCGCAGCGATACGGGAGCGGCATTGGAAGTCGTCAATGCTCTGCGAGACTTCGGCAATTTTGCGGTGGTGGAATCGCACTTCGACCAGCTTCTGGCCGTTGACCCTGAAAATTTGACTGCTCTAATCGGGCTCGGATCGATCAGGCTTGAGCAATTACGGCTAGACGAAGCGGAAACGATCTTCCGTCGCGCCGCTGCCCTGGCGCCGCAGGAGCCGGCGAGTCTGCTTTGCCGCGGTTATGTCGCACGTCGGCGTGGCGACCACGAGGAAGCGCTTTCATGCTTCGGTGCGGCATACGCCGCAAATCCACACCATTCCGGCGCCGCGCTCGAGACAGCCGCCCAGTTGCGGGATTTGGGACGATTTGGCGAAGCTCGAGGCATCGTCGACGGCATATTGCGACTCAATCCACGGGATTATGCCGCGCTGATGCAAATGGCGTACCTTCATCGCAAGGAGGGCGAGCGGCAGATGGCGCTTGCCCAGTTCATCATCGCATACCAATGCCGGCCGCAGCAGCCGCAAGCTCTTGTCGAGATGGCCATCGAACTGCGCGCTCTCGGCAATCCGCAAGAGTCGGAAGCTCTATTGCGACGCGCACTCGCGGTGTTTCCAAACTATCAAGCCGCTTTGGAGCAACTCGCAGAACATTATTTTATAGCAGAGAATTTCAGGAGAGCGTTGAGGATCGCCCGGCGGGCGATCGTCTTTTATCCCCATCGGCATAATTCTTACCTGCTGGCATGCCGCGCCTCGGTCGAACTTGGCAACAAAGAGGGCGCCATCGAATTTCTTCACCAAGCGGACAAGTTTGCGGCCCCTTATCCGGAAATCCGCGCCATGCGCGCCAACCTCTACATACAACAGCGCGACTGGAATGCCGCTTATCGTCTCCTCACTGATCCCGAAGCACAGACGCAACGCCATGCCTGCCTTTGGACGTTGCTCGCAAGGCTCGCGATCACCACCGGAGATTATGATGCCGCCGACGCCGCCCTGCCGACGGCACCATCGACGGTTAACGACGTGTCGCGGGTGCGCCTGTTGCGGGGCCAAATCGCGGAGGCGCAGTGGAACCTGGAGCTGGCGGCGGCATGCTACCGAGAGGCCGCCACGTTGGCGCCGAGCGACGGCGCCCCCCACTTCGAGCTAGCCCGCGTATCATTGAAGCTGCTCGATCTGGATGCTTGTCGCTTTCATCTCGGACGGCTGATGAATATAGGCGCCTCCTCGCTGTGGCTCCGCGGTCAGTCATTGAACGCTTCGCAAACGCATATCGGCCAAATTCTCGATGAGTTTGCCCTCGATGCGGGACTGCTCGATGACTTGCGGCGCGTCCGGTCGCTGCCTGCCGAGCAACAAATCGCACCTTTGCAGGACATAGTGGCGGCTAATCCCCACTACACGCCCGCCGCCATGATGCTGCTCATTGCAAAGCGCCAAGCCGGCCAACTCGTGCGGGCTGCCGGACAGCCGGCGAATGGTGCTTTCGATCGGATACCAAGGCGCATCGTCCAGTATTGGGATGATACCGAGCCGCCGCCGGAAATCGCCGTTTTGATGGAATCGTGGCAACAAGCGCATCCAAACTTCGAATACGTTCGCCTCGATGATCGGACCGCTCAAGCCTTTCTCGAATCGCACGGAATGCGTGCCGTACTGAGCGCCTACCGGCGCGCCCGCCAACCGGCGCAACGGGCTGACCTCATTCGCCTGGCTTATCTGGCCGCCGAGGGCGGCGTTTACGCAGATGCCGATGACCGCTGCATTGCCGCGCTCGGTTCGTTCGTACCGCCCGACGCCACCTTCGTCGCCTACCAGGAGGACTATGGAACGCTCGGCAACAATTTCCTCGCAGTTGTCCCCGGGCACCCGGCCATCTGTCTGGCCCTGCAACTAGCCAGCGACGCGGTCAATCGCGGTGACAACGATTTGCTTTGGCTCTCGACAGGCCCCGGAGTTCTCAGCCGCGCATTCGCTCAAACCATCTCGGGTCCGCAAAGCGACACGCCAGGGCGTTCTGACGCGACGATCTTCGATGTGGGAACTGTCGCGCGACGTATCGGCTTTCATTGCCCCGTTCTCTACAAGAAGACACACCGCCATTGGAGTCGAACAAGCTTTGCGAGAAGGACACACGCAAATCTGAAAAAAATGAAGCCGGTCTCAATGCTCAATTCCAGGCCTGAGACCCACACATAAGATGGCCGGAGATAGCTGGCGTGTGAGGCGCTGCGCTGTCCTTTAGACCTCGAAGCGCCAGTTGGGCGCGTTCTCCTTGAGCCGACCGCTTTGCTCGCCGTTGATTGCTGTGTCAGGCACTCGTGATTCTATTGCTTAAGGAGCTTTAGCGGCACGTAAACGAGATCTCTGTTCATCGTCCC
>Ga0335074_10016208_pt1 | contig 10490 bp, 10 predicted proteins | sample Lox_Sample_23_FD_206715 | JGI IMG/M metagenome (GOLD analysis project Ga0335074, IMG submission 206715) | Soil microbial communities from Loxahatchee National Wildlife Refuge, Florida, United States - Lox_Sample_2.3 | ecosystem: Environmental > Terrestrial > Soil > Wetlands | place: USA...
GCGGCCCTTTGCAACCCAGATACGTTTCACGGAGCGCCTGGCTGGACATCCAGAACTCATACCGCGTCGGTGTCAGCCGTTTGCCCACGAGACTCGCCGGATTGCAGGCCCAGGTCAGACCGAACGCGAGCAGCCCGTGTCCTAGATCGGCACGTCGTGCCTCGAGCGGCGGCGTCAGGCCGTAGCGTGCGGCGATCCGTGTCGCCTTGCGGGCCGCACGGCTGCTTAGGAAGATGGCGACCGCGCGCAGCGCGACGCAGCCGTCGAGGTCGTCGCGCTGATCGAGATGGCCGGCCAGTGCGCTCAGTGACCGTTCGATGCGGCGGTTGACGCGGCTCGCCCAGACCAGGCTGGGACCGAGAGCGCCCAGGCTCGGGACCCGCTCGTTCCAGATGTGAAGATCGATGATCGGATCACCTGGCGTCACCTTTGTGCCGTCCGACAATGTCAACGACGCGTTGGCGACGCGAACCGCGATCCGCAGAAGATTGTCGTCGGTGCGGGAGAATTCGTAAACGCCGTACCACCGGCGCAGGAGCCAATCGATGCCGTAGATCCCCGCGCGACCCGTCTTGCCAAGCAGGGAGCGCAGTCTCCGACGCCCGCCAGGCCGGCCGCCGCGAAGCGATGCGACCGACGCGGCGGATCGGACGTGCACTACCTCCGCGGCTTTGTCGCCCGACGAACAAGGAGGCGTGTTCCAGGCCATTGTCGTGCGAGGCGTCAACTGCGTGCCGGTTTGCCGAAGCGCGTGAGCGTCCGATGATGCTGCGATGCGAGACCTTTCCTTGCACCCGAGACCACGCCGTCCAGTCGAGTGCGCATATGGCGACGCCTTTCGTCTGTTGCTGCCGACGCATCGGCGCGTCAGCCATGCCGATGGCAGGCAGCGACCTCCCCGCTGCTGTCGAAGGCGGTCAACAATTCGGTCTTGGCGTCAGGTTACGCAAGAAGTCCTATGGGGAGCCGAGGGAGGAGGGTGCAAACCCCTCTGGTCATGGTGGATGCGGTGGGGCGGTCCGTAAAGCAAGCGCCCCGGCAGGTGTGCCTCTTCCAGTGCAGCGGAAGAGAGTGCCGGGGCACGCGGCCCCTCACCCGGTTCGCTTCGCGAACCGACCCCGGATCAAGTCCGGGGCAGGCTCTCTCCCGCAAGAGCGGGAGAGGTGGTATTGGAGGGCTCATGACTGACCAACTTGCCGGCGGCTGTGCCTGCGGGGCCGTGCGTTACCGGCTCGGGTCCGCGCCGATGTTCGTGCATTGCTGCCACTGCCGGGACTGCCAGCGACAGACCGGCAGCGCCTTTGTGCTCAATGCGCTGATCGAGGCGGATCGGGTCGAGGTGCAAAGTGGCGACCCGCAACCCTTCGCAATGCCGACCGACAGCGGCCAGCCGCATCACATCTTTCGTTGCCCGGCCTGCGGCACGGCAGTCTGGAGCGAATATGGCGGCCGGAAGGTGCTTCGCTTCGTGCGCGTCGGCACGCTCGACGATCCCACTGCGCTGACGCCGGACGTACACATTTACGTTCGCTCGAAGCTGCCATGGGTCGCGCTGCCCGAAGGCGTCCCGGCATTCGAGGCTTATTACGACTCCAAGAAGCTGTGGCCGGCGGAGAGTCTTGAACGCCGCCGGGCGATGTTCGGCTGACACGACGAGCGAACTACTGTCCCTGACGCCGGCGCAGCGACGCCGAGGGCTGGCAGCGGCAATCGCCGCGGTGACCGTGTTTGGCCTGAGCATCGGACAGGGCGGACCATTGCTGCCGCTGATTCTCGAATCACGCGGCACGGATGTGACGGTGAACGGCTTGAACGCCGCGGCGACGTTCGTTGGCGTCATTCTTGGTCCTTTGCTGGCGCCGCGTTGCGCGCGCCGGCTCGGCATTCGCGACTTCCTGCTGGCCTGCTTCGTGCTCGATATGGCCGTGTTCGCGCTGATGAAGCCGTTCGACAGCATCGCGACGTGGTTCGCGTTGCGCTTCCTGCTGGGGGTCATCGGATCGAGCATCTTCACCGTAAGCGAGGCCTCGATCAATCTGCTCGCGGATGATGCGACGCGAGGCCGGATCATCGGTGTTTACGCCGCTGCGCTTTCCGCCGGCTTCGCGCTTGGGCCGCTGCTGCTTTCTGCGACCGGCATCCACGGATGGGCGCCGTTCCTTGTCAATATCGCGATCACCGCGATGGCCACACTGCCATTGCTTGGTGCCGGCGATCTCGGCCACGATCTCGGGCGCGAGCCCGTGGCCAGCGTGCTGGGTGCGTTTACCGCCGTGCCGTTCATTCTTTTCGCCGTGGCGGTGTTCGGTCTGTATGAAACGACGCTGATGACGCTGGTGCCGATTTGGGGCGTGCGGATGGGGCTGACCGCCCGGCTGGCCGCGGCGACGGTTTCCGCGGCCTATCTCGGTGCGATCGCGCTTCAGTTTCCGATCGGCTGGCTGTCCGATAAGATGGCGCGGCCAACGGTGTTGCGGCTCTGCGGCATGGCCGGCTGCGGCGGCGCCGTTCTGCTGAGCATTGTCGCAACATCGCCGCCGCCCCCGGTTCGTCTGTTGTTTGTCCTGCTGTTCCTGTGGGGCGGCATTGCGTCCGGGATCTACCCGGTTGTGCTCGGGATGGCGGGCGACCGTTTCCGGGGCAACGAACTGGTCAGCGTCAACGCTGCCATTATCATGGCGTATGGGCTCGGTGCCCTGTTTGGGCCACCGCTGGGCGGTGCGGCGATGGATATCTGGAACTCGCCGGGCCTGCTGGGATTCTTCGTGGTGCTGTTCGCGGGGTTTCTGCTGGCGACACTGCTTGCCGGCCGGGAGCATGACGTGGGAGATGCGGGGCCATGGCGCGGGCGCGAGTAGCGCCAGCAATGCGTTCCGGCCCGTAATTAGCGCAAATTGCTATCGAGCGGAACGTCGTGGACCACGCCCGGCTTTAGGCCGGGCAACCTGATGGGCTCGCCATTCACCTCCAGCACAAGGGCGCCGGCGTTGCCGCTGTTGAGCAGCAGGTCGGGTTCGGCCGGAACGGGCCAGGTCTCGCCGGCCTTCATGATCCGACGCAGCAGCACGCGCCCGTCCTTCTGCCGCACCTCGACCCAGGAGTCCGCAGTCGCCCGCAGGACGACCTGCCGGACAGCCTGCGGCGGGCGAGGCGGCTGGGCGAGCGCCGTCGCGGCCGCGGCGGGAGCTTCGGATTGAGTCGTCGGCGGAGCGGCCGGAGCGGGCGTCGCCGACGCGAGGGGAGTTGCCGCGGTTGTCTGGGCCGGGGGCGGTGCGGCGGCTGATGTCTGGGCCGGCGGCGGCGTTGCGGCCGGCGGCTCGGTGGCAGCCGGTGGTGCAGCGGCCGCCGTCTCGGCCGGCGGTGGTGATATGGCGGACGGCGTTGGCGTTTGCGCGGCGGGGCCAGGCGGAGTTGCCGGCGCGGGGGCGGCAGAGGTGGGGGAGTCGGGGGCAGTTGTGGGCGGCGGCTGCGTCGCGGGCTCGGGGCTTGGTGTCGCCTCCGCTATCGTGTGAGCAGATCGCGCAGGTTCGAACGATCCCACCAGATTGATCCCGGTGAGCTCGGTAACCCGTGCCACGAATCGGTGCACCAGTGCGTCCGCCCTGGGGTGGCGGCCGGAGGTGATCCAGGCCCCAGTGCCGCCGGCCAATACCAGCAGGATGAGCACCAATACGACCGCTGCCACCGCGCGTCCGGCCCTGCGGGGGGGCGGCTTGGCGAGCGCCTCGGCCTGCTCCCGGACCTGGAGAGACAGCGCCTCGACGGTCTGGCGCAGTCCCTGCACGTCGGTCTCGTTCTTCGCCGCCGCGGCTTCGAGGCGGGCGGTCGCGGCGTGCTGCTGGTCGAAGCGCTGGCGTAGGGCCTCGAGGCCGACGGCGACGCTGCGCACTTCGCCCTCGGCGTGCGCCAGGCCGGCGGCGAGGCCTTCGGCGCCACCGGACCGGGCCAGTTCGGCGTCCTGGCGGACTGCCTCCAGGCTCTTCGCCAGCCGATCGAACAATGCGTCTTCGTCGTGCCCGCTCGCCATACGACCCCTTCCTGTCCTGCCCGACAAGGAACCGGCAGCCTACGCCGCCGGGATGCCTTTCGTCGTGGAATACTCGAAATGTGGAAGCTGGCCAGGATGGACGATGCTGAAAATGGCGTGTGCCGCCACGGCCGCTTCGCTGAAACCCTGCAAGATGAGCTTGAGCTTGCCGGGATAGGTCGCGACGTCGCCGATGGCGAATATGCCGGGGATGTTGGTCTGGCAAGTGGCGGGGTCGATCCTGACGTGGTGCAGCACGAGATCAAGGCCCCAGCCGGCCAGCGGGCCGAGGTCGGTCGCCAGGCCGAAGAAGGCCAGGAGCCGATCGGCCGGTAGTCGGCGCGTTTCGCCCTGCAGGGTGGCCACCTCGACTGCAGCGAGGCGGCCATCGGTGCCGTGCAGCGCATGGAGCTGGTAGGGGACGACCAGTTCGATGTCGCCTTGGGCGACGGCAGCGTGGAGGCGGGCGGCGCTGTCCGGGGCGGCGCGGAATTTGGGGCGGCGGTGCACGACGGCGATTCGGGCGATATCCCTCAGGGCCAGGGCCCAGTCCACGGCGGAGTCGCCGCCGCCGGCGATCACCACGCGCTGGTCGCGGTAATCCTCTCGCCGGCGCACATAGTACTGGACGGCGCCGGTCGCTTCGTAGGCAGCCAGACCGGGGATCGGCGGCCGGTTGGGACCGAATGCGCCGGCGCCCGCGGCCACGAGCACCGCCTTGGCGCGGATTGTGTCGCCGTGCTCGGTGCCGAGGGTGAAGGCGCCGGCAGTGCCGGCCAGCGACTCGACCCGGCGGCCGAGCAGGCGAGGCGCCGGGAATGGGGTGATCTGACGTTCGAGCGCGGCGATCAGGTCGGCGGCGTCGAGCTTGGGGTAGGCCGGGATGTCGTAGATCGGCTTCTCGGGGTAGAGGGCGGCGCATTGGCCGCCGGTCTCGGTCAGCGCGTCGATCAGCACGCTGGAGAGTTGCAACATGCCGAGTTCGAACACGGCGAACAGGCCCACGGGGCCGGCGCCGATGATCGCTACGTCGGTGTCGAGGTGCTCGGCCATCGGGGGCGCGTAGCCGGCGGGGCGGGGTGCGATCAAGTGATCGGGCACGGGATGGTGCTAAGGTGGGACTGACCTACCGCCCGACAAGCTTGGCCACCATCGCTTTACAACTTCGGGTAGAACAGCTCCAGGTCACGCAGCGAAGTGACGATAGCATCCACCGCGAGGCCGGCTTGTAAAACGGCGAAAATCCAGCCCAGGACCTCGAAGGTTATCATGCCGACACACGCAATGATTTGCCTCGCCAGCAGCATTCCAACAAGGTTCAGCGCCATGATGAGCACTAGGATCCCGATGACAACCACCAACATCTTCGAATCGCCATAGGCGAGATCGGCAAAAAACAAGATTGCTGTGACGCCCCAAGGCGTAACAATCAACGGAATGGCGAGCGGTGTGACCCCCGGTTGTTTCGAGGACAAAGCCGGCGTCAGCGGCGATGCGGGACGGCCGACCTGTCCGATTATTTCGCGTGCAGCGGCGAACAAGAGAATTCCTCCGGCGAGCCGCAAATCGTCGGACGAGACGCGCCATGATGCCGCGACACCGGTCATAACTAGCGCAATGAGGAAGGAAATGGCCGTCGCTACCATCGTGCCTTTGAGCGCAAGGGCCCGCATGGCTGACGGCGCCTGATCCTGCGTCATCGCGAAGAAAGCCGGCACCGTCTTGATCGGTCACAATGTCAGCATGAAGATCGTGAATATAAACGCGATCGTGATCATTCCACGACTCCCTTCGCCCGGCGGGCCGTCTGACCCGGCAGGAACACGGATAACGCGCCCGGTTCGCCCTTCGGTCGTATGGGGGGCGGCTGACGCGGCGGCTCGGCCTGGGCCGGCCTCAGACCTGCCAACACTATTCCCAGCAGCTTCTCGATCATGTCGCTGACCGACAGGTCGGCGCGTGGAAACCTGTCGATCGCCAGCATTGTCAGGCCGTGCGAGGCGGACCAGGCCGAGAGGGCGGCCAGGGCTACATCCTGAAGACTATCGGGCGACACCGCGAAAGCGCCTGAACGGGCTCCGCGCAGGATGACGTCCTCCAGTACCCCTCTGGCTTGCGCGCCAGCCAATGTGGCAGCCGTCGGGCGCTCGCGGGATCCGGCATCGGAGAGCTCAGGACCAAACATCAGCCGGTAGAGCGCGGGGTTTTCGAGCCCAAGACGCACATAAGTACGCCAGATCGCACCCAGCTGCGCTTCCGGGTCATCAATTCCGACCATTGCGCGCAGCAGGCCGTCACGGAGTCGTTCGAAGCCCACAGCAGCTACGGCGGCGAGGAGGTCCAGCTTCTCCGGGAAGTGGTTGTAGGGCGCGCGGTGGCTCACGCCGGCACGGCGAGTCACCTCCCTGAGCGAGAACGCCCAGTCCTGTTCCTCGGTCACCAGTTGCAGCGCGGTATCGATCAACGCCCGCCGGAGGTCGCCGTGGTGGTAGGGCTGGTGCTTGGTCGGACGAATTTTTTTGGGCATGGCGGCTCGGACGATGTTGACATCGGATACATCTGAGTGTATCCACCGTATACATCGACGGACCGGGATGTCAATCCGTCGTGTTGCGGCCAGCCTGGCGGCTGACAAACCAAGGAGAGAGAGGGATGACACAGCAACAATCGTTGACTAGCGTTCGTGAGAGGGTCACGCCTGAGGAATGGGAACAGCGCGTGTCGCTGGCGGCTGCCTATCGGCTGGTCGCTCATTTCCGCTGGGATGATCTGATTTTCACGCATCTGTCTGCCCGAGTTCCGGGCGGCGATCACCATTTCCTGATCAACCCGTACGGGATGACTTTCGATGAAATCACTGCTTCCAGCCTGGTCAAGGTAGACCTTGGCGGTAACAAGGTCATGGATTCCCCCTACGAGATCAATCCGGCTGGTTTCACTATTCACAGTGCCATCCATGCGGGACGTGAGGACGCCAAGTGCATACTTCATGTGCATAGCGTGAACGGCGCCGCGGTGTCGGCGCAGAAGGACGGTCTGCTGCCGATCTCACAGCAATCCATCTTCGTGCTGTCGTCACTGGCATATCACGATTACGAAGGAGTGGCGTTGCGCGAAGACGAGAAGCCGCGGCTTGTGCGAGATCTAGGCGAGAAGAATTTCTTCATGTTGCGCAACCATGGCCTGATCACCGTGGCCGAGAACGTGCCAGATGCCTTTCTGTTCATGTATACGTTCGAATCTGCCTGCATGATACAGGTGCGCGCACAAGCCGGCGGCGGCGAACTCATCCCCATTGACCCGTGTATCATTGCAACGGCGCGGCAGCAGGCCGCAACGGTGACGGAAGAGGCGGTTGGCGCGCTTGCGTGGCCGGCGCTGCTGCGAAAGCTGGACCGGATCGACCCTTCGTACCGCAACTGACCACCATCACTAGAAGGGAAAGTGGCTATGGAAAATAACACGCGTGATCGCGCCAAGTTTCGCGCGATCACCGAAAGCACCCACGATGAATGGCAACTGATCTGGGGCGAGCTGGAGCGCTTCGCGCGGAAACTGCCAGATCGGCTTATTGCTCATCTCGAGTTGCTTCGTGGCGACCACGGCGGGTTTCCGGTCGATCGCCTGGAGCACTGCCTGCAGACAGCCACCCGCGCGTATCAGGCGGGGCGGGACGAAGAATATGTCGTCTGCGCCCTCTTGCACGATGTCGGCGATTGGCTGGGCCCCCGCAACCACCCGGACATCGCAGCCGCCATCGTCCAGCCGTTCGTGTCTGAGGAAAACCACTGGATGGTCAAGCATCACGGCATCTTCCAGGGGTATTACTTCTTCCACTTCCTTGGGTTCGATCGGGACATGCGGGAAAAATTCCGGGGACATCCGCATTTCGAGAGGACCGAGGAATTCTGCCGCCTATTCGATCAGGTCGCGTTCGATCCCAACTTCAAATCGATGCCGCTCGATGCGTTTGGACCGATGCTGCAGAGGGTGTTCTGCCGCCCGCGCCATTCGTTCTATCGTGCTGAGGCCGCAGAATAGCGCGTGCTTCGATTAATGTACCATTCGGCGAAAGCCGTCTTGTCTTTCTGAGCCGGGGTGCCCGACCTTGAGGTGCGCTCTTAAGAGCGTCCTTGGGGTCGGAGGCCGCTTGGTTTGGAGATTAAAATATCTCGGTGGCCTTCTGTGCTCCCTATGTCCATTCCCAACAGACACCTGAAAACCCTGCTCCGCGGGAGTCCCGGCGCGTAGTAGTTGTTCCGGACCGCCGATGACCAGGCCAACAGAGCGAATGCCGCAAATTCAGTGCCCATATCTCGACTGACGGGGACCGCTGGGTGAGCAACGAAAATCAACGGGTGCGCTCGTCCGCTGCAAATTTAAACCGCATAGCTGCGAGGCAAGCCCGGCCATGACGGGTGGGCCGTGGCGCGTGCAATCGATCATCACCTCTGAAATGCTGGCGTCAGATCAACCAGCGCCGGTGCAACGTGCCTTGAGGTCATGAAGTGAAGCAGCGCCGCCGGTGCGATCTGGATCGTCGCAGTGTTGACCAGCGGGTGCACAAGCAACAATTCCTCCTGCATCAGGCCGGCATGCAGCACCGTGCGCACGCGCAGCGTTGTGTCGTTCATCACCGCCAACGGGGTCACCGCGCCGGGCTCGACACCAAGCACGTCGCGCAACAGCCCGGCGCCGCCGAACGAGATCCGCTTCGAGCCGATCAGAGCGGCCATTGCCTTGGTGTCCATGCGCGGATCACCGGGTACTACCATCAGCCAGAGCTGCCCTCCGGCATCCTTGAGGAACAGGTTCTTGACCTGCGCGCCCGATAGCGCGTCCCAGTATCGATGGGCGTCCTCGACCGTGCGCAGCGGCGGGTGCTCATAGCAGGGCACGTCGATTGCGAGTTTAGCAAATGCAGTTGCCAGCGTGGAAGGGATCGGCATCCGCTGTGCTATACCAAGCGTCCGAAGGAATGACACTCCGCCAGTGTTGCCGGCTTGCCGGAACTGGCGGGAGATGGCCGGCACAAGGCCGGCCATGACGGGTGGGCGTGACGCGTGATGGGTGGGGAGCCGAAAAGGCGGCGAGTCGGCCGTTCGGCCGTTTCGTACTGCTGATCAGAAGGGTCGTGCGTTGGCGGGCGGCCATAGGGGACGCCAGCTCCGGTATTTCGGGTGTTGGGGGCCGATCGGCAACGTTACCGGTTGGCCGCGCTCGGCGGAGTCGTAAAGGGCCGTGATGAGCTCGAGCGAACGGCGCCCGTCGGCGAGCGTCACCGGCAGCGTGCCGCCGGTCTCGAGCGCTTCATGGTAACGCTGGAACAGTCCCTCGTAGCCGGCGGGCACAGACCTCCAATCGACGAGCGCGCGTTCGATTCGGGCTGCCATCTGGGACGTTAACGGAACGACATCCCAGGGTTCGTCGCCAGGCGCATAGGGCTTGAGGCAGCTTTCGAAGGTGACTTGCTCGAAGCACAGGCGCAGCCGGCTGATCTCCTTGTGAGAGCCGAGCGTGGCCGACAGCGATGCCAGTGCGCCGTTTTCCATCAGCAGGCTTGCGACGGCGCAATCCTCCAGCTCGATCTGGTTCACGCGCGTAGCCATGCGGGCGAACACCGAGGCGATCGGCCCCATCAGCCAGGTCAGAAGGTCATGCGAATGAATCGCCTGGCTGACCAGGACTCCGCCCAGCGCGGTGTCCCAGCGGCCGCGCCAGGGTACGGCATAATAGTCCGGCGTGCGGCTCCAGGCAGTCTCGACAGTCGCCAGGTAAGCCCGGCCGGCGAGGCCCTGGTCGATGATGTGCCTGGCCTTCCGCAGCCCGTCGCCGAAGCGGTACTGGAAGACCGGCATAACACGGCCAGGCGCGGTCGCTTCCGCGGCAATCAGACGATCGGCGTCGGCGAGCGAGCCGGCCAAGGGTTTCTCGCACACGACGTGCTTTCCGGCGGCGAGAGCTGCAAGAGACTGGGGCACGTGCAGCGCCGGCGGTGTACTTACGTCGATGATATCGATGTCGTCCATGCACAGGATGTCGTCGAACGATGTCGTGCGGCGGGGTACGGCGAATTCGTTTCCGATGGCCTCAAGCCGGGCTTCGTTGTGGTCGGACAACGCCAGCACCCGGAACTTGTCGGGATGCTTCGCATATCCCTGGGCAATGTGGGCGCGGCCGATGCCGCAGCCGACGACCGCAACGGTCCAGATCTTCGACATCCATCCAGTGTCTTGGCCGGAAGACGCTTACTGTAGCACGAACGTGCGGACCGGGAATACTGCTGGGGCCGGGCGCACACGACCTCGGGCCGCGGACGCCCGCACGGGGTGAATTCGGAGGCTGATTACGGCTACGACACGTTGGCCGGCCGCGGCGGGTCGCCGAGGACGGTGCAATTCGAATTTGCCTGAGCGAAACTTTCCATCAATGTCTGGGATGCTATCTGGTTGGCCATGCTGCT
>Ga0335074_10016209_pt1 | contig 10490 bp, 6 predicted proteins | sample Lox_Sample_23_FD_206715 | JGI IMG/M metagenome (GOLD analysis project Ga0335074, IMG submission 206715) | Soil microbial communities from Loxahatchee National Wildlife Refuge, Florida, United States - Lox_Sample_2.3 | ecosystem: Environmental > Terrestrial > Soil > Wetlands | place: USA: Florida...
CTACGTGCGGACACCGGCTCGTCGGCCACCGCTGCAAACTCATCTGCACTGAGTGCGGCTACTACATGAGCTGCGCCGACTATTATTGATGCGGCACCGTTCTCCCCCAACGAATCAACACTGCATCTTCCGAGGACCTCTCATGCGCCTGTGCGCCTTTTTTCTCCTGCTTGGTGTTGCATCTTCGGCCGGCGCACAGTCCACAGGCACTGGCAATGTCCAGAGCGGCGGCACGCCGCCTGACGCGGCCGATCGCGTCAAGCAGATCTTCGCCGCCTACGACCATACCGATACGCCTGGGTGCGCGGTGGGAGTTTCCTCAGCGGGAACTGTTGTTTTGCGCGGCGCCTGGGGCATGGCCGACCTGGAGCACCAGGTCGCGCTCACTCCCGACTCGATCTTTGAAGCCGGCTCGGTCTCCAAGCAGTTCACTGCCGCAGCGGTTCTGCTGCTTGCCGAGCAGGGGAAGCTTTCGCTTACCGATCCGGTGAGCAAATACATTCCTGAACTGCCTGACTACGGAACGCCCATCACCCTCGACCACTTGATGCACCACACCAGCGGGCTGCGCGACTGGAGCTCCGTGGTGGCTGTAGCGGGATGGGAACGCACCACGCGCGAGTACACCAACGCATGGGTGCTCGACATCGCCTCACACCAGAAAGCCCTCAACTTCAAACCAGGTGACGATTGGTCCTACACCAATACCGGCTATAACTTGCTCGCGGTGCTGGTGCAACGCGTGTCGGGCAAATCCCTGGCCCAGTTCACACACGATAATGTCTTCCTGCCGCTCGGCATGCAATCAACAAGCTGGCGCGATGATTTTCAACGCATCGTTCCCAATCGCGCCATCGCCTATGAGCGCCAGGACGGTCGCGAGCACCAGCTGATGCCGTTTGAAAATGCCTACGGTAACGGCGGGCTGCTTACGACCGTCGACGACCTGCTGCGCTGGAATGACCGCTTCTACGGTTCGAAGATCGGTGATCCGTCTTTCATCAAGAGCGAGCTTGAACCGGGTCGCCTGAACGATGGACGTGCTCTGTTCTATGCGGCTGGGCTTTTTCTCACCAATCACGACGGAGTTCGTGAGATCAGCCATGCCGGCGCAACCGCCGGGTATCGCGCGTGGCTCGGGTTCTATCCGGAGCGGCGGCTCTCGGTTGCCGTGCTGTGCAATTCTGCTGAAGCCAACACAACCGTCCTCGGGCACAAGGTTGCCGATGTCTTTCTCCAGCCGGCCGGCGAAAAGTCCCCCGAGCATTCTGACGTTGTCCTCGCCGGCGAATTGGATGGTCTTTATGAAAACCAACACGACCACACGACCATCACCATCGATCGAAAAGACGGCAAGCTGATTGCGGATCACAGATTTCCGCTCATTCCGGTCACAGCGAAATCCTTCCGGCTCACCCCCGAGGGCAGCCTCTTTGAGGTAACAACAGATGCCGCCGGAAAGGTGACTGGGTTGGATGTAATCTCTTACGGAGTTGCGCTCGATCACTTCGACAGGGTCGAGCCTTCCACGCCGGGCGTAGCCGGCATGCAAGGCATGGTCGGCGATTACGTGAGCGACGAAGCCGAGACCACGCTCAAGGTCGTCCTGACGCCCAAGGGGCTGGAATTCCATCAGCGGCCTGACTCGGTTTATGCGCTCACGCCCACTTACGCCGGCGCATTCAGTTCGGAACTCGGAAGCGTGCGCTTTTGGCGCGATGCGAGCGGCCGCGTCACCGGCCTGAGCCTGGGCGATTCTCGCATGTGGGATCTTCGCTTTGTGCGGTTAGACGCACCGTAAATTCGCCGTGGAGGCCGTCCGCGTCTTCCTGTGATGATTCTGCGCTATTTCGCCGATATCGCGTCGAGCGGCGCTGCCGGCAACAGTTGAGCGCGTTTCAGCACTTTGCGCGTCAGCCCGGTGAGCGCCAGATCTGCCGCTTCGCGCAGTGGAACCCATCGCCGCTCGCCGCCCTTCACCGCCAGCGCATCGATGTCGTCTTCAAAGACGGTGCGAATGTGCACGTAATAATTCACCTGCATGATCGCGTGGCGCACCGTCATCCGCAAATTCTGCGGCGGCACGCTTGCTTGGCGCAGCCGCGGCAACTCCCATAGCCCAGGCATCACTGTGAGATTTTCGGGCCGCTGTTCCAGCAGGACCTCGCGAGCACTTGGCCCGGGCCGTTCGCCTGGCCTGCGCGCTGTGCGCACCGAAAGCGCATGCGCCACGACGCGGCTCACCATGGGACCGCGGCGCTGCGTCTTGTGTTCGCCGCGCGTTTTGCAATCGGGCTCAAGCGGGCAAACCGCACACTTTGGATTGCGCGGCGTGCACACCGTGGCCCCCAGTTCCATCATTGCCTGGTTCCAGTCGCCGGCGCGCGCCGGTTCGAGCACGCGGCCGGCAAGATCCCCGATCCGGCGGCGCAGCGCCGCTCCGCCTTTGCCGCTGCCTGCGTCCCATCCGGCCACGCGGCAAAGAACCCGCTCCACATTTCCGTCAACCACGGCTACCCGCTCGCCATGCGCTATGCTGGCGATTGCCGCGGCCGTGTACGCGCCAATGCCGGGCAGATGCTGCAACTCTTCCGCTCGCCCCGGCAGGTTTCCTGAAAAATTCTCGGCCACAAACTTTGACGCCTTGTGCAGCATCCGGGCACGTCGATAGTAGCCCAGACCGCTCCACAGCGCCAGAACCTCCTGCTCGCCTGCCAATGCCAACGAAACCAGCGTGGGAAAGCGCGCCAGAAACGCCTGATAGCGCTCCACCACCACCGCTACCCGGGTCTGCTGCAGCATGATTTCCGATACCCAAATCGCGTAAGGATCGGTGCTCTGCCGCCACGGCAAGTCGCGGCGGTTTTCGAAATACCAGTGAAGTAAACGGGCGCGCAGCGCAGGGATTGTTGCGGGATCGTTGTCAAGCCTGGGCATGTGTGCAGCTTGCGGCCCGGCATGTTTCGCTTGGTTTCAACAGAATCCCGGGCCCCATTTTCGATTCTAGCAATCACCTCGTGACAAAGGTAACCACAGGTGAAGTACGAAGGACTTTGACCCACCAACTTGAATGCTAGGATTTGAAAGCAAACCGACATTTGGCGGGGTGGCCGAAGGCAGAGGAGGCAAATGTGCCTCCTCATGTCCCGCCGCATTCCAGCCGAAGACAGAATTGATGTTCCTGCGTTGTTGCCACTTGCCTGTTGCCTTGGAGGCACCCTTGAAAAGCAGGATTTTTTGCCTGGCCCTCACTGTTGCGGCCGCATCCGCCGGCCTCTATGCTCAAACCACTCAAACTGAAAGCGACGATGCTCAGCCTTCCTCGCCCGTGGGCGGCCAATTCGCCATCACTTCGGCTTCGCCCCGCACCTGGGCGCCGCCCGGCTACTCGGCCGCGCCCTTTTCGCGTCTTGCGATCAGCGGCGGGGTGGGGACCATGGGCGTCAATCTGCAGGTTGCCGTGAATGCCAACCGCTTCATAAACCTGCGCGGCGTGGGCAATTTCTTCAATTACTCCATCAACAACATCTCGGTGAACGGACTTCTCGCCAGCGGCACAGTCAACTTTGCCACTGCCGGAGCCGCCGTTGATTTCTATCCTTTTCCCTTTCATGGCTTCCGCATCAGCCCGGGCTTGATTTTCTACAACCAGAATCAGCTCTCCTCAACAGTGGTCGCTCCGGGAGGCACGTCGTTCACGCTCGACGGCTACACTTACTATTCGTCGCAGTACAGCCCGGTCACCGGTACAGGCAGCGTGGGCATGGATACCAACAAGCACGCCTTCACCATCACTACGGGCTGGGGCAACATGATTCCCCGGCGCGGCGGCCATTTTTCCGTTCCAGTCGAATTCGGCGCAGCTTTTGTCGGATCGCCAACAGTGAACGTGGCTCTCACCTCCGGCCAGGTCTGCGCTGACCCGCAAGGCACGATCGGATGTATCGACGTGGTCGGCAACCCACAGGTTCAGGCGAACCTTGCAGCACAGCAGGCCAAGTTTCAAAACGATCTGAATCCGTTCCACATTTACCCCATCTTCTCCACCGGCCTCGCCTTCAGCTTCAATCTTCGCGGTGAAGCATCCACCCCGTAGCTCGCCCACAATAACGATTCGTCATTCTTTGCCGCCGGCCTCGGCGTCTGGTCAAAACGATGCGCCGGCGGCGCATGGGAAGCCATGGCGCGATCTGCGAAACCATACGCATTGCAGCGCAAGCTCACCGATCCCCCGCCGCATTCAGCACACCAACCGCCATCGCCACAATCAAACAAACTGTGTAGCCTCTCGCGATTCTCTCCATCCTTGGTACATAACTTTCGTGGTGAAATTGGCTCTTTATGCCCCCAATGGGTCCTTGACATCGCATTCTCGTTATTCCATCATTCGTTACACACCCTGAGCGCAGTTGGGCCAAACTCAGATTTCGGGCTGAGCATGAGTGCGCCGGTTCCGCATTTCCGGCGCAGTGAGGTTCCGAACCCGCTCCGGGCTCGCACGCACCTTGGAGGCTGAATGAAACGGGAACTTTGTTGCTGCTTGGTTATCCTGCTGGCCGCGCCCGCGGTCCTGCTTGCACAAAACGACTCCGCGCCGGCCACTCCGCCGGCCATGCAAACAACTCGGGGGCCCATGGCTATGCCGGGCGCCGGTGAGCCCGCGCCCTTCTCGCGGCTGGCTTTGGAGGGCGGCATCGGGATCGGCGGCATTAACATGCAGGCTGCGGTCGAAGCCAACCGCTACCTCAACATCCGCGGCATCGGCAATTTCTTCACCTATTCGGTGAACAATGTGAAGATCGGCGGAAGCGGATCGAGCGGCTCCGACGTTAGTGGCAAGGTTAACTTTGCCGAAGGTGGCGTGGCTCTCGATTACTACCCGTTCCCAAATCACGGCTGGCGCCTGAGTCCCGGCGTCACCTTCTACAACGGAAACGGAGTCTCGGCCACTGGCGTGATGGCCACCGGCGACAGCATTACGCTGGGTTCATCGAAGTATTACTCCGACGCGACCGATAACATGAACCTCAACGCCAATCTGAATCTGAACACGCACAAGCAGGCCTTCACCATGACCACCGGCTGGGGTAATATGATCTCCCGCAGGGGCGGCCATTTCTCTGTTCCGTTCGAGATTGGCGCCATCTTTACCGGCACGCCCACCCTCGGCCTCAATATCACCGGCAACGGCTGCACGAACTCCGAGGACGCTTCAGACAACGGCCCCTCATGCGTGAACATGGCCACCAACACGTCGGCGCAGGCCTCCATCCAGAGCCAGGTTTCCAAATACCAGAACGACCTGAACCCCCTGAAGGTTTGGCCGATCTTGTCCATCGGCGTGGCATACAACTTCAATATCCACTAAAACTTCGGCAAGCCGACTTATTCCAAACATGTGTCCCGGGTCTCGATTCTGAGACCTGGGATCGCACCTTGGTTGGACCATCTTTTCAGTCGCCGCCGCGAATCGAGTGGTCAGCCGCTCCGGCTTTCGCGTTCCACTCACTCCGCTGGCCGGCTCCGCTCGCCCTACCCAAGCAACTGCGCTGCAATCTCCGGCGTGGCCTTCATGGCCGCCTCAATCTGCGACGGATCTTTTCCCCCGGCTTCGGCCATGTCGGGCCTGCCGCCCCCTGACCCTCCCACAATTTTCGCCACGGCACCCACCAGCTTGCCCGCCTGGATCCGCTTGACCAGGCCCGGCGTCACGCCGGCAATAATGGCCACTTTGCCCTCCGGCTGCGCCGAAGCCAGCACAACAACGCCCTCGCCCAGTTTCTGTTTGAGATTGTCGACCAGCGTGCGCAGTTGTCCGCGTTCCAGATTGTCGGCGCGATGCGTGAGCACCCTCACGCCCTTCACTTCAACCGATCGAGAAACTGCTTCATCCAACCCTCCCGCTGCCGACTTCATGCGCGCTTCGTCGAGCTCGCGGCGCAACTTCTTCAGTTCCTCGTCCTTGGCGGCGAGCATCGCGCGCAGGCTCTCGGAAAGATCTCCGTCCGGCGTGCCGGCAACTTGCGAAGCCACCTGCGCCACTGCCGCATCGCGCCGGAACGTGTCCAGCGATCCCATGCCGCTGATGGCCTCAATGCGCCGCACACCCGATGAAACCGATGTTTCGGTCACGAGCTTCAGCAGCCCGATCTCGCCCGTTGCCCTGGTGTGCGTGCCTCCGCACAACTCGGTCGAGAAGCCGTCGGCGAGCCGCACCACGCGCACTTTGTCGCCGTATTTCTCGCCGAAAAGCGCCATGGCATGATACTCGTTCACCGCCACATCGATGGGCACATCCTCAAGCGTCTCCACCGTCGCGTTCTTCAACACCTCGCGATTGACGATGTCCTCGATCTCCTGCAACTCCTCATCGGCCACTTGCGCGAAGTGCGAAAAATCGAAGCGCAGCCTGTCGGGGGCAACCAGCGATCCGGCCTGCTTCACGTGCGTGCCTAAAACCTGTCTCAAAGCAGCGTGCAGCAGGTGCGTGCCCGTATGGTTGCGGCGAATGGCATCACGCCGCTGGCCATCGACTTGCGTGTTCACTCGATCGCCGACGGCGAGGTCTTGTTTCAGCAGCGCCTTGTGCGCGCGCACTCCCTGCACCGGCAGTGTGCAGCCGGCGATCTCCGCCACAACCGAGTTCCCGTCCGGCGCCAGGAAAACTCCCGTGTCGCCCACCTGGCCGCCTGAGTCGCCGTAGAAGCTGCTGTGATCCAAAACAACTTCCACTTCATCGCCCGCCCTGGCCGCGGCAACACCCACGCCGTTCTTCACGATCGCCAGCACTTCGCAATTCGTCGAATTCAGTTGCCTATATCCCTCGAAAACCGTCTTCGGCAACTCGCGATACGCGGGACTGGCGGTTTTTTGCGCGCCGCCTTTCCAGGAGGCGCGGGCGCGGGCCTGCTCGGTTTCCTTCGCTGCCTCGAAGCCGTCGAGATCGAACGCGATGCCGGCATCGCGTGCCGCATCGACCATGAAGTCGAGCGGCAAGCCGAAGGTTTCGTAAAGATGGAAGGCTTTGTCACCGGGAAACGTGATGGACACAGCGTCGCCGCTCACCCTAGAGACATTGTCGCCATAGAACTCGTAAGTCGCAGAGCCATGGGAACCAGGCTGTTGGTTGGCGTAGCGGGCTGCTCGAAACCGGTCGACAAGCTCATTGAGGGATTTTTCCCATTCAACGAATCCAGTATTCAGCACCCGATCGAATTGCTCCTCCTCGGCTTTCACTACCTTCGCCACGCGATCCGTAGACCCGACGAGTTCGGGATACGCCGCCTTCATTTCGTCGCGCACCGCGTACACCATCTCGAAAAGAAATGGCTTCTCCTGCCCAAGCAGGCGCCCGTGGCGAATGGCGCGGCGCATGATCTTGCGCAGCACGTACCCGCGCCCTTCATTCGACGGCAGCACTTCATCGTTGATCAGAAATGTTGCTGCACGCGCATGATCGGCAATGATCCGTAAGGAGGCGGAAGAAGCCTCCTCTCGCATCCTGCTAAGGGATACCTCTTCGAATAATCGTGTGCTGGGAATACCTTCCTCAGCAACGCCCGTTGCGAGGTACTTGAATCCGACGATCTCCGCTGCCCTCTTAATGAGCGGCGTGAAGAGATCCGTTTCGAAGTTGGAGACTTTGTTTTGGAGGACGGCGGCCACGCGCTCCAGCCCCATGCCGGTGTCAATGGACGGCTTGGGCAGCGCCGTCAACTTGTATGTTGTTTTGCCGCTCGCGTCCGTCGCAGCAGAACGATCGAATTGCATAAAAACTAAATTCCAGATCTCCACATACCGGGCATCGTCCTGCCCAAACGGCTTATCGACTCCCGGTGTCTCAGCGGCCTCAATCCCCATGTCATAGAAGATCTCCGAACACGGCCCACAGGGCCCCGTCTCGCCCATCTGCCAGAAGTTGTCCTTCACGCCGTATTCGCCGATCCGTTCCTTGGGCACGCCGACTTCAAGCCAGTACTGCTCGGCTTCGTCGTCGCGCGGCACGTCCGCCGTGCCCTCGAAGATCGTCACGTACAGCCGGTCCTTCGGAATCCCCATCCACTCCGGGCTCGTCACCAGTTCCCATGCAAACTGGATGGCGTCGCGCTTGAAGTAGTCGCCGAACGAGAAATTGCCGAGCATCTCGAAAAACGTATGATGCCGGCGCGTAAAACCCACATTTTCGAGGTCGTTGTGTTTGCCCCCCGCGCGCACGCATTTCTGTGAAGTGGTTGCCCGCAGGTAGTCACGCCGCTCCGCGCCAAGAAAAAGATCCTTGAATTGGTTCATCCCCGCATTGGTAAACAGCAGCGTGGGATCGTTAGCCGGAACCAGCGACGACGAGTGCACACGGAGGTGCCCCTTCGTCTCAAAGAAGCGCAGAAACAGCTCGCGTATCTCGTTTCCCGAGCGAACTTGCATGGTGCTTTTAGTGTACCGGAGCGTGGTTCGTGTTTCGTGGATCGTGAATCGTGATCAGTGGACGGTGAACGGCGGACCGTGGCCGGTTCAATTCTCGTATGCTTCCTCGTCGATGTTATCGATTGCCGCCAGTTCCTCGCCCGGCACGTCCCACTGGCGCAGGATTTTGTAGATCACACCGGTCGAGAATCCCGCGGCAACCAGGCGCCGCACCACCCGCGCGGTTTCTTTTTCGTTCGTCGGCTTCTTGATTCCCTTGCGCTCGAGATGCTGCCGCGCCAGCGCTTCCTCACTGGTCGTAGAGTATCTTTCCGCAAGAGTCTTCTCGATCAGCTCGGAACGCACACCCTTCTGACGCAAGTCCTGGCGCACCCGCCGCGCCCCCATCTTTTCGTTTTCCTGCCGCAGCCGCGCGTAGGCTTCCGCATAGGAAGCGTCGTCGAGATAGCCGTGCCCTCTCAGGCGGCCGAGCACGGTGCGGATTTGCGCCTCGCCCTCCGCACCTGGCGCCACGCGCGAGCCGAGGAGGCGGCGCAGTTCCGATTCTGTCCGCATGTGCCGGCCGAGTGCCTTGATGGCGTAGTTGTAGAGGCCGGCTTCGTCGAGAGGAGCTTTCTTCACGGGTTTTCGCGCGAACGCCATCTCGTTTTCTGTTCTCTGTTCTCTGTTCTCTGTTCCCTGTTCCCTAGTCCTTAGTCCCCGCTTTTGTCCACTCGTCCACCCAGTCGTTCACCGTCTTGTACCAGAGCTGCGAGTTTTGCGGTTTCAGCACCCAGTGGCCCTCGTCGGGGAAGTAAAGCATTTTCGACGGCACACCGAGAAGTTGCAGCGTGTCGAAGAGCTGCAACCCTTCGCTCACATCGAGCCGGTAGTCGAGTTGCCCGTGCACCACAAGCGTCGGCGTCTTGAAGTTCTTCGCGTAAAGCGAAGGCGACCACTTACGGAATGGGTTCTGGTCATCGGGTTTTCCGTAGTAGTCCCACGGATGACCCCCTTGGGTGTTTGGAAATTTGAACTCCCAGATGTTGAACCAGTCTTCTTCCGTGGTTCCGAAGGCCGACTCGGCGTTGAACATGCCGTCGTGCGTCACGATGCACTTGAAGCGGTCGGTGTGGCCCAGCACCCAGTTGGCCATGTAGCCGCCGTAGCTCGCTCCCAGCGCGCACTCGCGGTCCTTGTCGATAAACGGATAATGCTGTTCAGCGTAATCGAGTCCCTGCATCAGGTCGGTGAAGGGCTTGCCGCCCCAGTCGCCGTTGATCGCGTCGACAAAGGCCTGGCCGTATCCGGTCGATCCGCGGAAGTTGATCATGACGACGACATAGCCGTTCGCGGCAAAGAGCTCGGCGTTCCAGCGGTAGCTCCACATGTCGCCCCACGCGCCCTCCGGCCCGCCGTGGATGAGGAATTTGAGCGGATATTTCTTCGTCGCATCGAATCCCGGCGGCCGGATGAGAAAGCCCTGCACCTTGGTGCCATCCTGCGCCGTGAACCAGAAAGATTCCATCTTGGGCAGATCGAGTTGGGCGAGGAGTGCGTCGTTGAGGTGGGTCATTTTGACAGGCTGATATTCCTGCTGCGTCGTTTCTTTTGTTGGCGCCGAGTTATCAAGGGCAACGATAAACGTCCGCGCGGAGTCGTTTATCTCCAACGGATCGGCTAGGACAACTTCGCTTGGCATGTCAACACGCATCAGTGCACCGACTAAGCGGAATCTGCCATTAACCCAAACTCCCTGAACATCGCTCCAGGAGCCGCGTATTTTTCCATATCGATCGAGCTGCCTATGAATGGAATCGTGGCCTCTAGCCTCAGACCGAGCGTTCTTTCCGTCAGCGGCATTCTGCTCTAGGAGCTTTTCAACGTCGGGCGGAGCAGGTCCGAGCGAGATGCTGTATACGGGGCCCTCACCCGCGTCACTCGCTGTGAAATAGATAAGCTTGGATTCTCTATCCCAGTGAAATTCATCCACCCAAAAATCGAAATGGGCAAGCCTAGGGCGAGGATCATAAACAATTGCGGAACTGAGAAGATCTTCGGCGGTCTTGTCTGCGCGGTCATAGAGCCAC
>Ga0335074_10016210_pt1 | contig 10490 bp, 14 predicted proteins | sample Lox_Sample_23_FD_206715 | JGI IMG/M metagenome (GOLD analysis project Ga0335074, IMG submission 206715) | Soil microbial communities from Loxahatchee National Wildlife Refuge, Florida, United States - Lox_Sample_2.3 | ecosystem: Environmental > Terrestrial > Soil > Wetlands | place: USA...
CTCGAACAGGTCGGCAAAGTCCGCCGCCAGCGAGACCTCGGCAATCGTCACGACCGGCTTGTAGGCGAAGTTGCGCACGCGGACGCGATAGAACAGGCGATCCGCAATCAACACGGTGCGGCGCACGTTCAACGTCTCCTGTGCCACTGAGACGCCGGCTGCAGAGTGCAGCACCGGGTTGGTGGCGTTGATCACCGCGTAATGGCCCGATTCCATCACCGAAGAAAGCGGCACCGGCGGCGCTCCACCCACCGTCAGGCGCAGCTCGGATAGATGTCGGGTGTCCTCGATGTAGAGACCCTCGCCCGAAGCGCGCGCAGGACGGATATCGCCATCGCGCCGCGCGCATACGAACATAGCTCCGGACTTCAGCGCGAGTAGCTCCTCGCGCGCCTCCGCGAGAATATCGGGAGCCCCCTCGAGCTCGCGCAACGGCGACGGCGCTACATCACCACCCGGGCGATCCCGAGCTGGGCCGGCGCGGGCCTCGGGTTCGCCAGCTGATGTCATCAGAACCTATTTGGCCCGATCAGCCCTGAGGACGACGGATCGGCCCGCGAGACCCTTCTCGTCCCAAGCCCAGGCCCCCAGCTCCGCCCCAACTCGCGGCCGAGTTCAAGGCTCCGGCCTCCGCGACCTCGCGGAACCGGCTGGCAATAGCGGCGATCTCGTCAGGCGTCGCCTCGTACTCCGCACCTCCCCGCGCAACCCGCTCACGGGCACGTTTGGCCTCGGCGAGCGTGCCGCAGACACCGAAGAAAATATGCAGCCCGTGGTCGGGTGTCCTGACACGAAACACACTCGTCTTGCCCGTCTTGCTGATCTTCGCCCGCCCACGCTCGTACGCGGCTGCCGAGCTGCGGTCGCCCGTGTAAGCGCGCGCAAAGAAGAACATCGTGGTCCCACCGTCGAGCTCGTACTCTCTGACTGCGGGCGCATCCACTACGACGATCCTAGCCCTCCCGATTCGCGGGCCACGTCTGGTTCCTCGGACGGTTCCAGTCGGCGGCCTCGGCGCCGCAGTCCAAAACAGGTCAGGAGAAGAACCACGAGCAGCGCGACCGCGAGTCCGCCCGCGAAGGTCAATCCGTCGAGTAGCATGCGCACGGCGAGCGCGAGCAGGCCGGCGACCAGGTAGCGGGCGATCGTGTTCAAGATCCGCATCTCCCGCTCCCAGGTAGTTCGTGCTGACATGATCAGCGTCCTGTGCGATCGCCTGCGCGCATCGTGCTTGACGGCTCAGCTGTCTTCAGCGCTGAGCAGTTCCCGGAGGGGCTGGGGGAGGGCTCGCAGGACGCTGTCGTCTTCGCCGGCAGAGACATGTTGGCGTAGGACCCGTCCGACGGCGGTAGCGGCAAACGAGGCCTCTGTCTCGCCGGCCAATCCCGCCTCGCTGGCGATCTTGGCGAGGAAGCTATCGAGGTCGCGAGTGTGCTCTGGTGTCCGGCTGGGGTCCCAGCCTTCGTAGAACACGCCGCGCACAAAGATCGGGAGCTGGGCAGAAAGCTGCGCGGCCTCGTCGACCGAGAGGTGGTCGCGGACCGCGTGCAGAACCGCTCGCAGAACCCGATAGGCCTCGTGGCCGTCGCCGGTGCCGAGTTCGTCGGCGGTGTCGTTGATCCAGATGTGTGCCTTCTCGACGCTCCGATCGATGATGTCAACGCGAGCTGTGGTCATGTGGTCAACTCCTGATCTCGGACGCAAACATGGGCCTGCAATCCTGCCCAGTCCGGGTGCTCACCCGCATCGGTAGTTCCCCCCATGCCCCGTCGGTCGTTGGGCTGATGGATCCGAGGGCGGTCGGTGCGAGGATCGTTCGCATGGTGAGCCATTTGACGGTCAGCGTCGACCGCAACGAAAGGGGAGGGTGGGAGGTCACCCTGCCTGGCCAGTGCGACGGCGTCACGCTCGAAATGCTCGACGAGGCTCAGCGGGTGGCGTACTGTGCGCCGCGCGCCGACATCCGTGCGAGCTGGTCATACGCGATGCCTGCCACCGGGTTCTGCATCGCGAGTTCATCGACGGCGCAGACCGTGCGGAGCGCGCGCGACCTCTGCCTAGGTAGTCCGCCACCCGGAAGCCACGTGAAGAGCGCACGTGAATCACTCACCGGCCAATTAGCGTCGACCAGAGAACGACCAATCGACTCAACGGATCGAAGTTTCTGATGACGAACCCCAAGCAGATCATGAGCAGGTACAGAAGGACTTGGCCAAGCTCCAGTCAAGACCCTCGCACATGCGGCAGCACCGGCAGCGGGCAACAGCCAGCCAACGATGCGTGGGGCGTCGCACTAGCGTCGCCAGCACCGAGGCCTCCGATCACTGGGAAGACTCGATGATCGACCGCGCTTCGCCATTTCTCAAATGTCCCCGTTGCGGGTTGGCTGTCAGGCCGAAGATCAGCTGGTTGATGGTCGAGTACTGCCCGCGGTGCCTGGCACAAGCACGGATCGCGGTCAGGCTGTTCTCCTCCACGCTGTCCGCGGCGGAGCTCCATCCGGAAAGTTTGGCCCCGGCCGTCGCACCGCGGGGCGTGACCACGACGATCCCTGACAGGACGTGATGGGCACCCACGCCGTCCTTGATCCGGGCGCGGTGAGCGGCGTCTCTCGGATGGCGTTGCGGCGGTTGCCGGCCGCTGATCCTGGCGTGCATCCGTTGCGGATCGCGATGCTCGCGCCACCATGGATCCCGGTCCCACCGCCCGCCTATGGTGGGATCGAGGCGGTCGTGGACCTGCTGTGCGAGGCACTAACTGCACGCGGCCATGACGTGACGCTGTTTGCGGCGCCAGGTTCACGCTCGGCGGCGCGGGTCAGATCAGTGCTCGAAACCGCCCATCCCGACCAGATCGGCGCGTCACTTTACGAGGCGGATCACGTCGCGAGCGCCTGGGACGAAATCGATCTGGCCGCCAAGCTCGGCGAGCCGTTCAACGTCGTCCACGACCACTCCGGGTTCACCGCACTCGCCATGGCCGACCGCGTCAGCGCGCCGGTCGTGCACACCGTGCACGGGCCGTTCGATGAGACAACGCAGCACGTCTACCAACGTCACGGCCATAAGGCGCGGCTGGTGGCGATCAGCCGCTCCCAGGCCGCAAGCGCCCCGGCGGGCGTCAGGGTGCTCGCGGTCGTGCCGAACCCGACCGTGGTTGACCGCTGGCCGTTGCGGACCGAGAAGCGGGAGTACCTGCTGTGGGTCGGGCGGATGGACCCCGTCAAGGGCGCGCACCGGGCGATCGAGGCAGCGCGCCTCGCCGGCCGCACGCTGGTACTGGCCGGGCCCGTTCAGACCGGCCAGGAGGAGTACTACCGCGAGCTGATCGAGCCGCACATCGACGGTCGCAGGGTGTGCTACGTCGGCGAGATCGGCGGTACCGCCAAGCAGGAGCTGTTCGCCAACGCGGCAGCCCTGCTGATGCCGGTCTCCTGGTGCGAGCCGTTCGGGATGGTGATGGTCGAAGCGCTCGCCTGCGGCACCCCGGTAATCGCGTTCCCGGAAGGTGCCGCGGCCGAGATCGTCATCGACGGTGAGAACGGCATGCTGGTCGCCGACGAGGCCGAGATGGCCCACGCGGTCCAGCGCCTGCAATGGATCGACCCTGAGCGCTGCCGCGCGAGCGTCGAGGAGCGCTACGACGTGTCGGTCACCGTCGCGGGCTACGAACGCGTCTACCGCCGCGCGATCGCCGCGGATCAACGCCGCCATTCCTCGCTCGCGGGCGCGCCCGGGCGGCAGCGCGCTCAACACCTCCGAGCACCGCTGAGCGCAACCTGATGGCCTACCGCACCCGGAAGGTGAGCGCTGACCACCCCCAGCCGCTCAGTGAGGGCGAACGCGAGCTGGCCCGCGTACTGGCGTTGCTGGAGGAAGATCGGGCTGGCTCGCTGACCATTGCCGCGCTCGGAGAGCAGGGAGTAGCGGCGCCCGCGCAGGCGGTATACGACCTGCAGATTGGTGGATACGTGATCGACCGGGTCACCTGCACCGGGACTGGCGGTCAGGCATCGTTCGGATATCGCCTACACGTCTCGCCCGCGCCCAACCGCGAGGCGGCCACCGGACAGCGCGAGGTGGACCGCGATGCCGCCTGAAGCGATCAGCCGGCGCACGTTCAAGCGGTTGGCCGAGCTCGGGACCGAGGGCCGTCCCATGCTCAGCATCTACCTCGACCTCGAAGCGGAATCGCTCTCGGCGCCAGCTTGAACGCACCGTGGCTTGAGCGCATGTGGACCTACGTAGAGAGTTCTCAAAACTCTGGTCCGTCTGCAAAATCCCTGGAAAAGCGGCTACTTCGCCGGGTCGCGAAGGGCGTCAAGGTGGCTCAAGAGTCGCTGGGCGGTGTTTGAGGATGCGCCGGGTCCGAACGTGCAGGATCTGGGGCAAACTCAGCGCCGACTCGCGCCGGCCGAGTTGGCGGTATTGCCAGCTGAGTATGAGCCCGGTGCGCGTGTGTTGGGTGAGCTAGCGAAAGGTTACGACCTTCACGCACGATGGTCGCGAGCCACGTTGCCCGTGCGGGCAAGACTCGGCCGGTCATGACCGAGAAGCAGATTTACGAGACCGTCCTTCTGTACGGCAACAGATGGAGGCTGCACAACCTGGGTCAGCGCTTCTCGCTTGAGGAATACCGCAAAGGCTGAGCCCGGGAGCGCGGGGCTGGACCCGGCCATTACGCCGAGGCCGCGCCAGGGGCTGCGGAGTTGGGATCGGGTCGGATGGCGAAGATGCTGGCGCCGGCCTCGGTGAGCCAGTATCTCGTGAAGAGCTCGAGCAAGGGGTCTTGGGAACGCTGGGCCGATCCGGGCACAAACCACTCGACACCGAAGATGGTCGAGACCGCCCTGGCGGTGGAGCGAGCGCGGATGCCGATCCCGTGGCCGAGCAGCGCGGCGGCGGTGGCATGGAGGCCGCCGCCAAGGACAGCGCGGGCGGAGCCGGGGCTGCGGAGTGCGTCGTGAGGCACGCGGCGTCGGGCGAGCAGCGTTTGGCGATCCAGGAACCCACTGGTGCTGGAAAGCGAGCCCGGTGGCGAGGCTGATGCCCGCGGGGGTGAGCGCCTTGGCCGCCAGGAGGCGGTCGCGGTCGGGAATGGCGGTGAGGCTGGGAGTGATGGTGCTGGACCCGTACGCCGAGGTCACCGCGAGCGCACCGAGCACGCCCAGCGTGACCTCCAGCAGGGTGCGGCCGCGCAGGATCGTAAGGGTGAGATCGAACGACCGCAGCTCGTCAGCGTCGAAATCGGGATATCGCCGAGCCGTCGCGTCGGCGAACAACAGGGCGGTCCCGGCACCGGCGACACGCGAGCCCGCGACAAGTAGCGGCCCCGGCCGGGTGCTGCGGAACCTGATGAGTTCTGGTCGGACGATGTCGCGGAATCGCATGACCGACCGCTTCGGTGTCAGACCATCACCGGGCGGGTGGTCTGCCAGCGCTGGCGCTGCGTCTGCCGGAACCGCGCCGGCGGGCACTGGTGCCCGCTGGGTACCGGGAGCGGTGAGCTCCATGAACGCATCCTCGAGCGAATGTCGCACTGGTGCGAGTTCGTGCAGCTCGACGCTGGCTTGCAGGGCCAGTGCCCCGATGGTGGAGCTGTCGAGGCCGCTCACGGCGAAGGAAGTGGCGTCGAGGTCTCGCACTGTGCCGCCGGCGTCGACGACCCGGCCGCGTAGAGGCTGCGGGCCCGGCGTGCGCACGCGAATCTCCTCGTACTCGTGGTCCCGCTCGAAGGCGTCCATCTCGCTGACAACGAGCAGCCGCCCTTCGCCGATGACCGACATCTCCGCCATGAGGTGACTGGAGACCAGCACGGTCCGCCCCTCTCCGGCCATCTGACGCATGAGACCACGGGACCAGATGATGCTCTCGGGTCGAGTCCGCTAAGCGGCTGATCGAGCACGAGAATCGGCGGGTCGCCGAGCAGCGCGGCGGCGAGACCGAGGCGCTGGAGCGTGCCCAGCGAAAAGGTTGGCGCCCGGTTCCGGGCGTCCTTGCCGAGACCGACTCCAGTGCCTCACCGACACGGCGGCGGTCGATTGCGGTGCTTCGTCCGAGCGCGAGCAGGTGATCGGAGGCGGTGCAGCCCGGCTGCACCGCTCGCGCGTCGGGGAGCGAGCCCGCACGCCGCATCGGGGCGGCGAGGTTGGCACAAGGCCGGCCGTCGACGGCCACCGTCCCCGATGTCGGACGTTGGAGGCCGAGGATCATCCGCAGCGTCGTGGTCTTGCCGGCACCCTTACGCCCCGAGAATCCCGTCACGTCGCCGGATCGGACCGAGAAGGTCAGCCCCTCCACTGCCACGACCTCGGCAAAGCGCTTGGTGAGCCCATTCGCCTCGATCATGCGGGTCCTCTATCGTGGCGAGTCGGCGAGGACCAGGGGCAGGAAGATGCGGTCGACGATCTCGACCAGCGTCTCATCAGGTACGGGTGCCCGGTTCATGATCACGTCGTGGCGGACGAGATCGGTCGGTAGAGAAGCGATTCGCGGGCTGAGTCGGTCGGGGTCGATCTCGCCGCGTTCGACGGCGCGCTGGATGACGGCGGCCATCCGGCTGGGCGCGCCGGCGATTGCCCGCTCTCGCAGATCCGCGGGCGACAGCCCGGTGGCGTCGAAGTAGTCGGCGAACAAGAAGCTGAGCACCCCGGCCATCTCGCTGACGCTGGCAGACAGCGGGCGCAGCAGGGCAAGCACGTCGCCTCGCAGCGTACCGGTGTCCGGCAGGTCGCGCAGGGACAGGGCGCTGCGATAGTGGCGCATAGCGGCGACGACCAGCTCCGTCCGGTTCGACCAGCGACGGGCAAGCACGGGTCGGCTGGTCCCGGCACGCGCCGCTACCCCGTCCAGGGTGAAGCCTGGATATCCGACCGCGCAGAGCTCCTCCCAGGCGGCGTCGAGCAGAGCCGCTTCGAGCGCGGCGCCCCGTCGCCGCCGAGTCGACGGCGATGAGCGATGGCCTCGCGTGGTGGACGCCGAACGCGCCTTTGGGGTCACTACACCACCATAGCTACAGGATACGAGTTGCGCATCTTACCTCCGGGCGTTACCGTTAGCCGTTAGATGCGGACGCCGAGTCTTATGGCGATGGATTGGACCCCCTTGAAGGAGATGCTGTGGCGCAGGATTCCATGATCCGGGCCGAGGGTCTCCAGAAGCGGTTCGGCCCGACGATCGCACTGGCCGGCGTGGACCTCGACGTACCTCCAGGGTCCATCCTGGGCGTGCTGGGCCCGAACGGTTCGGGAAAGACCACTCTTGTACGTATCCTGACCACGCTGTCGCGGCCTACCGCCGGATCGGCCTGGGTGGCCGGTCACGACGTGGTCCGCGAGGCGCCGGCGGTCCGGCGCATCATCGGGGTTACCGCACAGTCTGCGACCGTCGATGAGCTCCTCACCGGGCGTCAGAACCTCGTCCTGGTGGGTCAGCTGTCCGGCCTGCGGCGGGGTGATGCCCGGTCCCGGGCCGAGGAGCTTCTGGCTCAGTTCGACCTCACCGACGCCGCCGACCGGGTGCTGAACGGCTACTCGGGCGGGATGCGGCGCCGCCTGGACCTGGCGGCCGGACTGGTGACCCGGCCTCCCGTGCTCTTTCTCGACGAGCCCACCACCGGACTCGACCCGACCAGCCGGGTCCGTATGTGGGACGTCATCCGGGTACTGGTCAAGGATGGGGCCACCCTCTTGCTCACCACCCAGTACCTCGACGAGGCCGACGAACTCGCCGACCGGATCTTGGTGATCGACCACGGCAAGGTGATCGCCGAGGGCACGTCGGCCGAGCTGAAGTCTGCCACTGGCGGAGCCCGGCTCGAGGTGAACCTCAGCGAATCCCATACGAATGCGGCCGCCCTGCTCGATCCTTTCGTGTCCGGCCCGGTCCACGAGAGCCAGGACGGACGGCGACTGAGGGCGCCGGTGCGCAGTGGCTCGGGGCTGGCCAGCACCGTGATGCGAGCCTTCGAGGCCGCGGGAATCACCGTGGACGACATCGAGGTCCATCGGCCATCCCTTGACGACGTGTTCTTCTCCCTCACCGGTCATCCCAGCGCGCCCGACGATGCGGGTGACGCCAATGAGGAACCGCTCCGTGCCGAGGTGGAAGCGGTGCGCCCATGACCGTCACCGCAGCCACCCTGCGGATGCCTCGGCCGCCCGGTGTCGTCCGGTGGCTCTGCGACGTCCTCGCCCTGACCAGACGCAACATGGTGCATATCGCGCGGGAGCCGCTTCAGCTGTCCGACGTCACTGTCCAGCCGGTGCTGTTCACGCTTCTCTTTGTCTACGTGTTCGGCGCTGGGGTGGTGGTCGCCGGGGGTCAGTCGTACGCCGACTTCGCCATCGCCGGCCTCTTGGCCTTCAGTCTCACGACGTCAGCCATGGGGACGGGGGTCGGGTTGAGCACCGACCTCAACAGTGGGGTCATCGACCGGCTTGGAACCCTCCCCATGTGGAGGCCGGCCGTGCTGGTGAGTCGTTCGATAACCGATCTGCTTACGTCGTGTCTGTGCGCCCTCATGGTGGCCGTCACCGGACTGTGCGTCGGTTGGCGTCCCACAGGTGGGGTGGGTTCGATTGCTGCCGGGTTCGCCATCTTCCTGCTCTTCGCCTACGCCCTCTCGTGGGGATGCGCCTGTCTCGGTCTGGTCAGCAAGGGCCCTGAGTCAGCACAGGGCATCGGTCTGGTGATCTTGTTCCCACTGGCCATCGTGTCCAACGTCCTGGTACCGACGCAGCACATGCCCGCCGTCATCCGGGCTGTCGCCGACTGGAACCCGGTCAGCGCTGTCACCGCGGCGGGCCGCACTCTCTGGCACAACCCCAATCCTTCAGCGTCGATCCATGCCTGGCCTATGCGGCACCCCGTCGAGGCATCCCTCCTCTGGTGTGCGCTGCTCCTCCTGGTGTTCGCGCCGCTGGGTACGGTGCTCTATCGTCGGCGGACCACCGGATAGCGCGACCGTTGCCACCAATCAACCAGCCGCTACTCCCTGTGTCTCCAGGCGGTCACGGGCACAAGAACCCATTATGCCGGCAGCGCCCGGTGTTGTGCGCGGTCATGTGGTCGTCGCGGTCAAGGTGATGAGTAGTCGCCTGAACGAGCCCTGGACACTCAACTCGCTGGCCGAGGAAGTCCACCTGTCCCGCTCCCGACTCGCACGAGCGTTCAAGGCGCCACGGTCGGCACGAGCCCGATGGCCCTATCTACCTCGAATGCGGCTCGAGCGAATGGCCCGGCTACTGGCCTCGACGTACCTGTCGGTTGCCGAGGTCGCCCGCTCGGTGGGCTGGAGGAACCAGTTTCACGCTAGCCAGCGCTTCCACGCTCGCTACGGCGTCTCGCCCGCCGACTACCGGCGTCGGCAGACGCCATCGCCGCTCGGCTAGCGGCGGCGCCACGGCGTCAAGCGCTGCCGACGGTCATCAGCCTGGAGTGCGGTCAGTTCGCTGCGGGGCCGATGTGGTCGGCGGCGACCACAATCGCGACCAGCGCGTCGTCCCGGGCTTGGTCGATGTCCGCCAAGTACTCGGGGTCCTCCGAGAGCCGGTCTCGGGTGGTCACCACGCAGTGACCGACCTGATGGGCTACTACGTGGTCCAGTAGGCGGCGCAGGTCGGGGCGGTTGACGCTCATCCCCCGAGTAGCCGACAGCAACGAACTCGTTGGCCATCCGCAATCTGAGCCGTTGCGCGGCGAGCGCGCTCTGTGCCCGCTGGCGCTCAACCTCACGCGCCGCCTCATCGGTGGTACTGGGTGTGACACGGATGTAGGAGAGCGCGGGCAGATCGCTCGGTGCCCAGTCCTCGGCACTCATGACACCGCGACGACCGATACACGAGCATCCATGGCGCCCGGCCTCGAGGATCATCCCGGCGACGTAACGGGGACGGCGGCGGGGCCGGGTGCCACCGGAGCTGCCGACGGTCAGGTTCGCCAGCCGTGCGGCGCGTACCGCGGCGGGGCCCCTTGGCATCGTCTAGTCCACTGGCTGTGACCGCGTGGGATAGGGGTCGTTCGGGCCGGTGGCCGCCGGCTTAGGTGCGGCGGAGCTGCGCAATCAGGGACCCGAACGACTCACCGCCCACGACTGACGCTGCGTGGTCGATATCGAGCCCGCTGGCGCCGACGGCCGTTGGCGAACCGCTGACGCTGGGCGGCTTCGCCGATGGTCTCGTACTCGGCCGCGAGCTTCGCGATGCTCGACCACTTCTCCCGCTCGGCCTCGGAGTCGCTGGTCTCTGCGATCAGGATGCTCGACCGCCCGGCGGCGGTGTCGGTCTGCCAGGCTCGGTCGGTGGCGTCGAGCTCGTCATCGTGGTCGCCGCCCACGACCCGGCCATGCTCGTCGTAGAGGTCGACCACGTCGATATCGTCGCGCCGGAGGGCGAGGGAAGCGTTCTCCTCCAACTCGCGCTTGAACCAGCGGATGTCGGCCAGCTTAGGCGCCCCGTCCTGGTTGCTCGCGTTGCGGTCGCGGACGAGTAG
>Ga0335074_10016211_pt1 | contig 10490 bp, 5 predicted proteins | sample Lox_Sample_23_FD_206715 | JGI IMG/M metagenome (GOLD analysis project Ga0335074, IMG submission 206715) | Soil microbial communities from Loxahatchee National Wildlife Refuge, Florida, United States - Lox_Sample_2.3 | ecosystem: Environmental > Terrestrial > Soil > Wetlands | place: USA: Florida...
CGATTGCGACCGAAAAATGGCGGCCCAGGCATGGACCGCGGGAGGAGCTGACATGGCGACGATAATCGACGGGCGGAAATCCGGCTTCACCACCAATCCCGAATACAAGGTGCTGCTGGAAGCCTCGCCGCGCCGGGTGCGCGTGCAATTCGGCGGCGAATGGATCGCCGACAGCACGAACGCGCAATTGCTGTTCGAGACAAAGCATCTTCCCGTCTACTATTTCCCGCGGGAAGACGTGCGCATGGATTTGCTGACGCCAACCGACCATCACACGTTCTGCCCTTACAAGGGCCGGGCGTCATATTGGACGATCACGGTCGGCGACCGGACTTCCGAGAACGCGGTGTGGGGCTATCCCGACCCTTATGACGAGGTGCCTGCCCTCGCCGATGTCGTCGCGTTCTATTGGGACCAGGTGGATCATTGGTACGAGGAGGACGAGGAAATCTTCGTCCATCCGCGCGACCCGTACAAACGCGTCGATGTGATCGCCTCGTCGCGCCCGGTGCGCGTCATTGTCGGCGGCGAAACGATCGCCGAGACGCAGCGCGCCATGTTTCTGTTCGAGACGCGGCTGCCGACCCGCTACTACATCCCGCCCGACGATGTGCGGATGGACCTGCTCGTGCCGAGCGAGAAGGCGACGCGCTGCCCCTACAAGGGCAAGGCGCGGTACTGGTCGGTCAAGATCGGCGACGAGATCCATCCCGACATCGTGTGGAGCTATCCTGAGCCGATCGCCGAATGCGCAAAGATCAAGGGGCATCTTTGCTTCTTCAACGAGCAGGTCGATGCGATCCTGGTCGACGGCAAGGAGTTGCCGCGGCCGCTGACGCCATGGTCGAAGGAGTGGCGCGACAAGGACAAGGCGATGCCCGACACGCGCGGCCCGTCGGCGCGGCCGTAGCCGCGCCTGCACGGTTCGCGAAAATCGGCGTTACCGGTTTTTGAAGGCGGGCTTGCGCTTCGCGACAAATGCCGCCATGCCCTCCTTCTGGTCCTCGGTCGCGAAGGTCGAATGAAACAGGCGGCGCTCGAAGCGCACGCCTTCGGCGAGCGTCGTCTCGAACGCGCGGTTGACCGCTTCCTTCACCATCATCGCGATCGGCAGTGACAGCGACGCAATCTTCTCGGCGACCGCGACCGCTTCCTCGATCAGCAGGTTGGCCGGCACGACGCGGCTGACGAGACCCAGCCGCTCGGCCTCGGCGGCGTCCATCATGCGGCCGGTCAGGCACAGATCCATCGCTTTCGCCTTGCCGATAAAGCGCGGCAGCCGCTGCGTGCCGCCGGCGCCGGGCATCGTGCCCAGGTTGATCTCGGGCTGGCCGAAGCGCGCATTGTCGGCGGCGATGACGATGTCGCACATCATTGCCACTTCGCAGCCGCCGCCCAATGCGAACCCGGCGACAGCGGCAATGACCGGCTTCCTGCATTGTGCGACGCGCTCCCAGCCGCGCGTGACGAAATCCTCCCGGTAGGCCTGCATGTAGGTCTTGTCGGCCATCTCCTTGATGTCGGCGCCGGCGGCAAACGCCTTGTCAGTGCCGGTCAGCACGATCGCGGCGATCGCGTCGTCGCTTTCGAAATCATCGAGGGCGCGACCCAACTCGGTGATTAGCGCTGCGTTCAGCGCATTGAGCGCGTGCGGCCGGTTGAGGCGGACGATGCCGACCGCCGCCCGCCGCTCAATGAGGATGTTGGCGTACGGCTGATCAGCCATCACGATCTCCCCGCACCGTAGCGCGATTACATCTCTAGCACGCGTCGTCGCCGAGCGACAGGAGCGTGGCGTTGCCGCCGCTCGCAGTCGTGTCGACCGTCAGCGTGCGTTCGGTCGCGAAGCGATTGAGGTAATGCGGGCCGCCGGCCTTGGGTCCGGTGCCGCTGAGCCGCTCACCACCGAACGGCTGCACGCCGACGACGGCGCCGATCATGTTGCGGTTGATATAGGTATTGCCGACGCCGAGCCGCGCCACGACATGCGCCGCGGTCTCGTCGATGCGGCTGTGGATGCCGAGCGTCAGCGCATAGCCAGTCGCGGCGATCTCGTCGAGCACCCGGTCGAGCTGCCCGGACGGCCAGCGGATCACGTGCAGGATCGGGCCGAACACCTCGCGGTCGAGCCGCGCCGCCGAGTCGATCTCGAAGGCGCGCGGCGCGAAAAAAGTACCGTGCGCGGCATCCGCCGGCAGCCTGCATTGACAGATCAGGCGACCCTCGTGCGCGATGCGGTCGGCGTGCTGCTGCAGGCCCCGGCGGGCCCGATCGTCGATGACCGGGCCGATATCGGTCGCCAGCAGCGCCGGGTCGCCGACCGCCAGTTCTTCGATCGCACCGGCCAGCATCGCCATGAGGCGGCCGGCGACATCCTCCTGGATGTAGAGCAGGCGCAGCGCCGAGCAGCGCTGCCCGGCGCTGTCGAATGCCGAGGTCAGCACGTCGGCGACGGCCTGTTCGGGCAATGCCGACGAATCGACGATCATCGCATTCTGCCCGCCCGTCTCGGCGATCAGCGGCACGATCGGCCCGGGCCGGCGGGCGAGCGCAAGGTTGATCGCCGCCGCGGTCTCGGTCGAGCCGGTAAAGGCGACACCGGCGATGCGCCGGTCGCCGACCAGCGCGGCGCCAACCGCCGCGCCGTCGCCCGGCAGCAGGTGCAGCACGTCGGCCGGGACGCCGGCGGCGAGCAGATGGCGCACCGCCGCCGCCGCGACGAGCGGCGTCTGCTCGGCCGGCTTTGCGATGACGGCGTTGCCGGCGGCAAGCGCGGCAGCGATCTGGCCGGTAAAGATCGCCAGCGGAAAATTCCACGGCGCAATGCAGGCGAAGACGCCGCGGCCGCGCAGTGCCAGCAGGTTGCGCTCGCCGGTCGGACCGGGGAGCGGCTCGGGCCGGGCGAATTCCTGGCGGGCGCGCGCCGCATAATAACGCAGGTAATCGGCGGCCTCGCGCACCTCCGACAGCGCCGCCGGGATCGTGCGGCCGCCCTCGCGGATGATCAGCGCCATCAAGGCGCTGCGATGCGCCTCGTAACGATCGGCGGCGCGCTCCAGAATCGCCGCGCGCTCGTCGGCCGGCACCGCATCCCACCCGGATGCAGCGCCGGCGGCACGGGCAAGCGCCGCTTCGACCGCCGCGGGCGTGGCGTTCGTCACCAAACCGATCTGCCGCCGCCGGTCGCTCGGGTCGAAGACGGCCGCGCCCGCGGCGTCCGCTTCGACGCCGCCGACGATCGGCGCGGCATGCCACGCCTCCTGCATCGCGGCCGCAAGCCCGGCGTGCAATTCGCCCAGCGCCCGCGGATCAGCGAGGTCGATGCCGCGCGAATTGACCCGCTCCGGCCGGTAGAGGTCGCGCGGCAGCGGGATCTTCGGGTGCGGTTTCACCGGCAGCGCCGCCAGCCGCGCGATCGGATCGGCGACGATGTCGCCGATCGGCGCCGCCTCATCGACGATGCGGTTGACGAACGAGGTGTTGGCGCCGTTTTCCAAGAGCCGCCGCACGAGATAGGCGAGCAGATCCTCGTGGCTGCCGACCGGCGCATAGATCCGGCACGGCCGGTTCATATGGTCGCGGCCGACGACCTCGCCGTAGAGCGCCTCGCCCATGCCGTGCAGGCGCTGAAATTCCCAATCGGTGCGGCCGTCGGCCAGTTCGAGGACGGCCGCCAGCGTGTGTGCGTTGTGGGTTGCGAATTGTGGGTAAAAGGCCGGGCCGGCGGCGAACATGCGCCGGACACAGGCGAGATAGGAAACGTCCGTCGCCACCTTGCGGGTGAACACCGGATAGGCGTCGAGGCCGCGCTCCTGGGCGCGCTTCACTTCGCTGTCCCAATAGGCGCCCTTGACCAGCCGCAGCATCAGCCGGCGCCCGGTCCGGGCGGCCAGATCGGCGAGCCAGTCGATCTGCGGCAATGCGCGTTTCTGGTAGGCTTGCACGGCGAGGCCGAAACCGTCCCAGCCGGCGAGGTCGGGCGCCAGTGCCAGCACCTCGATCAGGTCGAGCGACAATTCGAGCCGGTCGGCCTCCTCGGCATCGATCGTCAGCCCGATGCCGGCAGCCTTTGCCTCGCCCGCGAGGCCCAGCAGCGATGGCAGCAACTCGCGCATGATCCGCTCGCGCTGTGCCATCTCATAGCGCGGGTGGAGCGCCGACAATTTGACCGAGATGCCCGGCGCTGCTTCGATCGGCCGGCCGGCAGCGGCCTGGCCGATCGAAGCGATCGCGCGGCTGTAGGCGGCGCGGTAGCGGGCCGCATCGGCGCTTGTGCGCGCCGCCTCGCCGAGCATGTCGAACGAGTGGCGATAGCCCTGCCGCGCGGCGGCGCGAGAGCGCTGCAACCCCTCCTCGATCGTCCGCCCGATGATGAACTGGCCAGCGAGGATGCGCATCGCCGCCGTTACGGCCTGCCGCCACACCGGCTCGCTCGAGCGCGCGATGACGCGGCGCAGCGCGGCAGCCAGATCGGCGCCGCCCGGATCGGCCCGCAGCAGGCGGCCGGTCAGCAGCAACGCCCAGGTGGAAGCGTTGACGAACAGCGAGGCGGAATGACCGAGATGGCGCTGCCAGTCGGCCGGCGCCAGCTTGTCACGAATCAGCTTGTCGACGGTTTCGGCGTCGGGGATGCGCAACAGCGCCTCGGCGAGACACATCAGCGCCACCCCCTCGGGTGAAGACAGCGCGTATTCGTGCAGAAACGCGTCGAGCCCGCCACGGCCCTGCCGTTCGCGCCGCACCGCCTCGACCAGCCGGCGCGCCGTCGCCGCGATGCGGGCGCGGGCATCGGCCGGCAGATCGGCCGCCGCCAGGATGCGCGCGTCTGCTTCCGCCTCGCCGCGGCGATGCGCATCGCGGATCACCGACCGCAGCGGCGGCTCCGGCTGCGGCGGGTCGGGGAATACGAAGATCATTGCCGCAAGATTGGGATCGCCGCCGGGAATGCCAAAGTGCACGATCGAGATTAGCGGAAATCGCGGCTGGCGATGGCGAGATCGCGTGAATCTCTGGCGGGCGGGCGTTCCGGCGATTTGCGCGACGACGGCAGCGTTTCGTCGCCGGTGCGCTCGCGCAACGTGCGCAGAAGCGGCGTCCAATCCTGCAGATCGTCGGCGACGATGTGGATGACGCTCGTCTCGCGCTGCAGGCGGCCGCGGCAATAGAGCAACGTCGCGCCGAGCGCGGCGCGGCGGAAGCGCTCCAGCGTCGCCGGCCAGACGATCAGGTTGGCAATGCCGGTCTCGTCCTCGAGCGTCACGAAGACGACGCCGTTGGCACTGCCGGGGCGCTGGCGGATCAATACGAGGCCGGCGATCGCGAGGCGCCGATCGACCGGCAGCGTCGCGAGATCGGCGGCGCAGACCAGCCCCTCGCACCGCAATTCGGCGCGCAGGAAAGCGAGCGGGTGGCGTTTCAACGTCAGCCCGAGCGTGCCGTAATCCTCGACGACATGCTCGCCCAAGGGCATCGCCGGCAACAGCGCGGCAGCCGTTTCCTCGCTTGTTTTGTTGTTTTCTTCCGCGGCGGCGAACAGCGGCAAGGGCGCCTCGCCGAGCGCCTTCATCGCCCACAACCCGCGGCGCCGGTCGAGCCCGCCCGTTTTCCGCCCGAGCGATCGCACGGCATCGGCGGCGGCGAGGCGTTCCAAGGCGGCGTGGCCGAGGAAGCTGCGGCGCCACAGATCATGGGCATCGCGATAGCCGACACCGCGCGCCTTGACGAGGCGCGCGGCATCGGCCTCGCTCAACCCTTTGACTTGGCGCAGCCCGAGGCGCAGCGCCATTCGCTCCCTCGGCGTGTCGTCGCCCCTCACCCCTGCCCTCTCCCCGCCGGCGGGGAGAGGAAGAGCGGCAGCGCCGCCGCAGGTTGACGTCGCCGTATTTGCGAGAGCTTTCAGCGGCATTCCCTCTCCCCATGCATGGGGAGAGGGACAGGGCGAGGGGCCGTCACATTCCAGCGTGCAATCCCAGTCACTGAAATTGACATCGGGCGGGCGCACATCGACGCCGTGCTCGCGAGCGTCGCGCACGATCTGGGCCGGCGCGTAGAACCCCATCGGCTGGCTGTTCAAGAGAGCGCAGGCGAACACATCGGGATAGAAGCATTTGATCCAGGCCGAGACATAGACCAGCAGCGCAAAGCTCGCGGCATGGCTTTCGGGAAAGCCATAGGTGCCGAACCCCTCGATCTGGTCGAAACAGCGGGTCGCAAAATCAACGCTGTAGCCATTATCCTTCATGCCACGGATGAACTTGTCGCGGAACAGGTGGATGTCGCCGTTGCGCTTGAAGGTGGCCATCGCGCGCCGCAGCCGGTCGGCCTCTTCGGGCAGAAAACCGGCGCCGACGATCGCGATCTGCATCGCCTGTTCCTGGAACAAGGGCACGCCCAGCGTCTTGCCGAGCACCCGGCGCAGCGCCTGCGAGGGATAGTCCACCGGCTCCTTGCCGCTGCGCCGGCGCAGATAGGGGTGCACCATGTCGCCCTGGATCGGCCCCGGCCGCACGATCGCGACCTCGATGACGAGATCGTAGAATTCCCTGGGCTTGAGACGCGGCAGCATTGTCATCTGGGCGCGGCTCTCGACCTGGAAGACGCCCAGCGAATCGGCGCGGCTCAACATCTCGTAGACTTCCGGCCGCTCGGGCGGGACGCTGGCGAGGTCATAGCGGCGGCCGTAATGGCGTTCGATCAGGTCGAAGGCGCGGCGGATGCAGGTCAGCATGCCGAGCGCCAGGATGTCGATCTTCAGGATGCCGAGCGCGTCGAGATCGTCCTTGTCCCATTCGATGACGGTGCGGTCGGCCATCGCCGCATTCTCGATCGGTACCAGCTCGGACAAGGGGCCGCGGGTGATGACGAAGCCGCCGACATGCTGCGACAGGTGGCGCGGGAAGCCGATCAATTCGCCGGCCAGATCGAGCGCCAGGCGCAGGGTGCGGTTTTGCGGATCGAGCCCCGCTTCGCGCACCCGCTGGTCGGCAAGCCGCTCGCTCGACCAGCCCCAGACGATACCGGCGAGCGCGGCGACGACATCGCCCGACAGGCCGAGCGCCTTGCCGACCTCGCGGATCGCGCCGCGGGCGCGGTAGCAGATGACGGTGGCGGCCAGCCCGGCGCGGTCGCGGCCGTATTTCTTGTAGATGTATTGGATCACCTCCTCGCGCCGCTCATGCTCGAAATCGACGTCGATATCGGGCGGTTCGCCGCGCGCGGCGCTGATGAAGCGCTCGAACAGCACGTCGATCTTCGCCGGATCGACCGCGGTGATGCCGAGGCAGTAGCAGACGACCGAATTGGCCGCCGAGCCGCGCCCTTGGCACAGGATGCCGCGCGCGCGGGCAAATGCGACGATGTCGTGCACGGTCAGGAAATAGCGGGCGAAATCGAGCTGCTCGATCAGCTGCAGCTCGTGCACGATCAGCGCGCGGATGTTGCCGGGGACAGCGTTGCCGGCGTCATTCCCGCGCAAGCGGGAATCCATGGCCGCCACCTCCATCGCTTGTCCCTCGATCCCCGCTTGCGCGGGGGTGACGGAAGAATGAGTATGCAGGCCGAACCGCTCCCGCGCTCCGGCCCAGGCCAATTGCGCCAGGCGCTGCTGCGACGTCATGCCGTCGGGCACCGGCTCTTCGGGGTATTCGTAGCGCAATTCGTCGAGGCTGAAATGGCAGCGCTCGGCGATCTCGACCGTGCGAGCCAGCGCCTCCTCATAACCGCGAAAGAGGCGCGCCATCTCGGCCGCCGGCTTCAGATGGCGCTCGGCATTGGCGAGGAGGCGAAATCCGGCCTCTTCGATCGTGCAATGCTCGCGGATGCAGGTCACGACATCCTGCAACGGCCGCCGCTCGGGCACATGGTAGAGCACGTCACCCATCGCGACGAGCGGCAGCCCGGTGTTGGCGGCAAGCGCGGCGAGGCGGGCGAGGCGCTGCGCGTCGTCGCCGCGGTAGAGATGATGCGCGGCGAGATAGGCGCGGCCCGCGAAATCCGCCGCGACGCGGCCGGCGAATTCGGCCGTGGCGGCGTCACCGTCGCACGGCAGCACGACGACGACTTGTCCTGCGCCGTGCGCGACGACATCGCCGTAGTCGAGATGGCATTCGCCTTTCGGGGCGCGCCGCTTGCCGAGGGTCAACAGGCGCGTCAGGCGGCCGTAGGCGGCGCGGTCCTCGGGATAGGCGAGGAGGCGCGTGCCGTCGCGCAACTCGAGGCGGACGCCGACGATGAGGCGCAGCCCGACGGTCTTGGCCGCATGGTGCGCCCGCACCAGCCCAGCGACAGTGTTGCGGTCGGTGATCGCGATCGCCTTGAGGCCGAGCGCCGCCGCGGTCAGCACCAGTTCGTCCGGGTGCGAGGCGCCGCGCAGGAACGAGAAATTGCTGGTGATCTGCAGTTCGGCACAGGCCGGCGCGGCCTCGTTGCGCGCCGCGCGAGGGGCGCCGAAATTGGGCGTGCGAACCTTGCCCATCGGCCCGGGGCTGCCGGTGCCGATCGTGCGCGACAATCTGTTGAAGGCTTTCGGCGGCAATTCGGGCATCGCACGCCTCAGGCAAAGACGCCATGGAGGAACCAGCGCGGCTGGTCGCCGCTTGCATCAAAGCCGGGAAGCCCGGCGCGGACAGCCAGAAGCACATAAATATTTAAATTACAATAGGTTATCGACATTTTTCAAACTGTACCAAAGCGTGTCCCTTGGCCTTGGCCGGCCCGATCGCGATCATAGCACATGAACAAGACGTGAACAATGGTGCCTTGCCATTCCGGTAGGAACGCGCACCCGCGCCGCGACCTCGCACAGCGCATGCTCTGGATATCAACGCGCCATAGTCTTCGCGGCCGTCTAGACCAAATGTCCGCCTGAGCGCGGAGCGACCCGTCTCACAGTATGCAGGTGACGAGGATTGCGCCGGATTGGCCGGCGCCGAGCCTCATGCATAGGAGACGGGTCATGGCGGATCGTATCACGTATGTTGGGCTGGACGTTCACAAGGACACGGTTGTTGTAGCGATGGCCGAGGGCAGCCTCCGCGGTGAGATCCGGGAATACAGTCGTATTGCGAATACGGCGGCGGCCTTGGATCGGTTGATGCGCAAGCTCGGCGACGGCGGCGGAGATCGAGGCGCCCTGGTGTTTTCGCTTCCCGGCACGGGTCAGCCGTGAGCTGCTGCTGCGGCAGGAGAGCCAGCCCAAACCGGTCCGTGATATCGCCTGGAAGGCGCAGCCGCGGCTGTGCGCCCGTTATCGCAGGCTTACCGCAGTGGCAAACCGGCCAATGTCGTCACCGCTGCGATTGCCCGCGAACTGACGGGTTTTATCTGGGCTATCGCCCGCCATGTCCCGGTGACGGCAGGCTGACCGGCAGGCCAGAATGATCATATTCAAGGGAGGCGCCGGCGACCCACCCGACATGCGACTGCCGAGCAAGGTTGGGGGCGCGGTCGCGTTAATCTAGGCGTTACCGGCACCGGTCGGGCACACCGCTGTTGCCACTGCGCCTGCCGTCGTTGAGTAAGATGATGGCGTGCCAGCGAGGGCACGGCGGCTATCGTGCCGATCAGCAGGCGGGCGTAGAGCCTGGAGCGGTCGGCTTGCCCGAGCCGTCCTGACGCAGGCCGTAGGCGGTCTTGCGGCGCCTCGGTGAACGGCGCGGGGTCGGTCTTCCCTTCCGGGGATTCGGCCGATCGAGCATTTCCCAATAGCTCTTCGGTTTCTCGGTCACGATCAGCCTGACCAGGCTCTCGAACGACACCGGCCGCGCCTGCAGGCGGTGGTTTCGCTGATCGACATAATGCCGGAGCATTTTTGCAAGGTCCCCTGGGTTAACCGCCTCATGCTGGCGAAGAAAATGTTCGATCCTTAAAACCATCGCTTCGAGCGATTGCCATGTTTCCCCGGAGCCCATAAACTCACTTTGGTATTTGTCGAAGGAACGATATCTGTTGCCATTACTCAGTATCGCGGATCGGCATGACACATTCGCCGCAAGAAACTGCTCTACTGTAATGATCGACCTGTCCGGTAGCATTGATGCGCGAACATGACCCGAGTTCTCTTCAAGGAGGACGATGAGAGTAGGCCGATTATCGAAGCCGAGCCAAACTTCCGCGTCGGCAATCGCGATGCGGCCTCTGAGCATGCTGCTCTGCGCCATCGTGAATAGACGATCGAGTTTTTTCTTCAGCAAGGACGCGCTGTTGCGGCCAATGCCGAGCGATCGACCGAGTCCCGCGACGGAGATATCCTCATGGTTAACCGCGAACTCGTGCATGGCCTGGAACCATTGCCGCAACGGCAACTTGGATCCGTGCATCACGGTATTCGCGCTGACCGAAGTCTGATGGCCGCACGCCGCGCAGTCGAATGTATCCGCCCGGCTCTGTAACCGCGCCGCGCGCCGGCTTCCACACCGAGGACATGTAAAGCCGTCAGGCCAGCGCAGCGCGATCAGGTACTCCGCGCATCCCCTCTCGTCGGCGAACCGATC
>Ga0335074_10016212_pt1 | contig 10490 bp, 12 predicted proteins | sample Lox_Sample_23_FD_206715 | JGI IMG/M metagenome (GOLD analysis project Ga0335074, IMG submission 206715) | Soil microbial communities from Loxahatchee National Wildlife Refuge, Florida, United States - Lox_Sample_2.3 | ecosystem: Environmental > Terrestrial > Soil > Wetlands | place: USA...
AGTTAGTTTCGGTTGCCACGGGCTTCCATTCATGCGGTTGCTCGGTCTTCACAAGCTCATGCAATTGCTCGGCCGCGTCTCTCCCTCCCGGATACACGCGCTACCTCGACTCCCTCCGCACCACGATAATCCGCGTGTCGAACATGGATTCTGCGTCTCAGGCTCCCCGGTCCACGCGCCTGAATGGACGCATTGGATCCTTCTCGCAAGGCTGTCGAAAGCGGGTTCGTACGTGCATTGCCTGTTCTGGCCAGCCATCGAACTTCTGATGTGCAATTAAATTTTGTTCCCCTTCTTGTCCTCGGTAACTCGCCCGGTTCCGCTGCCAAACCCCAATTTGCCTCCAGTTCAAGCCTCGGGCTTTTTACGCTCCTCAACTCGCATGCCGTGCTTCAATTTTGACTTTCCCGCCAAAACCCCGCAAAAAACCCTAATTCCGCTGAGGTAATTCTCGTTAGGGGATGCGGCAATTGGACGCGCGGTAAGGGCAATCATCCATGCCCGGGGCTCTGGGCGGGAGTCGACCGTCTTTGGGGAGCTTGCTACCGTCACAAAGGTCCACTATCTCTCCATATTTTCTCGCATGGAACTCCACTCCGGAACTTTGTTTACCTGGTATCCGGCAGAGGCTGTGGCGCTCAAACCCAGTCGTTCCTTTTTCGCCGTGCGACAGCTTCCGGCGAGTTGATACGCCAACTGATGATAACCTCGCAAACCGACCCAGTTCGAATTTCCGTGACTACTCCGGTGGTTTGCCCTCCACCGAGGAATGATCATCAAATCTCTTTTGGACCTGTGTTCACCCAGCCGAACACCTTCCATCTTGAGGAATGACGTGCATCTCGTATTGCTAAAACCCGGGAACCAATGTGAAGCAGAGAAGGAGACGAGTAACGGGGGCGATGTCGTTGCCAAGCTTGAACTCAAACTCCAAGGCACTAATTAGTGGCTGCTCCCACTGGCAACCAAACCCGTGGAGCTGGCTCAGGGGTTCCCACTGCTACCTTCGCCATCCCACTCGAGAGAACGTGGAAGCTATTCTAGCCCGCAAGCCCCCACAGGGATGTTGATAATCGTTCAGATTAGTGAGCGCGATAAATGAACAATGGAGGCCGTAGGCGGCCAGACGTGAGACACTGCAATCGTGATAGTCCATCTGGAATCGTGCTTATCATTTCCACGCTGCGCTGGAGCTGTCAACTTTGATAGATTTGAGCAGGGACCTTTGGAACACAGGAAAAAGCAACCAGCGAAATGGTCGTGGAACTTTCAATCCAGTCATTGCAACTTATCCCCGCCGGAGAATAAAACAAAGCATTACACTGACTAAACAAGGGTATGTCGAAAGCTTCGAAAGAGGTGGCCAGCGATGAACCACAAGGCACACCACGACGTCGTATCCTGTCACCAATCCTTGCTTGACATGCCTCGTAGTTCAATCGAGTCCTCATTTTATCGTAGTTTCGAACATCTTGTGCAACCTCAGCCATCCATCTTCCGCCTTGACTCCGTATTCACTAATGCAGCAGTCAAAAGCCTTGTTCGAAGGCTTCTGTTCGTTAAGCTTTCCTTGTCTCTTCAGCTCGAGAAGATTTCCCCACATGATAAAGAGCTTCTCCTCGAGTTTGTGTAGAGACTTCGAGTCCTTCCGTAAACTGATCTCCTATGTTAGCACAGCTCAAGATGTTTACGTGCTGTGACTTACTCAGTGGCATCTAACTTCAGCAAGAAATCGGCATCCTTGCCACTAACGATGAGGTTCATCTGCGCCGGTTTCTGCCCTGGAGGTGGAGCTTCTGCATCTTCAACCAGCAGTCCAAACACCCATTCCCATGTCGGAGGGGCCGTGCTTGCGAGAGAGTAGTCTTGCGACTGGCTTTGCGTGCAACTGAGCGCAGACTCGGAGACGGGCCTTGCGAAATCCTCCAGCTTCGCCGGCCAGAAATCAACGACGCGAACGCGCACCCGGCAGTTCTGATTGATGAAGGGCAGTTGCAGCGGTTGGCCTCGCGGCGTAGCGTACGCACGGTGTGGTGTGTCGAGGACGTTCCCGACGGTTATGAGTGGTTGCTCTGGGTTCCGGCAGGTGACTGGAGGACAGCTTAGGCCACCATGATCAAACGCCAGAATAATGGACTTACTGTTGCTGTTACTGGCTCTCTGCACGGCCGGCTTCTTATGTGGCAGTGCATCATCGCTTTCGTCTGCGTCTGAAGCAGTTTGTTGATTTTGCTGCCCAGCTGCCGTATTCTTCTCAGCCCGTTCTTTCTCCTTTTTGCGTTTCTTCTTCTCCCTCTTCGACAATCGTTTCTCTGAATGGATCTCCTTTTGGGCCCAATATCGCTCCCGTCGATCCATTAAATCTCGATATCTCTGATCAGAGGTGTTCATCTTGCGAACGTCAATCTGTTCCGGGTGCCTCTGGTCTTCGTTCAAGTCCGCTCGTAGATATTTGTCGTTATTTCGGGTGCCGATCCGTACATTTCTAATGAATACAATGTCACCCTCGGAGACGTTATGACTCGCCCAGTGGGAATGCGGAGGCCAAAGAAAGATCTGTAGACATAACTGGCCTGTCGGACCGGTCCATTCTTTCCTTGATCGAATGTCAGAAGTAAATCCGTAAGGGTCACCGTCTCGATCTTTTTCGATCGCTTCATTTCCTGTGGTTATCGGCTGGACTAGCTTGTTCGGTGTGTAATCCGTCCAGTACATGGTAGTGTAGAGGTCAGTTCTCCATAGCTTTACAACCTCTCCGACAAGGTCGTAGTAAGCATTTTCAGACACGTCTTTCAATAATCGAAACTTTGTTCTTGAAGTGGTAGGCTGTCCCCGAGGCGCAATATTAGTTGGTCGAACAGCAGGCGCGGTTGTGATTTGCGCGGACAGATCAATTACCTCAGTCGCCCATTTATAGAGGTCAATGATGTATAATTGTTCCTCATCGCTAGGCCGTTTGGGTATTCTGCCAGGCATGTCGATATGCGGGATGACGAGATGACTTGAACCAAAAGCGGCCTTGAAGTTGTCATCTGGGATAGTGTTCGCGGGAAACACAGATGCTTGAGTGTTCCAACTCGATGTTAGTATGGGCGCACCGTTGAAGGAGGTACGTTTGATTTGTCTCAGCAGAATGATATCTCCAATGCCAGTGATCTTCGGAAGCTGTGTTTCTTGCTTGAAGAACTTCACTCGAAGACCAGACCTTTCTCGGCCGCTGGCCAGATATGATCGATCCTGAATGCCGAGTGATAGCTGCCAATCTAGAAGGCACAGACTTATTAATAAGTGGTTTAACAAGAGCGAAACATACGAACGTACGGGTTCCTCTCGTTTGAGTTGGAGGGAGATAGTCCACGACAACTCCAATGACATTCACTTCCTGCTCAAGCCTTGAATCCGTGTCGGCCAAAGACAGGAAATCCTCAGGAAGTTTCTCGGACATTGCGAAGAGATGGATGCTTAGCTTTTGAAAGTCGAGCTTAGTCTAAAGTGATAAAAAGCTACTTGTAGAAAGTCTCCATCGGGTTGAACGCTTGTAGGGCGACGCTATTCAAAGATGCATCTGGACTTGCTAATTTCATCTTCGATACATATCACTGCACATATTAGTCAATTTCACAACTCAAATATCAAGCAAACCAGAGTCACACTTGGAAGAGTAAAAAACCCGAGTGAACCGGGTGGGCACGTGAATGTACCAAAGGGGTAAACATCACGTCTAGCTGAGTGATGCGGACGCGCAGGAGAAATAATTTCATAGAGAGCATACGTACGATAGTGGTTGGTGTTATTATCTTGTGTGTGATGTCCTATTCCAACACATTAAACGCGCGGAAGTCTAGACAAATGTGAATATGGCCGTCTTGGACGTATTGGTGGATGAGGTTGAAAGGCCCAAAGTGGCTTAGTCAATATTTAGTCAGCAGGGCGCTAAGTCTAAAGTCGCTCATCTTGCTTCTCGCATTCCGTCCACTCTCCCATTTGCTCAAATCTAACCCTCTCACCCACAAACCAACTCCCCGGCTGTCTTTGCGCCTGCTCACTGCACAAAAATAGCCCACAAGTTCAACCTCTTCTCATATTCCCGTGGATCGAGCCAGCGTTGACGCTTCAGCTTGCTCGCCTCTCGAATTGCAATATGGCTGACCGCTACATCCCGGAGCATCGCCGCACCACTTTCAAGGCCAAAAGCGCTTTCAAGCCTGATGAGCTTCGTCGGCGCCGTGAGGAACAGCAAGTCGAGATCAGGAAAGCAAAAAGGGAGGAGAATTTGGCCAAAAGGCGTGGTATCGCCGGTCGTGATGCCCCTGGAGCTTCACTTGGAGCTGCTCCAGACAGTGACGATGAAGGCGTTAACATCGAGACACAGGTGAGTTTTGCCACTACGCTCATGTCAAACATACACACGCAACGGGTTTGCTAACCATCATTCAGCTCAATGAAGAACTGCCAGACATGGTCGCAGGTGTCTTCTCCGACCAGATCGACTCCCAAATCCAAGCCACAACCAAGTTCCGCAAACTGCTTTCGAAAGAGCGGAATCCTCCCATCGAGCGTGTAATCGAGACCGGTGTTGTGAGCCGCTTTGTGCAGTTCCTTCGTTCGCCTCATACTCTGGTTCAGTTCGAAGCCGCATGGGCTCTTACCAACATTGCTTCTGGTTCCGCTCAGCAGACGCAGGTTGTCATCGAAGCTGGAGCCGTGCCAATTTTTGTCGAGCTTCTCAGCAGCCATGAGCCTGATGTGCGGGAGCAAGCCGTATGGGCGCTGGGTAACATCGCTGGCGACAGCCCGGCGTGCCGTGACTTTGTCTTGGCGCAAGGCGCTCTTCGTCCTCTCTTGCAGCTTCTTGGTGACAGCAGGAAGCTTAGTATGCTCAGGAATGCAACTTGGACTCTAAGCAACTTCTGCCGTGGGAAGACACCGCAACCAGATTGGAACACGGTAAGTCAAAGTCCTTTGGTAATGTGACATCAACCCGCTAACCTGAATGCAGATCTCTCCGGCCCTTCCCGTCCTTGCCAAGCTTGTATACTCACTCGATGATGAGGTGTTGATCGACGCTTGCTGGGCAATTTCCTACCTCTCTGATGGATCCAATGATAAAATCCAGGCTGTCATTGAAGCTGGCATTCCTCGTCGTCTTGTTGAGCTCTTGATGCATGCTTCAACCTCGGTGCAGACACCGGCGCTTCGCTCCGTTGGCAACATCGTTACTGGAGATGATGTTCAGACACAGGTCATCATCAACTGCGGTGCGCTGCCTGCGCTTTTGTCACTCCTCAGCTCCACAAAGGATGGCATCCGCAAGGAAGCCTGCTGGACAATTTCTAATATCACTGCCGGCAACTCAGCTCAGATCCAGTCCGTCATTGATGCCAACATCATTCCACCTCTCATCCACCTCCTCCAAAACGGTGACTTCAAGACACGCAAGGAAGCTTGCTGGGCCATCTCCAACGCCACTTCTGGTGGATTGCAGAAGCCGGACCAAATTCGATACCTTGTCCAGTGTGGCTGTATCAAGCCGCTCTGCGACCTTCTCGCATGCCCAGATAACAAGATAATTCAAGTCGCCCTTGATGGTCTCGAGAACATTCTGAAGGTTGGAGAGATGGATAAGGAAGCGGCTGGCGAGAGTGGCGAACCTATCAACACCTATGCCCTCTTCATTGAAGGAGAAGGTGGTATGGAAAAGATCCATGACTGCCAAAACAATGCCAACGAAGAAATTTACATGAAGGCATATAATATCATCGAGAAGTACTTCTCTGACGAAGATGAAGCCGAAGGCCAAGATATGGGTGCTCTTGGTCCCCAAGTCGCTCAGGACGGCACTTTTGGCTTCGGCCAGCAGCCTCAGCAACAGCAATTCAACTTTGCAACCAACGGTGGCGACTCTATGGATATGTAAATCGTTTCCACCACCAACAGAAGTGCTGCAGTACGAAAAGCATGACAGGCAGCATGCAGATGATATGTCCCCATTCCAGCTCCTGGAGGAAATGAACAGTGTAAGTCACCATCGGCGACCTTTCATGACATCACAAACCGCCTTTGGAATTCCGATCCCCGGCCCCAGGTAGTACCAGATCCCCAATTTCCCAGCATCTCGAAAACGCCCATCCTTACATCGCATCAATCTCTCCCGGTCACATCCCTCGACATCGAAAAATATTGCAACCCCTTCGTCGACGACCGTTACGATACACCACCCGCATGTTCGCAATCGATACACAGTCATGTAATCCCCGCAATACCGAATCCGGATTCCGCTTCAGCATCATCTTCACGGCGCATGCATGTCTGGCTTTTCCACCGCCTTTGATACATTTTACACCACTTTTCTTCCGGGTACCAGCTCTTCCCTCCCCTGTACGTTTATTTTTTTTGACACATCTCCTTCAATTGGATGGACGGCGAATGAGCAGAGCTCCCCCTCGATGGCGCTCGTGATGGACAGACCGGCGCAGCTCTCGATGTTGCAAGGATGGCGTGGTTCTAGTGCAAGGATGGGTTGCACATGGCGATGGAGGATTCGATAGACAGCAGTTGAATATCGAGAATTGCCAATATACAACCTTTTTGTCGATCTATTTTTTGGAGACGCAGAGTAAGCGCAGACGGAGCCCGAAGATAGCTCCAGTGCTCGCTTGTCTATTACTGAAACTACTTGCAATGCTTTTTGAGACTATCCATGCATGATTTTATATTGTACAGTGATGAGGCCATCCCAAGGCCACGCTAAATGGAACTGCCCATACGATCTCACTCTCGATGGTCACCACACACAGAAACACACGCGATACCTAGCTTTTCACACCCACATGCTGTCTCGCTCAACGATGCTTTCCAACTAGAAAGCAATCCTCTTCTCTTCGCCTGCATGCTTCTGCTTCTTCATCTGCTCTTCACAACCCTGAACCAGCCCCTCCTCGCCCAACAACGCACCACCAGGCAGCACCCAAGCCCAGCGTCTACTTACTCTTAGTCTTTGGGGTGCCACTGCGCACGCGCTTCGCCTCAGGGCGCTGCAAGTGCTGTGGGGGAATCCAGCTCTCGTCGTAGGGCTTTGCGCCGGAGGCGGCGGCGGCGGCATCAGCGGCGTCGGCGGCGGCCGGCTTCGGCGCATCGGCCTTCTTGGCCTTGCTTGTTTTGGCCGCCGGCTTCTTGCCGTGCGGGAACAGCTGCCGCACCCACGTGCGGTAGATGAACCAGCACGTACCGCCGAAGAGCGCCCCCAGGAACAGGTACAGGAAGATCCTAGACGGCGGGTTAGTGTTGCGTTTGCGTGTGGCGCTGCGTGCTGTGTACATCTGCGGGTCGAAGATCGAGATCGGTGCTTCCACGATGCTGACTGTGCCGTTGTAGGCCGTGATTTCGCTGAATTGGCCCGCCGGATGCTCGACGACGGCCGCGAGCAGCAGGCGAAGGTCCTGCGGGTGCAGCTCCGTGTTGATGCCGTACTCCAGTCTGTGAGTTTCGCCGGGTCTGATCGTAATCGGACCGGCGCGGACCATGCTCAGGTTGCGCACCGAGGCGGAATCCGGTCCCAGAGACCACAATGCGCCGCCAATGAAGTGTACTTTGACGGCTTCCTCTTCGGCATTCTCAACGGTCAAGAACGCCGTGTTCTTCTGGCCATTCACAAGCTTGACACCAAAGATTTCGGCGGCAGGGAATGTCGTATTAATGTGGACGGCAGGGACAGCGTATTCAATGTCGAGAGCTTGTTGGCCCGAGAGGAGAGTTTCTTCTTCTGGACTGGCCTATGAAGGGAGTTAACATGAAGCTAATAAGGCTATGTGCTGCTCGCAGGGTGCGTTATGGCCTCCTAAACGGAAGCTAAGGGCAGTGAGGCCAAATGCTTACTTTCGCAGCGGAGGCCAGTTGGAATGTGTTGAAGGCGAAGAGGGCTAGAGCAGCCGCGCGAAGAAGACCCATCGTAATTGTGAGTTCTTCTTTTTAATTGGGAGTAGAATTGTTAGAAGAGAAGTCGATGGTCGCATGCAGACCAACGAGGACACATGTTGTCATGTAAAAAACAAACCACAACATCCGAAGAAATCCCGACCAGGGCATCCGGAGACAGCCTGAAGAGAAGACGACCAGCCACAGAACGGACTTTCGTACAAGAACTACAGCTTACCAAATTTTACTATTGCAGAATAACCAGCTACTATACTCTTACGATCTTATAACAGCGGCATCCAGCAACTAAGATCCCCTCGGGACCCTAATGATATTTCATTGTAGAGAAGGAAAGAAGTAGACATGTCAAGCCCTCGGTACAAGACTATTATCATAATATGCGTTTCATCAACACAGAAACCCTCATCCTTGAAGAGTATTTCGGCGACCAGATTCCAAAGTATGTAATTCTTTCGCATACATGGAGAGATGAAGAAGTTACCTTCCAGGACTTGGCAGGACACCAATCGCAGGTCCACTAAAAGGGGTCTCTGGAAGATAGATGCTGCCTGTATCGAAGCTCGGCGTTCATCCATAGAGTTTCTATGGGTAGACACGAACTGTATTAATAAGGACAGTTCAGCTGAGCTGAGTGAGGCAATCAACTCGATTTTCGTATGGTATCAGCGTTCTTCTGTCTGCTTTGTCTACGTCGACGACTTCCACTATAGCGGCCGCAGTTTAACCAATTTTGAAACCTGCAGGTGGTTCACCCGTGGGTGGACGCTCCAAGAGCTCCTTGCACCCAGGAAGATACGCTTTTTCGACGCGTCGTGGAAATGGATTGGGGATAAGTACTCGCTAGGGGCTCAGATCAGCGCCATCACATCTATAGACGTGCAATACCCCCTACGCCCGGACTCAATTCATCTCACCAGTATTGCTAAAAAGATGTCATGGGTTGGGGTAAGATCCACAACCAGAGAAGAGGATATAGCCTACTGTTTGCTGGGGCTATTCGAAGTCAACATGGCATTCTCTATGGGGAAGGAGGGAAAGCATTCATACGCCTTCAGGAGGAGATTATCAGGCATAACAACGATCACACTATATTCTGCTGGTCCTGGTCGCCGTCAATGAGAAAGGAGGATTTTCCTCACTGGAACGGTTGTCTAGCCCCTAGACCTATCGCATTTCACGATAGCGGTAACTTTGTTTCGATTAGCAAAGTGTTAGAGAACCTCCCCTCCGATTTTTAGATCACAAACAGCGGCCTGCGCATCAGTCTACCATTGTTCTATACCCGAACCAACTGCCTCAGACAGGCCTTGCTCAACGCGGCGCCGGGAAACACAAGCTTTCAGCTATGTCTCTGGCTCCAGGAGCGGGAAGCCGGGGCTTTCGTGCGCTCACGAGTCCAGAATCAGCCTTTAAGTATTCCCACTGAATGGGTAACGCCCGCCATGCCTATTTATCTAATTCACAATCGGAACCCCGACAGAAGATCTTCAGCCGTCATTGGTCAATCTCTTGTAAGTGAATTTCTATGTGCAATGAAACCAGAGCGTTCGGCGTGCCTTGCGGGTGCTTTCTTCGCGCCCTCAGAACCGTTGATATTGACCCCAAGTTCTAACTGACTCCGATTAGAGCCAAATGAGTTCGCCCGCCGAGACTTATGCTATCATTCCCGTCTTTCCAACACACGACATTTTTAGAGCGAGTTATCCCCGTCAGGATCCCATGCCCCTGCATTGGCGTGATGAAAGAAATATTTGGTGTAGGCAGACCAGTGTGAAGACTACACAAGACGCCACGTTCAGTATTGACTTCAAGGCTCGGATTAGGGGCACACTTGACGGTACATGGGATATGACGATACGAGTAAAAAATGATGGCGATAATACATCCGAACATGAAAACCAAGCTATGACCCAGATCAGAACCCTACCATACTCCTCCGAGTATAAAATCGAAGGTTCCAATGGAACGACGTTTGTACGCCCTGTTTTGGTTTCGTTATCGGGGTTCGATGGAGGCTGAAAGACAAAGGAACGCTGAAGCACTAGCGAACGTAGGTACTTGATCAGAACATGGAAGCCATCATTACCTCAGCATTTGTAATAAGTATCTTCGGGAGGGCAATTATCACCATCCGATTCGAGCAGAGCGCACTCAGTGCATAGCCGTCGGCCAGACAATGGAATATTGTACGACTGGATAACCGTGGAATCAAAGCCCATGTTATTGATAGCGTCAACGGGAAGTAGAGCTGATCCGCTAAATGGCTGGAATGAGTAACGTTACAGTCAATTTTACATTGCAGGTTTACCGTAACTTATTCTGTCGCTATGTTCTAACACGAAAAACTTTCATATACCTTTCGGCTTCTTCTCTGTTACATATTCTGTACCCTCTACTGCTCGTACTAGGCATATGCGATTGTCTAGAGAGATAGTCGATTCGTGATCTCCGCCGTCTGTGTATTCAGCAGTTCTTACTACACCATCCTGCGGACACCTGTCAAACCCATATTATTAGCCCTTCGGATTCCTGTCTGCGATCCTTCCGCGGTTCTT
>Ga0335074_10016215_pt1 | contig 10488 bp, 11 predicted proteins | sample Lox_Sample_23_FD_206715 | JGI IMG/M metagenome (GOLD analysis project Ga0335074, IMG submission 206715) | Soil microbial communities from Loxahatchee National Wildlife Refuge, Florida, United States - Lox_Sample_2.3 | ecosystem: Environmental > Terrestrial > Soil > Wetlands | place: USA...
TGCAAAATCCGGGCATCGATTGGTATCTCGATCGCGAGGTCGCGAAATTCGCGAGCCGTCCGTGCGCGGTCGTCGGCAGCGTAGCCGGCTTCAGTATCGACGATTACGCCTACGTCAGCGAACGGCTGGCGGCGCGTGAAGAGATCGACGCGCTCGAAGTAAATATCTCGTGCCCCAACGTTGCTAGCGAAGGCGAAACGTTTGCGTGCGATCCAAATCTCACCGCAAAAGTCGTACGCGCGGTGCGCGCCACCACCGATAAGACGCTCATCATCAAGCTTTCTCCCAACGTCACCGATATTGCGGGAATCGCACGCGAGGCCGAAGCGGCCGGCGCCGATGCGCTCGCCGTGATCAACACCGTGCGCGGCATGGCGATCGACGTGGATCGTTGGCAGCCCCGCCTCGGTAACGTTACGGGCGGACTCTCGGGCGCCGCCATCCGGCCGATTGCGGTGCTAGCCGTCTATGAGGTTGCGCGCGCGGTGAAGATTCCCATCGTGGGTCAGGGCGGGATCGAGACCGTCAGCGACGCGCTGGAGTTTTTCCTCGCCGGCGCGAGTGCGATCTCGATCGGCACGGCAAATTTCACCGATCCGCAGATTCCGGTACGAATCGTCGAAGAACTCGCGCAGTATCTGCGGTTGCGCAACGTCGGTTCGCTGGCTAAGATAGTCGGAAAGGCAAACGTAGGGTTCTCGAATCCCTACCAATACGAAGGAGATGAAGGGTAATCGAATGGCTCAACTCATCGTCGCGCTCGACGTGCCCTCCGCCGACGATGCGGAACGGCTGATCGATCAGCTTTACGAGCTCGACGTCATCTTCAAGATCGGGATGGAGTCGCTGTACGGCTATCCCGAGCGAATCTTCTCCTACTGCGAAGCGCGCGACGTCCGCTTCTTCGTCGATGCCAAATTGCACGATATTCCGCGTACCGTGGGTGCGGCGATGGCCCATCTGGTGCGGCCCGGCGCGCATATCGTCAACGTGCATGCGCTCGGCGGCGTGGAGATGATGCGTGCGGCGGTCGAAGCGGCGCAAGCGCGGGCCGAGCAGCTCGGCATCACGACCCCGCACGTGTTTGCGGTGACGATTCTCACGAGCCACGGCGCCGAGGATCTCGGGGAGCTCGGTTTGCAAGGCGGCCCCGGGGAAAACGCGACGCGTCTCGCCGCGCTCGCGCGCGATGCAGGATGTTCGGGTGTGGTATGCAGCGCGCACGAGGTGCGAGACCTCAAGGGTTTCTTCGGCTACGATTTTCTCACGCTCACGCCCGGCATACGACCGGCGGGCGAGGCGCACGGCGACCAAAAGCGGGTGATGACGCCGGCGCAAGCGGTTGCGGCCGGCGCCGATTATCTCGTGGTCGGGCGCCCGATCACCCAAGCGGCCGATCCTGCCGCCGCCGCCCGCGCCGTGCTCGACGATATGCGCGCGCTTGTCTAACTTCGATCTCGAAGCCGCGCTGCGCGAGCGGGGAGCGCTGCTGCGCGGGCATTTTCGCTTGAGCTCGGGCCGGCACAGCGACGCGTTTATTCAGAAGTTCCGCATCCTCGAAAATCCGGCGCTGGTGGAAGCGGTCGCCAAGAATATCGCCGCGGCATTTCGCAACGTCAAGCCGACGATCGTGGTAAGTGCCGCGGTCGGCGGCATCGTGCTCGGCTATGAGGTCGCCCGTCAGCTTGGGACGGATGCGATCTTCGTTGAAAAGGAAAACAGCGTCGCGACGCTGCGCCGCAGCTTCCGCTTGACGCCGCAGGACCGCGCGCTCGTGGTGGAAGACGTCGTAACCACCGGCCTCTCGGTGCGTGAAGTGATCGACGTCGTGCGCAAGCATGGCGCGCAGGTAGCGGGCGTTGGTGTTATCGTCCAGCGCGGCGCCGCCGATTTCGGCGTTCCGACGCATGCGCTCCTGAACATGCCGCTCGAATCGTTCGATCCCGGCGAGTGTCCGCAATGCAAGGCCGGGGAACCCATCGACGATCCCGGCTCGCGCCGGAATTGAACCTGCGCATCCGCGCCGCGACGCGGGAAGATCGCGCGTTCATCGAGACACTCGGCAAGCGAACGGCAATGGACAGCGTTTCCTCGCTGCGGCACGCCGATCCATCCGCCGTCCTCGCGAATTTCGACCGGCTGCTCGCGATCGTCGAGCAGCGCGAGCACGTCGCGCTGGTGGCGGAAATCGACGGCGAGCGCAAAGGCTTCATGCTTTCGTTGGATTCGTTGCCGGACGAGGTGACGGGTGATGACCAAGCGTTTGTGGTGTACATGGCGGTCGTCCGGGAATCACGCCGGGCGGGGATCGCTTCGGCGCTACTGGAACGAGCCGAGCATGAAGCCCGCAAGCGCGGCGCGCCGTACATGGCGTTGATGGTGACCGAAGAAAACGTCGCGGCCCAGGCGCTCTACGAACGCGCGGGTTATCGCACCGAACGGCGGCTGCTTTGCAAAACGCTATGAGCCCGCTCGGCTGGCGCCGCTTTCTCTTCACGCTGCTCGGCATTGCGATCGTCGTGCTGCTCTACGTCTTTGCGGCACACATTCCGCGCACGATTTCGATCTTTTTGATCGCGGCCTTCATTGCATTCGGCGTGCAGCCGGTCACCCGCGCGCTGGTGCGGCGTGGGGTTCCCAAGGCGCTGGCGGTCACGATCGTGTTCGTGGCGCTGTCGGTCGTGATCGTCGTTGCCTTACTGGTGATCGTTCCTCTGACCATCGCGCAGGTGCAATCGCTGGTCACCAACGCACCGTCGTACGTGACCTCGGTCGAAGACTGGTCGCACGCGGCACAGGATTGGTTGCAAGATCGTGTTCCCGGTCTGCATTTGCCGGAGAATACGTTCGATATCGGTCAGCTCGGCAGCGAACGATTGAACGCCCTGGTCACCGGATCGCTCACCTCCCTCGGTGCGATCGTGATCGGAACCGCGACGGCATTCTTCGTGGCGTTCTCGTCGATCGTGCTCTCGTTCTTCTTTCTGCTCAACGACGATCAAATCGTTGCGGCATTTACGTCGCTCTTTCCGCTGAGGCGTCGCGCGACCGCGCGCAAGCTCGCGACCGAGATCACCGAAACCTTCGGCAGCTTCATATCCGGCCAAGTGCTGGTGAGCGCGATTACCGGGATCGTGGTTGCCGTATTGACGGCGCTCATCGGGTTCAAGTTCTCGTTGATTCTCGGAATCATTACGGCGGTTGCCTACGCGGTGCCGGTGATCGGCATGTTGATCGCGCAAGGGATTGCGATCGTGCTTTGCGCGCCCCAAGGCGGCTGGATGATCCTGTGGGTGCAAGTGATCATGTTTGTCATGGCACGCATCAGCGACAATATCTTGGTGCCGAAGATCATGGGACAGTCGGTCGGCGTATCGCCGATCGGCGTCATGTTCGCGGTCTTTGCGGGCGGAGAGTTGTTCGGCATACCGGGATTGCTGCTGGGGATTCCGGCTGCGGCATTGATTAAGATTCTGTGGCGATATTTCGTCGCGCCGTGGCTCAACGCGCGATTGGATCGAGGCTGAGGTTCAGGCGGCGGCTTAACGGGTAGAAGGCCCGCATGGACATGGCGGCGTGGCCCTCGATTCGAGAATTTGCGATCCCGGTTGCCTGTATCGTGGTGGCGGCAGCCGTGGGTCTGGTGCTCGAATTCTTTGTCCAGAAGCGCCTCGCGTCGAGCGCGTTCGTGCGATATCGTCCGTGGCTGGCGGTGCTCATCGATTCCTTGGATGCCGGCGTATTGTTCTGGGCGACGGCACTGGGCGTGCACATCGCGCTTGCCGTATCCAATTTGCCCGACGGCGTGCGGCGTCTGCTCGATCAAACATTGCTGATACTGGTGTGCGCGTCGGTAACGCTCGTTGCCACGCGCTTTGTCGGCGGGACGGTGTTGCGACTGAGCCGGGGCCCGGGCGCGCACATCGCGTCGGGAACGCTCTTCGCGAGCGTTTCACAAGCGCTTATCGTGGCGCTCGGGGTACTTTTCACGCTCGGCGCGCTCGGTATCGCAGTGACGCCGCTGCTGACGGCGCTCGGCGTAGGGGGTCTCGCGGTAGCCCTTGCGTTGCAGCCGCCGCTTGCAAATCTCTTCTCGGGCATTCAGCTCGTTGCGTCGCGTCAAATCCGCCCGGGTGACTACATCGCGCTGCCCAGCGGTCAGGAAGGCTTTGTCGAAGACATCAATTGGCGCAGCATTTCGATTCGCGAATCGACGAATAATCTCATCGTCGTGCCGAACCTCGTGCTCGCGCAGGAGATCTTCATCAATTACCGCCTGCCCGAGCCGCGCGTCGCCGTACGCGTCCCGCTGCGCATCGCATATGGGAGCGACCTGGATTTCGTCGAGCGCATGGCGCTCGAGGCGGTTTCGATGGTGGGCGAAGACATCAACGATGCGGCAGCGTCGCGGGAGGCGTTCGTACGCGTCGTGGAGTTCGCGGATGCGACGGTGAATCTCTCAGTAGGTTTCTTCGTGAAGCGCGCAATCGACCAGGAGCGCGCCAAGAGTGAGTTTTTGCGCTGCTTCTATCAATTGATGTGCCGGAACGGCGTGGGCTCGCCGGTCGGCGGCCCGGTGCTTCCACGCGAGGCCGCGGTAGCGGGGAGAAGCTAGCGGTGGACGATCGCTGGATCATTCCGGGCAGCACGCGCACGCGGCCGCCGGGAGAATTCGTTTCGATTGCCGATCCGAACGAGCGCGTACGAGTTACCGTGCGCGTTCGCTCGAAGCACGCAAGTCCGCCGCTGCCGGGCCATCTTTCGCGCGAAGAGTTTGCTGCCGCGTATGGAGCCGGCGAGGGTGACCTCGAGCGTATCGACGCGTTTGCAAACGACTATGGTCTCCAAGTGGTCGAACGCGATCCCGCCCGGCGCTCGGTCATGCTCGAAGGCACGATCGCGCAAATTTCTCAGGCCTTCGGCGTTTCGCTCGGCATGTATTCAATCGGCGGGACCGTGTTTCGCGGACGCACCGGAACGATCTCGCTCCCTTCAAGCCTCACCAACGTGATCGAGGGCGTGTTCGGTTTGGATACGCGTCCACAGGCGCGGCCGCGCAGCCGCATCGCCGCGCACGCTGAAACCTCGTTCACGCCGCTGCAGATTGCGACGCTCTACGATTTTCCCACGGAGGTCACCGGAGCCGGAGAGACGATTGCGATCATCGAGCTCGGCGGCGGCTATAGCGCGAGCGATTTTTCCGCCTACTGCGCGCAGCTTGGCGTGTCCGAGCCGCCGGTCTCGGTCGTAACCGTCGATGGCGCGACCAATTCGCCGGGGACCGATCCCGATTCGGATACCGAAGTGATGCTCGACGTCGAAGTCGCCGGCACGATCGCGCACGGCGCCCGTATCGTCCTATACTTTGCGCCGAATACCGATCAGGGATTCATCGATGCGCTCACGACGGCGGTGCATGACACGACCTATGCGCCTTCGGTCATCTCGATCAGCTGGGGCGGCGCGGAATCCACGTGGACCGCGGCAGCGATGAGCTCGCTCGATCAAGCCTGTGCAGCTGCGGCGGCGATGGGGGTGACGGTATGCGTAGCGTCGGGCGACGGCGGATCGAGCGACGGCCTCAGCGGCAGCGAGCCGCACGTCGACTTTCCGGCGTCGAGTCCGCACGCGCTCGGCTGCGGCGGCACATCGCTCAAGGCGTCAGGCGACGCCATCACTTCCGAAACCGCGTGGAGCGACTCCGGCGGCGGCGTGAGCGACGTCTTTACGCTGCCGGCTTGGCAGGCGACCGCGCATGTGCCCGCGCCGTCGAATCCGAGCGGCGGTCGCGGGGTTCCCGACGTCTGCGCCGACGGCGATCCGAATTCGGGTTACAGCGTGCGTGTCGATGGATCCAACGTGGTCGTGGGCGGGACGAGCGCAGTGGCCCCGCTGTGGGCTGCGCTCATTGCCCTGATGAATCAGCAATTGGGAACGAGCGTCGGATTCATCAATCCGAAGCTATATGCGCTCAACGGCTATCCGAGTTCGCCCGGTCCGCTGCGCGACATCACCTCGGGAAGCAACGGCGCTTACGACGCGGGGCCGGGCTGGGATCCCGTGACCGGTTTGGGAAGCCCGGACGGCGAGCGACTCGAGGCGGCGCTGAGCTAATATTACATCGTTTCCGGCGCGTCGACGCCGATCAGTTCGAGCACCTGCGCGAGCACCGATTTCGTTGCGATGCAGAGGGCCAGGCGCGCGAGGCGCACGTCGCGCTCGTCCACCAGAATCGTGCATTCGGTGTAGAACTGATGAAACTCGGTCGCGACGTCGCGCGCGTATTTGGTAAGCCGGTGGGGCGCAAGGTTCTCGACCACGCCTTGCACGACGCGCGGTAATTCTGCGAGCCGTCGCGCAAGCGTCATTTCGGCGGCATGCGTCAATTGGCCAAGCGGCGGTGAGCTGCGCGCGGCAGCGACATCGCTCGGATCGGCACGGCGCAGCACCGAGGCGATGCGTGCGTGGCCATATTGCACGTAGTATACCGGATTGTCGCTGCTCGCCTCGACCGCAAGCTTCAGATCGAAGGTCAGCGGTGAGTCGGTTGCGAGCATCGTGAAGAAGAAGCGCGCCGCATCGACGCCGACCTCGTCGAGAATCTCGTCGAGCGTGATGATGTTACCCTCACGCTTGCTCATGCTGACCTGTTCTCCACCGCGCATGAGCGTGATCTGCTGAGCGATGAGGATATCGAGCTTCCCCGGGAAGCCCATCGCCGCCGCGGCGGCCTTCAGCCGCCCGATGTAGCCGTGGTGATCGGGTCCGAGAATGTCGATGGCACGATCGGCACGGCTGAGCTTCTCGTAGTGATACGCAATGTCGGGCGCAAAGTAGGTCGGACTGCCGTCGCTGCGGGTGATCACGCGGTCCTTGTCGTCGCCGAATTCCGACGTACGGAAATACTGCGCTCCGTCGGCTTCGTAGATCAATCCCATTGCGCGCAATTTGCCGAGATCTTCGTCCATACGCCCGCTCGCGCGAAGCTCGCTCTCGCTCTGCCAGAGATCGTACTCGACCCTGAAGCGCTCGGCGGTTGCGCGTTGTTCCGCTAGGATCGCGTCACGGCCGAAGCGTGCGAACTCGGTAATCGGCGCTACCGGAAGGTTGCGCCACTTCTCGCCGTCGCGCTCGACGATCGCCTCGGCGATGGTTACGAGGTAAGCGCCCGGGTAACCGTCTTCGGGAAAGGGAAACGACGGATCGTAGTGCTGAACGTAGCGAGCGAACAACGAACGCCCTAGTGTCTCGATCTGCGAGCCCGCGTCGTTGATGATCCACTCGACGAACACGTCGTAACCACAGTAGCGAAACGAGCGCACCAGCGCGTCCCCGATCGAGAGCGTGCGGCCCTGCACCACGACGAGCGGCCCGGTAGGATTCGCGCTACCGAACTCGAGCGAGATGCGCTCCCCTCGCGGCAGTGCGCGGCCAAAGTTCATGCCGTCGCGTAAGATGTGCGCAATGAGCGCTTGCCACGACGGCGGTGCAAGCCGCAGGTTGATGAATCCGGCGACCGCATCGATTGCGGAAAAGCGCGCGGAAATCTCAGGCGACTGCTCACGGACCCGTTCGATCAGCAGGTTCGCTACGTCGTTCGGCGAGCGCCGAGCGGCCTTAGCCAGCCGCAGCGCAACATTGGTAGCGAAATCACCGAATTCCGGGCGTCGCGGCGCTTCGAACGTCACCGGCGACGGCAGCGCGTCGGGGTAGGTGCGCGCAACAATGCCCTCCACGGCACGCGCGAACGCGTCGAGCGCGTCGTCGGGAAGCATCGCGTCAGTGGTGATAGGGTTCATTACGCGAAATCTTCGCCGCGCGGTAGAGCTGTTCCAGCACGATGGCGCGAGCCCACTCGTGCAAAAACGTCAGCGGCGAGAGCGACCAGAGCACGTCGGCGCGATCGCGCAGCGATGCGTCCGCGCCGTAGGTTCCCGCTACGACAAAGGTCAGCCGCGAAGCGCCGCTGTGCGCAACCCGGTCGATTTCGCCCGCAAGTTGGGCACTGGAAAACGCGGCGCCGGAGCGTTCGAGCAGCCAGAAGCGATCGTCGGAGCGCACGTGCTTGAGGATGCGTTCAGCTTCCTCACGCATCGCGGCGCCGGGATCGCCGCCGTGGGCAGCGCGCACTTCGATCTCGGAATAACTGAAATACGGCTCGAGCCGCTTGCGAAAATCCGTGCATGCCTCGGCGATGTAGCCGGTGCGAATTTTGTCGACCGCGATCAGCCGAAGGTACATGCAAAGCGCGTTGCGCCGCGACGCTCCACCGCGCCTTCGAGTTCGAGTATCGCGAGTTCGGCGAGGACTTGCGCCGGCGCGAGGCGGGTTACGGCGACGAGGTCGTCGAGGTCGCGCTCGCCCATCGCGAGCGCATCGAGCAGCGCGCCGGGCGGACCATCGCGGCGCGGTCGTTCGCGCGCGGCCGTGGCCGGCAGGCGCAACACTTCGAGGACGTCGGCGGCGCTGCGCGCGAGAATTGCGCCGTCGCGAATGAGCGCGTGACAGCCGGCGACGTGCGCGCGATCCACGTCGCCGGGAACGGCGAGCACGGGAATGCGGGGCGCAGCCCAGCCGGCGGTGTTCAGCGCGCCGCTGCGCGCCGGCGCTTCGATCACCACGACCGCATCAGCCAGCGCCGCGACGATGGCGTTGCGCGCGAGAAAGTGCCATGGCTCTGCCTGTTGTGACGGTGGAAAGGGTGAGAGCACCGCGCCTGCGGCGGCGGTGATCCGCTCGGCGAGCTGCAGATTGCGTTGGGGAAAGAATTGCGCGTGCCCGCTTCCAAGAACGCCGACCGTCGGCGACGCAGCGTCCAGCGCGCCTTCGTGCGCGGCAGCATCGATGCCCAATGCAAGTCCTGAGACGATGCAGCATCCGGCAGTCCCAAGCTCTGTGGCGAACGACCGGGCTAAGCGGCGACCGTACGGCGTTGCCGCCCGGGTGCCGACGATAGCCACGCTCGGCCGCCTGAGCCCTTCGAGGCTGCCGAGCAGCCATAGGCCGTCACCCTCCCAGGCAAAGCCGCGGTGGCCCCGCACCGCTTCGAAGGCCGTCCAGGTGGTATACTCCGGAGCATCCATGCTCTTCTATCCCTCCGAATCAGCACCGGAGGTGCGACTTTAGTCGCCAGCCCTTTCGCGCTGACGCGTAAAGTCCGCAAGGAGGCACCGTGGCGTACCCGAATACGGGGAGCCGCACCCAGCCCGAAGCTCTGGAGGATCCTCAGGTGGCAGCAGAAGCCTATTGCGTCAAGTGCAAGACGAAGCGTCAGATCAAAGACGCCGTGCAGATCACGATGAAGAACGGCCGTCCCGCGACCGAAGGCAAGTGCCCCGAGTGCGGGACCAAGATGTTCAAAATCGGAGCCGCCTCCTAGGTTTTGCCCGCGCTTTCGTTGCACCGCGGCTCATGTGCCCTGGTGCACACATCGCCGCGGCGCGCCTAAGCGCAGACTAAAACCTAGGTCGGCGGGTCTTGCCGTCGCAGCGAAGCTCGTTTTCGAAAGGGCCGTCACGGCGGGACGCCGGGCGGCCTTTTTGCGTTTACTAGCGGTAGTGCCGTATAATACGAGCACCTACTATATATAGTCTCGGGGTAAACGAGCTCTGATTTGTCCGACGTGTCGCAAGAGCGAGACCCGTGTGGTCGACTCTCGCGACGACGAAACCGTTGTCCGCCGCCGGCGCGAGTGCTTGGATCCGCGTTGCAAGCATCGCTTCACCACGTACGAGCGCATGGAAGCGCCGCGGCTCTTTGTGGTCAAGAAGGACGGCCGGCGCGAGCAATTTAGCCGGGACAAGATTCTCAGCGGCCTGCGCAAGGCTTGCGAGAAGCGACCCATCTCCGAAAGCCAAATGGAAGCGGTCGCCGCCGACCTCGAGCGCGATCTCTTCGCGCGCGGCGAGAGCGAAGTCAGCTCGACGATGGTCGGCGAGAAGCTGATGGAAGCGCTACGCGCGCTGGATCCGGTTGCGTACATCCGCTTCGCCAGCGTTTACCGCTCGTTCCGCGACATCGAGAGCTTCCGGGAAGAGTTATCGCAACTTCTTTCTAAATGACCCTATCGATGGATACGCTCGTGCGGGTTGCGCTCAAACGGCTTCCCGAGGCGGATGATTTGCCGCTCCCCTCATACATGAGCGAGTTCGCGGCCGGCGCCGATCTGTGTGCCGCGCTTGAAACCGAGCTGACGCTTGCACCCGGCGCGCGAGCGCTGGTGCCGACGGGCCTTTCGATTGCATTGCCGGCCGGGTTCGAAGCGCAGATCCGGCCGCGTAGCGGTCTCGCGTTGCGCGACGGCGTCACGTGCTTGAATACGCCGGGCACCATCGACGCCGACTACCGCGGGCCGATCGGCGTAATTTTGGCGAATCTGGGCTCGGCGCCGGTGACGATTCGCCGCGGCGATCGCATCGCGCAGCTCGTGGTGGCGCCGGTCTCCCGAGCGCAATTCGATGTCGTTGACGAGTTGCCGGAAAGCACGCG
>Ga0335074_10016216_pt1 | contig 10488 bp, 8 predicted proteins | sample Lox_Sample_23_FD_206715 | JGI IMG/M metagenome (GOLD analysis project Ga0335074, IMG submission 206715) | Soil microbial communities from Loxahatchee National Wildlife Refuge, Florida, United States - Lox_Sample_2.3 | ecosystem: Environmental > Terrestrial > Soil > Wetlands | place: USA: Florida...
CGGGTCCGCCAGTCGGCTGCGGACATCGCGCGGGTGAGCGTCTGCCTGATGTCCGCCGCACCGGGGAGCCGGGCGAACGCCGTGCCAAGCCACTTGCTGTAGGGCGGGTAGCGGCGGGCCATCAGCAGGCACAGCCGCATCAGATCGCGGGCCAGCCGCGCTGTGACGATCGCCGATCCCAGCTCGTCGCCTGCTTCGGCGCATCGACCAGGGAAGGCTTCCTCCTGGCCGATGCGCTGCCATTGGCAGGCCAGCACGTAGAGCCACACGTCATGGGGGTACCAGGCCAGGTGGTCGCGGGCCCGGTTCAGCTCCCCCAGACCGTCATGAAAGACCGCCCCGGCGGTGACCTCGGCCAGCCGCTGCGTGGGTGTGGCGAGCCAGTCCAGCAGGCTCACCGACCGTGTCGGGTCGAACCCCAGCTCAGCTTTCAGCCAGGACCTCAACGGGGCAACTTCTACCCAGTGCCGGGCCGTGCCGCTGGGGTCCTGGCTGTCGGGGAAGACGGTGCGGTAGCCCCGGAAGGTCGCCGGAAGCTCCCTGGCGAGCAACGCGCTGATCTCGGCGCTGCTGTGACCGCTCGCGTCGGCCAGGAAGACCTGCAGCCGTGGGCCCCAGTTATGGTCCGTGGAGCGCTGGCTGTCGAAGCCGAGCGCCTCCGAGCCCCAGCCCAGCAAGGCCGCCGAGTACGCGAGGCCGGGATAGGCCTGATCGAGGACCGGGCGTACGACATTGGCGAAGTATTCGCCCGCCAGCTGGAGCCCGGGGATGAACGGTGCGGCCATGGCGACGATCTTGCCCCGCCCCGCTCACCGGGTCATCCGGATTTCCGGGCGGGCCGTGGCCGCGCCTGCCGGCCACACGTGCACCCGCCGCCCGTGGCCGCGCCAGCCGGCCGAAACCCGACGGCCACGCCGCCGCTTAAGCGCTATTGATAGTCGCCGATATATCGCAGATAGATCGTTATCCAACCGTGCCCGGTGGTTGTCCCGAACTGAAACCATCACGAGCCCGGGCGCAGCGGGCTAGCGCGTGCAAGCTTAGCTTGCACCCACGTTCGTAGCAATTGGGGTAGCCTCCCTCCACAAACAAGTAGCGGAGACAAGTATTGCCCCCCACAAATGAGGTTACCGGAATGGCGTCGCGGGCTATCCGCGAGATTCGGTTGCTTCACCCCGTGCATGCCGCGCTAACTCAAGCGTGCTCCAGCCACGCCTGAAGGTTTCAGAGAATGGTAGCTATTAATGAGTTCAGCAGTACCGGCATGACGGTGCAAGATACCCGGCCGCCGCCAGCCGGCGACATCGTCACCGGCTGCCGTGTACTTGGTTCCGCCGACCACGGCGACCCGGTCTGGGGACACGTCTCGCGAAGGGATCCAGGCGGTCGGGGTGTGTGGCTCAAGGCGGGCGGGCGCGGATTTGACGAGGTGTCCGGGGAGGACATAATCCTCATCGATTCCGAGGGCCGCACTCTGGCTGGATCTCTTTCCGCGCCCTTTGAATACCCGCTGCACACGGAAATCCTCCGCGCACGCGCTGATGTCGCCAGCGTGGTCCACTGCCATCCGCCGTGCGCAATCGCCCTCGCCGCATCCGGCCAGCCACTGCACGCGTTCTCGAATTCCGCGGGAATGTTCGCCGCAGGCGTCCCGCGCTTCGAGCGCGCCGTAGGGCTGATCAACACGGCCGAACTCGGCGCCGCCGTGGCCGAGTGCCTCGCCAGTTTCCGTGCGCTGTTCCTGGTCGGCCACGGCATCGTCACGGTCGGGTCGAGCGTCGCCACCGCGGTCATGAACGCGGTCCTGCTGGAACGCGCCTGCCGCCTGCAGATTCTGGCGACCGCCGCGGGCGGGGTCGCGGCGGCCATGCAGCAACCGGGCAGGCGTTACGCGCACACCGAGTCCGACGCATACCTGCTCCGGTCGTGGGACTACCTCCTCCGGCACGTCGATGGCAAAGGGAACGACGCCAGTGCGAGCGACGGGGCCACCGGGTGACTGACATGAACGTTCCGGCAAAGCAGGACGGCCCGGGCAGCCAGGCGGTGGACAAGGACGTCGCGGTGACCGGCGCTCCTGCGTCCAGGCCCGGCGGAACCCGGCACCGGCCCGGCACGTCGGCGTTCGCCAAGGACTTCGGCACCCGCACGGCGATCATCTGGATCTGGGTCGTGATGATCGTCATCTACACGCTGCTCGAGCCAGGCCAGTTCTTCGAGGTCAGCGTCTTCCAGACGATCTTCAGCTCGCAGCAGGCCACCGTGTTCCTGGCCCTCGGGCTGCTGTGCACCGTCTGCGTCGGCGAGTACGTGGATCTCTCGGTCGCGTCGCTGTTCGGCCTGTCAGCGACACTCCTGCCGGTCCTCGTCGTCTTCCACGGCTGGAACGTGGTCGCGGCATCCGTGGTCGCGATCGTGGTGACGACCGCGTTTGGCGTCATCAACGGCGCCCTCGTCGTCTTCGTCGGGGTCAACGTGATCGTGGTGACGCTCGGCTCGGGCACGCTCATGCTCGGGCTCGCCCTGTGGATATCACATCTTGGTGACGTCGCCGGCATGAGCAATTCCTACGCGGGATTCGCCCTGCACAGCATTTTCGGGCTGCAGGCCTCGTTCTACTACGGCGTGGTGCTGGTGCTCGCCTTCGCCTACATTCTCGCCTGCACGCCGCTCGGACGCCGCATGCGGTTTGTGGGCGCGAATGCAGAGGTCGCGCGCCTGAGTGGCATCCGGGTTAACCGCATCCGGTTTGGCGCGTTCGTGATCGGCGCCCTCATCTGCGCCGCGGGCGGGGTGATCGCGGCCCTGAGCCTCGGGGGCTTCGATCCAAACTCTACGCAGAGTTACCTGTTCCCAACGTTTGCAACCGTCTTTCTCGGGATGGCGGCAATCCAGCCGGGCCGGTTCAACCCGATCGGCACCTTCATCGCGATCTATTTTCTCGCCACGGGAATCCTGGGGCTCGAGCTCCTTGGCGCAGCCGGCTGGATTTCCGATGTTTTCTACGGCGGGGCGCTTGTCATAGCCGTCACGGCGGCCACGCTGCTGCGGCGAAAACTCGTCTGAATGCGCGAGAGCGCACCCAACCACTTACCACTTCGCGACGCACAGGAGGAAAAGCGCATGAGGCGGTGTTCTCACATAAAGGGGCTTGCGGTCGTCGCCGGGGCTCTCGCGCTTGGCACAGCGCTGGCGGCCTGCGGCTCGAGTTCTTCGTCGACGACTCCGTCGACGAAGTCGAACTCGGCGGCTTCGACCGGGGTCAAGTACGCGCAAGGACTGGTGACGGCCGCGCTGAAGGAGCCGGCGGCGCCGGTGCCCTCGGCAGCGATCAGCAAGATCGCGGCCCTCAAGGGCAAGACCGTCTACTACATCCCGGTCAGCGCCGACGTCCCGGCGTTCGCCATCACCGCGGCCGCCATGAAGACCGCCCTGGCCACGGTGGGGGTCAAGCTCAGCGTCTGCAGCGGCAACTTCACCCCGTCGGGCTTTTCGTCCTGCTTCGCGCAGGCGATCGGCGCACACGCCGGGGCGATCGTGTCGGACGCGGTTCCGTACCAGATCACCCAGGGCCTCATAACGGAGGCCAGCAAGAAGTCCATCCCCGTGGTCGTGACCGACGTGAACATCGTGTCCCCGCGCCCGACCGCCAGCAACATCACCTACATCTCCGGCTCCGACCAGCAATACTCGCTGGCCCAGGACTGGATCATCGCCGACTCGGGCGGCAAGGCCAACGTCCTGGAGCTCGAGGCCACCGACTCCCCGACGTCAGCGGCGGGAACGGCGGAGTACGCCATCCCCCAGCTGAAGGCACACTGCCCCGGCTGCACGGTGACGACGCTGAAGTTCAGCTCGTCGAACGAGCAGCTGCTGCCGTCGGAGATCAGCGCGCTGCTGCTGAAGCACCCGAACATCAACTACATCTTCTCGGAGTACGACCAGTACGTCCCCGGCGTCATGCAGGGGGTCCAGCAGGCTTCGGCAACCAGCAAAATAAAGATCGTTGCGGCCGCCGCGGCGCTGTCCGGCCTCCAGGACGTCAAATCAAGCACGTCGGTCAAGGCCGAGATCGCGGACAACCAGGTCTACAACGGCTGGATCGATGCGGACGAGGCGCTGCGGCTGATGGCCGGCCAGGCCGCCGTGACGTACACCATCCCCATCCGCCTCTTCACCTCGTCGAACATCGGCAGCGTCCAGCTGACCGACGCCGCCCAGGCGTCGGGAGAATGGTTCGGCGCCTTCGGTTACCAGCAGCAGCTCGAGCACCTCTGGGGCGTCCATTGAGCATGTCATGAGCCTGATCGGCCTGCCTCCAGCGAGGAGTCCCGGAGCACCACCGCCGCCCCCGGCGGGGGTGCTCCGGCTCCGCGGCACGGCGATCTCCAAGACGTATAAGTCGCAGCGTGCGCTCAACGACGTCGAGCTCGCCGTTGCGCCAGGAGAGCTGCACGGGCTCGTGGGGCAGAACGGCTCGGGCAAGTCCACGCTCATGAAGATCCTCAGCGGCTACCACGCACCGGACGCGGGCGCCCGTCTCGAGCTCGACGGGGTGGCGGTGCAGCTCCCGGTGCGGGTGCCGGAGCTGCGGCGCCACGGGATCGCGGTGGTCCATCAGAGCCTCGGCCTGATCCCGGAGTTCACCGCGCTGGACAACATCCGGGCGGGCAGGTGGCGCGGCACGCGCTGGTCACGGCGCATTCAGCGCCGGCACGAGGAAGACCAGGCGATCAGGGTGCTGGAGCGGCTGGGGCAGACCGTCGACCTTGACCGGCCCGTCGCCCAGCTGTCGGCGGAGTCGAGGGCGACGGTCGCGATCGCGCGGGCCCTCCAGGACTACGAGCCGGGCCGCGGGGTGATCCTGCTCGACGAGGCGACGCGCGCGCTGACCCGCCCGTCGCTGGCGCACTTCTACGAGCTGCTGCGCGCCGTGATGGCCGAAGGCGCGTCGGTGGTCCTGGTCAGCCACCGGCTGGAGGAGGTGCTCGAGGCCTGCGACCGGATCACCGTGCTGCGCGACGGGGAGGTCGTCGCCCCCGCCGTGCCGGCCGGAGAACTCGACGAGGCGAAGCTGACCCGGCTGATGCTCGGCTACGAGCAGCGCAGCCACGCACGCGAGAACGGGAGGGCCCGGGACGGCCACGTCGCCGAGGTCACCGGCCTTCTTGGCGGGACGGTGCGGGACTTCAGCGTACGCATCGCCCGCGGCGAGATCGTGGGCATCACCGGCCTGGCCGGCTCGGGATTCGAGGAAGTGCCCTATCTGCTCGCCGGGGCTTCGCCGGCCGACAGCGGGGTGCTCACGCTCGGCGAGCGCTCGGTCGACCTGGGCGCCAGGCGCGGGGTCTCGGTGCAGAGCCTCATCGGCGCCGGCGTGTTCCTCATCCCGGAAAAGCGCGATGAGGAAGGCCTGGCCGTCGAGATGAGCATCCGAGACAACCTCACCCTTCCCCGGGTCGGCCAGAAGGGGCGGCGCTGGCTCATCGGGCGCTCATGGCAGCTCGACGAGGCACAGGAGATGATCCTGCGGCTCGGCATCACCCCGCCGCGCCCGGACGCTCTTGTCTCCACGCTCAGCGGCGGCAACCAGCAGAAGGTGCTGCTCGGCAAGTGGCTGGCCGGCCAGCCGCGCCTGCTGCTGCTGCACGAGCCGACGCAGGGCGTCGACGTCGGTGCGAGGGGCGACATCATCAACGTGCTCCGCTCCGAGGCCGAACGCGGCTGCGGCGTGCTGATGTCCGCCACGGACGTCGGGGACCTTGCGCTGATGTGTGATCGCGTGCTCATCCTGCGCGATGGCCGCGTGGTCACCGAGCTGACCGGCGAATTCGACCAGGACGACATCGTCGAAGCCACGTTCCGCCCTGCCCGCTCCGCTCCGCCGGCCGCCTGATTCTCGGCGCGTCCCGTGTCGTATCCGGCCGGCTCATGCCGGTGGGGTGTACTGGGTCACCTGCGGGGTGAACTGGGTCAGGTCGTAGATGCCGAGGTTCTGCTCGATGCTGGTCACCCGGCCTACCATCTTGGCGAACTCGTCGGTGCCGAATTGCTGGTGCTCCAGGTCGGCGAAGTGCTGGCCGAGGCTGGCCAGTTCCCCGGCTGGGACGATCTGGCGGAAGGCGGGGAATATTACGGTGTCCTCACGGGCCTCGTGCGGCTGGTACATCCGGTCGAACGCCTGCATCGCCGCCGCCAGCTTCGCCCGGGTGCCCGGGCTGGCGACGCCGCTGGCGGTGGCCTGGCGGAGCAGGAACTCGGTGATCACGCGTCCCCGGGCGTGCTGGACCAGCAGCGTGGTGACGGTGCCGGTGAGCTGGCCGGCGCTGATCAGCCGGGGGAACACGTAGCCTTCCTCCAGGCCCTCGTGGAACCCCTCGATGTAGTCATGGATGATCAGGGCCGCGCCCTGCAGATCCTGCGCGTCCAGCGGCCCGCCTGCCTGGATCCGGGTGGTCATCTCCCGGTAGCACAGCAGCACCCGCTTCAGCACGCCGTGCTCCCGCATCAGGTCATCGTCGGGCGGTATGGCGGCTGGGCCGGGTGGGGCGGCCGCGGCCGCCGGTGACCCGCTCATGGCCCAGCCCGCGCTGGCCGCCGCCGCGCCGGCCGCCAGCCCGGCGCCGGACAGCAGAACGGCCCGCCGGCCGGGATGGCCGGGTCGCTGACCGGTGCTCATGACGCCGGGATCTCCGGCTGGCCCGAGGGCCGGATCACGTACCAGTAGCCGCCGTTGGCGTCGCCGTCCTGCCCAGTCGCCTGCCCCGGCTTTACGTCACCGGCGTACGTGTATAGCGGCCAGCCGTGGTAGGTGACCACGCGCACGCCCGCCGGGCTGGGATCGGAACCCAGCAGCGCCGACTTCACCCCGGGCCCGGCGGCAAGCCTGGCCCCGGACGGGAGCATCAGCGGCGGCCATGTCCCAAGGCAGGCGCCGGTGCAGGTCACCGACCGGCGATGGTCTGGGGCGAACATGTACAGCGTGTAGCCCTTGCTGTTCACCAGCACGGTCCCGACACCGGGCAACGACCGGGCCATGATGGTCACCGTGCCCCCGCCGTCCGAGGTGGCGCCCGCTGCCGAGCCTGACGACGATGATCCGCCGCAGCCGCAGGCGAACAAGGTAACCGCTGCCGACACCAGCGCCAGTCCCGCGCGTGCCGGCACCGCCGGATTCCCGCCCGGATCCGCCGGGCGACTCTTCTGCATCGTCGCTGCCCCCTCAGCTCGTTCCCCCGGCCGTCACCGCCTCCCCGCAAGCGCTGGGCCCGCCGCAACTCTCCATGAGGTATGACTACGGCTCGTGGTTGTTAGGGTTGGCTAACCAAGCCCCTCCCACCGCGAGATACCCCGCCGGGTTCTCTGGCACACGCAGCAGGACCCGCCAAGCCGGGCGGTCGCGGGCGTGAAGCGACAAGTACCAGGGCTGATGGTGCCGACCGGGTCCGTCCGGGTCCAGCAGGCGGGTGCGGATCAAGCGTTGACCGTCTTCGCCTATGCGCGGTATGGCTAGCCCGGCTGTGCGGCTCAGCGATCGCAGATTGTCTGCTGTGATCTTCAGCGCGGTACGGCTAGAAAAGGGGGCCATGCGGGGTGACCGTCCCAGCGGGCGGTGCTTCCTTTGTGCGGCGGGCTCGCTTATCGTTGGGGCAGCGGCGGTCGCGCCCGCCCGCTCCGAGCCAGGATTGCGCCCACGCTGGTCCTGGCGACGAGGACAAGGGTCACTGACTCGCGCTTCCCGGCAAGCAGGTACGTGCCGTCCTGGCGGGGTGCGTGGGGCCTTGCCGGAAGGACCTGCAGTGACCAGGGACCGTGCCCGCAAGAAGTCAGTCCGTGCGCAGATGGCCGCCGCCGCAGAGCCCTACAGCGTCGCCGCCCGCAAGCTCGGCAGGACCGGGGCTGCGGGCGAGGCGGCGGCCCGGGATGAGGTCATTACCCGGGCGGAGGCCACGCTCGCGGCCTCCAGCGCCCGGTTCGAGGTACGCAAAGAGGTCACGGCCGGCCCGGCGACCGCGCCGGCCCGGGATCGGAACCGTCTCGGCCCGTTCAAGCGGCTGGCTGGCGGTGCCGCCAGGACCGCCTGGGACCACATGGTGCCGGAGCAGGCCCGCACGCGGCTGCGCACCGCGGGTCCCGGCATGGCACGGGGCATCATCGAGCCGTCCGCCCGGCGGTTTGTCCGCCACCAGGTCGAATGGGATCCCGGCATGCTTGCCCTCACCATGTTCATCAGCAGGCCGCAGCAGGGCCGAGACAGCGTGCCGAATGCCCACGTGGAGAACCAGGACCCGCTGGAACTACTCATGCGCCTGCGGTCCGTGACCGCGGCCCGGTACGCAGGACAGGAGACGGTACGCCAGACACGCTGCCGTAAGATCGCCGTCACCGTCAGCGGCACCGCTGCCGGGTGCACGGTCTGGGTAGATCACGAGCATGTCCGCCAAATCCGGGCCGTGACACCAGCGACGGAGCGGGGTGTCGTCACGATGCTGGTGACGACCACAGTGACAGCTCAGCTGTGGGACTTCGGCGTTCCCGCCGATTCGGCGGACTGGCCGCCACTGCCCCCGCGCGCTGTCCGCGCGCTACCTCTCATCCAGCGCCGGGTACGGTTTGGCCCGGCTCCGCGGCCGGGCCGAGGGACTGTCGGGGCAAGCCAGCGGTAGCCGGCGCAAGGCAGACCGGCTTCCCGCCTGGACCGGCCAGACCGAGGCGAGCGATTCTCCCATCGAGGCGCGCAGAACGCCCAGATCGGCACCGCCCGGATCTTGATCGACGTCGAGCACGTCCGGATCCAGATCGGCGGCTTTGCGCGCGTATCACGTCGCAGGTCCCAGCGGATGGTGGCCGACGGGCGGAGGACCTCGCGCGTAATATCCGCATCCATGCGGTTGGCTGCGGCGAATTCGGCAGGCATCCGGGTAATCGGGTTTTGCCTCCCCGGCGGGACCGGGGCCGGCCTGCACCACGGGCAGCGCGGCCGACCGGCCTGAGCTAACCAGACGCGACGATGCGACGTCACAAGGACATGAAGCAAACCCGGCGGGCAGCTGGCGTCGCCTGTCTGGCATTGGCGGCTGTCAGTGGATGCGGCGCCGCGGTGACCAGCGGCAGAATGCCGGCCGTGCCCAGCACGTCGTCCGCGCGGATGAATGCAGCGGTGCCGTCCGATGTCCAGTGCGCGCCCGCGCAGCTGCAGCTTATCCGGCAGGGACCGGTATCGGAGGCTACCCAGCAGCTCACCTGGGTCATCGGCCTGCGCAATACCGCCGCCGCAGGCTGCAGCCTAGACGGGTATCCCCGCATCGCGTTGCTCGACAGCCACGGAATCCGGCTCCCCTACGGTTTCCGCGCGGGCGGCGACCAGATGCTCACCAGCGCGGCACCCGCGCCGGTATGGTTGCGCACTGGCGGCACTGCTTACTTCGGGATCAACAAGAATGCCTGCATCGCCCGGGACATTGATCTGGCCACGGTGGTCCGGGTGATCCCGCCCGGCGCCCGCTCAGCCCTGACTCTGCCGGCGCCTAGTCAGCGGATCATGGACTACTGCGGCCCCGGCGCGGTGGGCTCGGTTGTCGACATCAGCCCGGTAGAACCCGATATCGCCGCCGTGTTCGCCCACCATTGACCGCGCAGTTCCCGCCGAAGCCCGCCCGCAGCAGATGACGGCACGGCAACGGCCCGCCCCAGGCCCAGCCCCATGCCCGGCGGCAGGTCGGCGAGCAGGTCCGGGTTACTGTCGGCGCGACCGGATGAGGCGTGCCGCGTTGGCCGTCTGGGGCTTATGTAGTGGCGAGGCTCGGTGGCCGAGGAAGGGGAGTATGGTGAGACCGTCCGAATGAACATTCATTCAAGGAGTGGCCGTGGGCTGGAACGCAGCAGAGATCCCTGACCAGCACGGGCGCACGGCCGTCGTAACCGGGGCCAACGGCGGGCTGGGACTGGAGACGGCGCGGCAGCTGGCGGCGAAGGGCGCGCACGTCGTGATGGCGGTACGCAACCAGGAGAAGGCGCAGGCTGCGCTCGAGGACATTCGCAGCGGCGTGCCGGACGCCTCACTGGAACTGGTCCCGCTCGACCTCGCCTCGCAGGCGTCGGTGCGCGCGGCGGCCGGCCAGATCATCGCTGCGCACAAGAACGTCGACCTGCTCATCAACAATGCCGGGGTGATGGGGATCTCTGAGGTCAAGACCGTCGACGGCTTCGAGATGCAGTTCGGCGTGGACCATCTGGGGCACTGGTCACTGACGGCATTGCTGCTGCCCGCGCTGCTGGGTACCCCTGGCGCGCGGATCGTCACCGTGACCAGCACGGCCCATCACATGGGCCGTGCTGTCGACCCGGCCAATCCTCACCTTCGGGGCCGCTACCGGCCATGGCGCGCCTACGGCCAGGCCAAGCTCGCGAACTTCCACTTCGGCCTGGGGCTTCAGCGCGAGCTGGAGAAGGCCGGCGCCAGCACGGCCAGCCTGATCGCGCATCCGG